>JAEEGL011693895.1_pt1 | contig 14018 bp, 7 predicted proteins | sample 9134231 | NCBI WGS metagenome assembly JAEEGL01 (sample SAMN16246548, study PRJNA631951) | gut metagenome | biome: gut microbiome; feature: rumen; material: fiber-attached | host: Bos | place: Iran: Karaj | collected 2018-10
ACGGATCGCCGCCCCCCTGAAAGGATTGCGGGGGGAAGGGGGTACGGGGGATATAGGGGGGTGGGGGCATCCCCCGTAAAAAGAAATATTCCTATTTCACCCGGTTCGCAAGAACCGGATTTCACCGCCAAAGGCGATTTCGCCGCGAAAGCGATTTCATCTTCCGCAAGGCAGATTTCACTGCGGCGTTAGCCGCCCGGTTTCCCCGCGGGCGACGGGGTCGCAGCGATATGCGGCAAAAAAAGACCGTCCGAACCGGATCGGTTTCGGCTCGGGCGGTCTTTTTGGTTTTTCAGCGGTTTTTGAATACGTAACTGAACCGACCCGCCGGCGCGGCGTCGCCCTGCGTATACATTTGTTCCGCCGTGATTATATTTGTGTCGGAATCGACCCATTTGAACGTCAGCGATATGTCGCCGAAGTCGTATATGCCGACCGACGCCAGCGGCACCCGGAGCATTATTTTATTGCCCTCGGCTTTGTACGCGATATATTCCGTCGATACGACCTCGTACGCGTCGCCGGCGCGTCTGCATTTGCACAGCGTCGTTATGGCCGATCCGGAGGCGGAACGGTTGACGATATAGTCGAACCCGTAAAATCCGGTATATCCGTCGCCGTCGGAATTCAGAAACAGCTGCATCCACGATCCGCCTGACGAATACGGGCTGAGATCGGCCGCGGTCTCGGCGTAGAAATACAGATATTTCGTATCGTATACGACTTTCAATCTGACCACGTCGTTATTGCCGCTCGTGTCGGTCAGAGTTTTGCCGCCGAAGCCTTTGCCGTTTCTGTCGGCGGTATCGCCCGACGGGTCAGTATATACCGCCGGCACGCCGTCCCACTGGTCGAACGACCCGAACACGTCTATCCGCTTTCTCGTGTCGTATACGAGAGACGGCGCGGAGCCTTTGTATCTCCGGATCAGACCGGTCAGTTGCATATAGTAGTTGTCGAAATATCCGCCTTTCATCGGTTCGATATCGCGCGAATATTCCATACTGCACGTATCCACGAATATGACCCTGTTGCTTCCGCCGGGATCCTGCCTCTGCGCGACCCATTCGTTCCAGCCGGTGACGAGGATATACGGCACGTTTGCCTGTATCGCCCTCTCGAACTGCTGTTCAAGATTATATCCGTACATCGTCGCGTTCGCGCCGGTATCGGCGGCTCCGTCGCGCCAGCTTCTGCCGCGGTTCGTCGTGTCGCCGTATATCGCGGAATCCGAAAACCGCACCGTGCCGCAATGCTGTGCGACCGAGACGCTTATCGCCTCGTTTTCGCCTCTCTTATTGACGAATATCCTCTGCGGATACGTGAAGTCCATCCACGGCCAGCCGTTCTGCTTTTGGTTTTCGTTCGGCCACTGCGGTTCGCGGTAGGAGAAGAAGCCGTATACGCTCCCGAGGTCGTTTCTGCAGTCCTTTTCGTACGCTATGATCAGCGGCTTACCGTCGACGTAAAACCACGTATCCGGATATTTGTTCAGTTTATAAATGCCGTTATATATCTGTCTCACCGTCGCCGAACAGCTTGAATGCGTGTAAAACACTATCTTCGGAGCGGAGAAGCCCTGCTCGTTATATTCGTGCATTATCTTCATCAGTTCGAGCGCGTTGCTTATATAAGGGAAGCCGTTCGTTGCGTCTATGTACAGAAAATCGACGCCCGCCGCGGTAAGCTGTTCGATATGCTTTCTCATGACCCAAGTGTCTTTTGAGAAATAATAACCGTAAAGCGGTTCGCCCCAGAAGTGCATCGCGCCGACCGGTCCCCAGCCGGAATACGAAGCCGATTTAGCCGCCGCGCCGCCTGCAGAAAGTATTTTGGTTATGTCGTAGATACCGTAATCGCCGTGCTCTCCGAGCCAGAGAAAATAGAACAGACCAACGTTTCTGCTTCCGTCGTAAACGTAATTATCGGACGGCGAAAGTTCTCTGTAAAGATCGTCCGCGGCGTATAACGCGCCGTTTTTCATATCCGCGGTATTCGGGTAGGTTTTGCCGCCCGCAGCGATCGTATCGCCGTTTTCGGTATACGCCGGGGTGCCGGTCCGGTCGTCGTGTTCCGACGGATAAGACGCCGAATACGCGCTCTGCAGCAAAACCGCCGATCCGCCCGAGGCTTCGTCGTAATCCAGAAGATATCTGCGGAGCCTTATAAGGTCTTTGCCGTTTATCGCGCCGTCGCCGTTGGTCTCGCCCGCGCGGTAGACGAACACGGAAGCCGTGCCCGTACCGGAGTCGTACGACGACAGATATTTGCGCAGTCTGACTATATCTTTGCCGTTCACCGCGCCGTCGCCGTTGAGATCGCCCGGCGATACCGCCGTTTTGTCGGTCATTATGCGGAGAGTGAACGATTTAATAAGCGTCCGTCTGCCGGAAACCGACACGGCGTATACCGAAACGGGATGCTCGCCCGCCGAAAGGTCGCTTATGCCGCAAAGCTCGAACATTTCATCTTCCGAACCGAACCCGGCGTGTTCGCCGCCGTTGTATGAGGCGACGCCCGCGGCGGGAAGATCCGGCCGGTCGCGGTAGTTGTCGGCGCATGCGTGTACCTCGCCGTCGGCTTCGCAGATCACGCGGTCCAGCCTGTCGGCCGAAGAGAACGCCGCCCAGCCGAGCATATATAAGCGCTCGCCGTGATATATCGTCAGCCTCGGCTGAGCCTTGCGGTCTTCCGCGCCGCCGTAAACGGAGCTTCCGATCTGTAAAGCGTCGATGCCGTAAGACTCCGACGTTTTGACCGTCAGCGCGTAGGTCCTGAAATCGTACGTCTGACCTCTGTTCGAATACGCCGTGAGCGTAAGCGTATAGCCGCCCGGCGCAAGTTCGTTTATGCCGACGAGCTCCATGAAGCCGTCGTCGAGCCCAAAACCGGCGTGAGCGCCGTTATTGTAAGACACGATACCGTGAGCGGCAAGGTCGGGTCTGTCGCGGTACGTGTCAGAGCATGCGTACGGCGTTCCGTTTATTTTATATTTTATCTCTTTGAGTCCGTCGCTTGCCGAAAACGCGATCCATCCGAGGATATATATGCGGTCGCCTTCGTTTATCGTCAGAGAGGTCGCGTTGCTGAGGTCCGCGGACTGCCCGTAAACGTCTGAATTCACCTGCAGGCTGTCGAGCTGTGCGGTCAGCGCGAGAGTATTCACGCAGAGCGTACAGAACAGCGCGAACACCGTAGAGACGGTGAGTATTGCGGAAACGGCTTTTTTCATATTTTTTCACTCCGTTTTTCAAATTATCCGGCATGATTATAACACGCCGTTTTCAAACTGTCAAGACGGCAGAGCGTTTTCGCCCGGGCGAATATCCGATACTTTGAAAGTCCGTAAAGCTGAAAAACCGGTTGACCGTATCGCGCGCGGACGCAGCGGGACAGCAGGCCCCTCGGCTCTCGCCGAAGCGGTTTCACGGTTTTAAATTCTGGACCCGTCAACGCTCGGTTATAGGTTCAGAGTTATGAGTTCTCCGCGCACCTGCTCCGCGCAAAACGGTCTGCGGTTTTCGTTTTGCGATACGCGCAATTGCCGCAAAACCGAAATGAAAACGCAAAATATATTGACACTTTATATAATATATGATAAAATAGAGCAGAAATAACGCGCAATTCGCGGCGGGAGGACAATATGAGAGTATTTGTCAGTTTTACGGGCAGCGACAGGGATATCAAAAACCGGATCGTGAAGGCTCTGCGTGAAGGTATGGAAGATAAAGATACCGAGATATGGGAGTCGGACGAGGGCTGCGCTTCGGATTATTCGGAAGAGTGCATAGAAGCCATAAAAGGCAGTCAGGTGTTCATCATACTCGTCTCCGCCGCTTCCATGTCGCCGGGATCGTACTGCCTGAACGAGGTGATCGAGGCGAGAGAGCAGGAAGGCCGGCAAAACCTCAACATACTTATGTACGGCGTCGACGGCTCGCCGATGACAAACAGATTCATATTCCACCTCAATCACATATCCGAATCGAACCGCGTATCGAGACTTGCAAGCGACGAAGCGGCGGGGATAGAGGGACTCGTCAGAAGAGTCAACCGTTTGCTGCAGCTCCGCAGAGACGGCACGCCCGAACTGTACGTGCCGGAATTAGACGCGGTGAAGCCGGGAGCGGGAGGATATTTCGTCGAAGGATCGCGCAACGGCGTGTTCGGCGAGATAGACGCGGCGTTTGAAAGATCGAACGTCGTGTTTCTGCGGCAGATCACCGGTTTCGGCAGAAAGAGCGCGGCGAGAAAATACGCGGAGGCGTATTCCGCTTCGTATCAGAGCGTTTATTATTTCCCGTCTTTCCGCGGCAGCATACGCGAATTCCTGCTCGACGGATTGAAAGACAAATGCGGCGTCGACACCGATTTTGCCATACTTGACGAAGAGACCCGCATACTGAGAAAAGGCGCGCTTTTATCGGGTTTTGACGAAAACACGCTCATGATCGTTCCGGAGACGAGCCCCGACGCGAAGGACACTCAGACCGTTTTCGACGTTTTATCCGCGATGAAATGCAGGATCATTTTCATAACTCAGAGCATTCCGAGAGCCGTTTCCGACAGATTTCCCTGCGTCAGCGTCGGCAGGATGGATAACGAATACCTTTACAGCCTTTTCTACCATTATTACGAACGCGCCGGCGAAGAGGATAAAGAATCTCTCAAGGCGCCGCTTGCCGAATATTTCGACTCGATCGGCGGTCACACGAAGACGGTCGAGCTGACGGCGGAGGTCCTCTCGGACGGGTTCGTCTTTCCGGACGAAGTGCCGGAAAAACTGGCTCAGATAACGTCCGGCGGATCGGACGAGCTTACCGACGTCATATCGGAAGCGATATCGAATCTGTTCGGCATAAAGAAATTCGACGAGACGGAGCAGAAAATGCTCTGGTGCGCTTCCGTTCTGGCTTACGTGCCGGTCGACGAAAAAGATTTCATCGAAACGCTCAAAGAAGCGGGCTGCTTCGACCCGAAAAAACTCCGCTCGCTTATCGGTATAAGATGGCTCGACGAAGACAGAGCGGCGGGACTCATATCGGTCAACGAATTTCTCGCCGGCGTCTGCATGGCAAGAATAAAACCGCCCGCCGAAACGGTCGGGGTCTGCTGCGGGCGGTTGTCGTCACGTATAGCCAACGCCGCTCTCGGCCTTGAGATGCGCACGCTCAAGGACCTGTACGGCGTATGCTCCAGAATGCTCTCGGGCCTCGGCATGCCGTGCGCCGCAAAAGGCGCCGGCGTCGTAAGCGGCATATCCGGCGAATCCGCCCCGCATTCCGATGATTACGAAAAGTTGCTCGAAGAGATAAGAAAAGAATCGGGAGACAGCGAATACGGCGAAGCCGCTGAAGAAATCGTCGACACCGTCGCGGGCGAACTTAATGTGCTGATCACGGCTTTTTGCATGCCCGCCGCGGCGCCGGGTTCCGACAGTGAAAGGCTGGCAAGGATCATAGCCGAACAGATGAAAGAAGCTTTTTCGGAACTTGATCCGCTTATCGATTTATACGGCACGGGAGTTCTTTGGGTATACGGCCAGATAAGATCGCTTTGCAGGCGTATAGCCGAAGATCCGTCTTCGGCTCTTTCCGCGGTAATGTCCTTTACCGAGGCGCTTCTGCACAGCGGCAGAAGCTTCGACGAAAACGATGAGGACGTTGCCAATTCGATACTTACAAAACTGTATTTTATGATGATACCCTTCGCGTCTCAGTCGCCGTACGCGGGTCTGCGTATGTGTGAAGAACGGCGTAAGCTTGCGGACCGGTTCGGCGGATATTCGTCAGAAAACGAGATATATCTGTTCAGTTCGATCGAATTATCGAGCCGGGTAGACCTCGGCATGCTTGACGAAGATACGCACGAATGCTTCTGCGCCGTCAAAGACAATCTCAAAGAAGCCGAGAAAGAAAGCGAACCCGTCCTCAGCGACGTTACCGGCGATTTTTCGTACAACGTCGGCAGATACGCCGTCGCTCTGGCGAATCGCGGACGGGACGGCGAAGCTGAAGAAGCGCTTTATACTCTGTTCGAACTCGACGGAACTTCGGCAAACGCCGTACATAACGCCGTATCCTCCGCTCAGTCGGTCGCGCTGACTTATATCGGCGGCGCAAAGAAAAAGAGAGCGGTAAAAATAATCGCCGACGCGCTTCGTTTTGCCGCGGGCGCGCTTAAAAAGACCGGCGTCAAATCCGAAGCGGCAAAAGAAGCGCTCGACACGGTCATATTTATGAAAGACATGTACGCCGCTCTTACAGAGCCGCCGAAGGAAACGAAGCCGGAGGAAGAGCGCGAATACGAAAACTACTATAAAGCGAACCCGCTGAAAAACGACCGCAGAGCGTTTGCGCGGTTTGAGATGATCGCCGAAAAGGCGGAGCGGACGGATTATTCGGATCTGTCGGGAGAAGATCTTTGCGCAAAGCGGCTCGAGCTTGAGGTCAGAGCGAAAAACGGCGAAAAGCCGGAAGATCTCGCGCCGGAGGCTTTCGCGCTTGCCGACGAAGCCGGTTACAGAGTGCTCGGGTACAGACACCGTTACGCGCAGTTTCTCGGCGCGGCGGCGATGATCGGCGGCAACGTCGCGGAGATACAGAACGGCGAAGGCAAGACGTACACCCTGCCGCTCGTCGCGTTCTTATATTCGCTGTACGGGTATCAGGTGCATATAGTCGACAAGTCGGCGTATCTTTGCAGGCGCAACTTCGGATGGATGCGCGGCGTATACGAAACGCTCGGCTGCAGCGTAGGGCTGATAGAGGAAGAGAACGATAAAGAAATCGACGAAGCGGCCGGATGCGGTATACTGTACACAACTCTTTACAGCGAGATGTTCATACGGCTCAAAGCCGACGGTAATCCGTTGGACGCCAGGGCGGCGATAAGGCGCGACGTGCTGATAGCCGACGAGGCGGACTATCTTATTGACGAAGCTTCAAGCACGTACTCCATTGTCGGAACGCCGGAAGAGTTCGATACGGCCGGTATTTGCCGGCTCGCCGTAAAGACCGTTGACGCCTGCCTCAAAGAAAAAGATTATACTGTCAGAGAGCACAGAGTAGATCTGGGCGAAGGCGTGTATAAGGCGGCGGAGAAGATATGCGGCAAAAGCTATATCGATTTTTCACCGAAAGAAAAAAACGCGTTCGAACAAGCCGTTCGCTCATTTATCCGCGTAATGTATATATACCGAAAAGATAAAGATTATTTTCTCGAAAAGGCCGGCGGGACTCCTTCGGTAAGAGCAAGACGCGAGGATCTGCATACCGGTAATCTCGTACCGATCAACCGCTATGACGAATTCTTCATACTGATCAGAGAGGGCGTCGGCGGGGAAGAGGCGTCGGCGGTGCTTGAAACGCGCAGGACGCACGACCAGATAAGCGTCATGTCCGTCGTACGGTCTTTCAAAACGGTCTGCGGAGCGACGGCGACCGCCGCGAGCGTCGCGGATCTGTTCAGACAGTATTACGGTATGACCGTATACAGGATCCCGACGGCAAAGCCGGTCCGCCGTACCGAGAACCCCCCGAGACTTTACGGTAACGAGGGCGCGAAGAACGCCGCGGTGATCGGGCTTGCGGTCGAAAAAGCCAAAACGGGTCAGCCGGTTCTGCTCGTATGCGAATCGACTTACGATTCGGTAAAATTTTTCAAAATGCTGACGTCCGCCGGAGTCAAAGCGACGCTTCTGAACGCCAAAAACTCCGAAGACCGCCCCGAACTGCTCGCAAACGCCGGCAGATACGGCGCGGTGACCGTTACGACGGCGCTCGCCAACCGCGGCGTCGATATCTGCCTCGGCGGCAGCCCCGGAGAAGAAGCAAAAAAAGAACTCGTCAGACAAGGCGCCGACCCCGGCGCGATCGAAGCGGCGATATACGGCGCGCCCGGCGCGGACAAAGGAGCAGGAGCTCTGCGCGAAAAATACAATTTCCTCGCTTCGGTCTGGAATATGCGCCTTGCAAAAGAGCGGGAAAAGCTCGAGGCTCTCGGCGGGCTGTGCGTTATCGGCACGACGTGCTTTTCGGACCTGCGCGCCGAGCAGCAGCTCATAGGCAGATGCGCGAGGCAGGGCAGTCCCGGAGAAAGCTACGTTTTCTACAGTCTGGAAGACGGCTCTCTCAAACAGCTTATCGGTGATAAAGCGCAAGCCATACGTCTTTACGCATACGACGATTTGTTTATCGAACTCGGCGTCGGCGTCGGCGGAAAACTGCTTGACAGAACTTTGACCGACGCGAGAACAAAACTTCAGGCCGCCGATCTCGGCGACGCGGACCGCAGCTTTGACGCTGTATGTCTCTATCCCGAGCGCGAGCGGTTTCACGCTCCGGTGCGCAAAGCCTGTGAAGACCCCGTCGGCGTCCTGCGTTACGTGATCGATACCGCCCCGGTGTTTTCAGACGGTATAAAGGGCGTCTTGAAGAAAAACGCCGCGATAAAATCGAAATTCATTCAGCAGCTTGAAAAACTCGGGTACGATCTCAGATTCCCGGTCCGCGAAACGTCAGAACGGCTCGCGGAATACGCGCTTTCGATCTTTGAGGAGAACTGTAACGAGAGACGGGGAAGTTACTCCGAGTCGGGATTCATAAGATCCGTCGCGCTGCGAGCGTTTGCGGAAGCGTGGGAGAGGTTCATCGAAGACGCGGATATCGAGTTTTACGCTCCGTCGGTAAGAAAAGACCGCGACGCGTATCTTGCGAAATTCACCGAAGAGTACGGCGAGCGTCTGTACTGCGAAGCCGCCGACAGGCTTTTGTGCGATCTGATCGGCGCGAGACCGAGACCCGGTACCGCGCCGGCGCCGAAGCGCCCTGCAGTAAGAAGGGCAGGCGTAGGACCGAACGATCCCTGCCCGTGCGGATCGGGGCTTAAATACAAAAACTGCTGCGGCAAGCCGAAAGACGGCGGCGCGTCCGGCAAGGCGGACTGACGGGATGAAAAACGGATTTGAAGATCTTTTCGAAAGATACGGCATAACGGCGGAGGAGCCGCTTCTCAAAGGGTGGTCGGGCGATAAAAAGTTCGTGCTCACGGACCGTACGGGGCGCAGATTCCTGCTGCGCCTGTCGGAACAGTCGCTGTATGAAAAAAAGAAAAAGCAGTTCGAACTGCTTAAAAATCTCGGCAAACTCGGGCTGTACTGCTCGCGTCCGATCGAATTCGGCGAGTCGGACGACGGGCGCGTATATACGCTTCTGTCTTATCTCAAGGGCGTCGACGGCGAGGTCGCCGTGGCCGCCATGTCCGATGAAGAAGCGTATCTTCTCGGAGCTGAGGCGGGCAGGTGTTTGAAAAAACTGCATTCGGTCGCTTATCCGCCGCAGGAGCTGACCTGGTGGGAGAGGTACCGGCGGAAGATGCCGAGAAAGATCGCGGCGCTCGAAACCTGCGGATACAGAATACCGATGCAGGATAAAATACTACGCTACTATAAAGAGCATTATGAGATAATGAAAGACCGGCCGCTCGCCTTCTGCCACGGCGACTATCATCTCGGAAACATGATAGTCAAAGACGGAAAGATCGGTATAATCGACTTTGACAAGAACGGCGTCGCCGATCCTTACGACGATCTGAAGCCGTTCTGCTGGAACGCGGCGGTCAGCGAGTGGTTCGAAACGGGGCTGATAAACGGTTATTTTGACTGTAAGATCCCCGAAGATTTCTGGCCGATACTCAAATTCTACACCGCCGAAAGCCTTATTTCTCAGCTGCCGTGGTCCATAAAGTTCGGAGAGACGGAAATAAAAACGGCGTACGAAGTCGCCGAAAACCAGATGATCTGGTACGACAGTTTCGACCGCGACATACCGACGTGGTACAAGGGGATAAAATGAACAAAACGTACTTTATGAATTACGGCTCACCGCTCGGGGTCATGACGCTGCAAGCCTTAAGGCTTCAATTCAGCTGCGAACGTAAGCGAGCAATTTAGCTGAAAAAAACCATTCCTGTATCGGAATGGTTAAGACGAGCTGAAAGAGGATATCTGACCTTCAAGGACTCTTCACGCTGATTGTCACTGGAATACCTTGCGTAGATCACGCATTTCGTTTTCTCTTTCTCACCTTCTGCTCGAGATTGTTTCGCAGGGGTATTAGGGCTTTCCCTAACAAGCTGCGAGCGAAGCAAGCAGGCGTTTGGGCTCCCAAACGCGATGCTTACCGAAGCAGCGCCGCCGGAAAATGTACCCATTTTCCAGTGCTTGTTAAGAGAACGCCACGTCTTTATTCCCGCAAGGAAAGTATATCACAGTTCAGCCGGTTTGTCCATAGGATTTGCTCGAAGTTTTCGGTTTTACCATGAGAGTACAGTATCACCCCTTGATTTTAAAGCCGATGAATGGTAACATTAATAAAGAAAATCATGATCATACGGAGGTGGGTAAATGTCGAAGGATCTAATTAGATTTTTTGATCTTCCTCAATGTATAACCGCGGACTACTATGATTCAATTGAATCATTCACCCGTGAAGCAATTTGGCAGTTATGCTATAGGGATTTATCAAATCGCAGAGTGTGCATTAGCTCTGATGCGGAACTGTCGGAGTTGTGTTTTAACTCTCAGACGGTTTTTCCTCGTCAATTACAGGAAGCGGCAGACAGAGTGCTGGAGGCGGGCAAAAAGAATCTGCTCCATACCGACGGATTGGCCGGAAAAGGCGTAAAAGTCGCCGTAATAGACCGACCCATCAATAAGAATCATATCGAATTCAAAGATAGAATCGAATATATTGAAGTTATTCCAGATAATCCGGACAATGAATGGCAGGATTTTCACGGAATGACCTGCGCCGGCTTTTTAGCCGGTTCAACGTGCGGCACGGCGCCGGAATCGGAACTTGTATATTTTGCAGTACCTAATAGGATGGTTGACTATGAAATCTATTCGGGATATCAATTGGAAGCATTGAAAAAGGTTATTGAGTATAATCGAAATAACAGTAATCCGATCCGAGTTGTCAGCCTTTCGGCTCCTTTTTCCGAAAGTTATATAGTACGGAAAAATGAACTTGCAAATGAGTTGTTATCTATGGGATGTGTTTTAATTGACGCAATGACTTTTGGGCTATCGTTTGAGGGGATCGACGGCTTTGTGAAAGATGATCGAGCGGTGTATAAACTGAACAAGTGGCAGATCGAAAACTACGAGAGAAACAAAAACCGCCCCGGATTTGTAACATATTTCAATTCTCTTTGCTTTGTACCTTCGTCCAGAAGAACTTCTCCGGGAGACGACGGTGATAATGATTATATTCATTGGAGCAAGGCGGTTTCGAAAAGCTGGACGATTCCTCATATCGCCGGCGCATATGCGTGTTGTCTTTCGGTAAATCCGAATATGAAATATGATGATTTTATTCTGAGAAGCAAGCGATGCCCAAAGCATGGCGATTATACTGTTTTTGATTTACGAGCTGTTCTGCATCAATAGCTTATTGTTTAGATTTAATATCTCTCGCATAATCCGGTACGTCAAATTCGAACGTGAATAACCGACGTGGTATAAGGGATAAGCCGAAATAAGGAGAAAATATGACATACGAAAAAATATCGGGCAAGGTATTTTATCATGGCTCCGCCGTTAAGGGTATCCGAACGCTTTTACCTTTTTCAAAATCACATAATACGATCAAAAAGCCGGTCGTATATCTGACGCCGAACGAAACGCTCGCGCTGTTTTACATATGGGATCGCCCGTACAAATTCGTCACTTTTGAAGAAAACGAGAAGGGTACGGTCGTATATACGGAATGGTACGAAAATCAGTTTTCCGACCTTATGAAAGGGCTTTCGGGCAGTATTTACGAGTGCGCGGACGATCCGCGTATATACGCTACGCATATTACAGGCGTTTACAATTCCGACGAGCCGGTAAACGTCTGCAAAGAGACGGTGATCGGCGACGTTTTTGAAGAAATTCAAAAAAGGATCGCAGACGGGCACGTTATACTGCGCACGTACGGATCGCTTCGCGTGGAGGAAAAAGAGAAAATCGTAAAGTCTGATATGGTACGCGCGATACATATGCAGCGCCTTTTGACGCCCGGTAAAACCGAGGCGGATATCTCATACGCCGCGTTTGTCAAAGAGCGTTTTCCTCTGTCGTGGAGCATCGCCGAAAAGATGAGCGACGAAGAGATCAGAGAGATGAAGGACGAATGGAGAAGATCACTGAAACAGTAAAAGCGTACCGAAAAACAATGTAATACAAGGTATAATGATAATGTCATTTTTTGTAAAAATTGAGTTTGCGTTATCCGAATTCGATCCTGAGATCGTAACTACGGATAATATGCGGAAGTATCAAAACGTTTTCTTCAGTAACGTCGATTATTATTTACTTACCGACGGGCATCATATAACGGACGAAGATTTGAGGGAAACCGTTGAGTACGGCAAAACCTTCACAAAAGGAAACGTTCATTCGGTCGGATTTCAGATTCGAAACAGCGCAGCGGCATTTTTGTCCGTGATCGAAAAATATCCGGAACCCGATACGCTGTATATCGGTTTGTTGCTGGTAGATGAATTTTACAAAAGAAAGCATGTCGGAAACCGGATCATAACAGGCGTAAAAACGGCGGCGAGAGAAGCGCATTATCAAAAAATCAAACTGTCCGTTTTAAAAAAGAATGAAAGCGCTTTCATGTTTTGGAAAAGCTTGGGATTCATTGTAACCAATGATATTGACGGCAATCTTTCAATGGAGTGTTCGTTGAACGAAAAACACGATGAATAGTTTTTATTGTGAGTATTATGTTTCTCCGCTCGGGGTCATGACGCTGCAAAGCGACGGGGAATATCTGACCGGTGTGAGCTTCGGCGGGTGTGAGTGCGGGCGGAAAGACAAAACCGCGCCGCCTGTCTTGGAGCAGACGGCAAGGTGGCTCGATATATATTTCGGCGGCGGAATTCCCGATTTTACCCCGCCGATAAAACTGAATGTCACGCCGTTTTGCCGTGAAGTCTGCGATATTCTGCTTACGGTCCCTTACGGAAAAACCGTGACTTACGGCGATATAGCGAAGATCATAGCCGAGCGGCGCGGTATCGCGCTGATGTCCGCTCAGGCGGTCGGCGGCGCGGTTCACCGCAATCCGATAGCTGTAATCATCCCGTGCCACAGAGTCATCGGCTCGGATGGTTTGCTTACCGGCTACGCCGCCGGACTCGATATAAAAGAGAAACTGCTGAGAATAGAGGGAATAATAAAATGACGCGGGGAAATGAAGACGCGCTTTCGCGCTAATGAAGCCACTCGCGTCGCTCGTTAATGAAGACGGCGGCTTTGCCGCCTAATGAAGCGAAGCCGCCCCCGTTCCTTAATCAGCGAACGCAGTGAGCGTCTTCATTTCTTCATTAGCGAAGCGTCTTCATTAGCCCCGAAGGGGCGACTTCATTGAAAAAAGCACGCTGTTGCGTGCTTTTTTCTGGCTGGGATAGCTGGATTCGAACCAGCGCAGTGCAAGAGTCAAAGTCTTGTGCCTTAACCGACTTGGCTATATCCCACTGTTACGGAAAAGTATTATAGCACATGAATCGGTCAAAGTCAAGATTTTTAACAAATATTTTTGCGGCGCAAAAAGCGCGCGAAAGACGTTTGCGGAAAAAACAGGTAATATTTATCTTGACAAACGCGCCGTACGGCGGTATAATATATCCGTAAAAATTTAAAAGGAGTATGATATATGAAAAGAATATTATCCGCCGTGATCACGGCCGCGATGATCCTGACGATGCTCGTCATCTGCCCCGCGGAAGCTCTGGAGGAAAGCGACCTGCCGTTTGACAACGCCGCCCCGACGCATATCGCGGCGACGTGGCTCGAGGGCAACGACTCGCCTACGACGATGGCTCTTTCGTTTACGATAGACAACTCGATAGCGGCGTTTTACACGGCGAAGGAACAAGCCCTGCAAGAAGCCCTGCAAAATGACGTTCCGGATGAATTCATGGAGCAGTATCCGTTTTACGATATCTATACGAACGTTCAGATC
>JAEEGL013491290.1_pt1 | contig 14018 bp, 7 predicted proteins | sample 9134231 | NCBI WGS metagenome assembly JAEEGL01 (sample SAMN16246548, study PRJNA631951) | gut metagenome | biome: gut microbiome; feature: rumen; material: fiber-attached | host: Bos | place: Iran: Karaj | collected 2018-10
ATCCAAGACGCACTTGATACATGGAAGCTGCAGAAGTTGGATGCCTCCACGCTGGAAAGCCCGTCTGCCAAGCTGAGGCTGGCACTCGCTATCAAGCTGGACGAGATTGGCAACCCGAACTATTTGGACTACAGCTATCTCTGCGAAGAACAGCTCCGGGCACTTCTCAGCCTGAGGAACAAAGCCTTCGAAGCCGTTATCAAGGGTGCCGCAGACATCATCTATGAGCGTTATCTGAGCGACCTCGATGCAGCTGTGAATGGTCAATACACAGAGCCAGTTTATGATATGTATAAAAAGATGCCGCTGCGCGTATTGAGCTACAACGTGAAGCATTGTGCCGGCAACAAGGACGGCCTTAATCTGCCTCGCACGGCAAGTGTCATTGCCTCCCAAAATGCCGATGTGGTTGCTTTGCAGGAGGTTGACAGCGTCTTTAGTTCACGTTCCGACTATAAGTATCAAGTGAAGGAACTTGCCGAAGCCACAGGTATGTACGGCATCTTCTGCAGCGCACTTACCGGCTACGGCATCGGCATCCTCTCGAAGGAGCTGCCGCTTTCCGTCAGAGTCGTTTCGCTTACGTCCGACTTCGAGCCTCGCCGTATGTTGATTGCAGAGTTCCAGAACTATGTCTTTGCAAGCCTCCATGTTGGCCTTTCGGCAAATGCAAGGCGTGGCTCAGGCCCCATCATCAAAGCCGAAGCAGAGCGTTGGGTGGAGACAGGCAAGCCCCTCATCATAGCTGGCGACTTCAACGACGACGGTACGGATGCAGAAATGGAAGGTGCTCGTGGCGTGCTCACAGCCTATCTGAAGCAGAATGGCTTCACCTATCACTCCGACCTCGTTACACCGACTTGGAGCGACGGCACCTACGTCATTGACAACATCATCAGTTACGACCCGATAGGAGGTGTGCAGAAGGTCAGCTATGAAGTGGTGAACGACAAGGTTACTTCTGACCACATGCCTATCCTTGCCGACCTCATCGTGGGTTTTGATGACCCCGATGCCACAGGCATCAATGAAATTAAAAATGAAAAATTAACAATTAAAAATTATGGGGATGTCTATGACCTCAGCGGACGCAAATTGGCAAATCGCCAAAATCCCTCAGGCATCTACATCTTCAACGGTAAAAAGTTGAGACAATAAAATCAAACACATAACTACCATGAGACAAAGATTTATTGCTTTGGCATTCTTGGCTTTAGCCATTGCTATGCCAACCTATGCAACAGATTGGCAAGCAAAAACCGACACTATTTGGCCTGCTCGCCACTATCGCGAACTCAGAGGCGAGGCGACAGGCAGCCAGCGTTCAGAAACGTACATCAACTGGAACTACACCGAGGGCACAACGCTCGTCTATGGCATCCATTTCCCGACGGGACATGTCCGTGCCGATGCCGTGTTCAAGGCGAAGAGCGGCAAGAAGGTGACCTTTGGTGTGCGCATCGTCCATCCTGCCACGGGCACAGTTGTTTACGACAACAGCACCACAAGCACCAGGGTCACGACTTTGGAACAGACAATGGAGATAATGGCCGACACGGAAATGCCCTATGACGGCTGGTATCGCTTCGAGCTTACCTGTCCCAACGGCTCGAATACCCTGGACCGCCTTAACCTGCTTCTCTTCCAGCGTACCTCGACACTCAACATCACCGACTCCGAGATATTCATGGCTCCCAGCGTTCACCTTTGGTGGAGCACACAGGTTCCTGGTGCGCCTTCGGGACAGAGCTACAACTGGACGTACCTCGAAGTGATGTACCCGAGTTCATTCAAGCAGCCGGCAACCTATCAAATGGCCATCGGCACGGACGGTATGTACTCCGGCATACCGATGCCCAATCGCAGCGACGGCAGCTACGGCCATACTGTGCTCTTCTCCATCTGGGACAACGGCGATGTGGATAAGGACAAGAACCTGCCCGACATCATGCGAGCCGGAGCGGTTGACCTTGGCCCTGAAGCCTACGCCACACGTTTCGGAGGCGAGGGAACAGGCGCCAGCATCCGCTACAACAGAGACGACTTCTGGGAGTTCGACCATTGGGTGCAGTTCCTTTATAATGTTCGCCCAGACATCGTCAGCGTAGTTAACGAGGACGGAACGGTCAGCGAGTTCGAGAGCACGTTGCAGACCGTTTGGTTCAAGCAAGCCGAGGATACCGACTGGCGCTATATGGGTACGCTTCGTATGGCTGGAGCCAATCGCCTGACCAGCGGCATCTACTCGTTCCTCGAGAACTTTGGCGAGAAGGGCGGCAACCTGATGCGCCGCTGCTACTTCCGCAACGGAGCTATGCGTTCTGCCGCTAATGGCAAGTGGTATGCCTTGAACCATGCAGGTTACGGCCATACGCAAGGCAAGGGCACTCGCAACTCACGTTACGACTACGGTCACGGTGTCACGGAACTCTTCGACAAAACCTTCTATCTTGAAACAGGCGGCTATATGGGTACACGCGACAGCGCAAGCACCTGCGAAGCTCCTGTTATGGGAGAGATGCCCTGGGTAGATACAATTGACATCAAGCGCTTGGAGAACCGAGTGGACGAAGGCGTTCTTCATTATCAAACCAAGACCATGAAGGCGCGTATTGAATTGACCCGCACCGTTTCCGACCCATCCACATGGCAGCTCATCGAGTTCAGCGATGAGGAAACCGTTGGTGAAGGCGACAATGGACGTGCCTCCATGATGCTCGACGGCGACAACAGCACCTATTACCACAACAAGTGGAAGAACGGCTCTGTTGGCTATCCGCATACCTTCACCTTCGAGGCTCCAGAACCTGTCACAGTCAGTTCGATAGGACTTTTCCAGAACCGCGAGAGTACCTATCGCGCCAAGCAGATGATGGTCTATGTGTCCGACAATGGTACCAGTTGGAAGACAGCGGGGTCGCGCCTCACTATTGAGGATACCGACTATCCCACCGTCAACCTGCCGCAACCCGTCACGGGAAAATACTTCCGCATCCGCTTCACGGCTGGCTATGGTTCGAACCTCCTCATCAACGAGCTTTTCTTCAAGCACGAATATCGCCTTGAAAGCCTGCTTGAACTTGCCCAGCAGATTTTCAACGAGTCCGACAAATGGCGCGGGTATGCTCCAGCCGACTTGGAGCAGCTTCGTGCTGTATATGCCGACGGCACTTGCACCGATGCCGATGCCCTTCGCCAGGCAATAACAGACCTTTGCGAGACGGCTCAACCCCTCACATATAGCGTACTTGACAAGGGCGAGCATTTCACTCCGAAGGCTGTCTATCAGCTTCACAACAAATCGGGATATGGCGACCTTGTTGTCACCGAGAACGACGAGCTTTCCATCCTGTCGTCCACTTATTCCACTGCTCTCGAAGCCTACCGCAAACCGTGTCCCGTCAGCGACCTGCGTTGCAACTGGATGCTTCTGCATTCCGAGAAGTACAACGAATACTACCTCTACAACCTTGGCGCGAAGAAGTACCTTTGCGTAGAAGGTACAGGACTTGCGCTCTCCAGCACGCCGACGCCCGTCAGCATCAGCTACAACAGCAGCAACAAGGGCTTTGTCATTAGTGTGCAAGGCAAGTATCTGGGCATCAAGGCCAATGCTGAAACGCCCGTAGTCCTTCTCAGTTCAACAGCTTTGGGAGCGATATTCCAGCTTCGCACCAACAACTACCTGAGGCCCGATGAGGATGTTATGGCAGCCCTCGTCAAGAATGCCGAACAGGAAGCCCACGAGAATACGCCCGAACACCTCTTCATGGAAGGTTTGCAGACCTACGCAAAGGCTTTCGTTGCCTCTCCGAAGGAAGGTTCCAAGTTGATTCGCACCAGTTCCGTTCTCACCTCCAATGCCAACACCACACAGCAGGCAGAACACAATCTGGCGAAGCTCATCGATGGAAAGACAAGCACCTACTACGAGACTTGGTACAGCGGCATCACTTGGCCAAGCGAGATGTCCTACATCCAAGCGCGTGTCAGCAGCAATCTCAGCGCATTTGCCTTCAGCTTCACGCCCTCGCAGAACCCAGATTACGGTCTGCCTGACATTCCTTCGGACATCATCGTCTCGGCTTCTGCCAGCACCCGGAACCTGTTGCCTTTGGCGCGACTCAATGAAAACCTCCCGACGTCTATCAGCGAAACCTACACCTCGCCAGTCATTTTCTCCGATACCGATGTGCGTGTCCTGCGTTTCCAGGTTATGCAGACCATCGGCAACCGTGAAAACAGCCACGTCTTCGCTATGAGCGAGTTCCAGGTACACGAAGCGGTTATCGACGAGGAAAAGTCGCCCTATTACTTAAAGACCAACGTTAAGGAAGCCTTTGATGCCTTGCAGACAGAGCTTCAGGCTTTCCGCAGCCTCATCGTGGCAGGAACTGTCAGCGCAGAAGCCCGTGAGTCTTTGCGTCAGGCCATCGAGCGTGCCGAGGCAGCCCTTCAGCAAGGAGTGGGCATAGAGGTGATTCCTGCTTCACCATACAGCAGGCACGACAACGTCATCTACAACCTCAACGGTCAGAAGATAGAAAACAGCAGATTGTCCAACGGAGAACTGCCCCACGGCGTTTACATCGTAAACGGCAAGAAAGTGCTCTTCTAATTTGGCTGGCGTTACATATAATCAGAGCGGGAAGCCCATGTTTGCAGCTTCCCGCTCTGATTTGTGTTATCTAACGAAAACAGAATATAACCCCTTCGTTCTGGTCAAAGACTTCGTCTCTGATGCCGTGCCTGAAGGCTTTTGTGTTGGAGCAAGCTCACAGACGAAAGCCTCCAACACACCATTAATCCCTGCGGGATAGCAACCAGAACGAAAGAAAAACCTAAAAACACAGGTAAGATGCAATACCAGTGACGCGGATTTCGTTATCTAAAAAAAAGGAAATGAAGATTGTCAATAGTTCCAGCATCGACAAAGAAGTTTTGATGCGGCTGAAATCTCACGTTTACGACATTATCGGGTGCTGCCAAGAGGTTCACAGGGAAATGGGGCCTTGGCTGAACGAATATATTTATCAGGAAGCCTTGAAATTGTCGTTTGAAGAAAAGCAGATGCCATTCGTAAAGGAATACTGTTTCCAAGTATCTTATCATGGGCATACCTTGTCGCATAAACATTTTATGGACTTCTTGTGCAAGGGGAATGTTGCGGTGGAATGCAAGGCTATTGCTACTTTGGGGGTCGAACAACGCCAGCAATTGTGGAATTATTTGCGACTGACCAATACCCCTGTCGGGATACTGTATAATTTCGCTCCAGTCAAAGACCAATGTGAAAAGTATTACTACGATGTGAACGCCAAAACCATTTCTGTTTTTTAGCGTCAGCGTGGTTTTCCTTTTTGAAAGTTTTAATCTTCGTTAGAAGATGTTTTGGTCTCGGCAGTAAGATGGTGGAAGCAGCTTCCAACCAGATTACTGACGATAGCGGAACACGGCACATAGTGCCAAAACTTTCAAGGAGAGTTTTCTCTGTAATCTTAAAAAACATCCTGTCCACTAAACTTGATTGTCTTACGCACTTGTACGCAGAACCTCTAAAAACAAAAACACTCTACACTCTACACCCGCACCTCCATTCCATTGATATTCAGCAGAATATACGGGTGAAGAGTGGGTGTAGAGTGGTGTAGAGACTCTACACCTCGCTACTCATTGGGAATCAATACCTTACAGCCGTTGGTGTAGAGTGTAGAGTGTTTTTGATTTGCAACTTTTCTAAAGACCCTAAGGACCTTAAGGACTCTAAGGACTTTAAGGTCTTTTGGAAAACGCAGCACGTTAAGTTTGCCCTTCCGCACCTTAGGGGTGCGCCTTGGCTTTCCTTTCAGCCGCCGACCTCTGGTTCTTCGCAAAGCTCAGGCGCAGGCGGAGGGTGCTAGAGCATCCAAGAACGCAACACGTTACGATTGCAAACGCAGCACGTTACGATTGCAAACGTAACACGTTATGTTGCCCGAAGACCTTAATGTCCCTAAAGTCCTTAGAGTCCTTAAGGTCCTTAGGGACTTTAGAACAATATCAAGCGAATTTTGAATAAACAACCGATAAAAGGTGAAAAAAAATGAGTTTTTCCTTTTCGTTTCACATATTTAATTATATCTTTGCGCCGAATTTGCTAAAAAATGTGTACGGTACAACTAACATACGACCCAAATAACGCCCTCGCGCAAAAGAGCCTTGCCGCATTGCTGGCTACAGGACAGTTCATAGCCGACGAAGCAACAAAAGAGCGCTTTTCCATCGACTACTCTGACCCCTGGCTCTACGAGGAGGAAGACGACTTGCCAATTCCTTTAAATAGGAACTTATCTTTGGGTGAACTAGAAAATCTCGTAGTAGCTGACATTAGGTCAATTTGCGGTGTGAAAGATGCGGTATCAATATGAAGTAAGTCCATGTGCCTCGCGAAGGATATGGAGCTTTTACAAGCATGTCGCTATGAAATACAGTCATACCTTCGATACTGAAGATATAGTGAAGAATGCGAAGAGAGCCATTAGAAATATGGGACATATCGAACAATCCCTCCTACGTCGCCGCCCAACCCTCGAAAGATGGCAAAAAGAAAGGTGGCACATGGCTAACGAAGGCAAATGGTACTACGCCTACACCATCAGCGGCGACACCATCATAATCGAAGATGCCTGCCACGCACAGAATATGCAATAAAACAATACATTAATCTAACCACGAATTACACAAATTACACGAATTGATAGGAAGACTCCTTTCCTCCTGAACTCCTTAGACTAAACACAAACGACAACAATATGAATGCGATATCCATCAACACCCTATGGTCCTTCATCCAGGGCCTGAAGTTGACAGCCAACAACAAGAAATGGCTTGCAGATCATCTGTACGAAGCCGTAAAAGAAGAGACTCAAGCGGACTACATAATGAAACCCCTTGAGCAACTGTCGCCTGAGCTTCAGGCAATAATAGGATTTGCAAAACCTGATGCACAACACATAGATGACATCAATGGAGACTTTGCAAGGACAGAATATATCAACGAGAAGTATTGCCAATGAAGCGGGTATTCCTTGACACCAACATCCTTTTGGACGTAATAGAAGAGCGCTTCCCCTTTGTGGTAGCCTCTGCAAACGTGCTCGATTTAGGCATTAGCGGACATTGTCAGATGTTTGCCTCGCCCTTAACATTTGCCAATTGTGTCTATTCCGTAAGGAAAAATGTTGGTTATATGCAAGCCATACAGGGCATGAGGCAACTAAAGCAATACGTCAGAACTGCTTTCATGGATGATTCACAAGTCACGCTTGCGTTTGGAGTCTGACGTGCCTGACTCTGAGGATATGCTACAATATGAAGCCGCAACAGCAGCCAAATGTGACTTGATTGTCACAAGAGAAAAAAAACGGCATTTCCCACAAACAGGGATTCCAATAATGCCGCCAGAAGAATTCCTTAAAGATTATCATCAACAATAAGCAATAACCAATAAACATTTTCAAACTAACAATAAACATTTTTATTATATAACCACGAATTACACAAATTACACGAATTGGCTGGAACACTCCTTTCCTCCTAAACTCCTTAGACAGAATAAACAACAAACAATAAAACAATTTATAAATTAATCTTTATTATTAACTAAACAAATCAAATGAAAAAAAGAAAATTACTTTTCGCGATGCTATGTATCGCGAGTGCATTCGGAATGAGGGCACAAACTGATGTAACGTCAACGTACATCACAGACGCAGATTTCTCGTCTACTACGAACTGGACAGATTATTCATCAAGTAGTTATCATGACATTGGCCGTGGATTTATAGGCACCTATGGTGTCCGTACTGCTGAAGGTCAAGCTGTATCAACTGTTGATGACACCCACCTTGCCACAGAATCTTGCTTCGGCTTTGAGTGTCGCTGGGAAACAAGCTATGCATCATACAACCAGACAAAAGCTTCGGCAAGCTTGCCTGCTGGCATTTATACTATCACGTACGACGTTGAGAATACAAACAGTAAAAGTGAAGCTCACACTTGGAATAACCTTTTCTATGTAAAGGTTGGCGACACCCAATATGCTGATGAATCTACAGAGTGGATGGCGAAAGGAAAAACTAGCTGGACCACCCACACCATTAACTTCACAATAGAAGAAGCAACCACTGCTGACTTCATGATCAGCCTTGGTTATGGAACAGGTAGTAATAATATAGGGTCTACTAATACCCCGACTCTACATGTAAGCCATCTCTCGATGAGTTATGAAGCATATATAGATCCCACGGCCATTACGTTGAGCAACTCCTCGCTTGACCTGAAGCTTACCCAGATTACTACTCCATTGAGTGTCTCTGCATACACTCCTGCTACCGCAAACCACAATACGGGTATCACATGGTCAACCAGCGCTCCAGGCGTAGCCACAGTTGACGCCGCTGGTGTCGTAACAGCCGTTGGAACAGGTTCGGCAACCATCACAGCAACTACAGAGAATGACGTTTATGCTACCTGCTCTGTTACCGTAACCGACGTTACTCCCGTAGCCGTTCCTGCCTACAGTGAGATTGATGCTGGAGATTTCTTTATTGTCAATGTTGCAACTGGTAAGTATCTTGGAGGTGCAAACTCTTGGGGAACCCAAGCGTCTCTAATCGATCATGGCATTCCTTTTACCATTGCCGAAAGTGGCGAGCAATATACTTTTGATTCACACACATATAATAATAGTACCGACCACTTCTTCAATGGTACATACTTAGACCAAGGAACCGCTAATCTCTATGTTACTTCCCTTGGTAGTGGGAAATACGCTATCTCAACAGCTAATGGTTCTGCTTTCGTTACATCTAACGTGAATAATACTATAGTGGCTAATACTGCTGCAAATCCAAATAGTCCTCTCGCTCAATGGTACTTCGTTAGCAAGACAAACCGCGATGCAGCCCTTGCCGCAGCCACTTCTGCCGCTCCAGCGGATGCTACATATTATATTAAGCAGGCCAACATCAGCCGCAATCTGTCGGCTGGGGCCTATAATGTAAATGCCTGGGTGAACCTCAGTACGGGTGGAGAGCAGGATAACAAAAACTATGTTGCCCAGGTTTGGAACGCCAAGGTAAATGTATATCAGGATATTTCCGATATCCCCAATGGTCTCTACAAACTCACCATGCAGGGCTTCAGCAGTGGAACTGATGTCAAGCTGTATGCCAACGACTACGAGGTTGCCGTCATTCCAAATACCACGGGTACTGCTTCTTGTGCTGGTGCATCGGCATTCTTCGCCCGCAAGGAGTGTACCAACACTCTTGATAACATCAACATCACTGGCAATAGTCTGAAGATTGGACTTTCGGGCGACTGCTCAAGTTCCAAGTGGCTCTGCTTCGATGACTTCGAACTATACTACTATGGTCCTACCGTCGGCGGTGAGGCAACAGAAATCGCAATGGATACGGAAACTCCAATGACTGCTGGCAATTGGTACTACTTCGATATTCCTGTTAATGGACTGTACAACCTGGAAACCACAGACATTTCAGATATCGTATATACAACAGACGGAACCATTCTTATTGAAAATGAAAGTGGCGTAACAGAAAACTTCTCAACAGGAGTCAATGAAACTCTGACTGCTGGTCGCTACTATGTGAAGTCTGCTTCTGCACAGAGTCTTGAGGTAACAGTTGGTGCATACGCCTACGAAGTAGGTTCTCCTACATTTAGCACAGCCGATGGTAGCTATATTCAGTCCGGCACATTCACAGTTACCTTCCCTGATGCCGCAACGAGTGATCCTGACGGCGTAACGGCTCTCGTAGCATCTCCTACCGCTACTGTGAATGGTAATACTGTTAGTTTGGTTGCTACCACCAATGGTTTCACTCTCGACCTTGGTTCACTGACAACCAACACCGATTATGTGATTTCTATTCCTGCTGATGTCTATGGCTATTCAGACCATAGCATGAACAGCGCAATTAGTTTGACACTTCATACTCCAGGAGCTTTTGATGGAACTTACTTCGTTCGCAATTCTGAAGGCAAGTACATCAGCCGCGGTGATAGCTACAATACACGTGCTATTGTAGATGAATTCGGCCTTCCTCTTGCTGTTGCTACTGATGCGGCTGGCACCACTACTTTCACATATTGTGATAGCCAATTGAAATTGTTTGATGCAGGAGGAACCAATATCTACACAGACAATACATCCAACCCCAACTGGAATCTTCAGGCAACGACGGGTGGCTACTACATTGTTAATGCAAACGACAATGGTTCAAATGGGAAAACAATTGGAATTGTTGACGGGCACCTGCAAAGTAATGATGGTAATGTTGTATGGACATTCGAACCGACAAATGAGCATAACACCTACATGGATGCTCTGAAGGATACTCAAGCTGCAACTGCTGCAACTGCCGCAGGCATTACTGCAAGCAACAAGAGTGAACTGGCGGAAAAATTAGCGGCTAACTTTGATGCTACGGCTATATCTATTACAGGTGTGGTTGGAATCCAAGAGAGTTATCAGAGGAACGCAACAAACGTAGATGGTGGCTTAGACGTTTATACAGAAACTGTGTCAGGCTTAACTCCAGGTTTGTACAAATTAACCGTATATGGATTATATCGTTGGGCATGGTTTGAAGATGTTGAGGCTGCCGGTGGTACTCGCAGTAATGTTTATCTCTATGCAGGAGACGTGAAGACGCAACTGGCTTCTCTGTTCGATTATCCAGCAAATTCTCCATGGAATGGTGATGATGACAAAAAAGATGCCAGTGATAAGTACTATCCCAACGGTCAAACAGGTGCTGGTAACGCATATGATGCAGGAAACTATCTGAATGAGTTGTATGTTTATGTCTCTGGTACATCCTTGACATTTGGTATTAAGAATCCTAACCGTTTAGCGGGAAATGAGGGAAATAATGGTCGTGGAACATGGCTCAGCTATCGTGACTTCACCCTGACTCGTTACGATCTCAAAACAGAGTCTGTTACTGTAACTTCTGCTGGTTATGCAACCTTTGCAAGCGATAACGCTCTTGACTTCAGTAGTTCTAGCATTAAGGCATACACTGCATCGGTAAGTAGTGGTTCAACACTGGAATTCGAAAGGATTAATAAGGTTCCTGCTGGAACAGGTGTACTTCTTTATGCAGATGGTGGTGCAACAGAAAACATTCCTTACCTCGATGGAGCAGCTGATGCAACTACAGGAAATGTCTTCGTTCGTGGTACAGGCGATGCAGTGACTTATGATGCTACCCACAGCTATTATGTTCTCGCTAATGTTGGAGGTGTAGTTGGTTTCTATCAAGCCAATAATAACACAGTAGCTACGAACCGTGCATACATCAACGCAGGCGGTTCTCTCGTGAAGAGCTTCTACATTGACCTTGACGATGATGCTACTGGCATAAACAGCCTCACCCCAGCCCTCTCCGAAGGCGAGGGAGCTATTTATAACCTCGCTGGTCAGAGAATGAACAAGATTCAGAAGGGCATTAACATCGTGAACGGAAAGAAGATACTGAAGTAAAAGCCCCCTCCCCGCTCCCCCTTTGGGGGAGTGCCTGGGAGACGGGTAATTCTTCTATATTAATTATTAATTCTTAATTTGATATTAAGCAATGAAAAAGACATATATTATTCCTGAGGCGCTGACTGTTCGCCTTAACATGAGCAACATCATCGCAGCATCTCCATCTCCTGTCACAATTACTGGTGATAGTGGTAGTGCTACTCTGAATAACTTTCAGACCGAAGACGGAGCAGGGATTCTCGTAAAGGGAGACGTGAACCTTTGGGACAACGAATGGTAAGACGACAAGTGATAATTGACAATTGATAATTGTTCTCAGTATGCAGCAGCTACAATCGTACACGACTGTAGCTGCTGCCATTAGAAAAGCTATATGAAAAGACATCTGCTCCTTATCGTGATGATGCTTGCTGCAAGCGTTTCACAAGCTGCATTGACCAGCGGCACAGAATATTTTATTTGGTTAAACATCTATGAGAAACTGCTTGGCAGCAACACCGACGGAAGCGAACCGGCTCTGTCTGCATGGAACGCTTCCAAGGCCGAAAGCTTCATATTCGTTGCCGAGGACTGCGGCAAGAGTGGCTACGTCCTTCTGAAGCAAAAGAGCAGCGGCAAATACTTGGCTGCCAGCAGCTCTGATGCTTGGAGCATTGTCTTTGAAAGCAGCATCTCCACCGACGACCGCTTCTGCTGGAGTGCCGACGAGGGTACATACGTCTATCTCACCAACAAGAAGAACACCGGCAAATGCATGGGCGTTGACGGGGCGAACAAAAACAGCGCATACGTCAGCGTCTATTACGATAAGCCCAAGGGCAGCCACTCGCAGATGACCATTATCCCGGCAACGGCCGCCAACTACAACACCGACCGCCGGGCCTACGAGAGCGAGGTATATACCAATGCTCAAGGTGTGCAGGAGATTGACTACATCCAGCTCAGGAACAAGAACATCAGCCGCAACGATGCCATAGACATCCACATCACGGCCAACGAAACCCCCATTACAGGTTCATCATCGAGGGTTGACCTTGGCAGCGACCGTACATGGCTCATCTTCGACAACATTCCCCCTTCGACGGTGAAAACAAGTTTCCTGAAATATGTCCGCATCAATGGTGTGGCAGCAAGGGCGGACAAGAACTGCCGCGTGGAGATATATCTGAACGGCACAGCCATTATCCCCATCCCGGAAACCATCTTCGCGGCCACAGCAGAGGAGCCTTTTACCCTCGACAAAGGCGACCACACAGACCTTGCCGCAAACAGCAACATTATGACGGGCTTCACGCTTCGTCGCGGCTATATGGCAACCCTTTCCACAGGGAAGAACGGCAGCGGACATAGCCGCACCTATGTTGCAGACCATTCCGACCTTGAAATCACGCTGCCCGCAGCCCTCTCAAAGCGTGTCACCTCGGTGTTTGTCAAGCCTTGGCCGTATCTCTCGAAGAAGGGATGGGCCAACACTGGCGGAGCATCCGGCGGCCCAGGCCTGCGTGCTACTTGGTACTGGGCTTGGAATGCTGCCTACTCGTCAACAGACGATATGGAGTATGTTCCCTGCCGCCAGCACCTCAACTGGCCAAGTGCTGACGAAGTTAACAGCCACACCTCAACGGCAGCCTTCTCGCTAAACGAGCCGGAGCACTCGGAGCAGCACACCAGCAGCAAGTGCTCCTGTGGCGGAACAATACATGAATGGAATGCTTACCTCATTACAAAGGATTTTCTTGCCGGGGGCGGACGCATAGGTTCTCCTCAGCCAACCGACTTCGACTATCTGACGAATTACTTCAAATACGTTGACCAGAATGACAATGAGACACGTTGCGACTTTGCCGTCACCCATGCCTATTGGTGGGTGGGTGGCAAGTCTGCATCATCATACGCCAGTTGGTTCGTGAATCAATGCAAGAACATCTACAACAATACAGGTCGTCCAGTATGGCTCACAGAAATGGAAATCAGCGCTTCTTGGAACAAGAGCGGCGGTGACTACCTCGAGGGCGACTGGAGCTACGCTAACGTGGCCAAGTATGTGCAAGCCCTGTTGCAGAAAATCGACGAGAGTCCGTGGATTGAACGCTACGCCATCTATGGCACAGATATGTACATTACTTATATGTATTATGATGCGAATCCCAGCAAAGACCTGACACCGGCTGGTGAAGTCTATCGCGACCACCGCGCCACCTTCGCCTACAACTCGGCCTACACGAAGGAACCTGTCTGGTGGACACCAGGCGTGAAGAAGCCTTCTCTGACTGCCACATACAATTCTGAAACAAAGACATTGACTTTCAAAATCGTCAATGATAACACCGATACAACCGACCGCCTCGAATTGGAACGCTTTAACGGCACGGAATGGGAAACCCTGATGACTTTCTCTGACCGTCAGCAGTTGGAAAACAAGTCGTTGAGTATGAAGTTGTCCGATTTTGCTTCGTCACAA
>JAEEGL013795956.1_pt1 | contig 14018 bp, 10 predicted proteins | sample 9134231 | NCBI WGS metagenome assembly JAEEGL01 (sample SAMN16246548, study PRJNA631951) | gut metagenome | biome: gut microbiome; feature: rumen; material: fiber-attached | host: Bos | place: Iran: Karaj | collected 2018-10
AAGCGCTCAGAAGCAGCTTGAAGGAAACAACTTTGCAAGACGTAAGAACATACTCAATTACGACGACGTTATGAATCAGCAGAGGACAATTATTTACTCTCAGCGCAAAGAAGTTCTCGACGGCTGCGACCTCAAGGAAAAGATGAAGGACATGATCTCGTCGGTTATCGACAATGAGGTCGCGGCCTGCATGAATCCCGATGCTCCCGAGGACTGGAATTTCGACGAGCTCAGAAATTATTTCATGGGAACGCTCTGCGGTCCCGATGATTTCAGATATACCGTCGGCGAAAAGACAAAGGTCACCCCGGACGGCGTCTCGAAGCTTCTTAAGGAAAGAGCCGCGGAGCTTTACGCAAAAAAAGAGGAACAGTTCGGTACGGAACAGATGCGCGAGATCGAGCGCGTGATACTCCTTCGAAACGTGGATTCACACTGGATGGACCATCTTGACGTAATGGACGATCTCAAAGGAAGCGTCGGACTTAACGCTTACGCACAGCGCAACCCGATCTCCGAATACAGGATCGTTGCCGCCGATCTCTTTGACGGTATGGTTTCTTCCATCAGGGAAGATACGGTTCGTATGCTTCTGTCGGTTGTTCCGAAAAAGCAGGAGATAAAGAGAGTCGAAGTCGCTCACGTGACCTCGGAGGGCTTTTCCGGCGGCGAAAAGCAGAAGAAAAAGCCGGTTGTTATAAAGAAGGGCGAGAAGATAGGACGGAACGATCCCTGTCCCTGCGGATCCGGAAAAAAATACAAGAAATGTCACGGAGCCGGACTGACAGACTCTGCGGAATAATAATATGAGCACCGGTCTTATAATAGCTGGCCTTGTAATCATTTCCTTTCCGTGCTTGTCATTTATTGATTTGGTTCCGGATTTTATCGGCGTATTTTTGATACTGAAGGGAATTACAAGGATGGAATCCGCTTTTCCTTCGGCGGAGGATTCCGCGTCATTTTTCAGAAAATACGCAATATCGTCTCTGATAGTCACGGCTGCCGCGCTTCCGGCCATGTCTTTGTGTTCTTCGGATCCCGCGATGAATATGGTCTTCGCTCTAGCCGCAGGAATAGCAAATTCGATTTTTGCTATACGGGGTTTTTCGGGGCTCTTCGACGTCGTGGATTATATCAATGAAACGGGAGCCGCATCATACCCGACGGGCGGTGTCAGATTTTTTTCCGCCGCTCTTGTGATTTCAAAATACGTTCTTGCTCTGCTGCCACAGCTTGTTTTTCTTGAAGTTGAACCCGGCGACGGACTTTTTGAAGGTGCGTATTATCCCCTCGCATCGTACAGAAACGTCCTGATGCTTCTTTGCGCGGTTCTTTCGTTTGTCATTTCCGCGATATGTCTGTTTTTCCTCATTCGCTTCTTTAAGCGATTCGGAAACGATGAGAACGTTGCCGCAGAGATAAACAAGTCAATAATAGGCGCGCCGGCAAGGAGAGGACGGGTGATAAAAAGATCTGCCTTCAGCGGACTTACCTTTCTTCTCTGGGCATGCTGGATCGTGTTTCCCCTTGAACTTGACTCGTATCCGGCAATACCGTATTTTGCCTCGGCTATGTTTATCATTATCGCTTTTATTTCATTCCGTTCGGCATTTGACGTTCCGGCGAGCAGGTTTCTGTGCGCAGGCATATTCGCCGGGTCAGGTCTTGCGGCTTACGCAGCGATTTATCTGTATCTTTCGACGCACCATATGTATAACTACGACGTGTGGTTTTTCGTCGCTGCATCGATTTATATCGTTTATCTGATTTTCGGTATTATTTCGTCCCTTTCGGTTCTCAAAACTCTTGACGTTCTTGTTGAAACGCACGGAGGTGAAATGATTGATACCGATGCGGGAATCGTTTCCTCTTCCGTAAAGAATGAAAGATCCGCGTGTAAACTGATGAACAGGATTTCCTTCATCTTGCTTTCGGCGGCTTCTCTTACGGGTGCTATAACGTTTTTCTTTCAGCGACGTCATCCGGAGTTCAGAGTAATCCACATGGCGGTTTACCTGATTTTCTGCGTTTTCTTCGGGGTCGCCGTCGGAAAAATTCGCTCTCTGGTTTCGGACAGATATATCGACGCTTAGTTTTATTATCTCAGGCATTTTTGTACGAAGGGAGGCCAGTTATTTTGACCGAAAAAACATATGAGATCAGGATTGACGAATCAATTATGCGAGGAGTCGATGAGTACGCAAAAAGACTCGGTATGACAAGATCGGAAGCGATCGGAGCCGTTCTTTCAGAAAAGTGCGGAAGGGTATATTCCTATGAGACGTCCGTCCCTGATTTCTTCTCAAGATTTTACGAAATACTGAATTCAGACGACCTCAGTCCGGGTTTTGTCTTTTCCGGAAACGGCGGAGTAATATCAGTCAGAAGCTATTTGGGACTCAGATACCGCCCTGCCGTCAGATATGAGATAAAACTCGACGGTGACGGCAGAAACGGGGAAATTGTCGTTGCGGTCAGGTCGTCCTCCGACGAGATAAGGCGCGGGATATTTGATTTTCTCAGAATCTGGATCTCAGCAGAAGACAGGATTTATTCTTATTATTCGCGCAGACCGGCGGATTATTCTGTTTACGAAGGAAGAATAAAGAGAAAAATAAGTTTAACGCGCTCGGGTTCTTCCGACGCCGTCGCCGTTTACGTAAAAAACTTTGATAACTGCATGAAAAAATATATTTCCGGTCAACTCGGTCCGGAAGGGGTCTTTTCGTTTTGCGAGGATCTGTTTGTCAGAAAAGACATGGATCTGATTTGAATTACAACTGAAAGAAGGTGCTTGTTTATGGATCTTCAGAAATATACACAGAAAAGCATTGAGGCGCTCAGCCGTGCGCAGTCAATAGCCAATGAAAACGGCAATCCTACAATAAATCCGGAGCATCTGCTTTACGCTCTTGCCGATTCCGACGGCGGTCTTATTCCGTCTCTGCTGAAAAAATGCGGTGCGGACGTCGATTCGCTTCTGAGAGAACTGGACGGCGCTGTTTCGTCTTTCCCGAGACAGCAGGGCGGGGAGGTACGTCTCTCCTCCGACACGTCAAGAATTCTTTCATCAGCCGAGAAGCTCGCGACATCTTCGGGTGACGAATACGTTTCGGTAGAGCATATTATGCTCTCGATCTTTGACAATCAGACTCCGTTTTTGAGAAAACTGTTTTCCGAACACGGAATCACGAAAAGGGAGTTTTCCGATGAACTGGCTAAAGTAAAAAAAGGTCCGGTTAAGGGGGACAATCCGGAGGAAACTTACGACGCGCTCGGCAAATACGGAACGGATCTTGTTGAAAAGGCAAAAAAGGGAACTATGGATCCCGTAATCGGACGCGATTCAGAGATAAGAAACGTTATCAGGATTCTTTCGAGAAAAACCAAAAACAATCCGGTATTAATAGGCGAACCCGGCGTCGGCAAAACAGCAATAGCCGAGGGACTTGCACAGAGGATCGCACGCGGAGACGTTCCCGAAGGTCTGAAGGATAAGACCGTCTTTTCGCTCGATATGGGATCTCTCATTGCCGGAGCAAAGTACAGAGGTGAATTCGAGGAACGTCTGAAAGCTGTCCTTGAGGAGATAAGAAACTCAGACGGAAGAATTATTCTTTTCATCGATGAACTTCATACAATAGTTGGCGCCGGAAAGACAGAGGGGTCGATGGACGCCGGAAATCTTCTCAAGCCGATGCTTGCGCGCGGTGAACTTCATTGTATAGGAGCGACGACTCTCGATGAATACCGCAAGTACATTGAAAAGGACGCTGCGCTTGAGCGAAGATTTCAGCCTGTTACGGTCAGCGAGCCGACGGTCGAGGATACTATCTCTATCCTTCGCGGACTGAAAGAACGGTACGAGGTCTTCCACGGCGTGAGGATACATGACAACGCGCTCGTCGCGGCGGCTACTCTATCGAACAGATACATAACCGACAGGTTCCTTCCGGACAAGGCGATCGACCTTGTTGATGAAGCATGCGCTCAGGTCAGGACGGAGATTGACTCCATGCCTGAAGATCTCGATCTCATGAGACGAAAGATCATTCAGCTTCAGATCGAGGAAATGGCCCTCAAAAAAGAAGATGACCGGCTGAGCGCCGACCGGCTTGAAAAGATCAGACAGGAGCTTTCCGAACTCAACGAGGAGTTCAATGAGTCGAAGGCCCGCTGGGATGATGAGAAAAGCAGGGTCGAGGACGTCAAAGAGCTGAAAAGCAAAATCGAGCAGGTCAGAAACGATATCGAGAACGCTCAGCTTAACTACGAATACGAAAAAGCTGCAAAGCTCCGCTATTCTGACCTTCCGGAGCTTGAAAAGAAGCTTTCCGAAGCGGAGTCCAAGAGCGTAGAAAAAAAGCAGAACAGCCTTGTTCGCGATACCGTTACTGAGGATGAAATATCGGAGATCGTTTCACGTTGGACCGGCATTCCCGTCGCCAGACTGCGTGAGGGAGAACGCGAAAAACTTCTGCATCTTGAAGAATATATCCACCGGCGCGTTGTCGGGCAGGATGACGCGGTGAGACGCGTCTCTGAAGCCATACAGCGTTCGCGCGCCGGTATTGCTGATCCCAACAGACCGATCGGCTCTTTCCTGTTCCTCGGCCCGACAGGCGTTGGTAAAACGGAACTCGCCAAATCTCTCGCTGAATGTCTGTTCGACGATGAGCATAACATGGTGAGGATAGATATGACCGAGTATATGGAAAAGTTTTCGGTTTCGAGACTCATCGGAGCTCCTCCGGGATACGTCGGTTATGATGAAGGCGGTCAGCTTACCGAGGCGGTGCGGCGCCGTCCCTATTCAGTCGTTCTGTTTGATGAAGTCGAAAAAGCTCACCCCGACGTATTCAACGTATTGCTTCAGGTGCTTGACGACGGAAGGATTACGGATTCGCAGGGCAGGACCGTTGATTTCAAAAATACAATTATCATTCTCACGTCAAACCTCGGAAGCCGTTTTCTTACAGAAGGAACGCTTTCCGACGGGAGCATCTCAAAGGAGGCTCAGGACGCCGTAACCGCTGAGCTTCGGCGTACGTTCAGACCCGAGTTCCTCAACAGACTTGACGAGACCATAATGTTCCGTCCTCTCGGCAAAACCGAGCTCCGCGGAATTGTTGATATTATGACCGAGAATCTGCGCCGCAGACTTTCTGACAGAGAGCTGGATCTTGTTATTTCGGAATCCGCCAAGGATCTGATAATCGAGAGAGGATATGATCCTATGTACGGTGCGAGACCGCTCCGCCGGTATCTGCAGTCATCTGTCGAGACTCTTATCGCAAAAGCCATTCTGAGAGGTGAACCCGGAGCCGGTTCGGTTATTTACGTCGACGTGATAAACGGTGAACTTGATTGCAGAGTAACCGATAAAAAGGAGAGCTGATATGACAAGAACAGAATTCGAGTTTGCTAAGCCCGTTTGGGTAAGAGACAGAGAAACGGAGAAAAACCTGTCGGTATGTCTTTCCGCGACGATCAAAAAGAGTTCCGCTTTTCTCAGGATTTCCGCACATACGCTGTATCAGGCGTTTCTGAACGGCAGATTGATCGCCGAGGGCCCCGCGAGAGCCGGACACGGTTATTACCGCGTCGACATGATAGATCTTTCCGACAAGCTTGATAACGAAGAAAATGATCTGAAAATCATAGTCGCCGGATATAATCTCGCAAGTTTTTATCTGCTGAACGAGCCCTCATTCGTCTGCGCCGAGGTTATATCCGACGGCCGGCCGGTTGCAGTGACAGGAGGCAACGGATTTGATTCGAGAATATACACTGAACGCATATCCAAGGTTCAGAGATACTCATATCAGAGACCGTTTGCCGAAGTGTACTCCCTTCCGGGAAAGTATGAGCCTATCAACCTTGTCCCGACCGGAGAAAAACGTTTCATAGAAAGGGAAGTCCCGTATCCGAAATACGACAGTTCTCCGATAAACCTGATGATATCAAAGGGAACTTTTGATGTTAATGAGCCGGAAACTCTCGAATTCTGCAAAAACAGCTATCAGCCTTTCATCCGTGGGACAGGCGGAGACTATTCCTTTGAACTTGATGATCTCGAGGTTTTTTCCGAGAGGGAAATCAGGCGCCTTTCGTGCAGCATGGAACCATGCCGTAAAGCCGGAGATTCTTTTGAGCTGAGTAAAAACGAATGCTTTTTAGCCGATCTCGGCAAAGAACTGACCGGTTTCATTCAATTCGACATTGAAACCACGGGAGGACGTCTTTTCATCACTTTTGACGAGGTACTCAGAAACGGAGACATCGATTTTTCCCGTTTGACAACGACGAACTGCGTGATATACGACCTCGAACCGGGCAGGTACTCGATTACCGGTATGGAACCGTATTCTTTCAGATATATCAAATTCCATTCCTGTTCCGATAAGGCGGTAATAAGCAATCCGAAGATTATCAAGTTCGAATTCGGCGGAGAGATTTACGCGGCTCCGGTATTCGGAGATCCCGAACTCGGCAGAATTTACGATGCAGCGGTGTCTACGTTCAAACAGAACACTCTCGATATATACATGGATTGTCCGTCGAGAGAGCGCGCGGGATGGCTTTGCGACAGCTTTTTTACGTCAAGGACAGAACGCGAACTTACCGGAAAAAGTGTCGTTGAACACGCTTTCCTCGATAATTTCGTGTTTTCGGAAAAATTCGGCGTACCCGACGGGATGCTGCCCATGTGTTATCCGTCGGATCAATACGACGGAACGTATATTCCGAACTGGGCAATGTGGTACGGAATAGAACTTAACGAATACTATAAAAGAACAGGCGACAGAGCGTTTATCGATTCGGCAAAAAGCAGGATTTACGCACTCGTCGGATTCTTCCGGCGCTTTGAAAATTCTGACGGTCTTCTTGATAAGCTTGAAAGCTGGGTATTCGTCGAATGGTCTCACTCGAATGATCTTGTTCAGGATATTAATTATCCGTCGAATATGCTTTATTCTCTTTTTAAGCGTTCGATAGGAGAGCTTTATTCCGACAATGCTCTCACAGAAGAATCGCGCCTTCTTGCAGAGACAATAAGAAAAAAATCATATCGTAACGGCTGGTTCTGTGATAATTCCGTTTACAATGAAAACGGAATTGCCGAGCTTTCCGGGGAAGTTACCGAAACCTGCCAGTATTACGCGTTTTTCACCGGCGTCGCGACGAAGGAACAATTCGGTGACCTCTGGGAAAGACTTGTCAACGGTTTCGGTCCGCACAGAAAGGAAAAGAACGATTATCCCGACATTTATTTTTCAAACGCGTTCATAGGCAATTACCTTCGTCTTGAACTTCTTTTCAGGGATGGTCTTTACGATCAGATGCTCGATGAGATAAAAGGTTATTTCGGTTATATGGCGGATAAGACCGGAACGCTCTGGGAAAACGACGGTGATTACGCGTCATGTAATCACGGCTTCGCCTCATACGTTCTCGTCTGGCTTCGCAGGATCTGCGGGTAATAATACATTTCCCGCAGTCAAAACAAATCCGGCCCCGGTAAGATAATTACCGGGACCGGATTTTATCTTTTAGGTTGTCTCAATCCTCAATCGCTGCTTTTTTTGTAAATATCGGGTATATTACCTCCGGCGGGAACTTCGGTTTTCTGTCGTATGTATACAGACCGTTCTGTTCCTGTTCAACGTCAGTAAGCTGTGTATAGCAAAGCGCGAAGATACATGGATTGTCGATCAGCGCGTCGGTCAGACCTCTGAGGCGGTCAAGGAACTCTTTTTCGTTTTCCGGCCCTTTGCCGTATCCCCATCCGGATTTGTCCTCCGCCCATCTGATGCCGCCGTATTCACTCACGAAGAAGGGAAGAATGTTGTCGTATTTTTGCCGTCCCCTGACGTTTGAGTTTTCCTCTGTATATTTTCCCACCGAAAGATCTTCATAATGAGAACGGACCTCTTCCGGATTCTGGTTATAGTCATGGACGTCGTAAATATCAGTATATCCCTCAACGTGGAAGTTTCCGCTCGTATCGATACAGGGGCGGGTGGGGTCTGCTGATTTTGTCGCAAGATAAACGGCTGAGAGAACCTCATCCGCCTGACGCCTTCCTCCGACGTCCCAGGTTTCATTGAACGGGCACCATCCGACAATCGAGGGATGGTTGAAATCACGGTTAACCTCTTCGAGCCATTCGGGAAGGATTCCGTAAACCGCCTCCGGCCGGGTGTGGTCGAGCCCCCAGTTAGGATACTCTCCCCATACGATATAGCCGTGACGGTCGGCGTGGTAAAGGTAACGTTCTTCAAATACTTTCTGGTGAAGTCTCGCGCCGTTGAATCCCATAGCCATAGACCTTGTGACGTCCGCTTCAAGCTCTTCGTCGGTCGGGGCTGTGTAGATCCCTTCGGGATAGAACCCCTGATCGAGAACGAGGCGCTGGAAAACGGATTTTCCGTTCAGGAAAAATTTTTTGTCGCGATATGAGATCGATCTGAGACCGAAATAACTGTGAACGGTATCTTCGCCGAATTTAAGAATGACGTCATAGAGGCCGCCCTTACCCAGCTCCCAGAGATGTCTTTCAGTGAGTTTAACCGTCAGAACGGCCAGTCCGCCTTCAGAACGGATTTCTCCCTCGCCGGTAGGTTTTCCTTCAAAAAACGTCAGAACTGAAAGATCACCGCTCCCGACCGTATCGGCTATGACAGTCAGCATGCTGTTTTCGACTGACGTGATGTACTTAATTCCGGAAATATAGGTCTTAGGTGTGAATTCAAGCCAGACGGTCTGCCAGATCCCGGTAGTTCTTGTATAGAAGCAGCCGTACGATCCGAATCTTTCGCTTTGCTTTCCGGACGGAATCATCCCGTCGCGTTCATTATCTTCGGCGTGAATCGTGACAATGTTTTCACCGGGCTTCACAAAACGGGTAACGTCAAAAGAGAATGAAACGTATCCGCCCTTGTGTGTTCCCGCCTTTTCTCCATTAACGTAAACTGTAGTAAAATAATCGCATGCGCCGATATGAAGGACGGCGCGGCGATCGAGATCGGCGTCTGACAGGACAAACGATCTCCTGTACCAAACTGAACCTATAAAATCAGTTTCGCCGATGCCTGACAGCTTGCTCTGAAGACAGAACGGAACGTTGATTTTGCCGTTCAGTTCGCGGGACGGGTCATAAAGCCCCCGTTCCTCTCCGCTGTTCCCGGGATCTTTTTCAAAGCTCCATGTTCCGTTCAGGTTGATCCAGTGTTCTCTCATGAATTGCGGTTTCGGATGCTCTTGTCTAGGAATCATTTAATTCACCTCCAGTATGCAGGCAAATTATATCATACAATCGGGAATCGCGCAATACCCGAAAAAAGAAAAAACATAAAGAAAAACCGCCCTTCGGGAGGACGGTTCTGGCTGGGGTGGCGCGGCTCGAACGCACGATCCAAGAGTCAAAGTCTTGTGCCTTAACCGACTTGGCCACACCCCATCAACGCCGGGAAATTATATCATAACCTCCCGTTCTTGTCAACACCGCAAACACTTGTTTCATCAAACTTTTTGATATCACAAGGGTTTACAAAATAAAGTAATGGTGATATAATATAACAGAATATAGTTGAACGGGCGGAGGCTGTTATGACTGACGGACTGAAATACAAACGCATTCTTCTGAAATTATCCGGCGAAGCGCTTTCCGGCGAAAAAAAAGACGGTATTATTGATTACGATCTTTTGGGGCGGATATGTTCAGCCATATCAAAATGCCGCGAAATGGGCGCTGAGGTGGGGATTGTCGTAGGAGCGGGAAACATCTGGCGCGGTCGGATGGGAGCCGAGATGGACAGGACACGCGCCGATCATATGGGCATGCTCGCGACCGTAATAAACGCGCTGGCAATAGAGGACACTTTCCTCGGAATGGGCGTTCCGTGCCGAGTTATGACGGCATATGCAATGCACGAGGTCGCAGAGCCCTATATCAAAGATAAGGCGGTCAGGCACCTCGAAAAGGGGAAGATTGTTGTTTTCGGATGCGGTACCGGCTGTCCGTTCTTCTCGACCGATACGGCAGCAATGCTTAGAGCCGCCGAAATAGGGGCCGACGCAGTTCTTATGGCAAAGAATATTGACGGAGTTTATTCCGCCGATCCGAAAAAAGATCCGAGCGCCGTGAAGCTCGATTCGCTGACTTATTCGGACATACTTGAAAAGGATCTCAAGGTGATCGATTCCACCGCCGCTTCCTTCGGAAGAGACAATAAAATGCTTCTTCACGTATTCGGGATTAACGATCCCGAAAATCTCATAAGAGCGGTACGCGGTGAGAAGATCGGCACCATAATAAACTGAAAACGAAAAGAAAGGAACTCAACATGAAATTCAACACAACGGAATATGAGGAAAAAATGAAAAAGAGCATCGCTTCTTATGAAAGCGAACTCGGTACCGTGCGGGTGGGAAGGGCCAGCGCCGCCGTTCTTGACAAGATTACCGTTGAGTACTACGGATCCCCCGCCCAGATCAACACTCTTGCGCAGATTACAACGCCGGACGCGAGGACTCTCGCGATTCAGCCGTGGGACGCGTCTCTCCTTAAAAGCATCGAGAGAGCGATACTTGCTTCCGATCTCGGAATTACTCCTCAGAACGACGGCAAAGTCATACGTCTCGCTTTTCCGATGCTTACCGAAGAGCGCCGTAAAGAACTGTCCAAGCAGGTCTCAAAGATGGGCGAGGGCATGAAGGTGGCCATCAGGAATATAAGACGCGACGCCGTCGAAAGAGCAAAGGCTATGCAGAAAAAATCCGAGCTTACTGAAGACGACGAAAAAGTAGCCGAAAAAGATATTCAGAACCTTACCGATAAATACATCAAAAAGGTTGACGAAGTTACTGAAAAAAAGCAAAAGGATATAATGTCCATCTGATTCCAGCGGGACGGCATCGCCGTCCCGTTATCTTGATATGAGTACAACTGATAACTCCATTCCGGCAATATTCAATATAAAACATATCGCGTTCATCATGGACGGAAACGGCAGATGGGCGAAAAAGCGCGGTATGCCCCGCTCGTTCGGTCACGCTGCCGGCGCTTCGGTATTCAAAAAAATTGTCGAATACTGCGGTGATATCGGAATAAAGACCGTCACCGTTTACGCTTTTTCCACCGAAAACTGGAAACGACCGCGGGAAGAGATAGACGCTATCATAAAACTTCTCAGGGATTATATCGGATACGCGGAAAATACTTGTCATAAACGTGATATTTCAATGAGATTTCTCGGCTCAAAGGATCCTTTTCCTCCGGAACTCGTTTCAAGAATGAACGAACTTGAAAGCAGTACCGCGAACTATTCGAGGAGACTGAACGTAGCGCTTAATTACGGCGGAAGGGACGATATCGTACACGCCGTTAACCGTCTTATTGAAAAGGGCCGTAAATACGTTACAGAGGATGATATTTCTTCCGAACTGTATACGTCAGGTTCTCCGGATCCTGACCTTATAGTCCGTACGGGGTGCGAAAAAAGATTGTCAAACTTCATGCTTTGGGAATCCGCGTATTCCGAGCTTATCTTCTCGGATATTCTTTGGCCGGACGTTACGGAAAAGACTGTTGACGGATTCATTTCCGAATATGGGAGAAGAAAACGCCGTTTCGGCGGTATCGGAGAGGACGAATAACAAAAATGCTTAAAAGAATTATTACTGCGGCTGTAATGACGGCCGTTCTTGTTCCTGTTTTTATTTTCTCCGATACTCCGGTTCTTCCCGCTGTTTGTTCTTTTTTGTCCTGCGTCGCTTCCTTTGAGATGCTGAGATGCGTCGGACTTCACGGAAGGATCTCTCTTTGTATTATTAATTGCCTGATTTCGTGTCTTGTCCCGTTTGCGGCATATTTCGGGCTTGACTTCGTTCTGATATTCGTGTTATTTGCGCTTATGTTCGCCGCTGACGTTATGATCGCGCTTTTTTCAGGCGGCACCGTTGACTGCGTTTCTGTCTGTACGGCTTACGCGATGACCGCGTATTCTTCCTTCGGATTCACGTCGCTTGTTCTTCTCAGAGGAGCGGAAAACGGAGTTTTTCTTCTGCTGCTTCCGTTCATAATTTCCTGGATGACGGATACTTTTGCGTATTTCAGCGGCCTCGTGCTCGGGAGGCACAAACTGATACCCGACGTTTCTCCGAAGAAAACCGTCGAAGGCGCGATTGGAGGGACGCTAATTGCCACAGGCATTACCGTCGGCTCGTTTTTCATCTATTACGCCGTATCCGGCGTTTTTCCGAACGTTTTATGCGTCATTATTCTGTCGGTCGCGGCGAGCGTTCTGTCCCAGTGCGGAGACCTTATTATGTCTCTGATTAAAAGAAAATTCGGCATCAAGGATTACGGTAAATTATTCCCGGGACACGGCGGTGTTCTCGACAGATTTGACAGTGTTATCATGGTGTCCTCTTTTCTGTTCATATTTGAGACGATTGTCGCGTATATTCCTTCGGTCAATCTGTTTGTTCAGGGTGCAAATTTATGACGGAAAGCGTAGCTGTTCTCGGCTCTACCGGTTCAATCGGTTTACAGACGCTTGAGATATGCAGAAAACTGAATATTAAAGTTGACGCAGTCTGCGCCGGCTCTGACGTTGGGATGCTCGAACGGCAGATTCGCGAGTTCCGTCCCGCAATCTGCGGAGTAGCAGATGAAAAAAAGGGGAAAGAGCTCGCTGTTTCGGTTGCCGATACCGGAACAAAAATAATATACGGCGAACGCGCCGCGCGTGAAATTGCTTCCGTTTCATCGGCCGATACAGTAGTTAACGCGATTTCCGGTTTTGCCGGTCTGATGCCGACGCTTTCTGTCATTCGCTCCGGAAAAAGGCGTCTTGCGCTCGCTAATAAAGAATCTCTCGTCACCTGCGGTGAACTTGTGATGAAAGAGGCAAAATCCCGGGACGTTGAGATTATCCCCGTGGATTCGGAGCACTCCGCCGTATTTCAGTGTATTGACGGACGGGAAAAGTATCTCGATAAACTTATCATTACCGCCTCCGGGGGACCGTTTTACGGCATGACAAGGGAAGAGACTGCAAGCGTCACCCCCGAACGTGCTCTTTCTCATCCTACGTGGAACATGGGAAAACGTATAACGATAGATTCCGCCACTATGATGAATAAAGGATTTGAGGTTATTGAGGCGGCGTGGCTGTTTTCCGTTCCGGTCAGCAGAATCGACGTCACAATACACAGACAGAGCATAGTTCACTCAATGGCCGCTTTTATCGACGGAGCCGTGATTGCGCAGCTCGGCGTACCAGATATGAGAACGTGCATCTCATACGCTCTTTCATATCCCGCGCGTACCTGTTTCGGCGGCGAAAAACTTGATATCAATAAGATCGGTTCGCTGACGTTTTCAAAGCCTGACGACGAGCTGTTTCCGCTTCTGCCTCTTGCCAGAAAAGCATTTGAAGAAGGGGGCACGCTCCCGGCTGCCATGAACGCCGCGGATGAAATTGCCGTTGATCTTTTTCTGAAAGGTAAAATCGGCTTCAATTCGATATCAGACATCGTATCGGAGATAACGACTACAATCCGGAGAAACGCTATTCAATCCGAACGGGACGTTGTCGATGCCGATAAGGCGGCGAGAGAGGCGACTCTCTCTCTGTCATTGCACAAGGAGTTCAAACCTGTAGACTGATATGTATTACGTACTGGCGGTTCTGATTTTCGGGATACTGATTTTTGTCCATGAGGCGGGACACTATACTTCGGCAAGGATATTTCACGTTAAAATCAACGAGTTTTCCATCGGTATGGGTCCGAAAATCATTTCTAAACAATCAAATAAGACCGGGATCTTTTATTCTCTCAGACTTCTTCCGATAGGCGGTTTTGTAAGTATGGCCGGTGAGGACGAAGATGCGGAAGATGAGAACGCGCTCTGCAACAAACCCGCTTGGCAGAGATTTATAATTATGATCTCAGGTTCTTTTATGAACCTCATTACCGGGTTTATCGTAACGCTCGTTCTTGTA
>JAEEGL014143004.1_pt1 | contig 14018 bp, 5 predicted proteins | sample 9134231 | NCBI WGS metagenome assembly JAEEGL01 (sample SAMN16246548, study PRJNA631951) | gut metagenome | biome: gut microbiome; feature: rumen; material: fiber-attached | host: Bos | place: Iran: Karaj | collected 2018-10
TGAATCTTTCTATTAAATGGACATTCTTTTTAGCCTACGCCCTTCTTTTTTTGATTTCATTTTTTGCACCGGGTAGTTTTTTAGGAATTGCTTTTGATTCTGGCGGCGCAACTACTGGCCCTATGACAGTTCCGTTTATTATGGCACTTGGACTTGGTGTTTCTTCTGTTCGTGATGATAATGACAACAGCTTTGGACTTACCGGCGTCTGCTCTATTGGCCCTGTAATGGCAGTTTTGATTTATGCGATTATTATAAGGAACATGGTGGTTTCGACAGGCTCAACCACCACAATTACCGAGAACTCTTTAAATACGGTGGTTGAGGCTCTCGAAACTACCGTAGCACACAAAGGCGTATTATCAGAAATCTTCGGTAGTTTTCACCACGCAGCCGGCCACGTTTTCCGCGAAGCTTTGATTTCTATTGCGCCGCTTTTTGCGCTTTTCATCATCTTCCAGATTGTTCTGCTTAAAATGACAAAACGTCAGGTTATCAGAATTGTAATCGGTTTTATTTATGCATTCATCGGCCTCACAATTTTTCTGATTGGAGTAAACGGCGGATTTTCTCAGGCAGGAGCGGCTCTTGGTGAAAAACTAGGTTCGCTTGCTGTTAACCGTGGCGGTGTCTGGTACCTTCTTTTGATTGGAACAGGGCTCGCACTTGGGGCAATCATCGTATGTGCAGAACCTGCAGTCTGGGTCTTGAGTGAACAGGTTGAACACGTAAGCGGTGGTACAATCAAACGCAAAGTTCTTTTGATTTTCCTTTCGGTTGGAACTGCAATTGCAATCGGACTTTCTATGTGGCGTGCAGTTGCAGGCTTTAATCTCAAATATATTTTGATTCCAGGCTACGCAATTGCAATGCTTTTGATGATTTTCTGTCCTTCGCTTTTTTCTGGAATTGCCTTTGACTCTGGTGGAGTTGCTTCGGGTCCACTTACTTCTACATTTGTACTTTCATTTACTCTGGGAGCAGCTGCAAGTGGAAAAGGGGGAAATGATTCTTTTGGTGTAATTGCGTTAGTTGCCATGATGCCTCTTCTTGCAATTCAGATTATGGGAATCATTTTTAAGATGAAACAAAGGAAAATAAGAGATTATCCGGTCAAGCCGGATAATGACATTCCGGCTTCGGAGGTTGCTGATGAGTTATAAACTTTTAATCGGAATTGTTCCGCACAACAGAGGGGAATTAATTACAGACGCAGCAAAATCCGCGGGCGCAGGTGGCGGCACAATTGCAATGGGCCGTGGCACTGCATCAAACGGAGTACTTCAGTTATTAGGTCTCGGCGACACCTCAAAAGACATTGTTTACATCATCATAAAAGAAGACATCAAAAAAGCTGTATGTGAAGCCATCATCAAAGCATCAGAAAAGAAAGCACACTTTGGCGTAATGTTCACTTTGAACACACCTGGCTTTATTCGCGCAGGTCACATCGATGAAGCATTAGACCTCGAATCATCCACCACAGAATCAAAAGGAGAAGAAACTATGAGCACAGAAAACAACTATCAGATGATAAATGTAATTGTAAATAAGGGCTACGCAGAAGATGCAATGGCAGCCGCACGAAAAGCTGGAGCAGGTGGCGGTACTATAATTGGTGCACGTGGAACTGCAAAAGAAGGTGATGCAGCCTTCTTTGGAATGAAGATTGTTCCAGAAAAAGAAATGCTTATGATTCTTGTTCCAGACGAAAAAAAATCAGCTATAGTAGAAGCAATAACTGCACTCCCCTGCTTTGCTGAAGCCGGAAGCGGAATAATTTTCTGCAACGAAGCACAGGATTTTACAGTTTTAGGAAAAAAATAAAAATATTCATCAATTCATAAAGCCCGCCATTTTAAAGGACAAATCCCCCTTAGTATGTTAAAATAGTATGTCAATAATTTATCGGGGGAAAAAAGTTATGTTCAAGAAAACTTTTTTGGTTTCAACGGCTGCTTTACTGCTTTGTTTTGTAACATCATGTTCGTTGATTAATTCTTCAGATGAATCTGGTTCAGTCAAACTGACAATTCCTGCTCGTTCAATCAAGGGGCTTTCAGAATCAGATTATGAAAATCTTTTAATAGATGTTTCATTAAAAGGCGACTATTCGCAAAGCATGACAATTTCTGCAACGTCAGATGCTACTGCAAGCTTTGAGAATCTAAAAATTGGCGCAAATGTTTATATTGAAGCAAATGCGTATACCAATAAACTTGACCAAGACAAAAGAGATATTTTATTTACCGGCACTTCCGATACATTCAAAATTCGCTCAGGTAAACAAGAAGTTAGTGTAGCACTAAAGAGAATCTATAACGTTTCATTCGACCCTAATGGCGGTACTGGAACTTATGAAGATCAAAGAATTATAAGTGGTGAGAAAGCAACAAAGCCAGAAGATCCTGTTAGAGAATCTGAAGATGAAGATTCAACTTATGTATTTGCAGGCTGGTATGAATCACTGGATTCAGCTGATGAAAAAATTACTCTTTCAGAAACCCCATTTGACTTCTCAACACCAATAAAAAAAGACCTTAAGCTTTATGCAAAGTGGGAAATCAAACAATTATTTACAGTAACATTTGATGCTAACAATGGAACTGGAGAAATCATTGACACTGTAAAAGTAACAGATGGATATAAAGTAAGTGCCCCTGAAAAGAATCCTACAAAAGAAGCAAATGAAGAACAAGGTTTTGAGTTTGCAGGATGGTTCACATCAGACGACGAAGGAAAAACTCTTTCAACTGAACCTTTTGATTTTGATACAGCAATTACAGGAAACCTCACTCTCTATGCAGGCTGGAAAACAATTCCTTACGTAACAGTAACCTTTGATGTAAACGGCGGAACTGGTGAATATGAAGCACAGAGAGTTCTTCAAGGACAGACAATCAATAGACCGGGAACAAATCCTAAAAAAGAATCAGATGATGAAAATACTACTTATAGCTTTGTAAACTGGTTTACTTCACCTGATGGCGGCAAAACATTTGCTTCGGAACCTTTTGATTTCTCTAAACCAGTAACAGAAAACATGGTCCTTTACGCAGTTTGGACAACAGAAAAGGTTTATACAGTTACATTCAATTTGAACGGCGGCGACGGAACAGACTTTGAAGAAAATGTAATTGTTGGTGAAAAACTTGCTGCACCAACAATCACTCCAGAAAGAGAATCAGATGATGACCATGACTACGAATTTGCCGGATGGTTCACTTCTAGCGATGAAGGAAAAACCCTTTCTTCAACCCCATTCAATTTTAATAATGAAATAACCGAAAATATCACTCTTTACGCAGGCTGGATAATCACTAACTACTATCATGTTACATTCATTGTAAATGGTGGCAAAGAAAACATAACCTCGCAGAGAATCAAAGAAAATAGCAAAGCTCAGAAACCAAAAAACAATCCTACAAAAGACCCGGCAGAAAATACAAGCTATAATTTTGCCGGATGGTTCACTTCTAGTGATGAAGGAAAAACTCTTTCATCAACTCCATTTGATTTTAATACCCCAATTACAGAGAACATTACACTTTATGCAAAATGGGACGTAGAAGTTACTTCTTATATTGATGTTGAAATTCCTTTAGATACCGTAACCAATGTACTATTAATAATAAGTAGCAGAGGGCTGGAAGGTGGAATCAGGGAACTCACTGCAAAAGAAGGTTATGATACCTACATATGGAAATGGGATGGCGTTATTCAAACAGAATATACCAATCAAAATGTATTTATTACTCCAACAGCAGTGATCGGCGGAACATATACCGTTACACTCCTTGTTTCTAAAACAGAAGATGGGGTAACAAAATATTACTCAGAAACAATGCAGGTAACACGACAACAATAGGAGGGCAGAAAGAAATGAAGAAACTAATAAAAACTATACTTACCACAGCACTGGCATTTACTCTTTTCTCATGTACAAACTTATTAGAACGCAATACCGATATACAGGAAAATAAATCCGCAAACGGCGAAACCTATCTTGTCATAGGTGTTACAAATATAAAGAAAACAACAGATCGTAATCGTTCGGCTGGAGATCCTACTTACACCGTTAATCCAGACAGAAACGATGCAGTTCCTGTAAATCTTACAAATCTTGTATTAACTGGTCGTGAAAGTGGCTCTGGCAGCACAACAATGGCTACTCTTGTCGAAGCAGACACTATGGAAGAACTTAATATCAAAAAAATTAAGATAACCCCAGGTGACTGGATTTTCAAACTTTCCGGAGAAATCAACGGTGTAATATTCAGCAGCGGAGAAGTTTCAAAAACAATCAAAGAAGCTACAACCAATACTGTGAAATTTACCCTCACATCCGAAGCAAAATATGGCGGCCTTGAAATTACAGTAGAGTGGCAAAATGTAGCAAACAAAGTTGTTGCTACACTTATGAATGTAAGCGAAACAGAAACAATTGCAACTAAAACATTCACAACCTTTGATACAGTTGATGAAACTACAAGTTCCATAACCTTTGGCCGCGACATCAAAAAAAATGAAGAACAAATTCCAAGCGGAACCTATTATCTTAAATTCGAATTTTATAATGATACAACTCCAAACGCCACTGATGTTTTTGATTACTACGACGCTTACATAAACATTGCAGATGGTCTTATTACCCGCAGCACTTTCGAAATTGAACTAAAAAAGACTTTCGAAATTCAATACGAAACAAACGGCGGCGTACTTGCAGAAGGCGAAACACAGCCTCTAAAATACTCCCTAAAAAGTACAGAAATCACACTCCCAGCAATGAAAAAGCCAGGCTACTTCTGGGGCGGCTGGTACGAAACAGAAAACTTCAGTGGAGATCCAGTTACAGCCATTCCATCTGGAACTGGTGTACAGAAGACTTATTATGCAAAATGGGATGCACCAGTGCTGTATGTATCGGGAACAGGAGATGATACTACAGGTAATGGAACAGAAGAAAATCCATTTGAATCTATTGATAAGGCTTGTGAAGCAATCATTGCAACAGGTGATGAATACATGGACTGGACCATTTACATCATGGGTGATGTTACGGGAAAGCATAGTAGTACAAGAAAAGCTGGAGAACGTTCATATGCCGATAAAGATTTTGGTCGAAGCATCATTCCAGACACAGTAACAACAGACAATGCAAAATCAATCTTAATAACAGGTTATCATCAACCTTCTGATCCAACTGATTATCCTCAAGATAAGATTAATAGAGGTTTACTTGAAGTCAGTTCAACAAGTTATGGCGTTGGACCAGCTCTTTCAATAGACACAGAAGTTCCTGTCACAATAACTAACGTAAAGCTGACAAATGCAAGAAATGATATGTCAAATGGTAATACAAATAATGAATCTTTTTATAATCAAGGCGGTGGCTTAGGAATTGGTGCAAATTCAACAGTATATCTTGGAGATGGTGTTTATATAGACCATAATAAAGCAAAATATGGTGGTGGTATTTATAATGCAGGTACCCTTTATATATATGGAACAGCGTGCATCGGTGACAAAACAATAACTACACTAGCTAATGGCTATGTATACACCAAAGATGATAATACTGGTTTCAAAAGTTCGAATGAATATAGTCAGGGTGGAGGTGTTTACAACATTGGAAAACTTTATCTTGGCTATACAAGATATATAAGCGAATCTGATAATGAACCTTTGGAATGGACTGGAGGAATGTATCGTAGTTATGGTTACACATCTTCTGGCGGAGGTATTTACATTACAGGCAATTCAACCGCAGTAATGAATTCAGGAACTATTGCCTATAATGATGGCCAGGCAACAGGTGGTGGCGTTACAATAAATTCTGGAACCTTTATTATGACAGGTGGAACTATCTGCCATAATTCTACCGGTGGAAGCGGTGGAGGAGTAAAAGTTGAAGAAGAAGGTATCTTTTACTTTGGCGGTGGTACAATCAGCGCAAACTGGGCAACAGGAAATGGTGGAGGTATTTTCATTGATTCAAACAGCAATTCCAAAGGAAAAGTATTTATGTATGGAGATGCTGTTGTAGGAGATAAAAATAAAACTACAGCACCATTTGCAATTATTAGTGCAAATCAAAGTGATGGCCAGAACGCAACAAATGGTGGAGGTGGTGGAATCTACACCAGCGGATATCTTTACATGGGATACAGCAGTTATTCTGACGAAACTGATAATACAATTAGTCCTTTAACTGGCGGAATTTACTACAACTATAGTTCTACAACAGGTAATAATTCTGGCGGTGGCGGAATTTACATAAATAGTGAAAGTAATGGTTCAGATACTGCAGCAAGAGTTCGTATGAATAGTGGAACAATAGCAAATAACACTGCTTCAAAAGGTGGCGCCCTTTACTTATCTGGTAAGAGTAGTATAGTTCTTAGCGGAAAAGCTTCTATTGCTTCGGATTTGACACATGATATATATACCTTATCATATCCTTTTTATATAAAAGATAGTCTTGAAAACTTTTCTTCAGAAAATCCAGTTTATATTACTTCTTCTTGTGATGATAAAAAAACAAAATACTATAATAACGAACCTGTTTTATCATTAGCATCTAATGCCACAATTTCATCTCTTTCAGATGTAAAGAAGAACTTTGCAATGGTTCCATTAACTGCAACAGATACAGGAATTGTTACAAACTGGGATATTGGAGATGATGGAAAAGTTGCTCAGAGAATTGAAAATCTTTATGTTTCATCTTCTGGAAAAGGTGGTTCAGATACTAACGAAGGAACCTCATCTAGTCCATTAGCAACTCTTTCTGCTGCTATTGCAAAAATGAGTAATGAAACTGCTGATTACACAATTACATTGAATGGAGAGCTTATTGGACCTCAAAAAATAGAAGCTCCAGAAGGTAAATCAAAGATCCTTGCAAATTCTATCAAAATTATTGGAAAAAATACTTCTAATAATTCTTCATATGCTCCAACTGATATCTTAAATGGTAATAACGAAGGTAGTGCTCTTACTATAAATACAACTGTTCCAGTTACCTTAAATGGTGTAATGGTCAAAAATGGAAAAGGAACAACTAGAGACAGTAAAATTATCGGAGGTGGTATTTTACTAGAAGAAGGCGCCTATGTTTCATTGGAAAACAATTCACGAATTATCGAAAATACTACTTATGATGGAACGTCTACTTCTGGCTATGGTGCCGGAATCTATGTTTCTAAAAATGCAAAACTTTATTTAAATTCATCTTCCATAGTAGCAGATAACATTGGTACCAGTTATGGAGCTGGTATATATGTTGCCGAAGATGGTTTTGCCAAAATTATAAAAGGTTCTGGATGTTATATTAAGAACAATAGTTTCGACGATAGATATATAAACAATGTCCCTTCTGCTGTTGTACAAGGAGGAGGTGTCTATCTTGAAAATAATTCTACTTTTGAACTGTTCGGTGGCTACATTCAAGATAACACAGCTGATCAGGGTAGTGGTATTTTTGTTAGCCCAACTGCAAACTTCAAAATCATAGGTCAGGCAACAGTTTATTTACCAAATGATGTATTCTTAAAGAACAACGTTTCTGTTCAAGTTCCAGATGACCTAACTTTAAGCTTTAGAGCAAGACTTACTCCAGAAACATATCCTGATGATGAAGATGTATACTTAGTCGTAAAAGATGAAAATGCTTCTGCAACATTATCTAGAGATTTTGAAATTACACCTCAAAAACTTACCAATGAAGAAACACAATACTGGAGCATAGATAATACTGGAAAAATGATTAAAAGCACCGGAATGGGGCTTTCTATAAGTGTTCCAACAAGTACAAATGACATTGAAGTTACTGTAAAAGCAATTAATGGAGATGGAGAAGTTATAGGAACATTAGAATCTGGCACTCATTTTACTGGCGAAACAAAACTGGAATTTACAGCATCTGGTAATTCCGATTTTGACTATATCTGGTACCTTGGCGATGAAGAAAAATCAACAACTAATTCATTGGTTGTTGATCCTACAAACTGGAAAACTGGAGTAGTTTATGTTGTCTATCTTGAAGCTATAGATTCTGAAGGCAACTATTATTCTTATACTGCTAATATTGTTAAAAGTAACTAAGGAGAAAGCTTATGTTTAAGAATTCTAATAAATTAACAACAAAAATTATCGCAATACTTGTGTTCCTTTTTCCAATTTTATCATGTTCTAACCTTTTTAATGATGATATAAATCCATCTTCAGATGGAAACACGTATCTTGTCATTAGTCCGGAAGGTGTTTCTATAGATTACCGCACAATAAAACCAACTGAAGCATATGCATTAGAAAAACTTAAAACAATTTATCTTTATGCAACAAAAACTGGTAGTTCAACTGAAACATTATTAAGTGATATAGGCAGCCTTGATGTTTTATATACAAAGCAGATTTTGCTTTCAAAGGGAGCAGGCACCTATACATTTGAACTAAAAGGAATAATAGATGGTATATACTTCTATCAAAAACAGGAAAATATCACAATACAAGAAGGAAAAACCAATAAAATTTCTTTTAAACTACATCCTGTAAAAAGCAGTTCTGACTACAGTGATTTTGATGATTACGGTGGATTTTCCGTAAAACTTAACTTCGAGACCACAAATGTTAAGAGAGTTTCAGCTACTCTCCAAAGAATAGGAAGAGATCCAGACACAGGCGAAGAAACAACCGTTGAGATTGAGAAAAAAGACATCACTTCTTTTAGTGGAGGAAGTCTAACATACAGTAATATACTGAGTAATACAAAACCAAGTAACAGCATTCCTGTTGGACAGTATAGAATTACATTTGATTTCGAAGCATTAGATTCCAGTCTTGGAGGCTATGTAAAAATCGATACCTACAGATATATCTTAAAGATTGAAAAAGGTCGTAATTCTTATCATGAAGAGGATATAAGCCTTAATCAAGTTTACACAATATTATATACAGATGCTAAGAGTGGAACTCTTGCAGATGGTGAAAAAAAGCAAAGTAAATTCACTCATAATGACGAAGTTAAACTTCCTGTCCTGAAGAAAGATGGCTTAAGTTTCAGGGGATGGTATACAACAAGCAACTATATTAAAGGTCAGGATGCTGAAGGAAAAGATATTCCATCTGGTCCTGTAACAAAAATTGAAAAAGGAACAACCGAAAATGTTTCTCTATATGCTAAATGGGATACCACTAAAATTTGGGTTGATGCCTCAAATGGAAATGATAGCACCGGTGATGGTACTGATGAGCATCGGCTTAAAACCATTGAAGGTGCAACCAAGGAAATTATAAAAAGAATTAAAGATGGTGCTGCTGAAGACCTAGACTGGTTCATCTATATGTATGGCACATTTAATTTCGATAATACCCAGATAATTAAAGACGCTTATGATGGTGTAGACGGAGATCTTTTCTGTAATTCGCTCACAATTATGGGTGGTAATGGCCTTAGTTCTGGAGAACCTCGAGATATTCTCCAAGGCAATGGTGCTTCACCTGTAATTTCTATTCCTTCAATAAGACATATCATATTCAGAAATATTAAAATTATAGGCGGTACAACATGTATTGTAACTGGATTGGAAGGTGAAGATACCTATCAATTATCTGAAGTTACCTTAGGCTCAGGAACCCATATTACTGGAAATACCGCTGGTGGTGTTATTGTAAATGGCGGCTATTTAGAGGTTTTGGATGGTGCAGTAATTGATAACAACACATCTAGTAGCGCCGGAGCAGGAATTAAGGTTACCAACGAAGACCAAGAAAACGATAAGAATCTGTATATTAGAGGTGGTACGATTAATAATAATACAAAAGACTCAAATGCATCAGATATATGTACAGGAGGTCGCACAAATATTTATATAAGCGGTTCTCCGACAATTGGAGCACTTACTATCTGTAGAGATGAAGGAAGTACTTACGAGTCTGAAATAACTGATTCACCAACAATTGATAGCTTAATTTTCGAGGAAGAAGAATTACATGTCAGCGGTTCTCCAAAAATTACTTATTGTAAAATTAATTCAGATTCTAAAATATATTTGAGTGATTCTCCTGAAATAGAAGAACTTAAGCTAGAAAGTTATGAATTAATAGTCCTTGAAGACAATTTGTCAGCTGGAGCCTCTATTACAATTACACCTGCTGAGTATACAGCGCCATCTTTTGATCCTGATTATCACGAATTCTATAAGACTTCATTAATTGATCCATACAGTAGTGTTAGTATTTCTAATAATTACACATATTTCCAAGTTACTCCAGAACACGACGAAAATGGAAACATTATTTCTTCAGAATGGTTTATTGATAATGAAGGCTGTTTGAATTATAACTGCACAATAACTTTTGAAAACCTCGGAACAGGTTCTATGGATCCGATTACAATCCCTTGTAAAATCTTTGAACCAGGTGACATTGATGATCCAGAGCAAGAAGGATATATCTTTAATGGCTGGTATTATAAAAAGGAAACAGGATCTGATTATTATACAATGGAGCCTATTGATCTGAAAGAAGATTATTATGACGACGAAGAAAATCTTATTGAAGACTATGAGTTTACTGCTATTGTAGAAGATATGACATTATACGCAACCTGGATTAATGATTCTGGTAACATTTATATTAATCCTGATACTGGTATAGATGTTATTTCGATTTCGAGCACAGGAGAAGATAATTCTATAGCATTCGCTGACGGTTCAAATGCTTCCCCTCTAAAAACTGTGTCTACTGCATTGAATTATATTAAGAAAATCAATGATAATACAAAAGACTATATAGTCACCATAAATGGAACGATAGTCGACTACAATATTTCTCTTGATGACAGCTTACCTATAAACTCAATTACTTTGCAAGGTGATACAACAGGATGTATTAGTGCTCCTAGTTCTTACAGAGAAGATCTTGCTTCAATACTGCTTGTATCTACAAGTGCACCTGTTATACTAAAGAATATCAAAATATATGAACAATTCTATCCACCGAAAAATCCTATTAATGGAGCACTTATAAATATTAAAAACGGTGCAACAGTTACACTTGATGATGGAACCGTTATAGAAGGATCCCGAGGTATTGGTGCCACAGTCGGAAACAACAGGTCAATATACGGTGCAATCGCTATAGAAGACGGCGGTAAGCTTGTAATGGAAGATAATGCAACAATTCATAAGTTCCAGATTCAAAATGGTGCCGTTTATGTTATGGAAGGTGGTAAGTTTACAATGAATGGCGGAACCATCACTGATATTTTTACAGATTACAGTGGCGGAGCTGTTTATATTGAAGGCGGTTCTAAATCAGTTACTGGCGGAAACTTTGAATTAAATGGTGGTTCTGTTACAGGTAATCAAACTAACGCAATTTATAATACTTCTATAACAACCCATCTTAATGGTGCGGGTGTTTGTGTTGTTTCTGGTACATTTGTTATGAATGGCGGAGAAATTACTAATAATCAGGCTAATGCTTCAAGTGCTTCCTGGTCAACTGCTGCAGGCGGTGGTGTATATGTATACCCTGAAGGTTCTTTTGTAATGAATGATGGTCTGATTTCTGGAAATAAGGCTGTTACAACATATACTGAATATACATATGCTAATGGAGAATATACTTCAGAAGTAAAACCTGGTGACAACGCTTCTGCTTACGGTGGCGGTGTATGTCTTGAGGCCTCTGGCAATAAAATTGCTTCATTTACAATGAACGGTGGTACTATTAGCGGAAACACAGCCGATACCGCTGGAAACGGAATCTACTTCCGAGGTACTCCAGATGAAGGTATTACTGGAACAATCACATTCAGTAAAGATGCACTTATTACTCCTGACAACAATGTTTATCTTCCAAGTTATATAACAATTAAAATTGCTAATGCATTGACTGGAGATTCTGAAAATCCTATAAAGGCTACAATTACTCCTCAAAACTATGAAACTGGAACACAAATCCTTGAGGCCGCAAACAATGTAAGTCTTGAAAATGAATACGATTTCTTTGCCATAACTCCACAAATCGTAGAAGGTATAACCACAAACTGGCTTATAGACGCAGAAGGAAAGTTGTATAAACATCAAGTTGGTGATTTACTTTTGAAAGATGGTTCTTACGCCTTTTATGATGAAACTTACCAATTCTCAGAAGAAGATGCCACAAATGCCGTTGGTATTGTTTACGACCTAAATGAAGAAGGCAAACCAAGAGGAATTTTAGGGCTTAAGAACTCATGGGGACAATGGGCAAAACAAGAAACTACAGGATATACGACTAAATTTGAAGACATAATTTGTACACCAACCACTTCTTCGGCTAGCGATGCAGACTTCGAAGGTGATACTGACGGTAGCGATAACTGGGCCTATATCTGCGAAATCGATAAAGAAGGTTCGGCAAATCCTGCTACAAATTATCCAATCTTTAGTTATGCTCTAAACTATGCAGAAACAACAGGCTTAACTGACACTGATTATGATGATGGTTGGTATATACCAAGTATTGCAGAGTTAGCTTATATTTATAAGAATCTGACAACAATTAATAGTGTTCTAACAAATATCAAGACTATTAATTCTAATGCTGCAAATCTTCTGAACTCCTATTACTACTGGTCTTCATCACAAACAGACAGTTCTTTAGGTTTTGAGGCATGGTATATAAATACAGAAGGTGGTGGATTTACAAGCAGCAATAAAGACTGGGATTCTCCAGGTGTTTGTTGTATCCATCTGATAGAAGAATAAAAGCAATGAATAAGCCACTCTAATTTATGAGTGGCTTTTTTATAGCAGGCCCACAATGCGGGAGGCTATGGAGCAGCGCCGGAACGGCGGCCACTGGACTGAACGGAATTTGCGGAGCAAATGGAGTGAGGAAAGCGGCTGAAGCGTCAGCGGAACTGCGTAACAGCCGACGCTGCCAGACGCAAATGCGGCTGACAGGGGCCCGCCCAAAGGTAATTCCTAAAAATTATATGTAAAATTAAAACCTGCGGGTGTAATGGCGGCTCTTGCGCTTCCGGACTTTTTCTGGAATTTTCCGTAGAAAGTTTGGGTGTGCATGTATGGTACTGCAAAGCCGCAGGCGGTTCCGATTATGGCGCCTACGAGGACGTCGGTGAAAAAGTGATTTCCGCTGGCCATGCGCAGAGCTCCTGTTAAAGCTGCAACACCGAATGAAACTCCGGCTACTGCGTAATTCCATTTTGAATTTGGGTAGCACTGGCAGAATACCATAGTGGTAAAGGCGGCTCCGGCAAAGGCTAAGGTTGTATGGCCTGATGGGAATGAACAGTTCCAGTCACCGTCTTCAACTTTATCTTGTGGATAGCCGTCGAAATACATATACGGACGGGCACGGTATACCAAAAGCTTTGTCCACTCTTTTATTCCGTTTGCAAACAAAAGGGTTTCCAGATACATTGTTCCAATTGTAAGCCATTCGCTGCTTGGCATTATTGCGAACAATGCAGGAGTTAACATCGCAAGACCGGCAGTGCCTGTTCCAACAATGTGCAGCGGCTTACTGTACGGCGCCATAAACATTTGCTCGAGCCCCGGAATATCTTTAATGTCCCAGTCGTCCGGGTTATACTCATTGTTTTTTATATGTACGAATTTATCGCAAATTAAGGCTGAACCGCTCAGTGTGGCTCCAAGGCCAAGTTGTAGTCCGTCGTTCACTGCATTCAATTTAAAAGGCTGTACAAACTCTAATTCTTTGGCACAAACATTAAATGAAGTTAAAACTAAAAGTGCCACGCTCACACAAAGTGTTTTGATTTTCTTAAAAGCTTTCATATCGAAATTATAACATAAAATATACAAAATCTCACCTACCCCGCAGGCTCGGCCCCACTCCTTAAAATTTGAATTTTTCTGCCAACGGGCATACAATAATATTATGAAGAAGATTTTATTTGTTTTTACTATGCTTGCTTGCCTTGCTACAACTGGCTTTTCTCAGTCTGCGGCTAACGGCAAAATTGACCAGAGTTTTTTGAA
>JAEEGL016505777.1_pt1 | contig 14018 bp, 10 predicted proteins | sample 9134231 | NCBI WGS metagenome assembly JAEEGL01 (sample SAMN16246548, study PRJNA631951) | gut metagenome | biome: gut microbiome; feature: rumen; material: fiber-attached | host: Bos | place: Iran: Karaj | collected 2018-10
CACCCGTTTATATTTTACTGAAAAACAGAAAAAAATACAAACCGTTTTTGGTGTCCCGGACGGGAACAAAGAGAGAATCTTCGTCTTCCGCAGCACGTCTCATTTTCTTTAAGGAGGAAATCATGAAAAGAAGAACAGTAGCAGCCATACATGCACTCGGCATGGTCGCGGCGCTCGCGTCCGGATGCGCAAAGAAGAACACCTATCCTTCCAAGGATATCCAGTTCTATGTCAACGCGGACGCAGGCGGCGGCACCGACTCCATCTGCCGCAAGATCACCCAGATCGTCGAGAAGGACGGAAAGGTGAAGTTCTACCTCGTCAATAAGCCCGGCGTTGCCGATTCCGTTGGCCCCAGCCTCTGCATGGATGCGCAGCCCGACGGCTACACCATGTGCAACGTCAACTACGGCTCCGTTATCAGCGCCGTCTACAACAAGGTCGTTGACAACTATTCCATGGACCGTCTGACCCCCATCGGCATGATCTCCCAGGAGAGCGACGCCATCGTGGTAGACAAGGACGCTCCGTACAAGACCTTCCAGGAGTTCATCGATTACGCGAAGGCTCATCCGGGCGAGGTCCGCGTCGGCGACCAGGGTATCGGTTCCCGCGTATTCCTCATCCTGACCATGCTTGAGCAGGACTACGGCGTCAAGTTCAACAAGATCTCCTACTCCTCCTCCGCGCCGCAGCGTGAGGCTCTGCTTTCCGGCGAGGTCGATGTCATCCTTTCCAGCCTTGGCGACTTCAACTCCCTGCTTGAGAGCGGCGAGGGCATCGGCATCGTGGAGTTCAGCTCCGTGAAGAACGAAGCTTACCCGGATGTTCCCACTGCAGTCGATCTCGGCCTTCCGGACAAGTACCAGTCCAGCTCCTTCATCTTCCTGGCTGTTCCGGCAAAGACTCCGGACGATATCGTCAACTATCTGAAGGATACCTTCAAGAAGGCTGCCGAGAGCGAAGAGTACATCTCCTGGATCACCTCCATCGGCGTTACCCCCCGCTGGGTACCCGGCGACGAGGTCGTTACGTTCGTAAAGAACCTTCAGGAGAAGGACTTCAAGGCTCTGGACGAGCTGAAGGCACAGGGACTTCTGTAAGACCCGGTTTAGTTTTTCATGCCGGCGGATCCGTTCCGCCGGCATCTTCTTCGAAAAAGCAGTATTTCAGACCGTTCTCAGATAGGATCGCTACATGAAAAAATTTCTCAACAAAGAAGTTATGACCCCGCTGGTCGTCCTGCTGTTCCTGATGATCTATCTGCAGCAGGCGCTGACCAAACAGTCCGCTCCCTTCGTAGACGGCGTGCCGCAGGAGACCTTCTTCCCCATCCTGATCGTGATCGTCGGCGTGATCGCATCCCTGACGCTTCTGATCCCCGCGCTCATAAAAACCGCGGGATCCGTTGACGACGCAGCGGAAAAAGCGCCGATCCAGAAAAAGCCCATCTACATCATCATCGCCATGGCGCTGTTTATTTTCCTTTTCGGAAAGCTGGGCTATACGCTTGTCGCCCCCTTCTACGTGTTCTTCCTGATGACGCTCTATGATGACGGCTCCAAGAGCATAGCAAAGCGCGTGATCTTTACCCTGATCATCGTTGCCCTGGTCTATGTTCTCTACACCTTCATCTTCGACATCAACTTTCCTGAGATCTGGAGGTAAGCCATGCAGATACAACAGATCTTCGCCGCGACAGGCAAGGTATTTGAACCGATCACATTTCTGTTCCTGGTCGTCGGTTACTTCGTCGGCATCATCTTCGGCGCCATGCCGGGCCTGACCTCTACACTGGCCATTGCCCTGCTGCTTCCGATGACTTATTCCATGCCCATTACCCAGGCGCTCGTCATGTGCATGGGCGTCTATATGGCCGGCATCTATTCCGGCTGCATCACCGCGATTACCATCAACATCCCCGGCACTCCCGGCGCGGTCATGACCAGCATTGAAGGCAACGCCATGATGAAGCAGGGCTACGGTGCAAAAGCCATCGGCCATGCCACCATCGCCTCCGCGATCGGCGGTGCGATCGGCGCGCTGCTGCTCATCTTCATCTCCCCGGTCGCGGTGAGGCTGGCCCTGATGGTCCGCACGCCCGGCAAGTGCTCGCTGGTCTTCTTCGCGTTCATCGTCATGATCATGATCAGCGGCGACAAGCGCAAGGCTGTGATCTCGCTGGTCTTCGGCCTGGTCTGCGCCACGATCGGCGTCGACAAGCTGAAAGCGGTCTCCCGCTTCACCTTCGGCTTCACGCAGCTCATCGAAGGCATCGACGTTACGACCCTGATCGTCGGCTGCTTCGCTTTCAGCGAGATCCTTTCACAGTCGCTTGTCAACAACGCCGAGTATGAGGCTATGGCAAAGAGGGCGAGCAGTCTGAATTTCAAACGCCGCGACTTCTTCCCGAGCATGAAGGAACTGAAGGAGGTCGGTATCTTCACCTACATCCGTTCCACCATCATCGGTTTCTTCATCGGCGTGCTGCCCGGCGCCGGAGCCTCCATGGCAAGCTTCGTTTCCTATGCGGCTGCCCAGAGCTCCAGCAAGACGCCCGAGAAATTCGGTACCGGCTATCCGACCGGTATCGCTGCCCCCGAGTGCGCGAACAACGCGGTCTGCGGCGGCGCGCTGGTTCCCATGCTGACGCTCGGCATCCCCGGCGACGGCACGACGGCCGTGCTTCTCGGCGTGTTCCTGGTCTACGGCATCGTACCCGGTCCGAACCTTCTTACGCAGCGTATGGCGGACCTTGCGCCCATGTTCATCGCGCTCCTGTTCTCGGCCGCAGTGCTGCTGCCGCTTTCTCTTTATCTGTTCGGTCCGTACTACCTGAAGATCGTCCGCATCAACCGGCCCATCCTGTACAGCGCCATCGCCCTGACCGCCATCCTCGGCGTTTACGCGGCGACCGCTTCGGTCTTCCAGATGGGACTTGCACTTCTTGTGGGCGTGCTGATGTACATCCTGAAGGGCGAGGGATACCCCTCCGTTCCGTTCATCCTCGGCGTCATCCTGGGGCCGCTCTTTGAGCAGTACCTGCGCACGACGCTTACCATCGGACACGGCAACGTAACGGTATTCTTTACCGAGTTCGACAGCCTGTTCTTCCTGATCCTGACTGTCGTATTCTCCGTATTCCTGCCCATGCTCAACAAAAAGAGCGACAACGCAGCGGCGGAAAAAGCGGCAAAATAACCGGGTCATTGTTTTAAGTACCGGGAAGGCGCCTCCCTCTGAAGCTCTTCACAGGATGCGCCTTCCCCTTTTTATTCCTTGCGTCCCGGCAAAAAAAGGCTTATACTGCCCATAACAGCGGTGTTATCCTGCAGGAGGTTCCGGCATGAACATGACAGAAGTTTTCGTTGTAATCGTGATGTCCCTGATCGGGTCTCTTGTACAGTCGGTCTCAGGGTTCGGCTGCGGCGTCGTAATGATGATGGTATTCCCCGCAGTCTTCGGCATGCTCCGGGGCACCGCGCTCTGTGCGGCGATCAGCGCTGCTATTACCATCTCCATGCTCATCCAGTTCCGGAAATACAGCGAACCGAAAAAGGTCATCCTGCCCATCATCTTTTATCTGACCGCCAGCCTGAACGTCATCCGGGTCGTAGATAAGATCGATACCCACGTGCTTTCCATCGTTTTCGGCTGCTTCCTTCTGACCCTCGGCGTCTATTACCTGTTCATTGCGAAAAAGGCCAAGATCAGCGCGAATCCGCTGACCATGGCGCTCTGCTCGCTTTCCTCGGGCTTTTTCGGAGGCATGTTCGGCATCGGGGGACCCCCGCTCGCGCTGTATATGCTGGCCGTGACGGACGATCACAACCATTACATCGGGTGCATCCAGTCCGTATTCCTGTTCAGTACGACCCTCAGTACCTATGCCCGTTTCAAAAAGGGCTTCTTTACCGTTGACATGATCCCGCTGGCCGTTATCGGCATGATCACGACCCTGATCGGCCTGCAGATCGGCCTGCGTTTTTCCGATAAGCTGGATGAGAAAAAGCTTCTGAAGGCCGTCTATATCTGCATCGGCCTGAGCGGCGTCATCATCCTTGTACAGAACCTGTTCTGAGGCTTGCGGAAACCGCCCCGCGGTGTTAAACTAACGCTTAGATCACTGACCCCTGCCGGCAGGCGGGGGTATTTTACTCCCGGAGATCCTTCTATGAACAAGAACACCGGACGGGCGCTGATCGTTGCCACGGCCCTTCTGTGGGGCCTGGCGGGCGTCTGCATCAAATCCATCAGCTGGGGACCGCTTTCCATCGCCTGCGCGAGGAACCTGATCTCCCTTATCATGATGCTCCTGGTAAAACGGAGCATTCATTTCGATCTCCGTCCCCAGAACATTGCCGGGGCGCTCTGCATGTCCGCCTGCGGGGCCCTCTATATCACGGCCATCAAGCTCACCACGGCCGGCACAGCCATCGTGCTTCAGTACATCGCGCCGATCCTGGTGTTCCTGTACGCCGTACTGTTCCAGAGGAGGGGCATCAACCGGAAGGAAGCGCTCCTCGTACTGCTCACCTTCACGGGCATCGTGCTCTCGTTCCTCGGACAGCTCGATTTCCGCCACATGCTGGGGAACCTCCTGGCACTCGCCTCAGGCCTTGCTTTCGCCGCGCAGATCATCCTCCTCAATGCGGCAAACAGCAATTCGGAAGATATCTCCGCCCTGAGCAACCTCCTGAGCTTCCTTCTGTTCCTTCCGTTTTTCCTGCGGGACCCCTCCGTCACGTTCACCGGCCGGAACATCTTCTGGATCCTGGTGCTCGGCGTGTTCCAGTACGGACTTGCCAACATCTGCTTTGCCAAGGGCATCCGTGTGGTGGATAAGGTCGAGGCGTCCCTCATCCTCACCATAGAGCCCATCTTCAACCCCATTCCGGTAGCGCTTGTGAACGGCGAGATGATGACTCCGCTCTCCATCCTGGGCGCGGCGGTCGTTATTGCCGCCGTTACCGCCCACACCGTAATGCTTCAGAAGGAACCGGCGTAGCCTTTTTCCGCTTGCGCCGGACCAGCGAAAAAAATATAATAAAGCCATGAAAGTTCTGTTAACGGGAATCCTCCCGCACTGTGTATGGACGATCGCCGGGCGGATCGCCCGCGGAGGTCATAAAGTAACCGTGATCGGCGCCAGGAACGCGCCCCCGCACATCCCCGGCGGCGTCCGGGACGTGCGGCTCGATCAGGGAAGAAAAGAAACCGCGCGCTATATCGCAGCTGCCGGTTTTGATTCCGTGCTGTTCTTTTTCGGCGGCCAGTGCGAAGACCGGCGTGAATACGGCTCTCTGCAGGGCAGCCAGCTGGATGTGCTGTTTGAAGTCCTGTACGGCGCCGGACGCGCGGATATCGGGCAGTTCGTGCTCATTACGGATCAGCGCGTGTTCGGAGAAGGCCAGAGCGGTGCAGAGACCGAGCTTCCCATTCCGGACGCCTCCACAGGCGTCATGCTGAAGGCCGCCGAATCCTGCGTCAGCTGCATTTCCGACGAAAAACTCAAAAGACTGATCGTCCGCACCTCAAGCCTCTATGAAGAAAACGATCCCGCAAGCTTTTTCAGCGAGCTTCGCCGCACGGCGGATTCCGGCCGGGAGCTGATCCTGAGCGGCAGCGCCGAGACGCCCTGCGATTTCCTGCACGCCGAGGATTTCGGTACCTTCCTTGAGTATGCCGTCAGCACGGAGCTTGCGGGAGTGGTCCATGTCTTTCAGGGCAGCCCCTGCACCTACGGCGAGCTTCTTTCTCTTGTATCTTCCCGGATCCCCGGTCTTTCCGCCGTCTATACCGATACCAGGCGGTGCCTTTCTCCCCTCTCCGGAACGACCGCGGCTTCCATGGGCTGGGTCCCGCGGCACGATTTCCGGAAGGAGCTCGATACTCTTCTGGAAACGGAAGGCAGCAGGGCAAAGTCCGGCCAGGGAAATGCTTTGCTGCGCATCTTCCGGAAAAACTCGCCCGCTCAGGCCATCCTTCGCTGGACGGAGGTCCTCCTGCTCGGACCGCTCGCGGAATGGCTCCGCTCTCTCGGCGAGACCAACGCCCTGCTTTCGGTCATCGATTACCGTCTGCTCTATGTGTTCCTCATCGGAGCCGTTCACGGACGCTTCGCGGGGATCGCCGCATCGGCCTTCGCCTGCTTCTTTTACGTTTCGGAATTCCTGAAGAAGGGAGGGGCTGCCTCGGATCTTCTGTTCAATACCGATCACTGGCTGCCTCTCAGTATTTACTTCCTCTGCGGGGCGGTTTCCGGCTATCTCTCCGACCGGCAGCGGACAGAGATGCTGATGCTTACCCGGGAACGCGATGAGCTCCTGCATGAGCGCGATTTCATGGAAGGCATCTACGAGCGCACCAGCGAGGACCGGAACCTTCTGAAGGAACAGATCTATCATTACCGCGACAGCTACGGCCGCATCTATCAGATCACCAGGGAGCTCGACAGTCTGCAGCCGGTGCAGGTCTTCCTCTCCACGCTGCACGTCCTGGAAAGCACCCTCCAGTGCCGGTCCGTCGCCATCTTTTCCTGCCAGCCGGACAGCAGCTACATCCGTCTGGTCGTCCGGTCCCGCGACATGCAGGGGCTTCCCCGCTCCCTGAACTTGAAGGATTTTAAGGACATGGACCAGAGCCTCCGGGAAGGCCGCCTGTTCGTCAACCGTACGCTGCTGCCTGATTGCCCGGCTTATGCTCTGCCGGTCATGTCCGGGGACGAAATGCTGGCGGTCCTCATGCTCTGGCATGTGCCCTTTGAACAGCAGAGCATGTATCTGGAAAACCTCATGACCGTTGTCGCCGGACTGGTGCAGAGCGCCCTGGTCCGGGCGCTGAAATATCACCGGCAGGCAGCGGACCTCTATTTTGAGGATACGCATATCCTGATGCCGGAAGCCTTCCGGCACACGCTGGGCCTCTACCAGACTATCCGCCAGCGGCACACCGGCGAGCATATGCTGGTCCGGCTGGACGGCGCCGCAAGCCTTTCCATGGAGCTGGTCGACCGTTACATCGGAAAGCTGGTCCGCAGTACCGACCTGGTCGGACGCCTCGACAACGGAGAGTACTACATCCTGTTCCCGCAGGCCGCGACCGCGCAGCTTCCGCAGATCAATGCCCGCTTCAACACATACGGCCTTCACTGCGAAGTGATCCCGGAGGATCTGAATGTTGCATAACGGTTTTCTGCTTCTGATCGCAGCTGTGCATCTGATCCTGGCCGGAAGCCTTCTTCCGGCCGGTCTCCGGCACGGCCGCAGGCTCTCTCCCGGAGAGCTTCTTTTCTGTTTCCTGCTTCCGGTCTCGGGGCCTCTCTGCGGACATCTGTTCCTTCGGGCGGAGGATCCGGACCCTCTGCTCCTTGCAGAAATGATGACACGCAGCGAAGCTGTCCACCGGAGCTATGTTGCCCCCGTACAGGAGGCAAAGGAGACCGCCCCCATGGAAGAGACGTTCCTCATCAGCACGCCCAGGGTGCGGCGGGAAATGATGATGAAGCTTCTGAACGACGATCCCGGAAACAATCTGGAGCTTCTGATGATGGCGCGGTTCAACGACGACCCGGAGACCGCGCATTACGCGACCGCAGCATTGACGGAGTATCAGCGCCGGACCGAGCTTTCCCTTCAGCAGAGCCAGATGCTGCTTTCCCGGCAGCCGGACGATTTCGAAGAACGGCTGCGCTATATCCGCCGTCTCGAATCCTACATCGGAAGCGGCCTTCTGGAAGGGCATCTGCTTGACCGGCAGCGCCGGCTTCTGGAGAAAGAGCTTTCTTCGCTTCCGAAAGATGACGCCGACCTGGAACTCGGATGTCTTCGGGCGGCCAATCTCCTTGAACTGCGCCGGACGCATGATGCGAGGCAGTGCGCGGAAGATCTCGCCCTGCGCTTTCCGGGCAGGGAGGAACCCTGGCTCATGCTTCTGCGCGTCGCCGTGGACAGCCGGGATACTGCCGGCCTTAAGGCGCTGAAGGAGCGGCTCGCCGGCGCCTCCATCCAGTGGAGCTATGCCGGACGGGAAAAAATCAAGTATATTCTGGAATCATGAACGAACGGCAAAACAATCTGATCCTGTTGATCCTGGCACCGGTGATCTGCCTGATGCTGAGTGTTCTGCTGCTCCTCTCCTACCGGGGACGGACGCCGGACCCCCGGCCGGCACGCCTCGCCGCGCTTTCCGCCGAAGCCGTCCCGGGTATATCCGGGCCTGTTTCCGGAACCGCGGATCTCTCGGAGAAGCCGGAGTTCCTGCTGCTGACGGAAAAAGAAGACGCTCTCCTTGATACCGTTCGGGAGACCCTCGGGGTGATGAAGCTTCCCTATACGGTCTCCGACAGCCTCCGGGCTTCGGACGGAACAGACCTGCTGCCCGGCATCGGCACGGTACTGGTCCTTGACGCCTCGCTTCCTGCCCTCTGCGGCGAAGAAGCGGCCGAACTCCTGTCCTGGACGGAACAGGGAGGGTGCCTGGGCGTCCTCTGCACTCCCGCAGACAACTGGCTCCGCATTGCCGGGCACAAGCTCGGTATCCGTGAATACAGCAGCGACTATTTTCTCTACACCTCGCTCCGTCCGGAAGAAGGAGTCCTTCCGGTCTTTGACGGACTGGAGCTGAAAGAGGGGGTCGAGGATTACCTCCTGCCGGTACATCTCGAAGACAGCTGCCGGGTCCTTCTCCGCACTGCAGATGATGCGGGACTTCCGCTCATGTGGACGCTCCCGGTCGGAAAAGGCCGCGCCGCCGTCTGCAACAACAGCCTGATCCAGGGAAAGGACGCCCGCGGCTACGTATTCCTGCTGCTGCAGCATCTCTGCGACCGGCTGGCCTTTCCCATCATCAACGCAGGCATGATCTTCATCGACGATTTCCCTGCGCCCCAGCCCGAAGGCTTCGACGAAGAACTGAAGGCCCAGTACGGCGTAAGCACGCAGAGCTTCTACCGCAACCACTGGTGGCCGGATATGAAGCGGCTGGCTTCCCGGTACGGCCTGCGCTACACCGGCGTACTGGTGGAGACCTACAACGATACCGTAACGCCTCCCTTTCTGCCGGATTCGGAGGATTCTTCCCTCATCCGCTACTATGCCTCGGAACTGCTGCAGATCGGGGGCGAGATGGGCCTGCACGGCTACAACCATCAGCCGCTCTGTCCGGAGGGCTGGCCCTATGCCGGCGAGGGTTACCGTACCTGGCCTTCCCGGGAGGCCATGGGCGCTGCCGTGCGCGAGCTCGTACGATACGGAACCTCCTTCCTTCCGGAAGCGGACTTCACCTCCTACGTACCGCCGTCCAACTACCTGAGTCCCGATGGACAGGAAGTACTGCTGGAAACCGTTCCCGGGCTCCTGGCCATTTCCGGCCTGTATCTTCCGGAGGACGGCGTGCACGCGCTCGTGCAGGAATTCCGTGAGGAACCGGACGGCAGCGTATCGGTGCCGCGCATTTCCTCGGGCTTTTCCATGGACGCTTACCAGCGCCTCGTCGCAGCCGGAGAGCTCGGGCTTCACGGCGTCTTTTCCCATTTCATCCATCCGGATGACGTGCTCGATGAAGACCGCGGCGCGCTGCTCGGCTGGGAACAGATGAGGAAGGATTTTGAAGCGGAGCTTACGCAGGTAACGGAATCGTATCCCTCTCTGCGCTGGTGTACCGCAACGGAGGCCGCAGCCGCCGTTCAGCGCGCGGACCGGCTTCAGGTGGAACGTATCCGGGAAAAGGACCGCCTCACGCTCCGGCTCTCGCCTTTTTATGACGAAGCCTGGCTGTGCCTCTGTTCCGACCAGCCGCCCGCGCGGGTCGAGGGAGCGGAGCTCTTCCCGCAGAAAGGCTGTTACTGGCTGAGGGCCGACCGTGATACCGTTGTTTTGGAGTGGGATCCATGAAAATATGTGTGATCTGTGAAGGCTGCTATCCGTTTGTGGCGGGCGGCGTATCCGGATGGCTGCACGGTCTCATGAAGGCCATGCCGCAGCACCGGTTCGTAATCTGGGCCATCGGTGCCCAGGAGAAACAGCGCGGGCACTTTGCCTATGATATGCCGGAAAACGTCACGGAGCTTCGCGACGTCTATCTGGACGAGATGATGGCGACGCATCTCCGGATACCGCGTCCGCGGAACCTTTCCGCCGCGGACCTGGAGACGCTCCGCGAACTGTTCCGCTGCCAGAGGCCGGACTGGGAACGCATCTTCCGCCTCTTTTCCGGGACCGCGGAGGAGAACGCCGGCTTTCTGAAAAGCGCGGAATTCCTCTCCCTGATGGAAGAGCTCTGTGAAGAAGACTTCCCGTACGTCGGCTTTACCGATTACTACTACTGCATCCGCTCCATGTTTCTCCCGCTTCTGTACCTGCTGGGCCAGAAGCCGCCCGAAGCGGACCTGTACTATGCGGTCTCCGCCGGCTACGCCGGCGTGCTGGGCGCCCGTGCCTCGCTCCTAACAGGAAAGCCCTTCCTCCTGACGGAACACGGCATCTATACCCGGGAGCGCGAAGAAGAGATCCTGCGCACGGACTGGGTGCCGCCGCATTTTAAGAACCTGTGGATCCGCATGTTTTACTTGTATACGCGCTGCGCCTACCATTATGCGTTCCGCGTGACGTCGCTGTTCCAGCGTGCCAGCCTCATCCAGCAGGAGATCGGCTGCCCTCTGCAAAAATGCCGGGTCATCCCGAACGGGATCGATTACGAACGCTTTTCTTCCGTTCCGCAAAAGGAGCCCGACGGTTTTATCGATATCGGGGCCGTGGTCCGGCTGGTGCCCATCAAGGATATCAAGACCATGCTCTATGCTTTTTCCCTGGTATCCGGCGAGCGGAAGGACGTGCGTCTGCATATTATCGGACCCACGGAGGAGGATGAGGATTATTACGCGGAATGCGTCTGGCTCAGGGATGAGCTGGGACTTCAGAACGCGGTCTTTACCGGCAGGGTCAATGTGGCGGAGTATCTGAAAAAGATCGATTTCATCCTTTTGACCAGCCTCTCGGAAGGACAGCCTCTGGCGGTCCTTGAGGGGCTCGCGGCCGGAAGGCCCGCGGTCACGACCGATGTGGGGTGCTGCAGGGAGCTTCTGGAAGACCGGGGCGACGGCTTCGGGCCTGCCGGCTATGTGGTCCCGCCCATGCACCAGAGCGCCATGGCGGAGGCCATCCTGCGCATGTGCAAGCGGGAATCGGAGCGAAGAGCCATGGGCAAAGCCGGGCAGGAACGGGTCGCCGCCGGCTACCGCCACGCACAGATGCTCGCGCGCTATGAAGCGCTGTTTGAGGAGGCTTTGGATACATGGCAGGCATCGGCTTTGAACTGAAAAAACTGTTTGTGGGGAACGGCGTCATCCGCAAAGTGCGCGCCTATGCCTATGCCGCGGTCATCTGCTCGGGGACCATGCTGCTTGCCATTGTCCTTCTGCTCTGCATACAGGCGTTTGCGGTATACTTCGGTCTCGGTGAGCATATGCGCGAGGTCCTGGTGGTGACCATGATCTACGCGCTGCTGCTGAGCATGCTGCTGACCTCGCTCCTGCAGATGTTCCTGTCGCGCTACGTGGCGGATATGGTCTACCAGGATCATACGGAAAAGGTGATTCCCTCCTTCGTGGGAGCATCCCTCGCCCTCATGCTGCCGGGCGGCCTCCTGTACGCGGGGATCATCGCTACGGCCGCGGAGCTTTCGTTCCTGCAGAAGTTTCTGAACTGGCTTCTGTTTATGGAGCTCATACCGGTCTGGCTGCTCATGGCCTATATTACGGCGGCGAAGGACTACCGCTCCATCCTTCTGACCTTTCTGTACGGCGTTGCGCTGGCGCTGCTCGGAGGGCCTCTGCTCGTGTGGCTCGGCGCGGAGACACTGACCGCGCTCATGGCGGGCCTTGCCGCCGGCTACGGCTTTATGCTCGTCGGTATGCTGAGAGTGCTGCTCCGGTATTTCCCGCGGGGAAAAAGCAGTCCCTTCGGCTTTATCGCCTGGTTCTCCGAAACGCCGGACCTTGTGCTGACGGGCTTTCTTGCCATGTCGGGAGCCTTCGTGCACATCGTGCTCATGTGGTTCAGCCCGCTCGGCGGCTCCGTGACCGGCGTATTCCGCGCGGCCCCGCTTTTCGACAGCGCCGCATTTTACGCGTACCTGGTCACGCTGCCCACCAGCATCAATTTCATCGTTTCAGTCGAGGTGCGTTTTTATACGGCCTACCGCGAATACTTCCGGGCCATCACGGAAGGAGGCACGATGTCCGGCATCCATCTGGCGAGGGAGCGCATGGAGCGCGCCCTCTGGCAGGAGCTTTCGAACCTGGTGGCTGTGCAGCTCTTCTTTCTGGTGGTGTATCTTCTGCTCATGCGCTGGTTCCTCCCGCTCATCGGGTTCACCGCCGATATGCTGCACATGTTCCGCATGATGAGCATCGGTTACAGCCTGTACTGCATCGGCATCAGCTTCCTGATGCTTGAGCTGTATTTCAATGACCGGACGGGCGCCCTGCTCGCCGCGGTCTGCTTTTTCTTCGGAAATCTGGCCGGCACGCTGCTTTCTCTGCGTATCGGTCCCCTGTTTTACGGCACCGGGCTCATCGCCGGAGGCCTTTTCATGTATCTTGCGGCCGTTCCGCGGCTCTACCGTTATGTACAGCGGATCGACTATCACGTATACTGTTCCCAGCCGGTCTTCAACGAGATCCGCAGGGACCGCTTCCGGGAAGCGGCCGAGTGGCTGGAGCAGCGTGCCCACAGGAGGCAGGAATGAATTGTTCGACGATCAGAAAACCGAACGCCGCGCTCTTTCGGGCGGCACGACTTTTACCGCTTGCGGCGGCGCTTTTCCTTTTCTGGGGATGCGCTCCGGAATCGGCGGCAGACGGCGCCCTTGCCGGGGCATCGGGCGGTGAGGCGCCTTACGCATCTTCGGTAAAAAAGGAAACGAAGGTCTCCGAACCGCCGCTCACGGACCGGGACAGCCTCTATTCCGCCTACGACCGGACAGAGCCGGTCTGCTTTTACGTGACCGTGCTCGGCGGAAACGCGGCGGACGGTACCGACCACACCCTGGCGGAGGTCGATTCCTATCTGAATCTGCAGGGTATGGAGAATGTGCAGAAGATCCTGACGGAGGTCCTGTTCCAGGCCGGCGACGAGACCGGTCCCCTGCCCGGCGAACCGGGCTTCGGACTGACGGCGGGAAACGCCACCATGAATGTCCGCGGCCGCACCTCTACCGGTTACGGACAGAAATCCTATCGCTTCACGCTGTTCGACAACGCAGGATTCTGGCGCGGACAGCGGGCCATTGCCGTGAACAAGCATCCGGCTGACGTGACCCGTCTGCGCAACATGCTGTATTTCCGGCTTCTGGAGGATGTGCCTTCCATTCCGAGCCTTCGCACGCAGTTCGTCCATCTGTATGTCCGGGACCTGACCGCACCGGAACCGAAGGATGCTTTTGAGGATTACGGCCTGTTCACCCAGGTGGAGCTGCCCAACAACCGCTATCTCCGCAACCACGGCCTTTCGGTGAACGGCAATCTGTACAAAGCCAACATGTGCGAGATGTACCGCTATCCGGACAAGCTGAAGCTTGCCACGGATCCGGATTACGACCTGGCCGCGTTTTCGACCGTACTGGAGCCGAAGACCGGGGAGGATCACCGGAAGCTCCTCGCGATGCTGGATGCCGTGAACGACGAGACCGTACCGGCAGAAGAGCTCCTCGAACGCTATTTCGATCTGGATAACCTGACCAGCTACATGGCCTTCAATATCCTGATGGGTAATCCGGACAGCAACGCGCAGAACTACCTGTTATACAGCCCCGTCAATTCCGGCCGCTGGTACTATCTCTGCTGGGACGGCGACGACTGTCTGCACTATGCGGAAAACGAGATCCTCGGCGAGGACTGGGAGATCGGGGAATGGTCCCGCGGAGTGAGCAATTACTGGGGCGTGGTGCTCTTTAACCGTCTGCTGCGGCTTCCGTCCTTCCGCGAAGCCCTGAAAGATCAAGTAGAGCTCCTTTCCGCC
>JAEEGL010119214.1_pt1 | contig 14017 bp, 13 predicted proteins | sample 9134231 | NCBI WGS metagenome assembly JAEEGL01 (sample SAMN16246548, study PRJNA631951) | gut metagenome | biome: gut microbiome; feature: rumen; material: fiber-attached | host: Bos | place: Iran: Karaj | collected 2018-10
CCGGTGCTATGGACCTTTGCGTAGGATGCCCTAACGTTATCATCACAATGATGCACACACAGAAGGGCGCACCCAAGATCAAGAAGCACTGCACACTTCCTCTTACAGCTGAGAAGTGCGTAACCAAGATCATCACTGAGATGTGCGTAATCGAAGTAAGAGAAGACGGCCTTTGGGTAACCGAACTTCATCCTGATTTCACCAAGGAAGAAGTACAGGCTGCTACAGATGCAGAACTTCACTGGGATCCTAATATGATTCCTTATCAGGAAAATAACTAATAGTTATTAGGTATTTTAAAAGCAGTTCCGAAAGGAACTGCTTTTTTTATGCCTTTTTTTGCAGGAAAAGATGGGCAACTCCATTGTTATCAGTGAAAAAGTAAGGATTCACCAAAAAAGCAGTGGCGGAGAGACAGTCTTTTGGAAGTATGAAAAGAACATAAAATGATATTATATTTGTTAAATATTGGTAAGATTATGGTTAAATCTATTGACTTTTTGCATCATTTGGGTGTATTTTATAGTTAATAGAATGGTGGTTTGACTGACAAGGAGAATTACGATGATTGAAAGAAAAAAATATTGTGTAAATGGAGAATGGTTAGAATCTAAAACCGATAAGTATATGCCTGTTACAAACTCCAGTACAGGTGAAGTAATTGCGGAAGTACCTTGCTGCACTGCAGATGAGGTAAGATCCGCCATCGATGCAGCTGACGAGGCATTTAAGTCATGGTCAATGCTTTCCCTTAGTCAACGTACTCAGATGATGTTCAAGTGGAGAAATATTCTTGTAGATCATCTTGACGAGCTTACCTTACTGTGCTCAAAGGAATTAGGTAAAAACGTCGCTGAGGCCAGAGGAGATATCCTTAAGGCTATCGAACCTACAGAACATGCTTGTTCCCTCCCTACTCTGGTACAGGGAGATGCATCTTTACAGGTCACTACAGGATTTGATACTGCATCATATAGAGTTCCTCTGGGTGTTGTTGCGGGAATCGTTCCTTTTAACTTCCCTGCTATGATTCCGTGGGGCTGGATGGTACCTTTGGCTATAGCTACTGGTAATACAGTTGTTCTTAAGGCTTCCTCCCAGACTCCTCTTACGGCTATGAGAATTCTCGAACTGTTCTATGAAGAGGGTGGTTTCCCTAAGGGTGTTGTAAATCTTGTGACCAGCAGCCGTAAGGAAGCAGATATTCTTCTTACAGATCCCAGAGTCAAAGCTGTTACTTTTGTAGGAACTACCGGTGTAGGTAAAGCTGTTTATTCAACAGCTGCAGGAAACGGTAAGCGTGTTCAGGCACAGTGTGAAGCTAAGAACCATGCTCTGGTTCTTGAAGATGCAGATCTTGAGAATGCTGCTTCTGCAATTATTAATTCCACATATGGCTGTGCAGGAATGAGATGTATGGCCCTTCCTGTAATTGCTGTTCAGGAATCTATTGCTGATGAACTTGTTACACTTCTTGTGGAAAAAGCTAAAGCCATGAAAGTAGGATGTGCATATGATCCGGAAACCAATTTAGGACCTGTAGTTTCTGCCGAGCATAAACAGAAAGTCCTCGACTGGATCCAGAAGGGAATCGAGGAAGGAGCTGAACTTGTTCTCGATGGAAGAGATGTAGTTGTTGAAGGTTTCGAAAATGGATTCTTTATCGGGCCTACGATTCTTGACCATGTTAAACCGGGAATGACAGTTGGAGACAGAGAGATCTTCGGACCTGTAACACTCATTAAACGTGTAAAGGATTTCGAAGAAGGCCTTGCGATCATGAATGCAAATCCTTTTGCTAACGGATCTGTTATCTTTACACAGAACGGTTATTATGCACGTCAGTTCGAACTCAGAACTGATGGAGGAATGGTAGGTATCAACGTAGGTATCCCCGTGCCATCTGCTTACTTCCCGTTCTCAGGAAACAAAGAATCCTTCTTTGGCGATCTTCATGTATTAGGTAAAGATGGTGTTAAATTCTATACCAGAGCGAAGACAGTTACGAAACATTGGTATGACGAAACTACCAAGGTTAAAAAGGCCACAGTGGATACTTGGGAAGGAACGGTAGAGAGACTTTAAGTCCTAAAAAAGGCAATTGCAGTGTAAAAACGACACCTGCTTAGATGGTGTAGGGTTTTTACCACAGGTAAGAAACCGTATGGAATCAGGCGAGCCCTTAAAGTTGAGTGATTTAGGCAGTTGCCGATAAAAGCACCCCTTGGCATATTACTTGCTATATTATTAAATGTCAGCTTGATACTGTTCTTTTGTTAAGGTGTTGTATTGGAATAGTATTTAGCATATAAGATCAGTCTTTTATTATTAACTATCAAAGTCAGAAAGAAAGGAGAAACCATGAAGAAACTATTAGTAGTGGTTCTGGCAATGCTTTTGGTATTCACCTTTGCTGCCTGCGGCGGAAACAGCGGCGGTGATGATGGTGGAGATGCCCCTGCAGAGCCTGTAACCGTAAAAATTGCTTTTGAGACTACAATGGATGACGTTATCGGTGTAGGTCTTCAGAGGTGGGCTGACAATCTTGAAGAACTCAGCGGCGGTCAGATGAAAGCCGAACTGTTCCCTTCAAATCAGCTTGGAGTTAAGAATGACGTAATCGACCAGATGCTTGCCGGTGATAATGTTATCACCCTTGGTGATGGTGCGTTCTTCGCAGACAGAGGAGCCCCGGACTTCGGTATCACATTTGCTCCTTATCTTTACAGAACATGGGATGAAGCATGGACACTGGTTAATTCCGATTGGTTCCAGGAGCAGTCAGAGATCTGCTATAATAATGGCCTTAAGATCCTCACCGCAAACTGGATCTATGGAACAAGAAACATCATCTCCACAAAGAAGGTAGTAACACCTGCAGACCTTAAGGGTCTCCTTATCAGAATCCCTAATAACCTTGTACAGACAAAGGGTATGGATGCTCTTGGTGCAACTGCTACTCCTATGGGATATGCAGATATTTACACCGGACTTCAGCAGGGAACCATCGATGGTATGGAAGGACCTATGCCTCAGGTATACAGTGCTGGATTTGGTGAGATCGCTAAGTTCATGGTAGTAGATGCTCACGTACTTAATCCTACAATTTGGTTCACATCCGCTGATTGGTTCGATACCCTTACTGAAGAGCAGCAGAATTGGCTGATTGAAGCAGGAAACGCTGCCGGTGAGTTTGAGCAGAGCCAGTATTTCGATGAAGAAGAAAAGGCCAGAGGAGATCTTGAGGCTCAGGGCGTAGAGATCACCGATCTGACAGATGAACAGAAACAGCTTTGGATCGAAGCAGGAGAGACCTTCTATGATATGCCTGAAATCAAGGCTCTTTGGACAGAAGATGGACTCTATGAGAAGATCAGAGCTATAATTGAAGCAGGATCCTGATAAAAAACATAGTTAAAGATCCATAATGATCCGTAGTATTGGGGGCTTTTAAGCCCCCAATATATTAAAAGGAGAAATGCTATGAAAAAGGTATTGAATTTTTTATGCAATCTTGACCTGATAATAGCATGTATTGCAGCGACTATTCTGATTACTATAACCTTCGTAGGTGTATGGTTCAGATACTTATTAAGGAATCCCATTCAGTTTCAGGAAGAGGTCCAGGTCTGGTGCTTCCTTTATGTTATATTTTTTGGAGGAAGTTATGTTTTCAGGACTTCGGGTCATATCGGCATAGATATAATTGTCGATTCTTTTCATGGAAAACTGAGGGAAGTGTTTGAGATATTCGGAACCGTTGTAGCTGTAATTGTACTTGTTTATGCCTTTACCAAAGGGTGTTCTCTTGTAGAACAGTTATTCAGAACCCATCGTATTTCAAATATTCTGAGGCTTCCATATGGTATTTTCTATATTTGTGAACCTATTGGATGCATCCTTATGATAATAAATGCTGTTGCAGTTTGTTACAGAGATCATATTATGGTCTTGCTCGGTAAAAAGGAGCAGCAACAGTCCATCAGAGATATCGCAATTGCAAATAATGAGGAAGGAGGTGTGATCAATGAATAGTGTAGCAGTTATGTCAGCTATTATTTTGATTCTTCTTTTCCTTAAAGTTCCGGTATTCATTTCTGTTTTATCCGGCTGTGCAGTTTACTTTATCATGGAACCTACTGTTCCGGCTCAGATTTTTGCACAGAGGTTCCTTGTTGCCGGTGAAAGCGGAGCTTTATTAGCAATACCTTTCTTCGTCTGTGCCGGAGTCTTCATGAATTATTCCGGTGTAACAAAGAGAATAATGGATTTCTGCGCTACAGCAACCGGTAATAGTATCGGTGGCCTGGCTAAGGTGAACGTTCTTCTTTCCACTCTTATGGGTGGCTTGTCAGGTTCCAACCTTGCTGATGCAGCAATGGAAGCTAAAATGCTGGTACCTGAAATGGAGAGACATGGCTTCTCTAAGGAGTTCTCAACCGTAGTAACTGCATGTTCCGCTATTATTACTCCTTTGATTCCTCCGGGAATAGCTATGATCATTTATGGCACATCTGCGGATATGTCCATAGGAAAACTCTTCGTAGCAGGTATTGGACCTGGGGTGACACTTTGCATCGCTTTGATGATCATATGCCACTACATCTCCAAGAAAAGAGGATATGTCCCCATCAGACAGACTAAGCCTACAGCAAAGGAATGGAGAGGAGCCATAGCTGAAGCTTTCTTCCCTTTGTGTCTTCCCATCATTATCATAGGAGGAATCAGACTGGGAATCTTCACACCTACTGAAGCAGGTTCTGTATCAATTTTCTATGCATTGACTCTGGCAATTTGTTACAGAGAAATGAACTTAAAGGTATTCACATAGTCCATCAAGGAAAAAGTTCAGACTGCGGCATCCATCATGCTTATCATTTGTGCTGCCAACGTATTGACATGGATCATGACTTCTGAGCGTATACCGCAGCAAATTACGGAATTTATAGTCAGCAACATTGATAACAAATGGGTATTCATGCTGTGTGTAAATGTGTTCCTTCTCATAGTTGGTATGCTTATTGAAGGAAGTGCGGCCATGATCATTCTTGTACCTCTGCTTCACCCTGTAGCTCTGGCTTATGGATTCAACGAGATCCATTTTGCCATGGTATTCGTTTTCAATATGGCTATCGGTTGTATAACGCCTCCTATGGGCACACTTATGTTTGTTACCTGCGGCATAACCAAATGTAAGATAAAAGACTTCATAAAAGAGTGCTTGCCATTTTACATGCTATTCTTTATAGTACTTATGCTGTTGACTTTTGTACCTATAATTTCGACATTCTTCGTAGATTTGATTTACTAAAATCTTCTTTGCTAAGTTATTACATAAAAAAGAACGCCTTGTCAAAAGGCGTTCCTTTTTATGTAATCCGAAAGATCTCAGATACAAGGAAGAACAAATTCTGAAACATTTTCTATAGTGGGCATTGGTCTAATACCGGCTTCAAACTCCTTTACTATTTCAATGCACTTATCATTCAGAGGAGTATCTATACCAAGCTTGTCGCCCCACATGGCAACAAGCCCGCAGATCTGTTCGATTTCACATTTGACTCCGTTTCTCATATCCCTGAGCATGCTTGCAATCAGCGGAGCATCAGGCTCATAGTATTCTTTGAGCCATTTTATAGCTTTTTCAAGGCCTGCCTTATCGTCAAAGAGGAGATCGTAAAAGTCATATCCCTCAAAAAGCGTTTCGAGACGTATGTTTCTGGCATTAGCCACTCTGATAAGTTCATTGGTCTGGAAGGCAGCGACTTTCACAGTTTCATCGTTATGGATGATATCACCATAAGTGATGCCAAGAGCAGCTGAAAGTCCGCTCATAGTAGAGTTAGTTATGAGTTTAGACCATCTTACTCCGATAAGGTTGGTAATAATATTGCATGTACATGCTTTTCCGAGTATTCCCGCTATTTCCTGGATCCTTGGTGTGATAGATCCATCCAGTTCACCTATTTCAAAAACCATTCTGTATGGATCTGAAGAAAGACTTGAGACACCGGGTTTGATGAATTCAGCGCCCCAGCCAACAACACCGCCTATGGTTCGCTCATATCCTACGTACTTTGCGACGAAATCCTCAGGAGCTCCGTTCTGTAGGGTACAAAGGACAGAGTTTTCATTCATGTGTTCGGCTATCAAAGGCAGTACGATGTCATTGACTGTCTGCTTGGTCATAAGAAAAATAACATCATATATACCTTCCATCTCTTCCGGAAGTATGGCGTGTACAGGAACGTTGCTGAGTTCCATTTTGCCTACAATAGAAGCGCCATTTTTGTTAAGCTCGTCTACATGCGCTTTATAAGAATCAATAAGAGTAACATCTACTCCGTTTTTTGACATTAGAGCACCGGTTATGGTACCTAAGGAGCCTACACCGAATATTGCAGTTCTCATTTCTGACCTCCTTGTATGGTAAAATACTATATTTCAATTATATCAAGAAGCAATAATTGTGCCAAGTAAATATTTGGTAAATAATGATTAAATTAAGATTAAATATTGAAAATATTTTGCATAAATTATATAATAATAAAAAAAGACATGAAGGCCGGAAGGAGGAACTCTATGAAAGCTTTAGTAAAATATGCAGAAGGACCGGAGGGAATGGGCATCAGAGATATACCAGTACCTGAGCCGAAAAAAGGAGAGGTCAGACTGGCTATCAAAGCAGCCGGAATCTGTGGTACTGACCTTCACTCAATGAAAGATGAGAGAAAAACCATTATGCCGGTAGTTCTCGGCCATGAGTTCGTAGGAGTAATTGACAAACTCGGAGAGGGCGTAACGGATTATAAATTAGGAGACTGGGTCACAGGTTTGCCTGCTTGCTATAGCTGCGGCACATGTGAATATTGCAAGAGAGGAGAGGTTACCCTCTGTCATAACAGAAAGTCCGTGGGTACCCACAAGGATGGAGCCATGGCAGAATACATGGTAATGCCTGCTAAATATTGTTATAAAGTCCCTGACGACGCAGAAGATAAATTGATCTATGCTGCAGCAGAGCCCATGGCTTGTGCTGTCAGAGCCATATATGAACGTATCAACGTATATCCGGGAGAACTGGTAGTTGTAAGCGGTCCCGGAACAATTGGACTCTTCCTGATCCAAGCTCTTAAAAGCAGAGGAGCATACGTCATAGCATCTGGCCTGCCTTTGGATGCTCACAGGCTCAAAAAGGCTCTTGAGGTCGGAGCTGATGAAGCATACGACAATTATGAAGATCTTGAAAAGGCTGTTAAGAAACATAACCCTGAAGGTGCTGATTTGGTCTGTGAGGCGACTGGCGTTGCAGGATCACTTGATACATGTTTCAAAATCGTCAGAATACATGGCACTCTTCTTCAGGTGGGGGTATATGGCACAGATATAACATGCAATTTTAATCAGATATTCAACAAAGAACTTACAGTTACCTCGACCAACTCGACTGCAACCTCCACCTGGGATATTGCAATGAAACTAATTGAGGAGAAGAAAATAGATCTTGCAAGCGTTGTAAGTTTAAGGATCCCTCTGGAAAACTGGAAAGAAGGTTTCGAAGCTGCTATTAATAAGTCTGCTTTCAAAGTGATCCTGATACCTTAATATCAATTGGCATATTACTTGCTTTATTCTTTGTTGGCAGTACTTTGTTGAACTTATGAAAAGGAGGCAGTTATGCACGAGAAAAGAATAATCACGGCTGCAGTTACCGGATCATGGGGCACAAAAGAGCAGCACCCGAGGATCCCTATGACACCGAAAGATATAGCAGAGGATGTATTTGAAGTCTATCAAGCGGGTGCGTCAATAGTTCATATCCATGTCAGGGACGATAACATGAAGCCTAAAATGGATACGGAGAAGTTCAAAGAAACTATTGCACTCATAAGAGAGCGCTGCGACATTGTAATTAATATGACATCTTCAGGAGATCCCCTGGCAGATGATGAAGGCAGAATCGGACCATCAAGGGAGATTTTCCCTATAGATGAATTAAGACCTGAAATAGTTTCTTACGATGCCGGAACAATGAACTGGATGCATAACAGTATCCACAGAAATTCGCCATGGCTTTTGGAAAATCTTGGCCTGCTGGCAAAAAAATGGGGCGTAAAACCCGAATGTGAATGCTTTGATGCAGGTCACATATACAATATGATCCATTATCAAAAGGTAGGAGTACTTGAAGCACCGCTCCATTTCCAGTTTATTATGGGAGCTGCCGGTGGAATAGATGCTACTGTTGAGAACCTGGTGTTCCTTAAGAGTATTCTTCCTCCTGGATCAACATGGGGTGCGGCAGGACTGAGCAAGGCGCACATTCCTATCATGCTTGCTACCTTAGCTTTGGGAGGGCATTTAAGAGTAGGTCTTGAAGATAACATTTACTTTGATCATGGAGTCAAAGCTACATGTAATGCCCAGCTTGTTGAAAGAGCAGCGGATCTGATAAAATTATCCAACTTCGATATTGCGACGCCGGATGAGGCTAGGGAACTTCTTCATTTGAGAAATCCTAAAAAATAAAAGGGAAAAAGAAAGCTGTAGGGAATAACCTACAGCTTTCTTTTTTATACTACATCACTACATATGTTCAATCTGATATTTCCTGAGTTTGTCATAAAGTACTGATCTATCTATTCCAAGAAGTTCAGCTGCTTTGCTCCTGTTATTATTTGTTACCTTAAGAGCATTGATTATTGCAGTTTTTTCTGCTTCTATACGCACTTCCCTGAGATCAAAGGAAATGATTTTGGGGGAAGAATGATCAGGTTTATCATTTTCGGATTTTTTGTTAAGGAAATTAAAGTCGTCCAGGTCCAGTATTCCGCTTCCCTTCATCATGCAACTTCTCTCAATTACATGTCTCAGTTCACGAACATTTCCGGGCCATGAATAGCTTTTGAGAAAAGCATCTGCTCTGGGAGATATTCCCATGATTGACAGGTCATAGGCTTCGTTTATTTTGGAAATGAAGTAACTGCTCAGATCCGAAATGTCCTCAAGACGGTCACGGAGGGGAGGTATCTGCATTTCAAGGACGTTGATCCTGTAATACAAGTCTTCTCTGAATTTGCCTGACGAAATGAGTTCATCCAGGTCGCGGTTAGTGGTACAGATTATCCTGGCATGGAAAGGTATGGGTTTCAGTCCACCTACACGTTCAAATTCTTTTTCCTGCAGAACACGGAGAAGCTTAGCCTGAAGATCTATAGGCATATCGCCGATTTCATCAAGAAGAACTACTCCATCACCAGCGTATTCAAATTTGCCCATCTTTCCGGTTTTCGCAGCTCCTGAAAAAGAACCTTTCTCGTAGCCGAATAATTCTGACTCCAGAAGTTCGGAAGGAATGGCAGCACAGTTGATCTTTACGAAATTCTTTTCTCGTCTGGAATTGCTGTATTTATGAAGAGCATCTGCAAATACTTCCTTACCAGTGCCTGTCTCACCCTGGATCAGTACCGGAAGTGGCATATCTGCCACTTTTATGATCAATTGCTTGAGTTCGGTGATAGCCTTGGATGAACCGCAGATCATGTTTAGTTCATCAGCACCCGAACCGGAAGATTTATTTGGATCTATGTGAGCAGGACCGAGCTCTTCTATATGTTCAGTATCATTTGTAAAAGACTCCAGATGAGAGTGTTTTTGCAGTTCATCACTGAGTCGGTATATATCTTTGATGCCTCTTGAAAAGACGGTTTCAGACATTACTCCTATGATTTCGCCGTTTTTGTCAGAGATAGGAATGCGGTTGCACACCATGTATTTAACTTCTCCGGTCTTCCTGTGCTTCATTTCAAAGATACTTCCGATTTCAGGGATCCCCGTTTGAAGCACGATGTCCATTCTTGTATTTGGAAGTACATCCCTGACGTTTTTTCCTACGGCCTCTTCGTTAGGGATGCCGGAGTATTTTGTATGCTCCTTACTGAAATAAAGAATGGTAGCATCTTTATCTATTATCATCTGCCCAACAAGGGATTCGAAAGACAGACGACATAATCTGTTAAGTTGTTCATTTTGTTCCTTAGATAACAAGTTGATCACCTTCAATAGAAATGATTACTTTGCATCTACGCAAATAACCTTTGTTTTAGAATTTGAGAATTCTTTACGAATCTTTTCTGAGGGCAAGTGGTCCGTAATTACACATTCGAATTTCTGAGGTTCGGCATAGTTGATCAATGTAGTCACACCCAACTTGCTTGAATCCACCAGGAGGTATGCGGTATCTGCCTGAACTAAAGCAGATTTTTTGGTAGATGCCTCTTCGAGGGATGCATGAGTAGCTCCTTTGATGGGATCAAATCCAGAAGCAGACATGAAAGCTTTGTTGATATTGAACTGTGAAAGATAGTCAGTAGCATCATGTCCGGTGACAGAATTAGTCATTTTGGAATATTTTCCGGGCAGCATGACTATGGTAAGATTATCCTTGCTCAAAGAACGGTCGATGGCAGAAATGCTGGAAGTGAATACGGTCACGTTCTTAGCTGATATGTGCGGCAGTACTTCACAGGTGGTGCTGCCGGAATCGATGTAAATTATGTCATTGTCAACGACTAAAGTAGCAGCATATTTACCAATGGCCTCTTTTGCCTCAATATTGGAAGAAGCTCTGTCATTATAGTACTTCAAAGTTCTTTCATTTCGTGCCATTACCCCGCCATAGACCTTCTTGACATCTCCTGAGTTCTGAAGGTTCTGTATATCTCGGCGAACGGTATTGATGGACACATCAAATACTTCGCACAACTTCTCCATAGAAACAGTTCCGTGGGTGGAAATGTAATCTTTCATTTTTGACAATCTGTCGACTCTCATATTGACCTCCAATATATTAACATTTACCAAAAATGTAACACATATTTTTCAATAAAGCAATAATAATGATGTAAAAATGAGCAAAATACCAAAAAAATACCCAAAATGTGTTTGACACTTAACTAAAAAGTGAGTAAGATATAGTTAGGAATAATGGAGGATTAGCAATGGATATTAAAAATAACAAAAGTCTGGATATCGTTACCCTTGGCAGGGCAACTATTGATATCAATCCTGCGGATTTCAAGGATCCCTTTGTTGATTCAGAATATTTTAACAAATTTGTAGGTGGTTCCGCTGCTAATACGTCTGTCGGGCTGGCTAAGCTTGGATGTAAAGTCGGTTTCCTCTGCTGTGTTTCAGATGACAGTTTAGGAGATTTTGTTATTTCATATCTTAAGCAGAGCGGGGTCGACACCTCTCATATCGTCAGGGCAGAAAAGGGTATCATGCTGGGACTTGCCTTTACGGAAGTCATAAACGGCAAAACCAATCTGATGATGTATAGAGATGAAAACGTCGCAGACTTAAAACTGGACATAAAAGATATCGATGAAGACTTCATCGCTTCCGCAAGATTTCTTCTGGTTTCCGGAACTTCTCTTTCAGCTTCTCCATCAAGAGAGGCTGCTCTCAAGGCAATGGCTCTTGCAAAAAAGCATGGAGTTAAGATTATCTTTGATATAGACTATCGCGCCCAGGTGTGGAAAAGCAAAGAAGAGATCTCGACTTACTACACCATAGCGGCCCAGAATGCCTTTATGATCCAGGGATCAAGAGAAGAGTTTGACTTGATGGACTATATTTTCTCTCCGGGAATGAATGATGAGGAAACGGCAGAGTACTGGTTCGCCCAGGGCGCAGAGATACTAATCATCAAACATGGCAGCGAAGGATCTTATGTTTTTACAAAGGAAGATAAGCTGAAAGTTCTCCCTTTCAAAGTCGAACTGATGAAGGCGACAGGAGGCGGAGATGGTTATTCAAGTGCTTTTATCTCGGGCCTGCTCAAAGGTAAAACCATAGAAGAATGTGCTGAAAGAGGTACTGCAAGCGCATCTATTGCTGTGGCATCCAGCAGCTGTTCAGCCGCCATGCCTGATGAAAAACAGCTTTATGATTTCATTGAAAGCAGACACAGAGAAGGCCAGAAAGTAGTATATAGAGTATAGGAGCAGCTAATGTTAGTCAGTCTTAAAGAAATACTGAAAAACGATCAAACCGTACTTGGTTTTAATGTTTTCGGTTATGAGGATTCCATGGCAGTTATCCAGGCTGCTGAAGAATTGAATATGCCTGTGATCCTTATGACAAATAAGGATGCAGTCAACTTTATGCCCATAGAAATGTTCGGGCTTATGCTTGGCAGGCTGGCAAAAGATTCGAAGGTTCCTGTATGCGTTCATCTGGATCACAGCACATCTATGGAAGACATAGAAAGGGCCATTAATGCAGGTTACACATCTGTTATGTTCGATGGTTCTCAGCTGGAATTTGAAGAGAACGTATCCAAGACACAAGCAGTTGTTGAGATTGCTCATAAACGTAATGTTTCGGTAGAAGCAGAAATCGGCGCTGTAGGCTATTCGGATCCAAGAGTGAAAGCCAGAGCAATCTATACTGACCCTTGCGAAGCTGCAGAATTTGCAGTTAAAACAGAAGTTGACGCCTTGGCGGTAGCTATAGGAACAGTTCATCGTATGGTTATGCAGGAAGCCAAAATAGATTATGATCTGCTTAAAAAGATCAACGAAAAGGTCGATATTCCTTTGGTAATTCACGGAGCATCCGGAGCAAAGGATGAGGATATTATACGCATGTGCAAGAATGGCGTCGGCAAGATCAATTTCGGTACTACACTCAGAATGGCTTTCGGCAAAACACTTCGTCAGGTCATTGAGACTGAAAAAGAGGAATTCGACAGACTTAAATTGTTTGTGAAACCCATTGAAGCGGTAAAGGAAAAAGCAAAAGAAAAAATGCTCCTTACAGTTGTGGAGGAAAACAGATGAAGGCAGTAAATATAGTTCGACCCGGACAGGTAGAAATAAGGGAAATCGAAAAACCTGTGCCTGAAGAAGGTGAGGCAGTTATAAAATTGCTCTACGGAGGAATATGTGGATCTGATCTCGGCAGCTATAAAGGTACATATGCCTATGTGGACTATCCCAGAATCCCCGGGCATGAGCTTTCAGCTGAAATCGTCGATATAGACGAAAATCATCCGTATCTGAAAAAGGGAATGGTCGTAACCGTAAATCCGTACATCAACTGCGGTCACTGCTATTCATGCAGACGTGGCATGGTCAACTGTTGTGAAGACAATCACACTCTGGGTTGCCAGATAGATGGTGCTTTCAGAGAGTATTTTACTATCTCTCAGGAAAGGCTTTACGATGGGAAGGGAATTGACCCGAGAGAATTAGCTTTAGTTGAGCCTTACTGCATTGGAGCTCATGGCGTTAAGAGAGCAAATGTATGTGCAGATGACAAGGTGCTCATAGTGGGAGCCGGAACTATCGGTGTGATGGCTCTTATCGCAGCCAAACGTTGCGGCGCCACTGTGTATATGGCCGATATATCAGAAAAGAAACTTGAAAGAGCAAAAAACTTTGGCTCTGACGGATCGATCTTAAACGATGAAAGTTTTTTGGATGGTGTACGAGAAGCAACTGACGGAAACGGATTTGATGTAGTTCTTGAGTGTGTAGGTATGCCAGCAACATTCCAGGCCTGCATCGATGCCTGCGCTTTCGGAGCTCGCTTTGTGCTGGTGGGAATCGCAAAAGAATCACTGAATTTCGACTTCACGGTGATCCAGAAAAAAGAACTCAATATTTTTGGATCCAGAAATGCTCTTAAAGATGATTTCCTTCAGGCTATAGACGATATCAAGGATGGAAAACTGCAGCTGTCAGAAGTCGTTACGAATGAGTATTATTATGAAGATGCTGAAAAGGCCTTTGAGGACTTTAAGCAACATCAGGATGATATGCTGAAAGTTGTTCTGAGATTTTGATTTAAATAAGTGAATAAAAAGAAGCGCACCCTGATATGTGAACTGACCCCAGAAAGTTAGACCTGAAATCTAACTGGAGGAGGTCAGTTTTACTATGGCAAAATACAACTTTGATTTTAAGATGATGATCGTAAAAGAATATTTAAAAGGCCAGGGCGGGTACAA
>JAEEGL010297328.1_pt1 | contig 14017 bp, 15 predicted proteins | sample 9134231 | NCBI WGS metagenome assembly JAEEGL01 (sample SAMN16246548, study PRJNA631951) | gut metagenome | biome: gut microbiome; feature: rumen; material: fiber-attached | host: Bos | place: Iran: Karaj | collected 2018-10
GTGAGCCAAGGAGTTGCATTAATTTTGTACATTGTTTTAAAAGTTCATTAAAATATTTGCTATCATTTTCAAACAATTTTTTTGCAACAATCCTTTCACTTGATTTTTCTTTTTCAATTTCTTCATAATTTTTCATTTTTTTATCCTCCTATATTTTAATCATTTGTATTTTCAGGTACAAAAAAAGACCTTTATATACAATGATTGCATATAATAAGTCTTGTTATTTCAAGTTAAACCAGATGGTTTTTTAATCCAATCGATTGTTGATTTAACTAAATATTCATTATTTGGAATATTTCAACTACTCCCTTACTACATTTTCATTATAACACACTTTACATAATATGTCAAGTGCGGTTAAAAACTTTTAGAATTTGTTTTGATATTAATTGTAATTTTGTTTAATTAAATACATCAAATTTATTTAACACGTGTAGGGGTCGCTGTCCACAGCGACCCGTTAATATTTTGTGTTTTTTTAAGGGTCGCTGTGGACAGCGACCCCTACAGATCAATTCAAATTATTTTATTATACATTATTATAATAAACTATAAAAAGAGACAGGCTTAATTAATTAAACCTATCTCTTTTTTATTTCTATTCTACTATTTATTTAAATTTTTTTCAGCTTGTTCTATCAACTTTCTTACCATGTTACCACCGATTTTTCCAGCGTCTTTAGCTGATATATTTCCATAATAACCATTTTTTAAGTCTACTCCTACTTCGCTAGCTACTTCATATTTAAATCTTTCTAATGAATCTGCAGCTTCTGGAACTACTTTTTTACTTCCTCTTGTCATTTCTTATTTCACCTCCGAATAGTTTTTTGAACCTACATTTAATCTTTTTCAAATGCATTTTCATTATTAGAATGTGCAAATAAGAAATAATTAATCAGGAAATTTTTGGGTCTTAGTTTTCTGGTTCTACTAATCCAAAATTATTACTGTCTTTTAATTTATAAATAACATTAACTTTACCAGTTTCAACATTTATAAATGTTAAAAATTGATTATTTACTTTTTCTCCTAAAACTAATTTTGCATCATCAATTGAAATTGGTTTAATATCATAATTAATTACTTTTATAACTTCATTTTCAATTTTGTTTGCTGAACCATAATCTTCAGCTATTTTAATACTAGCTTCTTTTTGGTCTCTTCCTTTTTTACTTTTTATTTTTCTAAATTGTCCTTCTAAAATATCTATATTTTTATCTATTGATGCATATAAATCTTTTCCTTCTGTTACTGCTTTAAAATTTGTTCCCTTAGCTTGAAAATAGATTTCTGCTGTTTGAACATTTTTTTCGCTTTTTATTTTAACATTAACATCAGCTTCTTCATCTCCTAAGTATTTATCAAGTCTAGGCATTTTCTTTTCTATATAGTCTTTAATAGCTTCTGTTGCTTTTAAATCTTTGTCTGTAATATTTAATTTAATCATAATTATTCCCCCTTTGTTTTTGTGGTTTCATTATATAATTATTTTGATATTTTTGCAAGTGAAAAAAATGATATCAAAAAAGGGTCGGTCAAGACCGACCCCTACACAATTAATATTGCTTTTCTAGTTTTTCTTCTAAATAAATTTTGGATATTATTCCTAATTCCTTAACAACATTTTCTGGAACTGTAATTGAATATAATTTTTTTATATCTGACTTAATTGCATATATAATACTCTTTTTTGTACCCTCTTGCATTTCAACCGCACCTTTATCTTGCTTCCCACAGCTTGAACATTTAAATCCATTATCTTTAAAACTAAAATATTTAATATCATCTTTGTTATTACAACTAACACATTCATCTACATCTGGAGCAAAGCCTAAAATTTTAAGTAATCTAAGTTTAAATATTGACACAACCAAATCAATATCTTTATCCTTTTCAGAAATTGTATATAGTGTATTTAAAAATAGTTTTAGAATATTATATGTATTTTGATTTTCTGTTGTAACATCATTAACAATTTTCGTTATTTCAGATGCTTTTATTAATTTATCTAAATCGTTTCTAATATTATAAAATACTTCTATTGGTTCACATGAATTAATTGAATATGCTTCACTTCCTTTATATAGCAAAAAATCTCCAAAACTTAAAAATTGAGTGCCAGCTAAAAGCAAGCTTTTTGTTCTTCTAGATCCTTTAGCACTACACCCAATTTTTCCATTTGGCGTAAGGATAGTAACCATTTTATCAAAATCATTCATATTATTTTCAGCCAATACTATTCCTTTTACCTTTAATAGTCCCATTTATACTATCCTTTACTATATTTTCTTCAATACTTTTTATTTTACTATATTCCAGGTAGGTATTAATATTGCCTGTTTTTTTAAATGTATTCCACGCAATATTTTTTATCATGCAAATCATCTCCTGGTATTATCTTTTGTATTTTATTTAAAAATATACTTTAATAATTTTTAAATTTTTTAACAATAGAGTCCTTTTCCTGCCATTCCTCTTTTACTTTTACCCAAACTTTTAGATTTACTTTAGTATCTAACATTTTTTCCATATCTTGTCTTGAATATGTTGCAATTTTCTTTAATAAATTTCCACCTTTTCCTATTATTATCCCTTTATGAGATTCTTTTATACAATAAATTGTTGCTTCAACATCATATATTTCTTCGCCTTTTGTGGTTTTTCTAAGTTCAAATTTTGAAATTTCAACATATATTCCATGAGGTACTTCTTCATTTAAAAGCTTCAATGCTTTTTCACGAATTATTTCTTCAGACATCTGTCTAACTGTTTGGTCTGTATACTCATCATCAGGATAATACTTTGGCCCTTCTGGAAGTATTTTTAATATTTCTTCTATTAGTTCTTCTATCCCTTGTTTTTTTAAAGCAGATATTGGAATTATTGCATCAAAATCATATTCATCTTTGTACATTTTTATTATTTCTAAAAGTTTTTCTTTTTTTACTAAATCTTTTTTATTTATTACCAATATACAAGGTTTTTTTGATTCTTTTATTTTGTCTAATATAATTTTGTCACCTTTTCCAATTTCTTTTGAGTCTGCTTCAATTAGAAAAATAATAGCATCTACTTCCCCAATTACTCCAAAAGCTGTGGAAATCATTGTTTCACCTAATTTAGTTTTTGGTTTATGAATTCCTGGTGTATCTGTTATTATTATTTGACAATCTTCTCTATTTATTATTGCTTTTATAGCTGTTCTTGTTGTTTGGGTTTTATTTGTTGTTATTGCTATTTTTTCATTTGCCAAACTATTTAATAATGTTGATTTTCCAACATTTGTTCTTCCAAGCAAAGAAACAAATCCTGATTTAAATTTTCCCATAAATTTTCCTTTTTAATAATAATTTACGGGTCGCCGTGGACTGCGACCCCTACATTTTATTTTTTTCGGGGCGGTCAAGACCGACCCCTACATGTTTATAATTTATTCTATTGAAATTGCACTTTCTGATTGGCAAATATTTATAAATGTATTTCCATCATTTACTTCAATTTCATTTCCATCTATATCTGTATATTTTGTTTGACTTGATCTATCATCTTTTTTACAAATAATGTCTATAGCTTTTCCATTTGTAATATAAAATCCGCTAGAAGTTCCTATATTTTTTAAGCCTTGTCTTCCTTTATTTTCTCCATCATTTAATGTATAGTTTTCAACTACAGTTAGAATAATATTTTTAGCAGACATTACTTCTCCAGTAATTTCATCAGATTGTTTTTTTCCTTTTGACTGTTTTTCATATCTTTTGGTTTCTTCATTATATGTATAATTTACTTTATTAGAATTGCCATATGTTATAGTTACTGAATTTGCATTTTTAGCTGATTCATTATTTTCAAAACTTATTTCTTTAGAAACATAGTTTAATACACTTGATTTATCTGATGTTGTTCTATATCCTAATTTTTCAGATATTTTCTTTAAACTTGCTATACTTGTATATGCATTATGTGGTGCCTTTTTATTTTTAGCTCTCCAATATAGTGAATCTGCAGTTCTTGCTTTTCCAGTATCATAAGCTTGTCCATTAATATTGTTTATTTTCAAAGCGCTTATATCTCCTTGAGCTTGTGGGCTCCAACCCAAATGAGCATATATTGCATCATTTTCCATTGCATAGTCTAGAAAATAATGTCTTGAACTTCTAATTGGTCCAATTGAATCTGCATCTGCTCCTTTGAACAAAGCCATTAATCTTGTTTCTCCACCTTCAACTATAATTTCATAAATAATATAAGCCTGATTTACAGCAGCTTGAGGCCAAGCATTAGTATTATTATCTATCATAACTGCTATTGGTCTTTCATTTCCTGAAAATATTTTTATATTTGGTTTTTCTAATTTAACTTCTTCAGAAACTGTAGCAATTTTTTTCGATAAATTTTGTAATCCATTTGTTGTTATAAATAATGCAACACCTATTCCCACTAAAATTAATACTAAAACTATTATTATGATTATTTTTGCTTTTTTATTTTTCATATGTTTTTCCTTTCTACTTACCTATCTATTTTTAATTTGGCAAGCACTGCTTCTTCTTTTTCTCTCATTATTTTTTTATCTTCGACTTTAATATGGTCTTCTCCCATAAGATGATAGAATCCATGCACTACCATGTAAGCAAGTTCTCTTTCGAAACTATGGCCATATTCTTTTGCCTGCTCATCAACTTTTTCAATTGAAATAACAATATCTCCTAGTACATCTTCTATCTGGCTTTCATTTTGCTTAATTATATTTTGTAGTTCTTTTTTTTCAAACATTGGAAATGATAAAACATCTGTTGCTTTATCTATTTTTCTATATTCTTTATTTATTCTTTGTATTTCTTGTGGATTTGTTAATGTAACTGTAATATATAAATTTGAATTTTGAATGTTTTCTGTTTCAAAACAAGTTTGTAGCACTTTTTTTATTAATTGTTCATATTCTTTGTTTTTTTCTATTCCTAAATATACAATTTCAACTATTTTTTTCATTTTATTCCTTTAATATTTTTACAGGTCGCCTAAACCATGACGACCCAATTAATTTGCATTATTCTATTTTTTTATTTTTTTACCTATATATTTAATATTATCGTTCTTCTTACAAAGTTTTAATGATTTCATTTCACCATATTCTACTAATTTAGACTTGTAGAACTTTATAATATCAATATTATTATCTTGAGCATTTCTTAAATCAAATAACTCACGTTTTAAAGATAATACTTCTTTTTCTCTTTCAGTTTTAGCATTACTATATTCTTCCCAGAATTTTTTATAAGCTTCTCTTTCCTCTTGTTTTTCCCAATAAACCTTTGTTGATAATAGTTTAACATTATAGTCTTCTATTAGTTTTAAAAGCATTTTATATGCTTCTTCTTTTTTCGTTTCTCCTTTTGTTTCAACAATTAGTCTTCTAGTATCTCTTAATAACTTGTTATAGCATTGTTCTGCAGCAACAAGTGGCAAACTATGTGTAAATAAAACCCTGCTTAGTCCTAAAAGAATCATGTTCTTTTCTAAGAAGTCTTTTTCATCTAATTTTCCAACATCAAATCTGTCAATTTCCTCATATTCAGCAATTATTTTGTCATAGTTTTGATTGTCTTTATCTATTTCTAATTTAATTGGTAATATATTTTTTATATATTCTTCTAAAGTACTAAAAATATTTTTATATACTTCAACTCTTTCTTTTCCTTTTACTTTAATTCCATCAGCTAATTTTATTGAATAGTTTTTTAAAATTCCTTTATATAAAGTATCTATTTTCTGGATATAAATAGGTTTAAATTTACTAATTATTTTTTCCTTATTTCCATTTGTTAAGCTCTCATAATCTAGTTCTATTAAAAATTTTTGTTTTCTATATTTATATTCCAAATATTCTTTTTCTTTTAAATGTACAACATTATAGTAGTTTGAAAGTGCGTTTTTTTCAAATGCGTCAGCAGATCCGTTTCTAACTTTTTTATATACTGAATCCATAATATATTTATCTATTGACTCTAGATATAAAGTATAACTTTCTTCATATCTTGTTTGCATTTGATCCTTTTTTGTAACATCACTACTATCTTTTAGTTTTTCTATTTGTTCATAAAACTTTATAACATTATTTCTTTTCATGGATATTAACATGCTGTTAATTCCTATACGTGTAGGGGTTAACAATTTTGATAATGTATTACTAACTCTATTAAAAAAAGTTGTATCTGTTTGTAAGACCTTCAATCCTCTTTCTTCCATAACCTATTATCTCCTTTTTTAAAAAACTATTTCCGTACTTTCTGCAATATTTTCTTCAACAATTAGTATTATTTTAAGGTATACATTATTCTTATCTTGATAAGTATTGTATTTTCTTTCAAGTATTTTTTCTTTATCAATCCCTTTATCCTTTGTTAGCTCTTCTTCTAATTCATTTTTCATCTTATTAATTAATTCTTCAGCAGTATATTCCTTTTGAGTTTCAATCGTTTCTTTATAAGAAATTTTAACAACCTCTACGGGAATAAATAAATTAGAAAATAATTTTAGTTTTTTATTCGTTGTTATTGTATCATAATTTTTGAATTTTGAAACCCCTTTATTCAAATTTATTTTAAAATTATTAATATTTATTTGATATTTATTTTTTTCTTTGCCAGTTAGTTCATATCTAGTTTTCACTAAAGGCTCTGTTTTCTCTTTCGTATACCAAACTTTTGCAAAAACTTCAGCTTGCGCATGAACCATTCTTTGTTCTGTATATTTTCCCTCCATTACTCCTTCTACAAGTAGATCTCCTTTTTTCACAATTTCTCCTGGAATTATTCTAGCCGTACCTTTTTGGGCATTTATTTTTGTTATGATTCCATCTTTTTTTGCAATAATGTTACAAAACTGATTTTCATCTACTATTTCTGGTTTATCTTCTGATTTTATAATATCTATTATTGCATTTGTACCTCTAATATTAATTCCTATCCAAGCAATATCATTTCTTTTTAATCGAATTGAATTAATTGCCTGTTCTATATTAATATTACTTTTTTTCTTACCCTTTTCAATTCCATTTTCTTTAAGATCTTCTAAAAGACTTATTTGCATATTTTCATCAATTCCATTAATTTCAATATTCCAAATATATCTTGTCATTCCAAAAATTAAAATAGCAATTACTAAAAAAGCAATTGCAAATATTTTTCTTTTTCTATATCTATTTATTAGAAAAGGTATTCCCTTCTTTTGTTTTATTTTAATTCTGCATTTTGTTTTTTTAACTATTTCTTTAATTTTTCTGTATTCCGATTTTTTTATATTAGCATTTACTATTGTACTATTTGTTCTTTTTATGTTCCATAATAATATCTTTTTCTGTTTGCAAATATTAATAAATCTTTCAACAAAAAAGCCCTCCACTTCAACTGCTACATAGCCGAACAATGTAAAAATATAGTATTCTTAAAATCAACCTTCTCCACCCCTAAAATTAATCTATTTTTTTGATTCGAAGTCTATATTTTCAATCTTACCTGAAATAGAAATATTGTTATCACCTAGTTGATTTAGTTTTAAATTAAATCCATTTATACTAATTATTCCAATTGATGTATTTACTCTTACATAAAAATCTTCATACTCTAAAACTCCTTTATAGTTTTCAATTAAACATTCGTCAAAGCCTTCTAATGATATTTTAGGAATATCTGTAGCAACTTCTCTAGGAATATCTAATATATTAACAATTTTATCGATTTTTTTCATTATTACCCTCACATTTCAAGTTGTAGGCAACTAATTATTGTACCTACAATTAGTATATTCAAATACAAAAAAAATAGACCATTAATGGTCTATTTTAGTTTTAATCTATCCTTTAATTAATTTAACATCAAGTTCATTATTTTTAACATAAACTTGTATTTTTGATTTAGGAGGAATATCTCCTGAAATAATCTTTTTAGCAATCATTGTTTCAACGTCAGATTGAATTGTACGTTTAAGTGGCCTTGCACCAAAATTAATGTCATATCCCTCTTCAATAATAAAATCAATTGCTTCTTTTGTAATTCCCATATCTATTTCTTGCTCTTTAAGCCTATTTCTTACATCACTAAGCATTAATTTTACAATATCGTTTACTTGACTCTTTTCAAGTGCTTTAAAGAATACAATTTCATCTAACCTATTTAAAAATTCAGGTCTAAAGTGACCTCTTAAATCTGTTTTAATTTTTTCTTTACACTCTTCTGTTATTTCATTATGTTCTATTATACTATCTAATATTAATTGAGATCCTAAATTTGAGGTTAGAATAATAATTGTATTTTTAAAATCTACCAGTTTTCCTTGAGAGTCTGTAACTCTTCCATCATCCAATATTTGTAAGAAAATATTGAATACATCAGGATGAGCCTTTTCAACCTCATCAAATAATACAACTGAATATGGTTTTCTTCTTACTGCTTCTGTTAATTGTCCTCCTTCTTCATATCCAACATATCCTGGAGGAGCACCTATTAATCTTGTAACACTAAATTTTTCCATGTATTCAGACATATCAAAACGTATCATATTTTTTTCATCGTCAAATAGATTTCTAGCAAGAGTTTTTGCAAGTTCAGTTTTACCAACACCAGTAGGTCCTAAAAATAGGAATGAACCTATTGGTCTATTTGGATTTGCAATTCCTGCTCTAGATCTTATAATTGCTTCTGCAACCTTTTGAACAGCCTCATCTTGTCCAATAACACTTTCATGTAATGTGCTTTCTAGATTTAATAGCTTAGTTCTTTCGCCTTCAACCATTTTAGTTACAGGTATTCCAGTCCATTTTGAAACTACTTTTTGTATTTCTTCTTCTGTTACCTTATTTTTTAATAAACTTGCTTTTCCACCCTGCTCTTTTTCTACTTCTTTTTCTTCTTGTTCTAATAGGCTTTTCAAATTTGGAAGAGTAGAATATTTAAGCTCTGCTGCTTTATTCAAATCATAAGTCCTTTCTGCTTGTTCTATTTCAGCATTAACTTCATCTATCTTTCCTTTTAATTTTTGAATTTTTTCAATATTTCTTTTTTCTATTTCCCATTTTGCTTTCATATCTTGAAAATCGCTTCTTAATTTAGAAAGCTTTTTTCTAACTTTTTCTAAGTCTGGTGTTGTAGCATTTTCATCTTCTAAATCCTTCATTAAAGCGGCTTCTTCTATTTCATATTGCATAATTTTTCTAGAAATTTCATCAAGTTCTGTTGGCATAGATTCAATTTCTGTTCTAATCATTGCACATGCTTCATCTACTAAATCTATTGCTTTATCTGGCAAAAATCTATCTGTTATATATCTGTTAGATAGTGTTGCAGCAGCAATCAAAGCCTGATCTTGAATTTTTACACCATGAAATATTTCTAGCTTTTCTCTAATACCTCTTAAAATTGTAATTGCATCTTCAACACTAGGTTCATTAACTAAAACCTGTTGAAATCTTCTTGCTAATGCAGCATCTTTTTCTATATATTCTCTATATTCATCTAAAGTAGTAGCTCCCATACAATGAAGCTCTCCTCTAGCAAGCTTTGGTTTTAACAAATTACTTGCGTCCATTGCTCCATCTGTTTTTCCTGCTCCAACCAAATTATGAATTTCATCAATAAATAGAAGAATTTCACCATTACTTTTATCTATTTCATCTAATACAGATTTTAATCTTTCTTCGAATTCTCCTCTATATTTTGCACCTGCTATTAATAAGCCCAAATCCAAAGAAAAAATAGTTTTATCCTTTAAACTTGTTGGAACATCTCCTCTTATAATTCTGTTTGCAAGACCTTCAACAATAGCTGTTTTACCAACACCAGGTTCTCCAATTAGAACTGGATTATTCTTTGTTTTTCTAGTAAGAATTCTAATAACACTTCTAATTTCATCATCTCTTCCAATTACTGGTTCTAATTTATTTTGTCTAGCAAGCTCAGTTAAATTCTTACCAAATCTATTTAAAACATCATATGAATTTTCTGGAGTATCTGTTGTTACTTTAACATTTCCTCTTATATCTTTTAAAGCACTTAAGAATTTATTTTTATCAACTTTATATCTCTTTAAAATACCTCTTAAATTTTCATCAGCATTTTCTATAGCTCCAAGCATTAAATGTTCAACTGAAATGTATTCGTCTTTCATATTTTTTGAATATTTTTCTGCATCTTCTAACGCTTTTTCAGAATTTCTTGAAAATCTAATTTCAACTTTTCCACTAACTTTAGGATAAGAGCCAATTTCATCTTCTAATTCAGTTTTAAAATTAACCACATTTACATCCATTTTAACTAATAATTGATAGATTAGATTTTCTTTTCTATCAAGCATTGCAAGTATTAAATGAGAAACATCAATTTCAGCATTTCTGTTTTGAACCGCTAGATTGCTAGCAGTTGCTATTACTGTTTTAGATTTATCTGTAAAATTCGAAACATCCATATTAATATAATCTCCTTTGTATCATATATTAAATTATATATATAAATACTTTTTTATTCAATTATTTTTATATATTTTTTAATATATTTTTTATTGATTCATTGGACTTAACGTGGTATAATGATTCCACGATTCTCGAATTGTAGAATGAGACAAAAAATGTAGAATAAGCATCAATCATAAGAATTCAAACCACATCTATTTACATAGGGAGGAATTTTTGTGAATATTATCGATGTGGATTTCCGCGACAATGGCTTCGAGAAATACATGGATAGAATAACGGGTTACAAGCCTAGCGAGAAGATAGTTGATATTCAAACAGAAGTCACAAATTTCTTCATCTGCTATGGTCTTATGCCAGTTTCTCTCTATGTATCAACGTTAGATGCCTTTAGGTTGTCTGTTGCTCTTGATAAAATCGACCTTTACACTGTTTCTCAAAAAGTTTTAGAAACATATCGGGAAGAATATTATGGGCATATTTCAGCTGACCTTATTATTAGGCATCTGTATGACGACACCGAAGAGATTTTAAAAATCCATTCGGAAATTGTAGACAAGTTCCCGAGCATTAGTATCATTTCATTCATCCAATACTTCGTCAAAAAAGTTCGAGGGTCCTAAGTTTTACACTTATTCTACATTTTCTAAGCTGAGGTTCTCACCTCAGCTTAGTTTTTTTCATTGTATATAATAAATTATTGACTAAAAAACTAATTTATGTTATAAATATATCGTTATATACGGCCCCTTGGTCAAGCGGTTAAGACGCCACCCTCTCAAGGTGGAATCATGGGTTCGATTCCCGTAGGGGTCACCAAAAGAAAATAACTCTCTTTTGAGAGTTATTTTTTTTTTATTATTTATTGGCGGGAATCGAAAAGGAGGTTGCCAAGTGCAGAGCTTTTAAGGAAGCTTTGCACGTAGGCTAAAACAGTCCGGTGGACTGTTTTACCGACGCGGCCTTTGGGATTCCCGTAGGGGTCACCAAAAGAAAATAGCTTACTAAAAAGTAAGCTTTTTTTATATACACCTTTCTAATATTTCTTTTAATCTTTCATCCTGTTTACTTAAATATAAGTATCCTATTAATGCTTCAAAGCCTGTTGACTGAGAATAATCAGCTGTACTAGCATTTTTCGCCACATGATGATTTTGAGTATTTCTTCCTCTTCTTACAATATCTTTTTCTTCTTCAGTCAAAATATCCTCAAGTTTTTTTAAAATATCTGCTTGTGCACCTGCTTTAACATATTTAATTGATTCAATATGTAACTTATGCGGTTTTGCATTTGATTTTTCAATTAACTTTGTTCTAACAAATAATTCATAAACACCATCACCTACATAAGCCCAAACTAATGGCGATAGCATTTTTACTTCATCTATATCTTTATTTCTTTCAATAAATTCCATTTTATTTCTCCATACTTTTGTGGAGCACTAAATTAGCTCCACTACAATTTATTATTCGACTTCTGGTTTTTCTAGTGTTATTCTGCCTATCCTTCCGCTTCTAAAATCATCTAAAATAATATTTGCTGTTTTTTCATCATCTACTTCTGCACCTTTAGAAATTGCTCCTCTTTTTCTTCCAATCAATTTCATTATTTCATATGCCCAGTTTTCTTGCCTTTCAGCTTCTTTAATTTCACTATCACTTAATTTATATCTTGTCATCAAACTCTCTTTATAACTATTCGTTAAAACTTTTATTAATTCATAAGCAATATCAATTTTATCCAATATTTCATCTTTTATTGTACCTGTAAATGATAGATTTAAAGCTACTTGGTTGCTTTCAAATTTAGGCCATAACACACCTGGTGTATCCATTAGTTCTTGATTTTTATTAATTCTAATCCACTGTTTTTGCTTTGTAACTCCAGGTTTATTTCCTACAACTAATTTATTTGATTTAGTAATTCTATTAATAAAAGATGATTTACCAACATTTGGAATTCCCAAAATCATAAGTCTTGTAGTTTTATTAATTAATCCTCTAGCTTTTTGCTTTTCTTTTTCATCTTTCATTAACTCATCTATTTTTGAGAAAATTTTATCTATTCCTCTTCCAGAATTTGCATCTGTTAAAATTGTTGGTGCCTCTTTAGATAGTTTTTCAACCCATTTTTGATTCAAGCTTTCATCAGATAAATCGCTCTTATTTAAAACTATTATTCTTTTTTTATTCTTAGTAATTTCATTTATATCCGGATTTCTACTAGATATAGGAATTCTACTGTCTAAAATTTCAATTACTATATCTATTAATTTTAGGTCTTCCATTATTTGTCTTCTAGTTTTTGCCATATGGCCAGGGTACCAGTTAAAACTTGCAGGTATAAACTCTCCATTCTCCTTATTATTTGTCATTTATATCACTTCCTTTTTTATTCTACTTGATTTGCAAATTTGTATATTGAAATACCACCTTGATCTAACCAATCAACTTCCAAATCATCAAATGCTTTGCATCTAAATTCATTTAATTTTTCATAATCTTCTTTTTCCATCTTAACTTTTAAAGCTTCTAAATTCAAATCTATATGTTCTATTTTATTAGCTTTTGTTATAGGATGTAAACCTTTTCCATACACATAATAATTCAAAAGTATTTGATTTTGAGTTTTACTATATTTATTTGCTAATTCTACAAGAACTGGATAATTATGATTTGCAGTTCTATTTCTTCTAAATGGTTGATAATTTAAGAATAGTATATCATGTTTTTTGCAATAGTCTATGATTCCTACATCTTCATTTTGTTTACATTCTAAGTTATATAACCCTTCAAAACTAAATAAATCTATTTTCAAATCTTCAACAATCATTTTTAATTCATCAATATTTAGATTACTTGCACTTATATTCTTTGCTTTGCCAATACTAACTAATCTTTTTAATTCATTATAACTGTCTGCAAGTGGAATTTTGCTTGCTCTTGGTGTATGAAGCAAGACTGAATCGGCATAATCAATACCTAATACTTTAAGATACTTATCAAGTTGTTCTTCTATATCTTCAACTTTCTCAATATAGTTTTCAATCTTAACAGCTATGAATAATTTGCTTCTATCTACTCTTTTAATAAATTCTGCAATAAATTTCATAGTTAAACCACCAGCATATATATAACTAGTATCTATATAATTTTGACCATGTTCATATGAATAGATTACCGCATTCATTTCATCTTCGTCTATTACTAAATCATTATTATTATCACTCCAAGATTCACTTCTTGAAGCCCCTAATCCATATGAACCAATTGCTATTGGAAATATATCTTTCTTGTTCATGTTTTCACTCCTATTTATAACATATTTTAAAAAATGTAAAAATCCAGACATAAAAAAATCAGTATTTTCAATAGGTTGAGTCAATGTTTATATAAATTGGTTTCTCGCAGTTTATATTTGTTTTGTTATCATTTTTCATAAATTTCACCTCATTTTCGTAGCGGAGCACTAAAGTGCTCCATTACTCATTATAATATTTATCTAAACTCCATTTTAATTCATTTTCATCTATGTATTTCCAAATTCTA
>JAEEGL011712601.1_pt1 | contig 14017 bp, 10 predicted proteins | sample 9134231 | NCBI WGS metagenome assembly JAEEGL01 (sample SAMN16246548, study PRJNA631951) | gut metagenome | biome: gut microbiome; feature: rumen; material: fiber-attached | host: Bos | place: Iran: Karaj | collected 2018-10
ATCGTCGGCCAACGGTTCCATGACGGCTTTCCCCGGATTGAAATTCGGACTCGACTGCCTCTACCTCTCCGGCGACGACCCCGACACGAAGCGCAACGAGGCCTTCAACCCGATCTTCTCCCGCTACCCCTTCATCAGCGAGCTCATGATCTACTGCTTCGACACGGAAGGTGCCGGCAACTGGAACAACATCATCCACCCACGAGCAACCGTCATGGCAAAATACGCGGACCACACCCTCATGCTCGCCGGCGGCCCGGTCTATGCCGAGGAGCGCAACGGCGCCGGCGGCGGACGCGACCGTGGCATGCTCTACATCGCGCAGTGGAACTTCCCGCTCTTTGCGGGGTCAAAGGAAGGCTGCGGCAAAACCAGCGGCTGCATCCTCGCCGAGATCCTCGATCCGGGCGACTACTACCTCTCAGACCATACCGCCTACTTCTTCAGGTGGCAGATCATCGTCGCGTTCTAACGACACATCGTTGCATCGTTTAATCATTGGTAGCGGCATAGATGACGGTGATTTCGTCCGCCACTCGGTCGATGGAATAGCGGTCTCGAACGGCGACTTTCGCCGCAGTTGCGATGGCGATGCGTTCGTTGGGATGCGTGAGCGCAAAACGGATACGGTCGGCAAGGGCGGCGACGACATCAATTGACCGCGGCCCCGACAAGCGGCCCCCCCCCGGAGGAAAGAGTAGGCCCGTCTGGCCGTCGGTGAGGATGGAGCCGGGACCGCCGGCGTCGCAGGCGACGACGGGGACGCCCGCAGCCATCGCCTCGCAGATGACGCGGCCAAAGGGCTCTTCGTCCGTTGGATGGACAAGGAGGTCGAGCTTTGGAAGTATCTCCGCTGCCGTGCGTCCTTCCAGCCAGATGAAACGGTCGGCAAGGCCGGCGTCGGCAATCCGTTTCCGCAAGGCGGCAACATAGTCGGCGTGCTCGCCGAAAAGATCGCTTCCGGCAATGACCCAGTTGATTGGCCGCCCCTTCGCATCGCGGAAATCACGAAGAAGAATCGCGGCCTCGATGAAAAGATCATGCCGCTTCCAGGGAACGAGGTGCGCGACCATTCCAACGGCTATGCCGTTGGAATGGTCGGTTTGACGGTTTGACGGTTTGACGGTTTGACGGTTTGTTCCCCGTTCCCCGTTCCCCATGTCTATGCCATTCTCCACTAGACGGATGCGATTATGGAGCGAGGCGGGAATCGCATGGCGCAGAACGTCTTCGACGGGGCGGGAGATGGCGATGACCGTCTTGCAGCGGCGGGCGGCAAGGGCGGCGTAGGGGCGGCGGGGCCAGTCACGGACATGCCAGATAATGCGGGCGGCCGTGGACGGCAGGGCGAAGACGGCGGCGAGGCCGTTCGCGTGAACGATGTCCGGGCGGAAGTCGCGAATGACGCGCGCCAACGCGCGGTGGGCGCGCAAAAGGGCGGCGAGGGAGCGGAGAAAGGGAAGGATGCGTGAAGGGCGGCGCAGGCGGACGGGCGGAATGGCAAAGACGGCGCAGGGCGACACAGCATCGGCCCGCGCCGTGGCGAGGGCCGGCGAAAAGCCCCCTCGCGCAGCGAGGGCGGCCAAGAGTTCGTCGAGACTCGCCTCCGCGCCGCCGCGTCTAAAGGAGACGTCGACGAAGAGGACGCGAGGTACACTAGAACTGCTGGATGCGGGAGACACGGCCGTTGTCGAACTGGATCTGAAGGCTGACAACTTTTATGTAGCGCGTGCGCGTCTCGTAATGCGAAGGGAGCGGATAGCCGGGCGGAGGCGGCGGGACGCCGGGGGGTGGCAGGTCGGGGACGAGGACGGTGTATTCCTCTGGAACGCTGTTGCAGTACTGCCAAATTTCAACGGTGACGGCGGCGGTTGTGTCGCTCGTCCGCTTGTCCGGTTCGCCGAGGGCGAGCCAGACGGCCTGCGGCGTGTCGCCGATGGAGATGAGCCCCTGCGAGATGCGCGACTGCGTGGCGGAATCGAGCTGCAGGAAAATCGCCTGGTTGTTGTTGATGCGCTCCGCGCGGCGCTCGGCGTCCGTCATGCAACCGACGAGAACCAAAGCCAGTCCCATGGCAAGTGCGGCGTGTAGGATGCAATTTTTCATGTTAGACCTCCTTGATTGACTGGTCCATTATACCACAAACCCGCCGTTGTTGCGGGTTTGTGGTATAATGTTTCCGCAGTTAGAATTCCGTCGACAACGAGGGTTCCGCCATGTCAGAAGAACGCACAGAGTCACAAGGACCGCTCCCCGTCGCGGAGCGGCGCCGGGTCGTGGCTGTCGTCGGCCGCCCCAACGTCGGCAAATCCGCCATCTTCAACCGGATCGCGCGAGAGCGTGTCGCCATCGTCAACGACGAGAGCGGCGTCACGCGCGATCGTCTCGTCCGTCCCGTGGTCTGGCGCGACCAGGCCTTTGAACTCGTCGATACGGGAGGCGTGAATCTCCAGGACGAAAAGCGCCACGGCACCATCGGGGCCGGTGTTCTCGACCAGGTCCGCGCCGCCCTCGACGAGGCGGCTGCGGCCATTCTCGTCGTCGACGTCCAGACGGGGCTCACGCCAGTCGACGAGGAAGTCGCCCGCATGGTCCGCAAGGCCGGCGTCCCCTGCCAGGTGGCGGTGAACAAGTGCGACCTGCCAAAGCACGAGGCGCATCTGCCCGACTTCGAGAAGCTCGGGCTGCCGCTCTTCCCCGTCTCCGCGCTCCACGACCGCGGTTTCGACGCCCTTCTCGCCGCCGCCGTGTCAACGCTTCCCGACACGAAGGAGGAGAGCGTCGCGAACCCCCTCCGCGTGGCCATCGTCGGCCGGCCGAACGCCGGCAAGTCCTCCTACATCAACCGCATCCTGCGCCACCCGCGCGTCATTGTCTCCGAAGTCGCAGGAACGACGCGCGACAGCATTGAGATTCCCTTCTCAATCGGGAGCGGCGACCACGTCCGCCACTACCGGCTCGTCGACACGGCCGGCATGCGCCATTTCCACAGCATCGACACCGCCGTCGAGCGCTACAGCCACATGCGCGCGCAGGAAGCCATCGAAAAGGCCGACGTCGTCGTCCTCGTCCTCGACGCCGAAGCCGGCCCCTCGGTGCAGGACAAGCGCATCGCCGCTCTAATCGCGAAGGCGAACAAGAGCTGCGTCGTTCTCGTCAACAAGTGGGACAAGGCCCTCGAAACCGTGAAGGAGACGAAGGTGACCCAGACCCAGTACGAGCCGGAATTGCGCAAGGTCATGCCCTTCCTCTACTACTGCCCGGTCGTCTTCGTCTCCGCCTTGAGCGGCTACAACGTCCGCCACAGCCTGGAGGTGATCGACCAGGTTGCCGCGCAGACGCGCGCCAAGCTCCCGACCGGTCTCCTCAACCGCGTCATCGGCGAGGCCTACGAGCGGATCAAGCCGCCCTCCAGCGGACGCAAGCACTTCAAGATCTTCTACGCCGCGCAGACCGGCGAGGCGCCCATTCGCATCCGCCTCTTCGTGAATGATGCGAAGATTCCGGGCGCGAACTACACCTCGTACCTCATCAAGGCCCTTCGCGACGCCTTCGGGCTCGAAGGCGTCCCCGTCCTGCTCAGCTACCGCGAACGCGTCCGGCCGGACAAGACTTAGCGTTGCGCTTCCTCCTCCGACTGCTGTCGTTATGGCGTATCGCCTTTCAGCGCGGTAATCCGGAATTCTGGCACTTGCCGAAGTTCCTGTTGTCGCAGAGAAAACGCTTCCTTCTCGCCATGAAATCCTCTTCCGAAATCTCAGGAAAGAAGGTTCGCATCGCGTTAACCCTGCACATGATGTCGTCGCAGCGCAAGAACCCCTTTGAGCGGTGCCCGATCATCATCGGCACCGAACTGCAGTCATGGAAAAAGTAGTAAAGCGCCAGGGCGATGTCCGTGCGGTGAAGACCTTGCTGGCACGAAATGTAGAATCCATCGCCATCCAGCAGGGAAAAGAGACGGGGAAGCGTCCTTTGGAGTTCCGCCGGTGGTAGGTTTCTTGCATCCATCGGAATGTGATGATATTCCAAACCGGCCTTGCCGCACTTCTCCGCGAATCGGTCGCTGTGATCCGCCGTGCGCAAATCAATGATTGTCCCAAAGCCGGCATCCCGAACGACTTCCAGCGCATGACAGGCATAGCCGCCCTTCGCAAGCGTCTCGCCACGTGCTCCACGGCCGAAAACGGCGTGCAGATTTCGGATGCCAAGTTGTGCCAACGATTCAAAATTCATCGTCTTTTCCTTTCCGCCTAATTGAGATTGTCGTCTCCTCCATGACAGCAAGGCCGATCCATTTCCGTAGCTGCCGCGATGGCGGGGGACGTCATTGAGGCCAATATGATGCCATGCCGCCTTTTCACCTTGGCGGCGAGACGATGAAGCGCGAAAGTGCGGCCTTTCGTGCCAGGGGAACGATGTGGATTTAAACCATGGCGATTTCCCCGTCCGCCCAGTTGGCAAAGGCGTCCCATGGGTTGGGAAATGGGAGAAAGTTCGCGCCCACTTCATGGAATACGTAATGCCGCATGAAATTGTACTTTTCGGGACACAGCATCGCAAGTCGATCCGGATCCAGTTTGTAGAAAGCGTAACACTCGGAAAAATCTTCTTCCATGTCAGTAGCAGCATAGCCAGATATGAAGGAGTTGCAAGGGTCGTTCCAACTAGCATTATAAAGGTCCTGCCACAAGTTCTTTACTTCGGGTGAAGCCTCGAAAATCAGGCGTTGGGCATTGTGGCCGATTTCGTGAAGAACGGTTTCCTTAAGTCCCTTCTGCCCTTCAAGCCTGTCGTGTTCATTGACATGGATTTCGTGGGTACGGGTATTGTAATATCCCAAAATATCCGGGTCTTCTCGGAACACGCTATCCTGAGGGTCAAACTTGATGAACGGGATGCCTTCCAAATGTTCTGGAGGCACACATTCCGAAACAAGCCTTTCGATTTCCCCGTTGTCAATCTCCAGACGGGACTCCTCGAAGTTATTGATGAGTTCATCAATCATTTTGCCCCTCCCTCGACAGCGGGGCCATCGCTTCGGATGAACGCAAACAAGCGGGACTCTCCGAGCCGAGCCGCGTTGATGGCATCGCGAACGGCCATGGCAAAGGATTGGTCGCCAGTACGGACAACGGTTTTCACAGTCCGCAACTGGTCTTGCGTTCTTTCCTGCATACGAGTTTCGACGCCCTCCGCGAACGCTTTTGCAAGAAGTGTCTCAAGACCGCTTCGCGCCGACTCAAAAGCCGGCGCAAGGCGAACCTTCGCGGACTGTTCCTCCAACACGACGATTCCCGCCGGCCGACGGTCCTGCGCAACAAGTAGTATCTGGGTCATGGGTGTTCCTTTCGTTTTGTCCTATTCTATGGAGTGAATCACATGCCTGAACGGATAATTCGGACATGGGAAGGTTTTTCGTCGTCATCGGTTCGCACGATGGCCTCGCCTTGCGCGAGCAAAGAAATGGCGCGCTGCTGGTCCTCTAGGAGATTCAATGCCTTCGCCATTTGCCGGATGTCGTCTTCCGTTTGGAGTTTATGGACGATTTTCGTGTTGGTGTTTTTAACGGCATCGTCAATAAGCACTCCTGGAGACTGGTCAACAATTAGGACACCTTGACCATATGCACCAATTTCGGCTAAAATGTCAGCGAACATTTTGGCAGCTTTCCCCACGGCGTCCATCGAGTTCATACCTCGTTCCCCGCTTTTCCTCATCACGGCGTGGGCTTCCTCCACCACAAGCAAATGCCGCAACGCATTGGAATAACCCGTCCGTTCCGCCTCCTGCCGTCGCCATTCGTAAAGGTTGGCCAGCATGACGGCCATGAAAAACGCCTGGTCTTCTTCCGTGGGAATGGCACTTAGATTGATGACAGTCGGATGGGCAAAAAGGTTTTCCCAAAATCCGTCAACTGGTTTTCCATTCCCTTGAAACACCTCGGTCAAAGGCATTCCCGGCAACATGAAATGTTGGATGCGCGCCTTCAAGGCCGCGATGAACCCCTGATTGGCATCCCGATGGTAATTCAGGCGGGTGACTATCTTGGGGGCAATGTCCAACAGCGTCGAAAACGTGGGAAACGGCGTTCCTTCTTCCGGTTCCCTGGACTGGCCCTGAATCGGAATCCATTGCGCGGGCATTCGTCGTCCCCTCGTGGCCGGTGCCGGATATACAGGTTCGGCATAACAGGCGTGTATTGCGCTTTCCATGAGGATGGGAAGGCTTTCTTGCATGGGTAACGCGGCGTTGATGATGGCGGAAAGGTATTTGATGTGCAAAGGCACGTCCACGTGCTTCACCCCTTTAGCCCGCACCACTTCAAAGGGATTCAGGCGAAGGATGCCAAGCGGCTGGCCTTTCCATTTCGTTCTTCCTGGCATATACACGTTGATACCGGCTTGCTCCGTCCGGTTCCTTTCAAGTGCGTATTCCAAATGTTCGGTTTTCCTCGGCTCAATGACCAGCACCGGAAAGTCCTTGCCCTTGATTCGGTGGAGTTCGTCCAATACCCGGGCTGCCGTGGTACTCTTCCCGCTTCTGGTCGCCCCGCACAGAAGGGCATGTCGCGTCAGCGAATCCACCTCCAAACTGTAGGGAAGGGCACTCCCGCCGATGCGGATTTCACCAAGCCGAATGGCGTTTTCGCCCGAATGGGAGGAGTGAGCCATGGAAAAACCGGAGATGTACGGAACAACGTCGATTCCCCGGATGTTCTCGTGGGGTACGCCAAACCAGTTTGCAAGTTCGGAGGAAGAAAGTGGAGTGGACAATCCGGAAAACGCCTGACCCATTGGATGTAAGACCTCCTCCAAACCGTCAGAAACCTTTCTGACGATGCGCCATTCAGGGACACTCCAACGGGCAAGAGCCTGTTGCATCTCCATTAAGTTGCGCCCAGGCGAAGGGATGCTCGGCATGCGGACGGGTTCATTGGCGGAGTATTCCCCCGTCTGCAATGACTTGACTAGCATTTGCATCCGGTCGAGGTCACCGGGAGAATTGGTCATGAGGCAAACCGAGACTTTCCAGGCGCCAAAGGTTTTCGCCCGTTCCAGGCGCTCCGCGAAGGACTTGAGGCGGTGGGCTGCTGCCTCGGCGTGGGCATTCACGATGTTGACGGTCGTCGATTCGCTTTCCCCGGCGGAAAGTGATTGGGAAAAGGCCTCTGAAAGGGTGTCCGTCACAGATTTCCCGCTGGTTTCGGTATGTTGGGGCGTCAAGGCGCCGCCCCCCATCATAACCAAGCCCCCTGCAGCAGGATTGCCAGTCAAGATGGCTACGGCAATGGCGCCGGCCGCCGTCACTGCGGTCGCAATGGTTCCTTTCGACGAACTGGAAGTTCCGCTGGATTCCGTGGTCCCGAACGAGCGGGACAATTGCCGGGACACTTGCTCCGTCCAATTCCGGCCTTTGGAAACGGACACGGACTTCAACATTTCAATTTGCGAAAGCATCTCGCGGCATACATGTAGCGCGGCATCGATTTCCCCTCCGTCGATGGCCTCGGCGTCGACTAGGAGCGAAAATGGCCGCCCCGCCATTCCCGCCAGAAGCTGTGCGACAAAATGTCCGACATCGTTGTCGTCGCCCGGGATTCCCGTGACCGGCGCGAAAAACTTGCGCGGGGGCAGTGTCTCGGCCCCGCCGTCGGATTCAAATGCGGTGCCGGGCAGCTCAGCGGAAAGGACGTCTGTGAAATTCGCCAGATAATCCTCGGCGCCAATTCCTCCGCCCTCCCGCGCCGATCGCAGGGCAAAGCGGATGTTCGTTGTCCCGTCGGCTTCAGAGTCCAGCCTGTATCCCAACCGGAGGATTCCCGGCCGATGGCACGCCATCAAGGCGTGGCGCAGAGCAATGGCCAGTTTCGTCCAATCGCGGTTTTCCGGTTCCCCCATCTTGACAAGGCGCATGGAGTGAGCTTCGTCCAACGGTGCCCGCAGGCATGGTTTCAGGCTTGCCGCGAGGGATTCGCCGGCATCCAGCCAGCGCCGCTGGAGAAGGCTGTCCACGGCACCGGGCATGGCCGAACCGACCATAAGGGTCGCTTCTTCCTGGGAAATCATCTGACCTTGTCTCCTAGATGCGTTCATTTCTTGATTCTCAACGCCAGATCTTCCGCCATCATCATGAAACGGGCGGCAATCGGTTTGACCAAGGCGTCAACCAGTACGGTCTTGAATTGTTCGTCGGTGCTCAGTTTGTCCTGGATGGATTCGGTAATGTTACTCCTTTGCTCGTCGATGGTCGCCTCGATCTTTTCGCTGGATATCAGCTTCCGGCACCAAAGGGGCAAATTCCAAGTTTTGACTTTTTGCAAAAAGGAACTTTTCATTCCTTTCCACCCCGAGGCAATGAGTTTCACCAAACTGATGCCCACCACAGCGGCAATGATGGCCCACCCCACGGGGCCCGAGAAACCCAACACCTCAAACACCAGCCAAGACAATACCCCCACAAGCACCGCCACCAAACTTTCCACGAGAGGCAAAAGCATAGGGGAAAGCACCACCATCACCACCACCGCGATGGAAGTAAGACTTCCTCCAATGGCCCTTCCAATTTCCGCTGAACTGTTGCCCCAGGAATTGCCCGTTGCAATGTGACGGAGTTCTTTCAGCCAATCCATGATGGGATTGTTGATTTTGAAACTTCTCTTGTCAACGTCAATGCCATACGAGCCGCAAATCTTAAGTAGGTCGTCCAAGGATTTCCCCAGCGTCCATTCGAGAACTTGACCGATGCTGTTTGCATTCTGTCGTTTGGCTTCTTCCGATTTCAAAAAGGCAGTTGCGCTCTCTTTGATTCCGCGTTCCATGTCGCTCAGGGTGTCCCAATGCCCCTCTTTCCAGCGAAACGCCTCGCTTTGGGCGATGGAACAAATCCTATTGGCCATTTCGGGAGCAATGACCTTTGCGATTTCGGGAATCGCATTCACGACCGCTTGGGGCAATTTTACTTTGACATACTGATCCACTTCGTCCAGAAGGGCTTTTGCCTGTTCCAATTTGTGGGGCAAATAGGCCAGTCCGTGCGAAATGCAATGGGCAGGGTGGCTATCGGTAAGAATCCGCACCCCCTGAAATATCTCTCTGGCAAAGGCTTGCACAAAATCCATTCTCGATGCCCCGCCTGTTAGGAAAACCAGAATAGGGGCTGATTCTTGCGTGTCGAGAAGCGTCTTCACATGTGTGAACACTTCCCGACAGGTTTCCTTCCATGATTTGCCACCTAGTTCTGGAATGGACTCATTCACGGCTTTTTCCATGATTCCGCATCCGTCGGCCGTGAATTCGTCGTCCAACTGGAAAAAACGGCCCGGCGTTTTTGGCAATGGGGGAAACATGTTGTTCTCCCTGTCTTGCGGCTCCGTCAGGAAAAAGGTTTCCTTGGCCCCGCGGCAGTGGTAAATCAACTGACGTTCAAGATTTTTGTTGCCAGGAAGTTTCAGGGCGGACAGTAAGTTGTCACGGGCTTTTCCCGAAAGTTTTTCGTCTCGAATCGTCCAGTAGATCGCCCGGTCGATGTATCGGGCCCCGAGATGGGCATCGCCTTGGATTCCTTGACCAGTTTCAATGTGCCCTCCGTTGTTGCGAATGATGGTGACGTCGGTTGTGGAGGATCCGAAATCAAACACGACGACATACTCTCCAGGAGGGATATCGTCAACCGTAAGGGCGGGAGCGCCCTCGTCTCCTCTAGAATCAGAACTCTTGGCGTTGATTAGGTTCATTAAAGCGGCATGAGATTCTGGAGCCACCATCAGTTCCACCTCGATGCCGTCGTCCCGGCCGAAAAACTCCCCAGGTCGTGCAAAGCATTCGGCTTCTGCAAAAATAGATTTGTAGAGTCCGATGTCTTCGGGCGACCAAGTCGTGGGATGTCCGATTGCTACGACAAAGCGTTTTCGGGTAAAATCGCCAAACAGGTTCAGGATAGTCGGACAGGTTTTGAAAAGTGTTTCCGTGAAGCACCTGACTTTGCGCTTGAAAGCCGAAAACTCTTCGCCAGCCAGTTCCGTCGGACGCATCTTGAAGTTGATGTCAAGCTCGGCGGTTTGCGCTATAAGCTTGTCGCGGAGGGTGACGGGTCCTACCCATCCTCGCCCCGTTTCGTCCATGGCCAAAAGGGTGGGCATGGCCGCTCCTGGGTCCACCCCCAACATTTGCGCCTGGTATATGGTCATGCTGCCGTTTTGCATCTCGTAAATTGAGATGCAAGTGTCTCCATCGCCCAAATCGTATCCGATATATGTCTTCATGTGTTGTCTCCTCGTTGCAGTTATTAATTTCCAGGTATGATTTTTTCCCCTCGAAGCCGGATGTCCTTGTATTGGATGAACGGTTGCACATCCTTCGGCGTCTCCACGCCGGGAACGGCAACCACAAAAAACTCTTCCGATTCCCGATCAAGATCCCGGGGCGGCCAGACGACAGTCGCCCCCTCCGACCGGAGATAGCGTTCCAGCCGTTCCGCTTCTTTTCCCGCTTCCTCGGTGGAAATGGAACGCAAAACCCCGAGCGCTTCCTGCAGCATGTTGAGAGTCCGCTTCCCAAAAGGCGGCTGTTTGGGAATCTCCACTTCAATCCTTGCGTTTTCAGCGGCGAAAGCGTCGATTTCTCCCATGAAATTCGCAAATGCCTCCATGAAAGAAGCCCCCGCTGTCCTCGCAACGGCAAGTTTCGCTTTTTGGATATCGTCAGGAATGACTCTGGGTTTTTTCTTCAAAACCTCTTCAATAAACGACCATCCGGGACTAGCCTTTTTCCGTCGGCGATTCAAGCTGCCCGTGATCTGCGAAGCCACGGACTTCTCCTGTCCATCGTTCGGTATCGCGGAGTCATCCGCTTGCAGCCGCAAAAATCTCTTCAAAACGAAAAGGACATCGCGGATACATTTCCGCTCGTTTGCCGACAATGCCTTTACATAAGTGTTGTCCCCAAGCATGAAGTCTTCAGCGGCGTCGGCCGCCAAAAGGAGAAAGCGGGCCTCGGATTCAATTTTGACATCATTGAAGTTCCATGTCGCCACAAATTGGTCCCATGCCGGTCGGAAATGTGAATATGCCTTAGTTTGCATGATTTAGTCCTTTTGTTGCTGGATTTTGGAAGTTCTTAACGCTGGGCTGACTTTGATTCTTGTGTTGCCTTTTTCGTCAGACTCAATCTATCGCAACTCCAAAAGATTGTTGTAATTATAGCAGAGCAATTGCTCGTCGCGCAAGGAAAAACTTTGGCAAGTGATAGGTGGCCTCAGAGCCTTCGTGCCGGCGCTTTCATGTCCTGTCAGGGGTGTGTCGCCCTTTCTGTTGTGTTTTTGGTTTCCCTTTTATTCTAGTACAAACTGTTCACTTTGTAAGTGAAAAACCAATCTGGGGAAAAAAACTTGCTTTTCCGCATGTGGAAGAGGCATAATAACTGAAAGGACACACACCATGCAAGACCCAATTTCCGCCAAGTCCGACACCCTGCCAGACATCGTGCTGGAGAACGCCCGGCTCCGCCTCGTCATCGGCGGGGACGGATGCGCCAAGTCGCTCGTCGTAAAGGCCACGGGCGAGGAGATGCTCGACGTTTCCGAGGGAACCCCCGCCTTCTCCGTCACCCAGGACCGGCCGTTCCAGAATGAAATCAAGCTCACCTTCCCAAACAAGCAGACCACGTTCCGCGCCAACCGCGTGTCGTTAGAAGGCGACGTCCTGCGCGTCGGCTTCGAGCTCGTCACCTACGAGGCGCTGATCCGCGTGACCACAGCGGACGACTACCTCGCCTTCGAGCTGGTCGACTTCCACGTCCCGCACCAGTACCTCTGCATGAACCTGCCGCCCGTGCGTTCCATGCGCTTCCTCGCCCTCCCGGTGAAGGACCGCGCGCACTTCGGCGGCTGGATGAACGCGATGTGGGACGACGCTTCCGCCCTCGCCCTGATGGCGGGCGAGCCCTACACGTGGACCGACAACGAGCCGCGCCACGGCTTCCACCTCCTCTACGCCGACGCGCGCCTCGGCCTGAAGCTGCGCGGCGCAAAGGCCGCCCTTGTCGCGGCGGCGACGGACGGCTTCCTCGACGCCGTCGCGGCGATGGAGCGCGGCCTCGGCCTCCCGGCGGGCGTCGACAGCCGCCGCAACCTCGACGTCATCAACCGCTCGATTATCGCGGCCAGCGGCATCACCCCCTCGAACATCGACGAGTTCATCGATCTCGCGAAGCGCGGCGGCTTCAAGATGATCAAGATCTACTACCCCAGCCTCTGCAAGGGCGCCCAGGGCGACCTTGGCTACGCAGGTATCGCCGACTACGAACTCAACGACAAGTTCCCCAACGGAATCGAGTCGCTGAAGGCGATGCTCGCGAAGCTCAAGGAGGCTGGCATCTCCCCCGGCCTGCACGTGCTTCAGACCTTCATCGGCTTTAAGACGCACTACGTGACGCCGGTCGCCGACCCCCGGCTCAACCTCAAGCGACACTTCACGCTGGCCAGCCCGCTCGACGCTCGGGACGACGGCAAGCCCTTCGACCTCCCCGTCCTGCAGAACCCCGTCGACTCGCCCCTGTGCGACAAGACCCGCATCCTGAAGTTCGGCGGCGAGCTCCTCTCCTACGAGGGCTTCACGACGGAGCCCCCCTACCGCTTCACCGGGGTGCGGCGCGGCCATTTCGGAACAACCGTCATTGCGCACCCCTACGGCGAGATCGGCGGCGTCCTCGACGTCTGCGAATTCGGCGCGACGAGCTGCTACATCGACCAGAACACCGACCTCCAGGACGAAATCGCCGACAAGATCGCCCGCATCTACAACGCGGGCTTCGAGTTCCTGTACTGCGACGGCTCGGAGGGCGTAAACGTTCCTCAGGGCATTCACGTCTCAAACGCCCAGTACCGGGTGTGGAAGAAGCTCGACCCGAAGCCGAAGTTCGTGGAGGGCGCGGCCAAGTCGCACTTCGGCTGGCACTTCATGAGCGGCGCCAACGCCTTCGACGTCTTCCCGCCCGAAAAGTTCAAGGCGATGATCGTGCGCTGGCCCCAGTACGAGGCGCCGATCATGCGCAACGATTTCACCCGCATCGACTTCGGGTGGTGGGGTCTCTTCGCCCCTGGCGACAAGCTCTGGAGGGGCGGGACGACGGCCACCGGGACGCAGCCCGACATGTGGGAGTTCGGAACCTCCCGCGCGGCCGCGTGGGACTGCCCCGCGACCGTCGCGTTCAGCCTGGCGGACATGGAGCGGCACCCGCGCCGCGACGACCTCCTGGAGGTGATGCGCCGCTGGGAGGACGTGCGCGGGAAGCGCTGGCTCACACCCGAGATGAAGGAGCGGCTGAAGTCCCCGACGCAGGAGCACCACCTCTACCTGAACGACAAGGGCGAATACGAGCTCCTCGACATCGAGATGCTCCCCACGCCCCCGCAGGCGCCCGAGGCGCGCGGATTCCTCTTCGAGCGAAACGGCCGGCGCGTGATCGCCTGCTGGCACACCACCGGGAGCGGCGAGTTCGCCATCGATCTCGGCTCGCCGGAGACACTGCCGCTCGCCGGGATGCGCTATCTGGAGACGGACCTTTCCCGCGAAGCGGCAACCGCCGCCTGGACCGACGCCCGATGGGCATAAAGGAGTTTGACGCTGTTCCGCAAAGAAGCGGGAAAGCTTCTTCGTGGAGTCGGCGCCGATTTGTGCTAAACTAATTTCAGTGCGCAACACATGGCGCACAAGACCCCAACCTAGAGGAACACCATGGCCACTCAGAAGCCCGCCGTCAAGTCAACCGCCTACTGGTGGAACACCACCGCAACCGATCCCGTCATCGCCTCGGCCCTCGCCGTGCTGGCGAAGCGCTATCCCGCCCTCAAGGCCAAGAAGGCCCCTGGCGCCGCCGAACTCGTCTTCCGCAAGGGCGCCGACGATCTCTGCTCCGTCGCCCGCGACGGCACAGCCTATGTCATCACCTACGGCCGCCCCAACATGGCCGTCCGAATGGTCGGCAACATCATCGCCGGCGCTGTCCCGGCCGAAGCAGAG
>JAEEGL011827733.1_pt1 | contig 14017 bp, 11 predicted proteins | sample 9134231 | NCBI WGS metagenome assembly JAEEGL01 (sample SAMN16246548, study PRJNA631951) | gut metagenome | biome: gut microbiome; feature: rumen; material: fiber-attached | host: Bos | place: Iran: Karaj | collected 2018-10
ACTTTATTTTCTGTTTTTAGTATTTTATATAATAGTAGTAATTCTACACAGTTTACCATCAATGAACTTCATCAAGCACTGATAAATGGTAGTGTAATTCATGTTGTTGGAATTATTTGAACATTAACTCACATATTTACAAATGTTTGTACCATGATAAGAGAGATGATTCAAACTCATATTAGTTTCAGTTGAGGATCATTAACTTTTTGTAGATGTTTTAATACATATCGAAACATTCGAATATATAGAGCTATAAGAAATAAGTTTCATATAAATCATATCTCTTCAGAAAATGCTGCAAATATAAAATCACAATAAGCTTCAGGTAAATTTGAATATTTTTGTAAACCATTTCCATATCCATTTCACATTAATCATCATCATCAAATAGCAATTAGTGCTTGTGTAGTTTGCCATCATGTTCTTTCTCTTTCTTCTTCTAATTTTTCTTTGTCAGTGGTAAAAAAGTATTCAAAACGTTTAGTTATATAACTAAATTTATCACTCATTAATCCTAGAGTTAATCAAGCAATTAATCAAGCTCATAATCATATTCATAAAATAGCTAATGTTTTTTTAAGTTTTAATCATGAAAATCGGACCATAATAAGGGCAGTTGCTCAGATTATTAGAACTGTTCAAAAATCAGGAATTAGTAAAAATACAAAGTATAGTAATGCGCTTAAAATTATGAATGTTAATAAGAATTGAGGTGAGTCCATATTTTCTTTTTTTCTAGTTAACCAACTAGCAAGAAATATGACATAAGCAAGCTTGAAAAATTCTGAAGGTTGAATACTTGGGATGAGAGGTATATTTAACCATCATCTGGCTCAGTTATAAGAATCTCATAATGGAGTAAATACTAAACACTGGAATATAAAAGTAAAAATCATAATAAATCATGCAAATTTATGATTTTTGAGTGATTTTACTGGGAATTTTCGAAGGATAAGAAAAAGAATTGCAATATATATTAATGCTTTTATTTGTTGATAAAAGTAATAATAATTTGTAGGTTCAGTAAAATTTCATAATCATCTGTTTATAGAACTTAAGCTCATGGTAAAAGACTCATATACGCTTGTGCTATAAACAGCAAGTAGTCAAAATATTAGTAGTATAACTCAGTTTATTATTAGAGGCATTATTAATTATTTACTTAAACTTTCTTGAATTTAAGTGTATGTAAAAGTTCGATTTTTTCAATCATTTATTTTATTTCTTCAGGAGGAAGATATAAACATTCCCATCATTGTAATTCATGGTCAGTTGTAACGTAAACATCTTTCATATTACAGTCTCATTTTTCAATTTCTTTTCAATTTTTATCTAAAATATCTGTAATTTCTAGTATTCACATATCATTTGGAGAAATGAAATTTAATTTCATTCAGCGACGTAATTCTTCTTTTGGATCAATATGATGATAAATGATTCAATTTTTTTCTTGAGTTTCTTTGGAGAATATTCCAAAAAAGTTTCTATTGAATAATGGTCCTGCAGTTCATTTTGTTGTAGTGATTAATTCTTCTGTTGTAGTTTTTCTTTCTTCTGGAGATATTTCTCAATCAGGGAATTCTTGTAAATTATGAAATAGGAATCAATCCCAGTATGTCCTATGTGGAATCATTTCAACTAAATTTCTAATGTTTTCATCGATTGGTTTTCATTCAGCTATACAATCACGTACGTGTTTATAGGCTTTAACCACGGCTGCAACATAAAATTCTGATTTACTTCTTCATTCAATTTTTATTGCATCTAGGATTGGCATTAATTCATTTAAGCGGTCAATTGTGCATAAATCGCGAGAAGAAAAAATATGTTCTCAATTTTCATCCTCTGTCACTTCTAACATTTTTCATTCTCTTCTAGCTTCTTGTATGAATACTTTATATTGAAATCTACATGAATGATTACATTCTCATTTATTTGCTGGACGTCCTCATAGATAATCTCCAAGTAGACAACGTCCAGAATATGTCATACACATTGCTCCATGAATAAAGGCTTCTAATTCTATTTCAGGTACTGCTTTCTTAATTTCTTCTATTTCAGATACATGTAATTCTCTAGCTAATATGATTCTTTTTACTCATAAATCGGCCCAAAATTTTACACTATCAGAATTTAATGTTGTTGTTTGAGTGGACAAATGTAATGGAACATTTGGAAGATATTTTCTAATTATTCTAAAGGTTCCGGGATCAGAAAATATTATACTATCGGCTCCACAATCTGCGATTTTTTCTGTAATAGATTCAAAAATTTGAATATCTTTATTTCTTGGAAATATATTCATAGTAAGGAAAGCTTTTGTTCACTGTTGATGTAATTGATTGATTGTATCTTTTAAATCATCAAAATTATAGAGTTTATTTTGTCTCATTCTAAGAGATGTAAAAGGTACTCATAGATATACTTCTTCTGTTCAGTATGCAGAAGCTACTACAGCTTTTTGATGTGATCATCCTGGGGCAACGATTGATGGAACATTCATTTTCACAAAAATTTATCATAAAAATTTACGATTTTTATTATATTTTATTGCTTATTTTTCTCAATGAATTTTTATTTTCTTTGAATGATTTCTAAAATTGTATTAAGAGAGTTTTCAGTTTGATTTGTGATAATATATCTGTTATATACATGGTCTGAATTATTGTTTAGTACAATTATTGTATTTTCATCTTGTCAGAAAGTTCGTGTTCATGTTCATTCATCTCGAGAACCTTTAGCTTCAAAATTTCAGTCTGAGCCGAAATAGATTGTATTTTTTCAATTGTTTTCTGTTGAATAGTTGAAATATAGACCATTTGTTTCATTTAAACTTTCATCATCTTCAGGAGTTCGGTTGTAATATCGTAGTTTATCACAGAATGTACATTCAAATTTATTTTTGTTTTCTGGAATTATTGTTACACCAAAAGATTCTTCTGCTTGCTCTAATAGAGTTTTATCATTTATAAATTTATATTTTCCATCTTTTCGGATTTTGTAAGCTTCATTTGAAAACATTTCTTTAGTTGAACTTTCGTATTCATTTCAATCTTTAGCTGTTTCATACCTAACTAAATTATATCCGTTGTTATTTTTTGAAAGTTCTATAGTTGTTGGTATACCACCAAATCCTCAAGCGTTATTTAAATTTCATCTTTCATCAATATAAAATGATTGTCAATCTATAACTAGATAGTATTCGGTATTTCATTTGTTATTTACAGAACTTCATAATAAAGCAAAATTTATGAATAATTTACTATCATCATATGATTCATGATTTTTTATAATATTTTCTAATATTTCATTTATGTTTTCATCTTGAATAATTGAATTACTATTTTCTACATCATTTGAACATCATGTAATTAAGAAATATGATAATAAGAAAATGCTTAATAAAAATTTTTTCATTCTTAATATGATTATGAAATAAATTTTACTTATTGTTTGTTGCTAAGTAAGCTATATTTTATAGTTATATTTTCAATTTCTTCTTTTGTTTTTGCGTATTCTTCTTCAGTTTTTGTACGTTGTTCTCATTCTGGTAATATTTGAATACGTTGTCTTAATATGATTAATTTATCATCTAAATCTTTTAGAGTCTTTTCTAAATATTCTAAAGAATCTTTTTCTTTTGTGTTTTTTGGTTCACAAGGCTGTATTCATATTATTAACATTGAATCACTGAATATTTCATAGCCTAGAGGATTTGTTTCATGTAATCTAAGATAATTTATATCTTCTATATGAAAGTAATTTTTGAATATTTGTTCATTTTTAGAGAATATTTCTCAAATTGTTGGAGTAGATTTTATAAAAATATTGCATGGTTCATGTTGTCTTATATTACATTCTATTTTAGCACGTTTTAAATTTATAAACGCATTATAAAGTATATTCATATTATAATCGGTTACTTCAGTTAATTTTAATGGTGATATAGGATTTATAAAATTTCTTTCTGAAACATATTGTAAGGCATCAACAAATTCTGGAATTGATGGATACAATATAGTAAGAATTAAATTAAAAAAATATGAACATACGAATTGTGCATCCTTTGTTGGATTTATTTTTTGAATTTCTAAATATCGAGAAAAAAAGATATTTTGAATAGATTCTTTAAAATTATTAAAAAACTTTATGTATTGTTTGTATTTTTTTATTTCGATTCGATCATTATATAGTTCATTTAGTTTTTCTAGTACAGATAAGTCGTAAACATCAAGTTTTTTTGGTGGATTATCTAAACATTTTTTAATATCCTTAGGTAGAAGATCTTTTTGTATACATAATCTTGTTGCATTCCATATTTGTTTTAAGAGTATGTTATTGAGTATGATTTCTTTGTGGTCAATTGTTTTGTTTGTTAGTAAACTTAATCTAATAGGATTTTCTCCATATAATGAAAAAATATCTCGTTGAGATTGTTCTATTTGGAGCTTTGTTAATAATTTTTCTCATAGAAATTCTTTTTCTTTATTGTATGATTGTTCTATGTATTCATTTGAGATTATTTCTCAAAATAGTAGTTGTTGTAGTATCAATTCTTTTAGAACTAAAGTTCTTTCATCTTTTGTATATATTATTTGATTATTTATATTTATGCCTTTGTTTTTTAGATAACAAGGGATAAATAACTGTATAAAATCTGAGTCGATGGTTTCATTAATAATTCATTTTATATCCAAAATTAACCATTTTCAGTCTTGTTTTATATATTTGCAATTATCAACTAGTTTTAGAAAATCTTTTAGGGATGAGTTATTTTCATCTGTTATATTTGAAATTATTTGAAGAAATTTTTCATATTCATTTTTACTTCATATTACTTGTAAGGAATATTGCATTAAGTACTGTATCTTTTTTTCATTTTCAGCGATAATAATTGGAAATTTGTCATATTCACATAATTTATATTCTTCATCTTGATTAGAAAAAGATTTTTTTCATATGCTTCAAGCACGAATTAAGCATAATAATATAAAATTGAAATAGAACTGTAGTCCTTTTTCTTTTCGTTTAGTACATTCATTTTCAATATCGAAAAATTTTAGGCTTCAATCTTCATCTTTTTTTAGAGGAATTCTCCATCAATATGGGATTTGACTATTACATACTATGTAATCTGGCAATATTGAATTTATTTCTTCTGTTATTTTTTGTCTTTGTTTTGTTTTTAGATCGAACTCTTCATTTTCTAAACTATCTTCTATTTCCTCATCATTTTCATTTGTTTCAGTATAATTTTCTTCTCAGTTTTCATCTACTTCATCGTTTTCTTGGTTATCTTCTTGTGAGTTATCATCATTTTTAATAAATTCTTTACTATTTATATTTAGAAACGAAAAAGTGATTTCATTGTTGATTATTTTATCAATAATTATTTCTTTTTCTTCTTTAATATCGAGAGTTAGCTCATCTAATTTGTATGGTACTAAGCATTCATCTGTATCTTTTAAGTAAGGTACTTTTATTAATTTTTCTCATTTACTTGATAAATTTCAAATATCTTCAATGAATCATACTATATTATCGTAATATTTACTTCTTTTCCCTCATACGAAAGCGGATTCATGTATATATTCAGTATATAATCATTGTCTATCGAAAACATAGATATCAGTTGGTAGTCAAAACTCTTTAGCTAAAGCTATACTTTCTTCATCACAGCAAGGACACACTCTTTTTATTCAATTATTTTGAGCGATATTAACTTTTTCGTATCAAATAATAGGAATTTGACGGTTACATAACGGAATAATCGCCTTTTTTCAGATATGCTTATTATATCTTTTATCTTTTGGATGTACCAATAATGCTACATCTCAACAGCATGAGTCTATATCTTCAACATATATAGGTAAGGCTTCACATTTTGCTCATATAAAATATTTTAATATATAGTATGGTTTCTTTTCTTCTCTTCGAGAAATTTTTTCTTTAGGAATTGATGTTTGTAAATTGAATGATCGATATCCAATCTTTGTTTCATTCTTTATTTTTCACTTATTTCGCAAAGAATGAAATTGTTCTAAAATATAAATATATAAATCAGAATCCGGCATGTATATCTTATGATTGCTTGATGAATAACACTCCAATATTTTATTATTTGCATTTAGATATTTTTTTGAATGTGATAGGATATGTCTTTCTAATTTTTCTACTCATACTTGTAACAGTGATTGATTTTTTTTGTTGAAAAATTGATAGCTAGATGATAGGTTTTCTAATTGATTTTGATTAATAATGTATAATTGTTCATAATATTTTCCGCCATTATCTTTATTTTTCAAATAATTTTTTTGATTAAAAAAATCTCTAATATATATTGGAAAAAAATCGCGTGATGATAATTTTTTTGAGCTTGGTAATGTATTGGGTGAAAAAATTATATTGTTTATATCATTTTCTCTTTTATCTTTTCTATATAGTTTTGATCGTTTGCTTAGTTCAATTGGTTTATATTTTTTAGGAAAAGATTTCATTTTGTTTTTTTAGTATGATATATTAAATGTATTGTTTTGCTTTTCTAGGTTTAATCTTCAGTTTGTCTGAATATTTTTATTCAGAAATAAATTAATAGAGTTAAACATAGTAATAAAAAGAAATTTTCTGCTGGTCAAACTTGTACTTTTGTTGCTCATGTAAGTTTAAGTTCTGTTCAATCATCACAAATTCAAACTATCCAAAAGTAAGCAAAAACATCATCTTCTGATTCGTAATCAAAGGGATATTCATAACTTGTATCGCTAGTTTCATAAACTTTAACTTTATCAGATCAGTCTGGTTTTGTAGAACTATATACTATGTATTTAGATACATTATCAATTTTATCCCATATAAGGTAATAGCTATTTCAAATTTTTTGCGTACGTGTGGATATATTTTGAATTGTACATGTTGGTTGAAGAGTAATACTACTTTCACCATTATCTCAATTATCTCATCAACAATCCTGAGGACAAATATCACAAGTTTCTCATTCTTCTCTTACTCAATTTCAACAAATAGCCATATTATCTTCTTGGTTCTTAGTTATTTTAAATCTTATGGTTTCAGATGATGTTCAATGTTTACTTGCGTTGTCTCGATAAGGTGTAACATTTACATATCAAGTTATATCAAGTGGTACGTTATTAAATTCTATATAATTTGTATCTTTTCGTTCTTGTCATGATAGCGATATTCAATCAAATCGATAATTAACTAAGTAAGAAGATGCTTTACCATTTGTTGTTTCCCAAAAAACTCTCGCCTTTCTATCTTCTCGGTTAACATTTGTTTTAATGTTAACTATAGATGGAGCATCTCATACTGTAAACTTTTCAACATTGTCGTATTTTTTGGACACAAAACTATTTGTTGATGTAGTTTCTAGAGATATGCTAACTTCTCAGGGGAACAATAGTGCTATAGTTTGACTAAATTCTCAAATTCATTTTTTTGTTAGGATAATGTCGTCATTTTCTGGTCTATCTGAGAGTTTCATTTTAACTGTATCTATCATTTCATCTGTATAAACAGTTATTTTTATAGAATCTCATACCATTAATCAATCGGGTGGATCAATACTTATACCTTTTATTCATTTATCTTCTTCAGGTGTATTGCTAAAATGAATTAAATCAGAGCTTCCTAATAAACTTCATGCAATATCTGGTATCTCTATTTTTAGACTGTGTTTTCATGGTGTTATGTTTGAAACTTTATGGTTAATACCTCAATCTCAGTCAGTAGTAGTTTCGTCTACTTGATTATCATCGATATATATAAGAGCTTTAGAATTTGGTAAATTCTCAGCTTGAGCTATAATTTCAATGGTTTCACTATTTACTTGTTGTTCCTCTGTTGGTTCAAGAACGTTAATTGGAGAAACTTTATCTGGAGTTGGACCTTTTGTTACTACTACTAATCAACTTCCAAGAACTTTATCGATATCCGGGTCATTCATATCATATACTAGTATATAGAATGTTCATTCTTTTTTTATTTCTAATCATTTTTGAAATTCTTTGTGTCATTGATCAGATGCAAGAAATTTATATGATCCTTTTCAAGGTAATGAGCGATCATTAGTTGAAATATAATTTCATTTTTCATTAACTACTTCCATATATATCGTTCAATCGTAGTTTGTCATTTTGGCTCAATTTTTATATATGGTGATTCATAAATTTGCAGCTTGTCAAACGATTAATGGGCTGGTAACTGTAACTTCAGCACTATCTGGAAATATATCTTGAGCGAGTGTTGCTCAGAAACTTATTCATAGAATTGATATAATTCCAAGTATGTATTTTTTCATTTATACTAATAGTATAAAAAATAAAAGTTAATGTGTATTATTGTTTGGATCAATATCATCTAGATTTCAAATAGCGAAATCATGATTTTGTGATTTAATGTACTCTAAAGTTACATCTTTTGAGTCTCAACTGTAAGGTAATTCGAATAATCATTCACTAAAGTCTAAATTTTCATATCAATCTATACTAATTATTAAGTTTCATTTATTTTGTTCTAGTATTTCTACTGTGCAATTTGCTTTTATGTTGTCAACGTTCCACTTTATATTATCTTCTGAGTATAAAATCGAAGCATTTAAGTTTCAACTGTTTCTAACTTGATCTGCTAAGAATATTTCAAAAACTCAATTTGCTTTTTTATATCATGCATCCCATTTTGTTGATTCAAAAAAATCTTGTTCTGTAAGTGATAAAACACTTGCAGATAAATCTTGGGTATCGTATTGTATTCGTGCAACAAAAAATGCTAGCAAAACACCTATAAAAACGATAATAATATATTTCGATAATCCTTTTACAAAATTCATTTTCTGTGAATAATAAAATCACTACAAAATACTTGTATTAAAATGTATTTAAAAGTCAAATCTAAGTTGATAAAATTATGTGCTTTTGAATTGGAAATTTATTGTTTATAGTTTATCAAAAAAACTTGCTTTTACTCATTGATTCTTTTTTTCTTCTTTAATAGAAAAATAACTTTTTCTGACTAATTCACGGATATCTGCATAATACATTAATCATAAGGCTTCTTCAATAGTTGCTCGTTTATAAACTCAAATATATCACTCTCATTCTATTAATTTAACAGATTTTGGATCTCATGTAAATTTCATTAAAAAATATGTAACATCTTTATCTAAGTGTCATAATTTTGTTTCGCTACTTCTAAGAGAAGTAGTTCAAAGTAATTGTTTTATGATTAAGTCTTCTTTTTTTAATCAGGTTTCTTCCCAAATTTCTCTAATTGCTGCCTTTTTTTCATCTTCTCAAATCTGAATTTTTCATTTTGGAGCGACTCGTTCTATTTTTCCAGATAAAGCATGACGTTTTATTAAAAGGTATCTAGGTTCCCAATCTTTATCTAGATAGTAAACTATTCATCATGCGCTTTGTACTATTTCTTTCATTTTGAAAGAATACTAAATATAAAATTTTATTTTATGCCATTAAGTTTTCCATTCGTTCTCCTATTTTTTTTGCGATAGGGTTGTTGTCTTGAGTGGCATCATGTATTGTTGATGCTAGATTATTTGAGGATTCATTAATTCATTTTTGTACTTCAGTTGGGCGTTCAGGGTTTCGTTGTCGTTTGTTTTGTTGGATTCATCGTTTTAAATTTGCTAAATCTTTTTTAGTAAGTTTTTCTAATAGATTTACAATTTCATTAAATTCAATTTTTAATTTATTTTTTTCGATGCTATTTTCTAGATTTGCAGCTAGTTTTTCAAATGCATCTCAAATTTCTTTTTTATCCCTTTTTTCTAATTTTGTTCATTTTAATCGTTCGTTAATCTTTTTAAGTTCACTTTTTGCTTCATCAACTGTTATTTTTTTTTCTGATAGATTTTCTTGAATTGGATTCAAATCTTCTTTAATTTTTTCGAAAATTTGTCGTTCTTCTAATTCTACATAATTTCTATTATCTTCTTTTCATTTATTTTCTTTTTCTGTCATAATTAGCTTTATCAATTATAAAATTTCAAAGTTTTAAAATTCGTATTTGTTTTTTATTGGTCTAATTTTTGTAAAATTTGGGATAATATTGCTACATTTTTTTTGTAATTTACTCTGAGTGGTCAAACGATAGCCAAAATACAATCATATCATTCTAATACAACTTTTGTGTATACCGCAGAAATTGTTGTATTATCATCATTCATGAATGTGTAATATATTTGATTCTTCTTTAAAATCTTTCAATCAATATGTTTTACAATCCTTTTTTCTTCGATAAATGAGATTATTGATTTAGTTTCATCTAAATGATCCTTGTCTGTTTCTTTTAAAAGGTTATTTACTCATAAGTAATAGTATTCATCATTTCTGAGAAATCCTATAATTACTCAATCAACTAAAGTTCATAACATTTCCACCATTTCTTTCATGTTTTGTCTGGCACTATCAACTTCAAGGCTTTGCATATCTTCCATTTGTTGGAGATAGTTTTCGATATACAGTTTTAATCAATCTACTGTTGGAATTCTTCAGCTTGAATTATATGGTTGATAAACCATTCATTGTTTTTCTAGTTGGTTTAAGTGTTTTCTTAGAGTGGAAGGAGCATCATCTATTTCTTCTAATGAATTCAAAAATTTTGAACCTACAGGTTCTCATTTATTGATATAAGTGTCGATAACTATATCGAGTAATGCTAATAGTTTTTCATCGCCCTTCTTTTTTGCCATAGAAAAGCATATAATTAAAATCTGTTGGAAATTATATAAATCCCTAAAAAGAAAGCAAGTTAGAAAATAAAAAAGGCATTCTATGAAGAGAATGCCTTTTTATTTGTTAGAAGAAATTATTCAAGTATGCTTAAAATTTTGTCTATATCATTTTGTTCTGATTTACTGAATGTTCCATTTGTTTTTTGATCTGTATTATCATTATTATTTTCTTCATTTTCGTCAACTTCATCACTAATTATTTCAAATTCTTCTGATTCATCATTTATTTCTTCATTGTTATCTTCTTCTATTTCTAAAGGTTTGCTATTGTATTTTTCTAATGAATTTTCTAAACCTTCTTGTAATATTCCGAAGAAAGCATAGGATATTTTTTCAAGACTGTTAGATCAAGTACTAGTTTCTAACATAGTTTTGAAATCTTCTTCAGTAAGAGAAGATAATACATTATTAAATTCTTCATTTATTATTGCATTGAATCTATCCTCATCAAAAGTTTCTTCATCAATATTTTCGAATTCTACTTTTGCCCAATCTGCAAATTGAGTAGCAGGAGTTTTTACAGAAGACCAAATATATGCTATTAAAGAAAAAATGGCAATGAATACAATTAAAGGAATACATATGGCTACTCGAGCCTTTCATCTTGGTTTATAGAATAAACCTATTATTCATAGGATGAATCATATGAATAATAAAGGAAGTCAAAATCAAGCGAAGATTACAGAAATAAGAGCAATTAGTCAGATTATACTAAAAATCATACCAACAGTAGCAACTGTATTATTTTGCTCTTTTTGATTTGGAAGTTCTCCAGACATTTTCAAAAAAAGTAATGAAATAAAAATTTTTCTGCTGAAAGATTAATTTTCATAAAGGAAAAATCAAGTAAAAATTGATATTTTTTGGAAATTATCTCTTGTTTTTGAGCGGTGTTTTACTATAGTTAAGTTACTTGTCCCGGTCGTTCAATGGATAGGACACAGTCCTGCGAAGACTGTAATCTCGGTTCGACTCCGCGTCGGGGCATAGAAGTGGAATTCAGTAAAAATAGAGGCTCTAATCATTGATTAAGTTCGATGGAGAGCCTTTTTTTGTTATCGACGTAAATGTTCGACACGAGTAAATCAATAATGGTCGATTGTCGAACATATCATCAATGTTTATAGTATTCCTTTGCGTTTTCTATTATGTTTACGAATGCTTCAAATTCTAAAATGCTGTTCCTTTCTTCAAGAACAATTTTTGATGCGTTTTCATTTGATGCATCTATTTCTTTATTAAATTCCTCAATTTGTTTTTCATAAACCAATTGTTCATCCTCAGTTCTTTTTTTACCCATATTATCGAGAATGAATTTGTTTTTCTTTGTTGTGAGTTTGTTTATGTGGTCTGAAAATATCTTTCTTTCTTGTCTCTTTTTCTTCTCAATAACTTCTAATTTTTCTGAAAGATAAGTTTTATATTTTTCATATCATTCATCTGTTAGAGACATACAATCTAATATCTTTTCTATTTCTGCGTTTATATCTGAGAAACGGATTTCTAAACGAATATTATCTTTTGGACTTTTGACATTATAATAAATTTGGTGTGGTTTGATTATATCAGATAGTGTTGCTTCTGGATTTGTCTTTTGTAATTCTTCTAATTTTAATCTATGCCTTTTTATACTAGGAACATAACGTGAGAAAACGAGATTAGATTCTTTATGGATAAGTTTTCAAAAAGGAATTGGAGAAATCTCATTAAATTCTTCTTTTTTCTTTATGTTTATGAATTTTCTAATTTTTTCTTCGTATCTTTGTACTAGTACTTCATGTTCTTCTTTAGTAATTAATGGTTTATAAAACGGATTCTTTTCATTTAAATCTACATAAACTCATGATCTATAAAAAATTCAGAAATAAAACGGATCTTTCCACGCGTTATTTAAACATGATTTTTGGATAGGTTTATCAACTCAGTCTTTTTTGAATCAGGCACTAGTTAATCGTTTTATAATTTCAATATCGCTTTTACATTCATATAATTTCATTTCAAAAGCCCTTCTCATAAGGTGAAAATTATTTCAATCTGGTTTATGAAATCATGTTTCTTTGTCTATTACATATCAATATTTCACAACTCATCATGCTTTTCATTTTGATGCAGAACTCTTATTTCCTCTACGAACATCTTCAGATAATTTATCAGAGTATTGTTTACTGAATACAAACCACATTCATAACATCATTTTACCTGACGCATTATCTTCAAAATGAAAGTTAGTGTATTTTAAATCAATTTTTCATTCATCTACATAATTGATGAGCAATCACCCTTCAACTACATTTCTCGCTTGTCTATCAGGTGAATAGCATAGAAGTCATTTTACTTTTCATTGGTCTATTAATTTCATGAGCTTATTCCATTTTTCTCTTTTAAATGGAATTTTACCAGATTTTTGTTCTTTGATGATGAATAAATTTCTAGTTTGTTGATATATTTCTCTATGGTCTCATTCTTTATCGTGGTCTTCATTTCGAATATCATATTTTCATTCAAAATCAGAAAAATCTGAAGGTTTTGCTTTTATCTTTAGTCAATTTTGTTGGGCATATTCGATACATCTTTTAATCTGATCAGGAATTGACTGTGTTTGTTTATTTGAGCTTTCATCTGTAGATTTTCTACAGTAGATAACGTATTCTATATCTTCCATGTTTATGGTTGTTTAATAAAGTAAATAGTAGATTGTTTGTAATTCTGTATATTAGCTGCTTAAAATACAGAAAAAGATTATAAAGGAGAAGTTTTTTAAGCTTCTCCTGATTTGGTATTAATCTGAATCATTTTTTATTTTTATTTTAGCATATATCTTAGCAAATTCATATAGGAATCTACCTAATATTTCTGCTTTTTCAGATTCAGATAGGTTTTGATTTGCAAATTTGATAATAGTAGTCATTTTGGTTTTTGCTTTATTAAAGTGCTCATATGAGCTTTAAAAGGCACAACCATTTAATATAGCTTAACTATTATCTCTCTTTCTCTTTTCCTTTTTCTCCCTTTCTTTACTATTACTTTATTTTTATTTTTGTTTTCCCATTAGATAATCTCATAAGTTATCGTCTGTTATAAATTCCCGGGATAAGAGATTTGCACAAGAATCTCTATTTATACAGGTGATAACTTAGTAAATTAAATAATGTTATGACCCTATTATAATGTTGTAGTTTACTCGTGGCAAATGTTTTTTTAAAAAAAATAAAAATCTGAATCTTATCAGAGGTTAACTTAGATTCT
>JAEEGL015952510.1_pt1 | contig 14017 bp, 10 predicted proteins | sample 9134231 | NCBI WGS metagenome assembly JAEEGL01 (sample SAMN16246548, study PRJNA631951) | gut metagenome | biome: gut microbiome; feature: rumen; material: fiber-attached | host: Bos | place: Iran: Karaj | collected 2018-10
ACGGCGCTGTTGAGGCGGAAATAGAGCACGATGAACGGCAGACGGTCGACGAATTCCGACTGGATCTCGTAATAAACGGCGCGGAGGGTCTCCTCGTCCGGCGCGGAGGCGGCGCGGGAAAGGAGGGAATCGAAGACGTCGGCGCTGTAGCCGCCGAAATTGTTTTTGCCGTTCCGCGTTAGATAAGGCGCAAGGTCGCAGCTCTGCGAAAGGTTGAAGCCGACGAGCGCGATGTCCCAATCCTTCCCGCGCAGCGCCGTCAGAAACTCGCTGTCCTGCTGGCCGTAGCCGTGGCTCGCTGTGACGATATTGACTTTGATGCCGACCTGTTCGAGCTGGGAGGCGATGATCGCCGCGGCGTCGGCGCGGGTCGTGTTCTCGGTCGTGGCGCTCACAAGCAGCGTCAGCTCGAGCGTTTCGCCCTTGTAACGGCGCGTGCCGTCGGCTGTTTTGCGGCAGCCGAGCTGATCCAGAAGCCTTTCCGCTTCAACAAGGTCGTAATCGATCTGCTTCGCGCCGCTGTAAAGCCAGCTGTCCGGCGGGACCGGAACATCCGAGGAGCGGGCTCTGTTCATATAGACGTTCGAAATGATGCGGGAGCGGTTGATGCTGCAGCTTACGGCGCGGCGGAAATCGGCGTTGGAGGGCAGGTTCCTGCCGTGGTTGAAAAGCAGGACCTCCATGCCCTGGGTCATGTAATCGCGAACGACGGTCACGCCCGCATTGCCGTACTGCCCGGCGGAAAGCAGCGCCGTCGGAACAAAATCGAGCTGACCCGCGCTGTAGGAGGCGAGCGCCGTCTCGTTGCTGTCCCTCGCGAGGAATTCGACGCTTTGGATATACGGCGGACGGTCCCACCAGCCCGCGTTGACGGCCATCGAAACGCGCTGGTCGGAATAGCCCGTGACCTTATAGGGACCCGTGCCGTTGAAAGGCGCGGCGTCCCGCCTGACGATCGGGAAATTGAGGCCGTAAAGGTTGATCATACCGGGCGATACGGCCGTCACGAGCACGGTCGAAGAATCGATCCGTTCGATGCTTTTGATGCTCGAAAGGCATTTCGCGTAATAGCTGCTGCCGCCGAGCTCGCCGAGATGCTCGAAGGAATAGATGACGTCGTCCGCCGTGAGGGCCGCGCCGGAATGGAAGCGGACGCCGCTGCGGAGGTTGACGGTCCAGCAGTTCGGCCTGTTTTCGGCGGCGCTCCAGTTGACGGCGAGGCAGGGGATGAGGCTCCCGCTCTCGTCGACGGCGATCAGCGGCTCGTAGACGAGGGAGAAAAGCTGAAGCGCTTCCTCCGTGCTGACGAGCATCGGGTCATAGTTTTCGTTGCCGACGCTGAGATTTTCGGGCATCGCCATGCGGAGCCTGCCGCCCTCCGCGGGCAGGGGCTCACTCGTTGTTTCCGGCGCTTCGGTCTGCTGCGGCGCGGCAGGGCCGGTGTCGCTCGCTTTTCGTTTGCAGGCGGCGAGCGGAAGGACGGCGGTCAGCAGCGCAAGCGCGGCGCACGCGGCGCGCAGGAAGGGCCTATTCATCCGTTTCCTTGTATTTTTCATAGGCTTTAAGGACCTTTTCAACATAGTTTTTCGTTTCGGGGAAGGGGATCGTAAGCTCCTCTCCGTCGAAGTACTCGGGGTCGGCGAGCCAGGAATCGACGCGTCCGGAGCCGGCGTTGTAAGCGGCGAGGGCGAATCGAAGCTCGCCGTCGTATTTTTCGAGCAGGTAGCCGAGAAGATGGCAGCCGATGTTGATGTTGTATGCGGGCTCGAAGATCCGGCTTTCGTCGAACTCCGTCTTCGTGCGGAAGGCGACCCATTCGGCCGTCGCGGGCATGATCTGCATCAGCCCCTTCGCGCCGGCGGGGGAGACGGCGCTCGGATCGAAGCTGCTCTCCGTCCGTATCACGGCGAAAACGAGGGCGGGGTCGAGACCGTATTCCTCGCTTGCCGCAAGCACCTCGGTTTCGTATTTTTTGATGTATTTTTCGGAAAAATCGCAGGCGCAGAGCGAGAGAAACGCGAGGAGCGCTGCTGCGGCAATGGCAGCGGCGCGGCGCGGGAAGCTCCGCCTGCGGACATTTTTACTCATTCCGTTTTTCAAATCAGGCACCGTCATTATCGTCGTTTTCATAATCGCCGAGCGGTTCGCAGCCGATTGCGGCGAGGGCGGAAAGAAGGTTCGCCCGAAGCTCCGCGAGGCCCTTGTTGTTCCAAACAGCGGCGTCGGAGCGGGCGATCTTTTCCTCCTGCGGCATCTGCTTTTCGACCCGCCGGGCAGCGGCTTCGCGCGTAAGACCGTCGCGCAGCATGATGCGAAGGTAGCGGATCTCGTCGTCCGCGGCAACGGTGAGGATCCTGTCGCAGAACTTGTCCATGCCGGATTCGAACAGCAGCGGCACGTCGAAAACGACCGGGATCTCGGGGTATTCGAGGGAAAACCAATCCGCATCCTCGAGCATCGTTTCGATCACGGCGGGGTGGATGATCGCGTTCAGCTCCGCTGTTTTTTCGGCGGAAGCAAAGGCTTTTTCGGCAAGGAGCCTGCGGTCGATCCGCCCATCGGGACTGAGGATGTCGTCGCCGAAAACTTCGGTGATCCGCTGCCTGACTTCCGGCGTTTCGATCGCCGCGTGCGCTGTTTTATCGGCGTCGATTATGTAAAACCCGAGCTCTTTGAGCATTGCGGAAACGGTCGATTTGCCCGCCGCCATGCTTCCCGTAAGTCCGATGATCATTGTCGATTTTCCTCCGAAACGGCGTTATTTCGTGTCGAACCAGCTGCGGCCGCTCTCGACGTCCGCCGCGAGGGGAACCGAAAGCTTCGCAACGTTCGTCATGCAGTCCGCAAGAAGGGCTTTCACGCGCTCCTCCTCACAAAGCGGGGTGTCGATGATGAGCTCGTCGTGGATCTGCAGAACGAGCTTCGCCGAAAGCCCTTCCGCGCGAAGACGCTCGTGGACACGGACCATCGCCGATTTGATGATGTCCGCGGCGGTGCCCTGGATCGGCATATTCATCGCGACCCTTTCGCCGAAGCTGCGGGTGTTGAAATTGCTCGCCTTGAGCTCCGGAAGCTCCCTGCGGCGCCCGAAAAGCGTCTGCGCCCAGCCGCGTTCGCGGCCGTCCTTCTTCGCTTTTTCCATGTAATCCCGAACGCCGGGCAGGCGGTCGAGGTATTTTTCAATGTAATCCGCGGCCTTCTTCGGGCTGATGCCGAGCTGCTCCGAAAGGCCGAAGGCGGAGATGCCGTAGACGATGCCGAAATTGACGGCCTTCGCGCCGGAACGCATCTCGCGGGTGACTTCTTCCTTCGGAACGCCGAAGATCTCCGCGGCGGTGCGGGCGTGGATATCCTCCCCGGAATTGAAGGCGGAAATGAAGGTCGGATCGCCGCTCATGTGCGCGAGCACCCGAAGCTCGATCTGGGAATAGTCCGCACCAACGAGGATATTGCCGGGGCTCGCGATGAACGCGCGGCGGATCTGCCGCCCGAGCTCCGTGCGGACGGGGATATTCTGGAGGTTCGGCTCCGTGCTTGAAATGCGGCCGGTCGCGGTGACGGTCTGGTTCAGCGTGGTGTGGATCCTGCCGTCCGGCCCGGTTTTTTCGAGCATCGCGTCGATGAAGGTCGATTTGAGCTTCGTCAAAAAGCGGTATTCCGTCACGAGCGGCACGATCGGATGATACGGCGCAAGCGCTTCGAGAACGTCGCTGTCCGTCGAATAGCCCGTTTTCGTTTTCTTTTTCGCGGGCAGGCCGAGCTTTTCGAAGAGGATATGCCCGAGCTGCTTTGTTGAAAGGATGTTGAAATCCTCGCCGGCAAGTTCGCAGATCTCTCCGACGAGCGTCTTTATGCGCTCCGCCATCGAAGCGCCGAGCTCCGAAAGCACCTCACGGTCGATCATAAAGCCGGTCTGCTCCATATCGAAAAGCACGGCGGTTAGCGGTAGCTCGATCCCGCGGAAAAGCTCCGTCATGCCCTTTTCGGCAAGCTCCGCGTCCATGCTTTTGCGGATGGCGAAGAGCGCCGCGGGGGCGGGAACGGCGGAGAATCCGCATTCCGAAACGAGGGTCGCAAGGTCCTTCGCGGGGTGCAGCGCGTGGAGCAGATAATCCGCGATCATTAAATCAAATTCGATATTCCGGATCTCGACGCCGAAGCGCGAGAGCGCCCGCATCAGCTTCTTCGCGTCGAAAACGACTTTGCTGACGGCGGGGTCCGAAAGGATCGGCGCAAGCGCGGCGGCGGCGTCCTCCGGCAGGAAACCGGGCTCGAGCAGCGTTCCGCCGAGCTCGAGGGTAAAGCATTCCGCCGGGACTTCTCCGGTCTCGCTGCCCGCGAAAAGGACCGAGGTCCCCGTCATATCGAAAGCGAAGAACCGCTTGGCGGAAACGCTTTTGACGGCTTCCGCAAGCTCTTCGGGGGTATGCAGGGCGGTCAGCCGGACGGCGGGAAGCTCACCGGGGACCGCATCGGGACCGGAATCATTCTCATCGGTGCCGGAAAGCTCCCGCACGCGCTTCGCAACGGCTCTGAGCTCGAGCTTCGTGAGCGCCGGCAGCGCTTTTTGAAGGTTCGCGGGCGAAAAACGGCAGTCCTCCGTGCTCTCCTTCACTGGAGCGGCGGTGTCGATCGTTCCGAGGCGGCGGCTCATGCGGGCGGCGTCCGCTCCGGCGATCAGCTTTTCCCTGAGGGCGCCCTTTTCGTTTTCGGCGTTCGCGAGCACGGTCTCGAGGTCGCCGTATTTTTCAAGAAGCTTCAGCGCGGTCTTTTCGCCGACGCCCTTGACGCCGGGAAGATTATCCGAGCTGTCGCCCATGAGCCCCTTGAGGTCGACCATGCGGGCGGGTTCAAGGCCGTATTCGCGCTTAAGCGCCGCTTCGTCATATTCGATGGTCTCCGTGATGCCCTTTTTCGTCATCAGCACATGGACTTTATCGGTGATGAGCTGCAGCGCGTCGCGGTCGCCCGTCACGAGCAGCGCGTCGATGCCTTCGGCCATGGCCTTCCTCGAAAACGTGCCGAGGATATCGTCCGCTTCGTAGCGCTCGCACTCGATGACGGCGATGCCCATGTCGTGAAGGATCCCGCGCAGGATCGGTATCTGCTCGATCAGCTCCGGCGGCGTTTCGCGGCGGCCCGCCTTGTATTCCGGATACTGCTCATGGCGGAACGTCTTTTTCGGAAGGTCGAAGGCGACGAGCATATAATCGGGCTTCATCTCGACGAGCTTCAGCAGCATCGAAAGGAACCCGTGCAGCGCGCCGGTCGGCGTGCCCGCGCGGCTCGTCATGTTGGGGAGGGCGTAATAGGCCCGGAACATCAGCGAATAGCCGTCGATGGCGGTAAGTTTCATTGTTTTTCCTTCTTCGGGAAGGCGCCGCGCGGGAGGACAGCCGCATGGCAACACTTACCCATATTATTTTATTTTATTATACCACGGATGGACGTATGGCGCAATAATGCGCAGTACGGCGCGAAGACCGATGAGGTGTGCACGGAGGCCGTACCGCCAAAAATGCGCGAAAGCGCATATCATGGCGAAGCCAATTCATGCGCGTACGCGCAATTCATGCCGGAGGCAATTCATTCTTCATAAATGAATTGAAGCTTGCGCTTCATGATTTGCATCGCGTTCCGCTCAGCATGATTTCCCGCACCTGCGGTGCTCCGTGAATTGGCGGCACTGCCGCCATAAACGCGAAACGGAACGCCCGGCTTTCGGACGTTCCGTTCCCAAATTGGAAGGAGGTAACTGAAGATTCCTGCTCAATGCTTCGTTCCTATTATGCCCGCCGGAAGGGGATCTATACCTTCGCGGACGGAGAATTTTTCCCGTTTCCGTTTTCCCCGCCGGCAAGCGCGCCGAGGATCGCCGCTTCCTGCTCCTTTGCCTTCATAAGCTGCACGGCCTGGTCCTTGCCGTCGAAAATGAGCAGCTGCAGACCAACGTCCGGCGTGATCATGCCGGCGGAAACAAGGCGGAAGACCGTTTCGTTGTTGTTCATAACGGAGAAGGCGTTTTCCTTCACGACCTTGACAGTGACGCGGAATTCCGCGGGGAGGCTGCCGAGGCTTTCGAGAGCGGTCTCAACGGCGGAGAGACGGACGAGTTTTTTTCCGTTACCGTCCCCGTTCCCGTCCATGCTGCCAGGCCCGCCGAGGATATCGGCGATGGCTTTTTCGCAGCGTTCGCGGAGAGTGAATTCGCGTTCGATCTCGATCTCCTGGCAGACGGCGCGGCGGAAAGAGGCATGGATGTTTCTTGCCGCCATGCGGGAACGCTTGCTCGAAGCTTCCTGCAGCGCGGCGATGGCTGTGCCGCTCGTAACTCCGGCATGTGTCATGCCGCGGGCGAATTCGTTCGCGCCGGATTCCTCCTTGATGGAGTTGCGCATCTCGGCGATATAGCTGAGCATATAGGAGGGCAGCGGCGCTGTGCTGAACCAGGAAACGCCGTTCAGATTATCGCCCTGATGCACCTCCTTCGACCAGTCGCGAAGGTCGGCGGGGTCGAAGCCGCTCGCGCCGGTGATGAGAAGCTTGTTGTGGCTCGCGAGCAGGGCGTTTTTCATAACGATCTGGTCGAGCTTGTCGGAATTGCGCTGCATCGTTTCGAACATGTCCACGAAGCCGCAGCCGAGGCAGCTGCCCTTGCGCTCAAAGAGTTTTGTAATAACAAAAGGATATTCGCCGTGGGCAAAATAGCCGTTCGGACGGATATCGCGGCTGTCCTCGAGCATCGTTCCGCCCGCAAGCTTGATCATGTGGACGGCGTACCTGTCGCGGGTGGGATCATAGACCCTGCGCCAGCATTCGATGAGCATGATGCTGCGGTCCCAGCGCGGCGCAAGCAGCTCCTCGCGCGGCAGCTCCGCAAGGAAGCCGTCCTCCCGGAGCTCATCCGCCTTTTCGGGATAATGCTGCTCGAACCATTCGCGGGTGCGGCGCGTGAATTTGAAAACGGCGCGGCCGTCCTGAAGATCGGCGGCGAGGGGATCGAACATCACGCTGCGGTTGTCGACATGGCAGAGGAATGCTCCGCCGATGCCGCCATTTGCGTCCGGGTCGAAGCCCGTTTGCTGAACGCCGTAGCCGCCGACAAGCAGGTCATGCGTCATCTTCATGTATTCCTCGTCATAGGCGCAGCGCAGGTGATTTTCGTGGATGATGTGGGTGAAGATCTCCGCGAGCGCGTCGTATTCCCGCTCGTCGGAGCTCACGATCGCCTCGGGCATATAGTCCACAAGGTCCGCGCGCACGTTCTCGATCGTGCTCTGCAGAATGGGCGTGACGGGCCGGGGCTCGTTCTTTTCTCCGACGGGGACGTCGAACCAGTGGTCGCCGCGGTACATCTTCTCGCATTTTTCGAGCCTTGACCATTCCGGCAGGTAGGCTTCGTAAAACTCGTTGAAGAGGGCATAGAGCGCCTCCGTTTCCTCCGCCTTTGTCAGTGCCCTGCCCGTTCCGACGGGGTCGACAAAGCCGAGAGGCGCGGCGCTTCGTTCTTTTTTGTCCATAATGGCTCCTTTCTTTTTCAAAAGAAAATGCAGTATTCAGCTTGAAAACCAGCCGCCGGAGGGCTCCGGAAGGCTGAGGGGATCATAGGCTTTCGCGCGGACGAGCTTCGTTTCCGCCGCGGCGTGGGGGCGGCTCATGAGGCCGTAGCGGAGCGCTTCCGGCGCGTGGTCGTTCCCATCGGCGGCGTCCTCGCGGTCGAGCCTGTCGAATTCGAGAAGGGGGAGCTGGCGGATCAGGTTCACGCAGCAGGGGAAGCACTGCCACATCGGCCTTTCACCGCCGCCCACGGCGTCCGGCACGGGGGCGAGGTATTCGCGGACGCGGTTCCAGCCGGCGATGCGGGAATTATCCGCCGGCGTCAGCGCAAGCCCCTTCGCCGCGAAGAGCTCCGCAAGGGTCTCGCCCTCGAAACCGCCGCCGGAGGAGAGGATCGCGCCGCGCTTCTGCCACATATCGGGCGAGGCGACGGTGTAGGCGATTTTTTCACTGCCACTGCCGCCGCCGCTGAGCTCGAGCACCTTTTTCGCGACCTCGTCGGCGCGCATGAGGCGGACGTAGAGCTCGCGGTAGGTATAGACCCGCCCTTCGCCGTCGACGGCATGCCAGAGCACGCAGCAGGGGTCGTTGTAGCCCCAGTCCATCGAGCGGAAACGGCGCCATCCCGCGGGGATGGTGAATGGCTTCACAACGTGCTTTTCCCTCGAAAATTCGGGGAAATACTGCCCCTCGTGAACGTCCCAGTCGCCGTCGAGATGCGCCCGACGCAATTCCTCCGGCAGAGCCATGAGCTGGCGGATATAGCCGGGGTCGCTTTCGAGCAGGACCTTGTTGTCGTAGATGCGGGCGGGAATGAAAACATAGTCCTCCGGCCGCTCGCCTTCCGTATACTGCCTGTCGATGAAGAGCCGCTTCACCCAGGCGTGGCCGACGTTGCCGGGGTTGCAGGTGTAATACATCCTCGGCGAAAAATCCTTCCGCGTGGTGCGGTTGCAGGTCGTCAGGAAGCGCATCTGCTCCTCCGTGAAGTGCGTCGCCTCCTCGAGGCCGACAACGGCGTATTCCTGACCCTGGTATTGGTAAACGTCCTGCGCGGTATCGCAGTAGCCGAGCTTGAGCCGCGAGCCGTTCGGGAAAAGGAAGACGCGCTCCGTGCCGTTATAGCGCGCGATGCCGTAAAGCTCCTGCTGCAGCGGCACGATATGGTTCTCCCGAAGCTCCGGCAGCGTTCTTCGAAGGAGCAGAAGGCGGAGGTTCGGATAGCGCAGGGCGAGCAGCACGAACTTCCGCCGCATTGCCCAGCTTTTCCCGCCGCCGCGCGCTCCGCCGTAAGCGATATGCCTTGCGCGCGCAAGGAAAAACTCGCGCTGACGCGGGTTCGGCTCGCCCCGTAAGATCAGTTTCATAATAATCCTTTCAGGCGATGATAAAATTGTAAAGATTCGATCGGTTCCCGGTTTCCCGGGCAGCGGGACGCGGGGGAGGATCGTTTCCGATCCGGTAACTGGCTGAAATTCGCTCGATGCGCCGATGGATCTGATTCGGCCGCTCAAGGCGGCAAAGGGTGGCTTCGTCCGCGTCCCGCCCGCCGCAGAAAACCTGCGTTGGCATTTGTATTAAGTTTTCAGGCAGGGCTTTTTCCCTGCCCTAATTTAATTATAACATTTCGGCTTTGCCCGGAACAATCGCGAATTGAGCTTTATTGATACAAATATTGGTACAGCGAGCCGCTTGACAGGAAAACTTTCGCGTGGTATCCGCGCCCGCGAGCACGGACGCCGCGGCGGAAAATATGGTATAATAGAATTAGGGTGGTGCGCCGGAAAGGAGCGCAATGGAAGAAAAACACGCGGCGGAAACGCCGAAGTCCCCCGTGGAAAAGCCCCGCGGGAAACAGACCGCGAAGCAGGCGGGCAAACTCACCGCGAAGGCCGAAGAGAACCCGGAAAAGCTCAAAAAGCTTGCCCTCGGCGCGATCGTCGGGATGCTGAAGGACGAATCGCTCAAGCCCTCCGAAAGGCTGAGCGCCGCGAAAGCCATTCTCGATTATCTCGAAAAGCAACCGTCGGAGGACCCGGACGAAGCTCTCACCGTCATTTTCGAGAATCTGCCGGAAGGGTTCGCGGACTGACCCGGCAGGCGGGCAGCGGCGAAGCGCGATTCATTGACGGACCGGACTTCGGCTCATGTCAGAGCGCCCGCAGGGGCGGAACAAAACTACACCACAAACAGCAAAGCCCGGAACCGAACGGAACCGGGCAATTTTATTTCAAAAGGTTTTGATTTTTCACAGCGGGCGTTGGAGGTACTCTTCCCGCGTGATTTCAAGCAGCGTAATGCCGTTCTCTTCGCCGATCTCCCTGAAGAGCGCGGCGCGGTGGATGGCGAGCGCCGCCTTTTCAGAGCCCCTTTTAGCTATAGAAGTATAACTCTTGACAATAAAAAAACTAAGCATATAATATCATATAGATGAAGCTGTATCGACGCTAGAAATTTTTGTGTCTGCGTACAGAAAAACTAAATAGCTTCTTTTAAGAGAGGAGGAAATGTAAAATCGCAAATAAAACTCAGTATACAACAGTATTCTTGTTTATGAAAGGAAAGGAACAAAACTATGAAAAAACTGATTTCGATTATTATTACTTTATGATCTTTATACGCTTATGTTCACTACCTGTACACACTCAGGTGTAGCGTCAGAGTACAGTATAAACTATCATCTTGTTACATGTTCACTGTGCGGTAATGTACAGCAGAAACCACATATATGGATATACTATTCAACTTACAAGAATTGCAGTGTGTGTAACTGTATTGTTCCTTTGTCTATGGCATCCAAGCAACTGCAGGCGGATTGCTTTGTCAAATAGAATCGCTTTTTGCAATAATTCGCCGTGGTTGCGGTCATAGCTGATTTTATGTAGGAGGTGTCAATAATGAAAAAACAGTTTTTGCTGATTTTGCTTTCCCTGCTGCTGGTATCCGCCTGCGGGCAGGTCAAAGAAAACCAAACAATGGATAACTCGAATGGAAACGGCGGGGGGGTCAGTTCTGCGCAGCCCGACGGAAGCGAGCTGAATACGGAGGAGCAGAAGGATCGAATCAGCCGGGATGAGGCAATTAGAATCATAGAAACACTGACGGAGCTGCATGCCGGTCAGTACGTTGGAAACAACGATACCCTTGGGTTGAAGTTGTCCGATACAGTCGCGGCGGAGCTTGAACAGCGGCGCAGCGGCGTGACAGAAGCGGAAAACAGGATCGGAGCGCATTTCGTTTCCGCGAAAGCGGAAGCGGATATAGTTGGCGTTGAACAGACCGACGAAGGTTTTTTGATCCGTTTTACGGAAAAATATGAGATTTCGTACAGATATCCGGACTCATCAACGGATAATATCTACAGAGAAGGGATACAGCACACAGCCGTCGTAGCCTTCGACGGGACCGTCGTTTCCGACATATTTAATGAGGAATACTCGACAGGGTTCAACAACTCAACCGAACTTCCGGATTGTTGAACATCCCACGCGGCAACAGGAGCAATGCCGATAGCATTCAAGGACCACGTTGCAATTTAAACAGCCTACAAGGCATTGGAGAGCTTTGATTGGCGTAGGCATTCGTCGACGGCGCCGTTCCGGCGGATGATAAAGAAAAGCTCCGGATTAGAGGCCTCATCCGCCCGAAAGCATGCGAAACAAAACTACACCACAAACAGCAAAGCCCGGAACCGAACGGAACCGGGCAATTTAATTTCAAAAGGTTTTGATTTTTCACAGCGGGCGTTGGAGGTACTCTTCCCGCGTGATTTCAAGCAGCGTAATGCCGTTCTCTTCGCCAATCTCCCTGAAGAGCGCGGCGCGGTGGATTGCGAGCGCCGCCTTTCGGGTCGGCTCAAAACAGTTGAAGAGGGCGGGGATACCGTCCACGGTGAACGCCCTCCTAAGGAGCAGCTCAAGGCCCTGCTTTCCGTAGCCTTTGCCGCGCTCCGAGGCGCGGATGACGACGCCGATCTCCCATCGGTCGGGCTCGGAAACGTGATGGTAGTTCACGTACCCGACGAACGTTCCGTCCGCTTTTCTTTGGAGATACGCGAAAAAGCGTTCCGGCGTTTTGCCCACCCATTCGGAAAACCAGCGTTCGCGCTCCGCTTCCGGGAAGGGGATGCAGCCGTCCGGCGGGAACCATGGCGCGTTATAGGCCATCGTTTCGGGGTCGGAAAGCAGTTCGGCGTAAAAACCGAGCTCGCCCTCTTTCGGGACATAAAGGCCGAGCTCATCGGAAAAACCGAAATCGAGACTGCATTTTTTGAGCAGCCTGCAGGGCTTGTAGGAGAGCTTCGACTGGCGCAGGCCCTCGTCGCCGGTGTCGTCCTGGCGGTTGATGAAAAGGAGCTCCGGATGCTCGTCCTTCATCTGCTCCGCATAGCTCATCGCGAGGAACTGGAACGCGCCGTGATAATCGGTCAGGGCCTTTTCAACGCTGACGTGGAGCGTATCGCCGATGGCCTCGCCGACGGTCAAGCCGGCGACCTCGCCGTTCACCGTGAGCACGCCGCCCGAAACGCCGAGCTTATCGAAGAGGCGCAGCAGCTCCTCCGAGCGGATGAGATCTTCCTCCGACATGGCGTTGCCCTTGTCCATCTCCGCGTGATGGCGGCGCAGAAACGCGATCGCTGCCTCGCGGTTTTCGGCGGAAAGGGGCGCGTAGGCATGGTCGGGGTTCTCGCGCAGGAAGCGGTTGACGTGGTTGCGGTGCGCGTGCAGCGCTTTGCCGGGGTAGCCGAGAAAATTCCCGATGGGGTAGAGATAATCCGGGTCGGTAGAATCCGGATCGACGGCGGCGCCGCGGCCTACGGCGGTGATGAGCTTTTCAACGTATTCCTCCGGCACGGTGGAAAAGCGGAGGGGGATATTCCTTTCCCGCGCGTCGGCGATGACGGCGCGGACGGCGGCGGCGAAATCGCCGTTCCCGACGGGAAGGGAATAATAAAGCCCCTGTCCGTCCGGCGGCAGATGCGGGTCCACGACGCCGGCGCAGCAAACGAGCATGCCGTTCGTAACGGCGGCGCGGACGCGGTAGAATTCACGCCACATGAAAAGGCAGGCGACGGCATAATCGCAGAGCCGCACGTCGCCCGCAGTGAGTTTTTCGCGGTTCTCAACGAGAAGATCCGCGGTTATTGGCTGAAAATCAAGCATAAAAACGGCTTACTCGGCCTTCTGCTCCTCGCTTTCGTGATCGTGGCCGCAGCTGACACAGTTGCATTCCTCGGCCTTGCCCTCCTTGCGGGCATAGTAGTTGTCGATCGCGGCGCGGACGGCTTCCTCCGCGAGAACGGAGCAGTGCAGCTTTGCCGGGGGCAGACCCTCGAGCGCCTCCACGACGGCGGAGTTGGTGAGCTTCAGAGCCTCGTCGATGGATTTGCCCTTGATGAGCTCGGTCGCCATGCTGCTCGTCGCAACGGCGGCGCCGCAGCCGAAGGTCTTGAAGCCGACGTCCTCAATGATGCCGTCGTCGTTGACCTTCAGAAACATCTGCATGATGTCACCGCACTTCGCGTTGCCGACCATGCCTACGCCGTTTGCGCCTTCGACCTCGCCCATGTTGCGGGGATGTGCGAAATGATCCATAACTTTTTCGGTGTACATATTTAAAACCTCCTGTGTCTTGGTTGAGTGTGTGTTCGTGGATTGTTTTACTCCGGCCTCTTGCCGCCGGTTGGTTTTCTCCGGGTTTATTACCTGTTCCACAGCGGGCTCATATTGCGGAGCCTTTCGACGATCTTCGGCAGAACGTCGAGAACGTAGTCGACGTCCTCTTCGGTGGTGTCGTCGCCGAGCGTCAGGCGGAGCGAACCGTGGGCGACCTCGTGGGGAAGACCCATCGCGAGGAGCACGTGGGAGGGATCGAGCGAGCCGCTCGTGCAGGCGGAACCGCTCGAAGCGGCGATGCCGTTGAGGTCGAGCATCAGCAGGATTGATTCGCCTTCGATGAATTTGATGGAGTAGTTGACGTTGCCGGGCAGGCGCTCGGTCGGGTGACCGTTCAGCTTGACCTCCGGGATCAGCTCCGGGATGCGCTTGATGAGCTTATCGCGGAGCTTCGTCATGCGCGCGCTCGTTTCGTCGATGGAGCCGCAGGCGAGCTCGATCGCCTTGCCGAGGCCGACGATGCCCGCGACGTTCTCCGTGCCCGCGCGCTTATTGTGCTCCTGCGCGCCGCCGGTGAGCAGGGCGGGAACGACGATGCCCTTGCGGACGTACAGCGCGCCGACGCCCTTCGGCCCGTGGAATTTGTGGGCGGAGAGGGAGAGCATATCGATGTTCATCGCCTGAACGTCGATGTGGACGTGGCCGACGGCCTGAACGGCGTCCGTATGGAAGAAAACGCCCTTCTCGCGGCAGATTTTTCCGATCTCGGCGATCGGCATGATCGTTCCGACCTCGTTGTTGCCGAACATGACGGAAACGAGAATGGTATCGGGGCGGATGGCCTC
>JAEEGL016487324.1_pt1 | contig 14017 bp, 11 predicted proteins | sample 9134231 | NCBI WGS metagenome assembly JAEEGL01 (sample SAMN16246548, study PRJNA631951) | gut metagenome | biome: gut microbiome; feature: rumen; material: fiber-attached | host: Bos | place: Iran: Karaj | collected 2018-10
AAACGGAAATGGTGGCATTATGCCTTGGTCGCCGCTGTGACAATCGTTTTCGTTGCTGTCGCACTCCACTTCCGTGATTTCATATTCTCTAGAGATACACTTTTCTCGAACACGTACCATGGTGTCCAGGAGGGCGGAAAGCTTGGAATCGCATGCTTCATCTATGTGCTGCCACTGGTGGTTCTGTTCGTACTGTATTTCTTTGAAGACTATTACGACCAGAACTGGCAGGATTTCTCCTTCGTTATGATGATCTGCGCCTTCTGTGTGGATGTGGTTGCCTACTACGTTCTGGGGATCGGAAGGATGTGGACCTATTTCTTCCCCGCCTATGGCGTATGCGCAAGCTACTACCTCTACAAAGGCGTGACAAGCTCAAAGAGGAAAAAGCTGTACATTGTCGGATTGGTGCTTTATGTCCTGTTCATTGCCCTGAGGACCCTGATCCAAACCGAGTACTTCTATCCGTACGGAATAATGCCATACATATCGGTCTTCCATGGCTGACAAGGAACGAGGATGGATAACGGACAGCAGGCTGCAAAACAGAGAAAGATGGGGCGTCTGCCCATAATCGTTATCCTCGTCACCGTAATACTCCTCTTCGCATTCTTCCTCAAAGACATCCTCATACCTTTCATTGACATGGAGGTCCACAACGACGTGGATGGGGCAACCGCGCTTCTCAGGGAGAAAGGGGTCTTCGGGTTTTTGACCGTTGCGCTGGTCGAGGCCCTTCAGATGGTGGTCATCTTCATCCCCGCCGAATTCATACAGATCTCAAGCGGTCTGAGCTATCCGTTCCCAATGGCCCTGGCCCTTTGCGACATCGGAGTCTGCCTCGGAGCCACCATAATCTTCATCCTTGTCAGGGTATTCCACGTCCAGAGCGATGCCTTCGAGAAGCGCAGGGGCAAGATCGACAAGCTTTCGGCGAACGTGCGGGACCGCAACACCGTGTTCCTCCTGTACCTGCTTTTCTTCATGCCGCTGATTCCGTTCGGGGCTATCTGCTACTACGGAAGCGGGACCAAGCTGAAGTACAGAAGGTACATCCTGACCGTCGCCACCGGGGTTGTGCCGTCCATTGTGGTCTCAAACCTCATGGGTGCGGCGGGAAAGGCCTTCATAGAGAACTCTCTGCCGATGTGGCTCCTTATAGTGATAATAGTGGTCCTCGCGGCGATCCTGTTCGCGATAATCGTGTTCTTCATAAAGAAGTTCATCTTCAAAGGCGCCGAGGGGACCCCTGATTCGCTTCTGTACTTCATCACCTTCCATGTGTTTGGCCTCCTGCACGGCAGAAGACAGAAGGCGCAGATAGACGACAGGCTCCTCAACAAGGTCCAGGTCCCCTATCTTCTCCTTGCGAACCACGAGTCCTTCTTCGATTTCTACTACATCTCAAAGATGAACCATCCGAAGAACCCGGCCTACATGGTCAACGACTACTACTGCACAAGACCCTTCCTGAGGCGCCTTGCAAAAAGCAAGGCCATCATTCCCAAGAAGCTGTTCGTCCCGGACATGGCCTCTTCCATGTCTGTTCTCAGGATTCTCAGAGCAGGTTATCCGATAGTCATATTCCCAGAAGGCAGGCTCTCCCCTGACGGAAGGAGCAATCCGCTGGTCGACGGTGGTGCATTCTACAGAAGACTCGGAGTTGATATAGTCCTTGTCAAAATCACAGGAGCCTATTTCTCTAACCCCAAATGGCGAAGAAGAAGATTCCTCTCCGACATCAAGATAAAGGTTGAGCGTGTCCTTAAGGCTGATGAGATCAAAGATATGGATTCCAGTGAGCTGGACAGACTGATCACAAGGACCCTGTACAATGACGCATCAGAAAACCCCTGCAGGCCGTTTCCGCAAAAAGGAAAGGCACTTGGACTTGAGAACATCCTGTACAGATGTGCCGACTGCGGGGCGCTCTATTCAACCATGGGCGTGGGAAACGACCTTGTCTGCACAAAGTGCGGAGCAAGGCACACGCTTGACGACAGATACCACTTCACAGGAGATATCAGGACCATCGGCGAATACTACGACAGGATACGCCAGATGGAGGAGAGCACTCTGGACAGCTTCGAGCTCAGCGCAAAGGTCAGAACCAAGATACACATAGCCTCCACAGGGAGAAGCAAATTCGAAGACGGTGAATGCCATATGGACAGAGAGCGCTTTTCCTACAGGTCACAGAGTGTGGAGTTCTCTGTCCCGCTCAAGGACATGAGCGCCCTTGCCTTCTCAAGTGGGCAGGAGTTCGAGATCTACAATGGAAACGACCTGATGTATTTCTACCCTGAAAAGGAAAGGCAGCAGGTGGCGCGCTGGGCGCTTCTAGTGGACATGGTTGCCGAAAGGAGACGACAGAATGAAAAAGGGTAAGACTCTTATCAACATTTCAAAGAGGACGTTTCTGAGCGTCTCCGCCTTGCTTGTGGGGCTTTTGGCCTTCTCCATAATCCTCACGTACATCGTTCCGAAAGGGGATTTCGGCACGCTCTCCGACGGCAGCGTGAACTATCTCCAGTACATACCCAGAGAAAGCCAGAGGGGAATCAACATCCTAAGAGGCATATTGGCCCCGGTTCTGGTGTTCGCATCAGATGACGGACTGTCACTGATCATGCTCTCCCTCTTTTTGTTCGTCATCTCATCAGCCTTCCAGGTGATGAACGACACTGGGGGAATCAAGGCGCTGGTTGTGTCGATCTCCGAAAGGTTCAAGGACAGGAGGAGCCTGCTTCTTGTGCTGATGTCCCTGCTCTTCTACTGCTTCGGATCGTTTTTAGGGCTCTTTGAAGAAATGCTGACAATGCTTCCGATTGTCGCTGCTCTTTGCATTTCAATCGGGTATGATTCGTTTACAGGCTTTCTGTGCTGCACAATCGCATGCGGGTTCGGTTTCGCCGGGGCAGTGACCAATCCGTTCACCGTTCTTCTCGCCTCACAGATAATCGGAGCCAACCCCATCGAGCACATCTGGTTCAGGCTGGTCATTTTCGCTGTTATGTTCGGCCTTCTGATGCTGTTTCTATTCTCATACATAAGACGGATAAAAGAGGATCCACGAGACAGCCTTACATACATCCACGACAAACTCTTATCTCTGGACGGCGACAATGATGTCGAGATGCAGGTCGAGAACGAGAAGAGGATTAAGACCGTCTATGCGGTTTTTATGCTTGTTGCCTTAGCTCTGATTGTGACAGTATCCCTCATCAGCTCCATCAGAGGCTATGCCGTTGTAATTCTAACTGCCTATTTCCTCGTCTTTGGAATCCTGTCAGGGTTCATCGCAAGCGGAGAGATGAAAAGCGTGCTGAAGAGCTTTCTCCGCGGCCTTCTGGGGGCGTTGCCGACTCTGGCCTTCATAGCGTTTGCGGCCTCTGTGAAGTTCGTCTTCGAGGAAGGCGGGATCCTGCCGACCATTGTGCACCAGATCAACACCCTGATAGAGGGGCACAGCCCTCTGGTGGTGGCGCTTGCAATCTACCTGATCGTTCTTGTCCTGGAATTCTTCATCTCATCATCCACGGCAAAGGCGATTCTGGTCATGGGTCTTCTGGCCATGGTGAACACAGGTCTTAGCAAGCAGATGCTGGTTCTGCTCTACACCTTTGCGGACGGCTACACGAACGTGATCTTCCCCACCTCCCCTGTTCTGCTGATATCACTTTCGATGATCGAGGTGGACTACTTCAGATGGATAAGGAAAAGCATACCGCTCTTTGCCGTAAACCTGATTCTGGTTATAGCCTTCATTGCGTTGGGGATTGCTGTAGGCTATTGAAAAAACAAAAAAGGGACCATCTGGTCCCTTGAATTCACAGATCAATAGCATTTAGTAGCCCTAATAGCACTTGATAGCCCTAATAGCCCTAATAGCCCTAATAGCCCTAGTAGCTCTAATAGCCCTGATAGCACTGCTGCAATCAAAGCCTCTCTGAACTCTCCACGTCCCTGAAGTAGCGGTATGTGTCAACCTTCAGCTCTCCGCAGGCGGCCTCATCGCATGCGATGATCGCGTTGTTGTGCATCTGAAGCGCGCTGCACGTCCACATCTGACTCACCCCGCCCTCTACTGTGTGTGCAAGGGCACGGGCCTTGTTGTGGCCGTTGATCAGAACCAGAACCTCCTTGGAGTCTGTGACAGTACCCACTCCAACAGACAGGGCATAGGAAGGTACCTTCGACGGGTCGTTTCCGAAGAAGCGCGAGTTGACGATCTTGGTGTCCGTGGTGAGGGTTCTCAGACCCGTTCTGGAGGAAAGGGATGTGAACGGCTCGTTGAATGCGATATGTCCGTCAACACCTATGCCGCCCATGAACAGATCGATCCCACCGAAAGAGGCGATCTTTTTCTCATAGTCCTCGCACTCCTTCACCGGATCCTTAGCCATACCGTTGAGCATGTTGATGTTCGCAGCGGGAAGGTCGATGTGGTTGAAGAAGTTCTCATGCATGAAGTACCAGTAGCTCTGGTCATGGTCGTGGTCAAGACCGACATACTCATCCATGTTGAAGGTGACTACATTCTTGAAGCTGACCTTGCCGGCCTTGTTCATCTCGATGAGCTTTCTGTAGACCCCGAGTGGAGAGGAACCCGTGGGCAGACCAAGTACGAACGGGCGTGGGCCCTTATGTGCATTGATTGCAGCCGCGATGTGCTCCGCAGCCCATCTGCTCATCTTCTCGTAGTTCTCCTGAATTACAACTCTCATCCGGATTCTCCTTTGTCATTCAACTGTCACACTCTTTGCCAGGTTGCGAGGCTTGTCCACATCCTCTCCCCTGCACACTGCTGTGTAGTATGCTAGCAATTGTAAAGGGATAATTGCAAGAGATGCGCTAAAGTATCCGTTGGTCTTGGGCACATAGACAACGAAGTCCGCGCTGTCCTCTATGTTGTAGTTCCCCTCGTTTGTGACAGCCATGAGAAAGGCCCCTCGGCTCTTGGCCTCAACCATGTTGCTAAGGGTCTTCTCGTAGAGGTTCGGCTGGGTGAGCACACCTATGACAAGACGTCCGTCCTCTATCAGGCTGATCGTCCCGTGCTTTAGCTCACCTGCCGCATAGGCCTCGGAATGGATGTAGCTGATTTCCTTCATCTTCAGACTTCCCTCAAGGCAGGTCGAGTAGTCCAGACCACGTCCTATGAAGAACACGTCTCTGGAGTTTATCAGCTTGGAGGCGAACCACTGAAGCCTTTCCTGCTGGTCTATTATCTTCTCGACCTTTGACGGAATTGAGTCAAGTTCGGCCAAAAGAGCATCCTTTTCGGATACGTCGATTCTACCTCTGCAGAAGGCGGTCTGGATTGCGAACAGGTACATCGCGACCAGCTGGCAGCTGTAGGCCTTCGTCGTTGCCACCGAGATTTCCGGTCCGGCCTTGATGTAGAAGACATGGTCGGCCTCACGGGCTATGGAGGAACCTACAACGTTGACTATGGCAAGTGTGGGAATCCCCAACTCATGTACCTTTCTGAGGGCCGCGAGGCTGTCTGCTGTCTCGCCCGACTGCGAGATGACTATGCAAAGGCAGTCATCCGGCATCGGAAGGTCCCTGTAGCGAAGCTCCGAAGAGAGCTCAACACGCACCGGAATCTTCGCAAGACCCTCAATCACATACTGTGCGGAGACGCCAACATGATATGCGGAGCCGCAGGCGACTATGATGATCTGGCTGAAGCCTCTCAGCTCTTCATCGGGGATGCACAGGTCAATCCTGCCTTCCGAAACGGCGCTGTGTATCGTGTCCGAGAGGACGTTTGGCTGCTCGTGGATCTCCTTCATCATGAAGTGCTGGAAACCGCCCTTCTCCGCAGCCTCCTCCGAGAATGTAATCTGCGAGACTTCTTTGGATATCTCATCACCGTTGAGGTCATAGAAATGGGCCTCTCCTGGAAGGAGCCTTCCCATCTCAAGGTTACCTATGTAGTAGACTGATCTGGTGTGGTTGAGAATGGCAGGGACATCCGAGGCGACAAAGGTCTGGCCGTCCTTCACGCCTATTATCATCGGGCTGTCATTTCTTGCAACGTACAGCTCGCCAGGATACTCCTTGAACATCACCTCCAAGGCATACGAGCCGCGGACACGGACCATGGTCCTCGCCAAAGCGTCTATGGGCCCCAGCCCATACTTCTTGTAGTAGTAGTCTATGAGCTTTATGACGACCTCGGTGTCCGTGGCGCTGTAGAATGAGTACCCATGGCTCAGCAGTTTTGTCCTGAGCTCCTGGTAATTCTCGATTATGCCGTTGTGGACCCCTACAACGTTGGACTCCACCAAACCCGAACCGGAGTTTCTGCAGTTGCCGCTGACATGTGGGTGGGCATTGGTCTTCGTCGGCTCCCCATGGGTCGCCCAGCGCGTATGCCCAATGCCGCAGGTCCCTACAAGATCCTTGCCGTCGTTGGTCTTCTGTATGAGATTCGAGAGCTTTCCAGTCGCCTTGACGACCTCTGCGGCGTTTGTCCCGTCTCTCACCGCAAGACCAGCCGAGTCATATCCTCGGTACTCTAGTTTCCTCAGGCCCTCCAGAAGAATCGGGGCGGCCTGCTGATACCCGGTGAATCCGACTATTCCACACATGGTTCAGCACTCTCAGACAGCGTAGCCTTTCTTCTTGATGACGGAGATGACCTCGTTAACATCCTGTCTGCAGATGTCCTCCGTCTGCGCCTCGACCATAACACGGATAAGCGGCTCTGTCCCACTCTCACGGACAAGGATTCTGCCCGAATTGCCGAGTTTGTCAGCAACCTTCTTGACCGCATTCTGGACATCCTCGTCCTCTATGGTCGTCTGCTTGTCCTTCACCCTGACGTTCTCCAGGACCTGGGGGTATGACTTCATCCCGGATGCAAGCTCGCTGAGCTTCTTCTTCTTCGCCAGCATGACCTCCATCACCTTGAGGGCTGTGAGGATTCCGTCTCCGGTGGAGGCGTATTTGGAGAAGATGATGTGTCCGCTCTGCTCGCCACCGATTCTGCAGCCGTGCTCAACCATGTAGTCGTGAACATATTTGTCGCCGACCTTCGTCTTGACCGCCTCTATGCCTTCCTCCTCAAGGGCCTTGAAGAACCCGAAGTTGGACATGACTGTTACGACGATTGTGTTGTTGATCAGCTTTCCCCTCTCCTTCATGTACTTTCCGTAGATGTACAGGATGTGGTCACCGTCCACGACATTGCCCTTCTCGTCCACGGCAAGGCATCTGTCGGCATCTCCATCGAATGCGAAGCCGACATCAAGCCCCTTGTCCACGACAAGCTTCTGCAATCCGCCGATGTGGGTGGAACCTGCGTTCTCGTTGATGTTGAAACCGTTCGGGTCCGCGTTGATCACGACGGTCTTGGCTCCAAGGGCGTCGAAGACAGCCTTGGCGATGCTCCACGTCGTTCCGTTTGCGCAGTCAAGACCCACGTTCATTCCTCTGAAGGAGTACTCGCACAGCGAGATGAGATAGCCGATATAGCGGTTTCTGCCAGAGACGTAGTCGACCATCTCCCCGATGTCGTGCCTTGTGGCGAACGGGATCTCGTCCCACTTCTGGCCGAAGCACTCCAGCTTGCCGTCAATGTAGTCCTCGCACAGATCCAGAACCGAGTCCTCCATCTTCTCGCCGTACTTGTTGATGATCTTTATTCCATTGTCATGGTACGGGTTGTGGGATGCGGTGATCATGATTCCGCAGTCGAAGTCATCGACATGGGCGATGTATGCCACGGACGGGGTTGTTGTCACGTGCATGAGATAGACATCGGCTCCGGATGCGACTATTCCGCCCGCCAGCATGTACTCGAACATGTAGCAGGACCTTCTCGTGTCCTTGCCTATGACGATCTTGGTGCTCTCGGAATCCCCGCGCTGCTCCCTGAGGCTCCTGTAGTACCATCCAAGGAACCTTCCGACCTTATATGCATGGTCTGCCGTCAGATTGACGTTCGACTCACCACGAAAACCATCTGTTCCGAAATATCTTCCCATAGTTCCTCCGTTATCTCTCTTCTCTTTTCACAATCACATTGCCTGTCTTGTAGATGCTTCCGCCGGGGACAATGCCTCTGACACATGAAAGCGGATAGACATTTGTGTGAGGGCACACAATCGTGCCCGGGTTGAGCACACTGTTGCACCCGATGTCCGCATAGTCGCCAAGCATGGCTCCCATCTTCCTCAGACCCGTCTGTATCTCCGGGTCCGAGTGGACGACGATGTTCCTCTTGTCAGCCTTGATGTTGGATGTGATCGACCCCGCACCCATATGGGCATGGAACCCGAGGATGCTGTCACCCACGTAGTTGTAGTGTGGAACCTCGCAGTTGTCGAAGATTATTACGTTCTTGAGCTCCACGGAATTGCCGATCACGCAGTTCGCACCAACAAGCGCGCTGCCTCTGATGAAGGCGCAGTGTCTGACTTCAGTCCCCGGGCCGATGATGCATGGCGCACCTAGATAGGCCGAGCGGAAAACCCTGGCGCTCTTGTGGACCCAAACCTTCGGGGCCATCTCCTCATACTCGCTTGGATCAAGCGATGCGCCAAGCTCCTCTATCAGAGCCTTGATCCCAGGAAGGGCCTCCCATGGGTATTCGAAACGCTTCAGGTAGTCCGATGCGATGGTGTGCTCCAAATCGAAAAGGTCGCATGTTCTGATCATATGGTCCCCCAAACAGCCTCAGTATCGAGGCCGAATGTGTACATGTCAACGCAAATCGGATTAAACTTTAAATTATTTCCATTTGAAACTTTACATTTTTGTGTAATTAAACTTTAATTAAACACATAAATGGTTGAAACGTCTGCATATCGCCTTTTGAGAAGCCTTTCCTCGAAATACCCCATCGTTCTTGTGACCGGGCCTCGCGGATGCTCCGCCAAGTCCCTTGCAAGGAACCTTGCCGGCAGCAAGAGCTTCATCAATCTTGAGGACGAGACCTCATTTGCCCTAGCTAGGCAATCCCCAAAGACGTTTCTTATGGCCTTCCCCGATGGGGCGGTCTTCGACTCCGCCCAGCGCCTGCCGTCCATAGTGGATGCGATGTCATACCACGTGGGAAGGTGGGGCTTTGTCCCCGGAAAGTTCATAGCCATATCCAACGGGATGGCTGAACCACACCCTCAGGATGACAGAATCGCCATATGCAACGTCGCCGGCCTTACCGTAGATGATCTGGCTCTGATGAAAAGGCCTGTGAGCAACCCGTTCAAACTGATGCAGAGCGGGCAGCTGCAGGACCTTGTGGAGCAGAGGGCCGAACCGGATGCCATATTGGAGCAGATGCTCTCGAAAGATGTCCTCGGACACATTAACGTATCCAATTTGGAGGTCTTCAAAACCTTCATGGCAGTCTGCGCATCATATAGCGCGCAAAGGCTCTCTGCGAATATGGTGGCAAAGCAGGCGGGAGTCTCCGCACCGACTGCGAAGACCTGGCTTTCCGTTCTTCAGAGAAGTCTCGCTGTCAGGGTGGTTCAGGAGAAGGACGAACCGTCACACACCTCGGCGTTCTTCTCCGACACCGGAATCCTCTGCTCCCTTCTTGGAATAGACAGTGCGGAGAGTCTGATCCTCAGCCCGCACAGGGACAGGGTTGCAAAGACCTTTGTCTTCAACGAGCTGCTTCGCGGCAGGTTCTACAGAAACCTTGACCAGAGCCTTTGCATCGGACAGCAGTCAGACTTCCACGCCGCCTGGAACGGGGGCTTCGAGATCATTGTGGATCCCAACATAGAGGTCACAGAGTCAAAGATGGATCAGGCGATGCAGGCTCAGAAGATATCCGGAAGGAAAGCTGTGGTGGTGCACCTGGGTGATGTGACATACACAAAGGACGGCATTGACTGCATAAGCTTCAGGGACCTGACGAAGCTGGCGATGGAGATAGACTACTTCTCCTGAAGAAGTGACAGGGAGGCCTTGTACTCGTCAACAGTCAGCGCCGAAGTGACGGCCTGTCTGACCTTTGCGCTGTTCGGGATTCCCTTCAGGTAGGCGCAGACATGCTTTCGCATCTCCCTGCATGCAGTGTTCTCGCCTAAAAAACCTACAAGTCCCAGAAGGTGCTCCATTATGGCATCAACCTTCTCCTTGACCGTGGCGATGCGCTTCTCACGTCCGTTTAGAAGGTCCTCCGTCTGACCGAATATGAACGGGTTTCCGATTGCCCCTCTTGCATAGGAGATTGCATCGACTCCAGTCTCCTTCAGCATCCTGACCCCGTCCTCGGCACAGAACAGATCGCCTGAACCGATGATGACCTTGTCGGCGAAGTGGTCCTTCAAGTCCTTGAGAAGCTCCCAGTGGGCGGTTGGCATATACAGCTGACTTCTTGTCCTCGCATGCATGCAGATTGCACTTGCCCCTGCGGAGAAAGCTAAATCTGCAACCTCAAGGTAGTTCAGACTCCCCGTATCCCAACCGGTCCTGATCTTTATCGTGACCGGTACAGGCACGTTCTCCACAATCGCTTTGACAATCTCATGGATGACCTTTGGCCTCTGAAGCAGAGCGCTTCCCGCACCGGTCTTGACGACCTTGGGAACAGGACAGCCGCAGTTTATGTCTATCAGAGCGGGCTTGTAGCGCATGACGTTCTCAAGCGAGCGCTTTGCCGTGTCGGCATCAGGCATGAAGAGTTGGACGGCGAGGTTTTTCTCCCCCTCGCCTCTCTCCATCAGCACCACCGTCTTGTCGTTGTCCCTTGCAACGCCCTCGCTGGACACCATCTCCGTATAGGCCAGGGCAGCACCCTTTGACAGGCAGATGCTCCTGTAGATCTTGTCGGTGTAGCCAGCAAGCGGGGCGAGAAACAGATTGGTCGGAAGATTGACGTTTCCTATTGAGACGGGATGCAGCAGATCAGCCAACTCAGGCCTCTGTCAGATGGAATGCGTTGAGGCTGTTCTGGTAGAGGATCTCCGCCATCTGCTCAATGTCCATGCCCTTGATCTCGGCAATCGCCTTCGCCGTCTCAGGCAGGTACTCCGGCTTGTTTCTGCGCTTTGTGTATTTGGCAGGAACCATGAAAGGCGCCTCGCTCTCTATGAGAATCCTGTTCTCCGGAAGGTTCTTGACCGTCTCGGTGAGCTTTCTGACATTCTTGTATGTGATGTTGCCTGCAAACGAGAAGTAAACAGGCAGCTCCATTGCCCTGAAGGCGTACTCCCAGTCCTCCGAATAGCAGTGGAAGATGGCTCCTTCCTCAGGGATGTTGTGCTTGAGGATGTCCAGAATGTGCTCTCCGGCCTCTCTGTTGTGGATGATCACAGGAAGATGGGCGCGACGTGCTATCTCCAGATGCTTCAGGAACATGTCAACCTGGACATCTCTGAACTGCAGGTACTTGCCGTAATCGAGACCGGTCTCCCCCACGGCGACGATTCTGTCCAGCTTCAGAAACTGCTGTATCTTGGTCTCCCAGCCGATGAGCTTGTTTCCGCTCTCTGTCGGAGATACACCAACAGCGTGGTAGACGTTCTTGGCGCTCTTCAGATTGTTGTAGATCACCTCGAAGTCTGTAAGGCTGTTGCAGATTGAGACTATATGGGCCACCCCGACCCTCTTTGCATACTGTACGGCAAGAAGCTGTTCGAGTTGGTCCTCATGTATAAGGCCTAAATGGCAATGTGTATCAAATAAACGCATAGAGAACCCTTCCTATGTCCATTATTTTTCTATGCAATCGAACGTTGCAGTAGATATAACTTAGCACGGGTTTTTATACCCGTCAAGTTTTGAAACGATCTCCGGCTCAAGCTTCAGCTTATCCGGCTCTGTAGCCCTGATCAGCTCAATGGCTAGAATCTCGGTGGGGTCCACAAGGTCGATTCCGTAGTAGCTTCTGCTGCCGTTGAAGACCAGAGGAAGTTCAGTGCAACCCAGAATCACAACGCTGCAGCCCTTGCCTCGCAGATGGTCAACCGCAGAACTGACAGCCTCCCGAGCCTTTTCTGAGACACCTGAAAGCGCCTTGATCCCATAGACCTTGTCATATATGGCCTGATGCACGGCCTTTGCAACTATCTCATCCGGCTTTATGATTTCGGAGAAATAGTAGTCGTAGACGTTGCAGCGCAGAGTCCCCAGTGTGGCGAGAAGACCAACCTTGAGACCTGCCCTGTCAGAGAAAACCTTCGAGACGAAGTCGTGGGTCTTCTCGATCATGTTAACGAATGCCACCCCTTTCGGAATGTTCACACGGCTCAGAATCCCAGGTGCATGGGCGGTGTTGCAGCATACCCCGACTGCGGTGGCGCCGCAACCGGAAAGCCAGCTGATGCACCTCTCAATTCCCGGGGCAGGATCCTCACCTCCATTGATCAGGTATTCGGTCCTGTCAGGGATGATTGAAGGGCATGATGCAAGAAAGAGATTGATGTGGTCCTGGTCCCTGTCCGCCAACGTATGGCTGAAGACCTTGTTGGCCAGATCAGTGCCAGCTGCCGGTCCCACTCCACCGACTATTCCGATTGCCTTCATTCGTCGTATTCCTTTATCGGCTGTTCCATTGCCCAGTTGAACAGTTTCTCCCTGCCCCCTTGGGTCTGGCTGAATGTGAAAGTACCATCATCAGTGACGATCTCAACGCTGGAGAGAAGAATCTTTCGGTTGAAGCGCCAGCTTCTGATGGCCTTGCGCCTGATGACCATTATCTGGGTCTGAACCATTGGGCCTGCTGCCACCACAACGACTCTGGAGTCTGTTATTGCAACCATGCGCCTTGATCCGCCGTAGTAAGCGGTGAGGATGCAGTTCACCTTCTCGTCGTATGGAAGATATGAGGCAAGCGGCTTCAGTTCAAGCCGATGGTAATACTCGCTGTAAATGCCCAGTTCCCTGAGCCTGTCTTCAAGAAATTTCTTGTCCATGTATAAAAAAGACGGAAAGCACCGAAGCGCTTTCCGTCAATACTCCTTCAAAGGATCACTTTTTGGCAAGCACTGAATCGGTGGTGAGGAACTTCATCCTCTTGGCGATACATGCTGTGCATGTGAGGTCGCCTGTGACGTTCAGTGCTGTTCTTCCCATGTCGAGAAGTGCATCGATACCAAGGATCATTGCATATGCACCTGCGAGCACCGTGCCCTCTGCGATCGGCAGTCCGATTCCCTGCATGACCATTGCGAGCATGATTGCTCCGGCTCCCGGGACACCTGCGGTTCCGATCGAGGCAAGTGTTGCAAGCAGAGTGATCATTGCCATCTCACCGATTGTCAGGCCTCTGCCGAAGCATGACATGACGAGGAAGAATGCACATACACCCTGATAGATTGCTGTTCCGTCCATGTTGATTGTGGCTCCGAGCGGCAGCGAGAAGGCGTAGACCTCCTTGTCTATTCCGAGGTTCTCGGCGGCTGTCATTGTTGTCGGAAGGGTTCCGTTTGAGGAACGTGTGACGAAAGCGGTGATGAACGGGGTCCTTGCTTCCTTGAAGAAGGCGCCAACCTTGATTCCGTAGATCTTAAGCAGTCCGCCATAGACAAGGACGATGTGGATGATATATCCGATGAAACATGCGACGACGACCATGACCAGAGCACCCGCAACCTTGGCTCCGTTCTTTGCGAAGACCTCACAGATGAGCACTGCGACACCAAGCGGCGCGTACTGCATGATTCCCCTGACGACCATCATCATGACTTCTGTAAGACAGTCGAAGATCTGATATGTGGTTGTGGCGGCAGCTGCAACTCTCTCGTTCTTGGAAACCTTGAGGAATGAAAGGCAGAGACCGAAGACAAGAGCGAAGAAGATGACCTGGAGGACCGTCTCGTTGACAAGTGATGTGAGGACGCTTGTCGGGATGATGTTTGAAATGACCGACCAGACATCAGTTGCACCGGTCTTACCTGCAGCACCGGCCGCAAGTGCCTCGACCGCTGCGAGAGCAGCATGAGGTCTGAAGATGTTTGCCATCACGAGACCGATTATGACTCCACATGCAGAAGTGAGCAGATAGATGATGACGACTCTGATACCGATCTTACCTACATTGGCCGGA
>JAEEGL016498691.1_pt1 | contig 14017 bp, 13 predicted proteins | sample 9134231 | NCBI WGS metagenome assembly JAEEGL01 (sample SAMN16246548, study PRJNA631951) | gut metagenome | biome: gut microbiome; feature: rumen; material: fiber-attached | host: Bos | place: Iran: Karaj | collected 2018-10
CTGGTCCTTGTTGTTATTTTCTTCGCGATCACAACAAAAGGATCGATACTCTCTGCAATGAACTTCGAGGCTCTTATCACACAGAACGCATACGTTTTCATTCTTGCGACAGGTATGTTCATGTGTATGCTGATCAAAGGTAACATTGACCTTTCGGTCGGCGCGACGGTCTGCCTCGTTGATGCTATAGGAGCATATATGCTCGTTAACATGGGGATCTCGGTTCCCGTAGCAATGATAGCAATGGTACTTATAGGATGCGTAATAGGTGCGGTTCTCGGATGGCTCATCGCTTATCTGAACATCCCGCCTTGGATCGCAACGCTCGGCGGATTCCTTGCGTTCCGCGGACTCGGTACCAAGATAGTAACAACAGCATCATCAACATCTTCAATATCGATCAACGATATCGAAGGCTTCAAGATGCTTTTCAACAGCCATATACCTAAGAGTTTTTCGGTACCTATCGGTATCATCTGCTGTGCGATCTTTATATTCCTTCAGGTAAAGAGCAGAGCAACAAAGATCAAGAAGGGTTATGAAGCGGAAACAATGGCTTCGCTTGTTACAAGGTGTGTCATCATAAGTGCGATAATCATGTTGTTTGCACTTAAGTACGGTGGAGTACTCGACAAGATAGCTCTCGGAATTCCGACGGTTCTTATCTGGGTTGTTGTAGTTCTTCTCGTATATGATTTTATCGCCAGCAAGACCGTTCTCGGACGTTACTTCTACGCGATGGGCGGTAACATGGAGGCAACAAGACTTTCCGGTATCGACACGAAGCTCGTTCTCTTCTTTGCATACCTTAACATGCAGTTCCTGTCCGTTATAGCAGGATGGACAAGCCTTGCAAAGCTGTCAACATCAAACGGATATATGGGACAGAACTACGAGCTTGATGCGATCTCGGCTTGTATCGTCGGCGGTGTCAGTGCATACGGCGGATCCGGAAGCGTATTCGGAATGGTTGTAGGTGCTACGCTGATCGGTGTCATCAACCTCGGTATGTCGATCATGAGTATCGACCCGAACTGGCAGAAGGTCGTTAAAGGTGTCGTTCTTCTTGCGGCAGTTGTATTTGAGATAGTTAACAACCGTCCCAAGACAAAATCATGATCAGCCCTTAATAAATCCATTATTATAAAGGGGAACCCTTCACTTTCGCATCTGCGGGGTGGAGGGTTCTTTTATATGCTGGAAGGAGGGGCCCACGAAGTGGGAAGATTCCTTGCTGCACGACGAGCCCCCTATCGACGAAGTCGATTTAAATGGGCGAGTCTCCTTTGGATATGCTAATATATAGAATATGAGCAATACGGATTTCAATATAGAGGAAGAATTGAATAAGCTCCCGCAGCAGCCCGGAGTGTATATCATGCATGACGCCGATGATGTGATCATCTATGTCGGCAAGGCGGTGATATTGCGAAACCGTGTGCGGTCGTACTTCAGGGAAAGTACGAAGAAGAGTGTTAAGATCTCCCAGATGGTAAAGCATATCGCCTGGTTTGAGTATGTTGTCACGGATTCCGAACTTGAAGCACTCGTCCTTGAGAATAATCTCATTAAGGAGAATCAGCCTAAGTACAACACGATGCTCAAGGATGACAAGACTTATCCGTATATAAAGGTAACGGTTGCAGATGATTTTCCGAGGATCGTGATGTGCAGGAAAGTCATCAAGGATAATGCGAGATACTTCGGCCCGTTCACGTCGGGAGAGGCTGTCAGGGAGACGATAGATCTGCTGTGCAAGCTCTACATGATAAGAAGATGCCGTATGAACATCGGCACGGAACAAAGCGGATCCGGGGATGAGAGAAAGTGTCTGTATTATCATATGGGGCAGTGTGGGGCACCGTGTGACGGCCTTGTAAGTGTGGCCGAATACTCGGAGAATGTTGAGAAGGCGATAGATTTCCTGAACGGTGATCATGCCCATGTCGTCAGAGAGCTTGAGCAGAAGATGCAGAAGGAATCGGAGACGCTATGTTTTGAGCGTGCAGCGGAATACAGGGATCTTATCGAGAGCGTGAAGAAGGTATCACAGAAGCAGAAGATCACGGATACCGGTGGGGACAACAGGGATGTCATCGCGCTTGCAAGGGGAGAAGATTCGGTGATAGTCCAGATGTTCTTTGTAAGGGACGGACGTGTCGTCGGCAGAGAACATTATTACATGAACCATACGGAGGATGAATCAACAGAAGATATACTCGCAGCATTTTTGATGCAGTTCTATACGGGTGCGCCTTTTATACCGAAGGAGATACTGCTCCCGTGCGAGCCGTCCGGAGATGAGCTTATCAGCGAGTGGATGAGCGCTCAGAACGGGTCGAAGGTTACGCTTGTTGTACCGCAAAAAGGCAAAAAGGAAAAGCTTCTGGCGCTTGCCGCCGAGAATGCCCGCATACTCCTTGATAAGGATCTCGAGAAGATAAAAAGGAACCGAGAGAAGACGATCGGAGCGGTGGAAGAGATAGCGCAGCTCTTAGAACTTTCCGGTCTGCACCGTATGGAGGCATATGATATCTCGAACATAAGCGGTTTTGAATCGGTTGGATCAATGGTCGTGTACGAGGACGGAAGACCCAAGCCGAACGAATACAGAAAGTTTAAGATACGTACGGTTGAGGGGCCGAATGATTATGCGAGCATGGAGGAAGTACTGACAAGAAGATTTGAGCATGGACTTGAAGAAAAACGATCGGAAGATCTCGCAGGTAAGTTTTCGAGCTTTCCTGATCTGATACTGATGGACGGCGGCAGGGGACAGGTCAATATATGCGAGGATGTTCTGCAAAAGCTCGGACTCGATATCCCTGTATGCGGAATGGTAAAGGATGACAATCACAGGACAAGAGGTCTGTATTATAACAACAAGGAACTGCCGATATCGCATTCTTCCGAGGGGTTCCATCTCATAACAAGGATACAGGACGAGGCTCACAGATTTGCGATCACTTTTCACAGGAATCTTCGCAAAAAGGAACAGGTACATTCGATACTTGATGATATCCCCGGTGTAGGACCGAGGCGGAGAAAGGCGCTCATGAAAGCATTTGAATCCATTGAGGAGATCAAGGCGGCATCTGCAGAAGAACTTTGTGCCGTTGAAGGATTTAACAGGGCGGCGGCATCTGCCGTGTATGATTTTTTCCATAAAGTATGATATACTTAAGTTTGCGCTGTAAATAATATGATCTGGAGGTAAGATATGCCATCTGTATCCGTTAGTGAACTGATCGACAAAATGAAGCTTGTGAACCTGACACCGGAGATCGATGTTGAGGAGATCAAGATCACCCAGCCCGACATCAACCGTCCCGCACTTCAGATGGCGGGATTCCTGGAGCACTTTGAGACCGGACGTGTCCAGATAATCGGTTTTGTCGAGTACACATACATGAACAAGCTTGATGACACCGTTAAGCGCAAGAGGTACGAGGACATACTGTGCGACGATACGCCGTGCTATGTTTTCTGCCGTGATCTGCAGCCGTCCGAGCTGTTCCTTGATATCGCAAAGGCTCACAATGTTGCGGTACTTATGTCGCACAAGAGCACGTCGAACCTCATGGCGGAGATCATCAGATGGCTCAACGTTAAGCTTGCCCCTTGTATTTCCGTTCACGGCGTTCTCGTTGATGTATACGGCGAAGGCGTCCTGATCACAGGTGAGAGCGGTATCGGTAAGTCCGAGGCGGCTCTTGAGCTTGTAAAGCGCGGACACAGACTTGTGAGCGATGACGTTGTCGAGATCAGAAAAGTAAGTGATGACACACTTATCGGAACTGCACCGGATATTACGAGACATCTTATCGAACTTCGAGGTATCGGTATCGTGGACGTTAAGATGCTCTTCGGTGTTTCGTCGGTAAGAGAGACACAGAGCATAGACCTTGTCATAAGGCTCGAAGAGTGGGACAAGGACAAAGACTATGACAGGATCGGACTTGAAGAGGAATATACGGAGTATCTCGGGAATAAAGTCGTATGCCACAGTATCCCGATAAGACCCGGAAGAAACCTTGCGATCATATGCGAGTCTGCGGCTGTTAACTTCAGGCAGAAGAAGATGGGATACAATGCGGCGCAGGAGTTGTATTCGAGATTCCAGAATTCATTAAAGACTAGGGAAGAAGAGGACGAATGATGGACCGTAAAGTTTTTGGAGTAGATATAGGCGGAACGACCGTCAAGATGGGAATGTTCACTTCGGAGGGAGAACTTATTGATAAGTGGGAGATCCCGACGAGGACCGAGAATGGCGGAGAGAGCATACTTCCGGATATTGCCGCATCCATAAAGAGCAAAATGGATAAGGAAGGCTTAAAGATCGAAGATGCCGCCGGTATCGGTATCAGCGTCCCCGGCCCTGTTGATGATGAAGGGATAATCCATAAATGTGTCAATCTCGGATGGGGTGTGTTCAATATATCCGATGAAATGAGAAAGCATATAGACCTGCCCGTGTTCGCAGGCAATGATGCAAATGCTGCAGCTCTCGGTGAAGCATGGAGGGGCGGCGGAAAAGGATGCAGAAACGTTGTGGTTGTCACGCTCGGAACTGGTGTGGGCGGAGGTATCATCGTAAACGGAAAGATACTGTCCGGATACATCGGAGCCGGCGGGGAGATAGGACACATCCACATAGATGACAATGAGACCGAAAAATGCGGATGCGGAAATACGGGCTGTCTTGAACAGTATGCTTCGGCAACCGGAATAGCAAGACTGGCTACAAGAAGACTTGCAAAGGATGATACACCTTCATCGATAAGAGGAGCATCGCATATGAATGCAAAGGTCGTATTTGATGCGGTAAAGGAAGGTGACGCTCTTGCGATCGAAGTCGCAGAGGAGTTCGGCAATATTCTCGGTAAGGGACTGTCGATAGTTGCGGATGTGACCAACCCGGAACTGTTTGTTATCGGGGGAGGCGTCAGCAAGGCAGGTCCTGTCGTACTTGACTATATCAAAAAGAATTATGTCAGATACGTATTCCACGCAAGCCGCGATACGAAGTTCACTCTTGCAACACTCGGTAATGATGCGGGAATATACGGTTCGGCAAAGCTTGTACTTGACGGAGTGGCAAAAGGTTGAGAGAAGACCTCGCGGAAAAGATAAAGAAGATCACATCGGAAGAAAACGTTCTTATTGACGAGCCGATGAGTGAGCATACGACTTTTAAGGTAGGTGGATGTGCGGATGTATTTGTCAGACCGCAGAGCATAGAGGAGGCGACAGAGATTGTACGCCTTCTTTTAGCGCAAGGTGAGACATACACGGTTATCGGTAACGGCAGCAATCTTCTCGTATCGGATAAAGGATACAGAGGATGTATCGTTTGCATGGGACCGGAGGATATATCGGTCGACGGCAGGATGATAACCGCAGGTGCCGGAGCGTTGCTGTCAAAGGTTGCGAGGAAAGCTTATGAAAACGGTCTCACAGGCCTTGAGTTTGCATCGGGGATACCGGGATCGGTCGGCGGTGCGATCGTTATGAATGCCGGCGCATACGGCGGAGAGATGAAGGATGTGACTGTCAGTGTGACACTCTACGATCCCGTATCGGACAGTGTGATCACGAATACTTGTGAAGAGATGGAGTTCGGATACCGGACGAGCATTTGCAAGACGTCCCCGCTTGTAGTTCTTGAGATGACAGTGAAGCTTGATGAGGGCAACAGGGAAACGATAAAAGAAACGATGGACGATCTTGCAAAAAAACGCAGGGACAAGCAGCCCCTGGAATATCCGAGTGCAGGAAGTACGTTCAAACGTCCGGAAGGATACTTTGCCGGAAAGCTCATAGAGGATGCGAATCTGAAGGGATTCGGTATAGGCGGAGCATATGTTTCCGAAAAGCACAGCGGGTTCGTGATCAATAAGGGCGGCGCGAGTGCGGATGATATCATAAGGCTGATACGTACCGTAAGGGCTAAGGTGTATGATCTGTCCGGTGTCATGCTCGAGCCTGAAGTTGTAATGCTCGGAGAGGATATGAGCTTATGAGATTTGTTGTGGTAACAGGCCTTTCCGGCGCGGGAAAGAGTACAACGCTTGATTTTCTTGAGGACAGGGGATACTACTGTGTCGATAATCTTCCCGTAAGACTGATCCTTGATTTTGCCAAGCTTCTTATCGATAATGATGAGATCGAGCGTGTGGCACTCGGCATTGATGTACGGACCGGTTCCGGATTCGACGAGCTTGAGGTTGTTCTTGAAAAGCTCAAGGAAATGGGGATCGGGTATGAGATACTGTTCCTTGAGTCCGATGACAATGTGCTTGTCAGGAGATATAAGGAAACGAGAAGGATTCATCCGTTGGCAAACGGGGACAGGATCGAGTACGGCATCAAGAGGGAGAGGGAGAGGCTCTCAAATATCAAGAAGCATGCCGCACACATAATAGATACTTCGCAGATGCTCACAAGGGAGTTGAAAGCCGAGATCGACAGGATCTTTGTGAGCGATATGGAATACAAGAACCTGTACGTGACCATATTGTCGTTCGGGTTCAAGTACGGGATCCCGTCCGATGCTGATCTCGTGTTTGATGTCAGGTTCCTTCCCAATCCGTATTATCACGAGGAACTTCGTCCTTTTAACGGATTGGACGCACCGGTTTCGGAGTTTGTTCTCGGATTTTCCGAGGCAAATGATTTTCTTGACAGACTCGAGGATATGCTGCTTTTCCTTATACCCAACTATATCAAGGAAGGCAAGAACCAGCTTGTCGTGGCGATAGGATGTACCGGAGGAAAGCACAGGAGTATTACGCTTGCAAAGGCCCTGTTTGACAGGATGAACAAATATGAGGACTATGGGTTCAAGCTCGATCACAGGGATTTTGGCAAGGACAGCGCAAGAGGGAAATAAAGATGTCATTTTCCGGAAACATCAAAGCAGAGCTTGAGCGGATCGTTCCGGCGTCAAGACATTGCCGTCTTGCGGAATTGGCTGCCATTTATGATTTTTGCGGTAAACGATCGGAGGAAACAGACGGAAAAATGGTCATTTCTTCCGAAAATGAGCTGGCGGTCAGAAAATGCTTTACTTTGCTTGGGAAAACATTTAATATGTATAAGGATTGCGAGAAATTGCGTTTTTTCGGCAAATGCGGCGCATCGTGGCGGCTTTCGATAGACGATCCCGAGGAGGCTGCAAAGGTCAGGGGAGCGATAGCACTGACCGCCGGGACGATGAGATCGTGCTGCGCAAGGGCTTATGTAAGAGGAGCTTTTCTTGCGGCCGGGTCCGTGAGCGATCCCGAAAAATCATATCATTTGGAGATAGTGTGCCAGGATGAGAGACAGGCACATTTTCTGACAGGGATACTTGAGGGCTTTGACATAGATGCCAAGGTTGTGATCCGCAAAAAGTATCACGTCCTGTATGTTAAGGACGGGACGAAGATAGTAGAAACGCTGAACGTTATGGGAGCGCATGTTGCGCTGATGGACTTTGAGAACATGCGGATCCTGAAGGAGATGCGTAACAGCGTTAACCGTAAGGTCAACTGTGAAACGGCCAATATCGGCAAGACAGTCACTGCGGCAGTCAGACAGATCGAAGACATCAAAAGTCTGATGAAAAGTGAGGCATATGACCGCCTGTCTCCGGCACTTAAGCAAATGGCAGAACTTCGGGTGACATATCCGGAAGCAACGCTCAAAGAGCTCGGAGAACTATCTGTTCCGACTCTGGGAAAGTCGGGGGTCAATCACAGGCTCAGAAAGCTTTCACGTCTGGCAGAGACTGTTGGCATAAAGGAGGAGAATTATGACAAAAAAGGAAACCGTCATCCGTCTTGAGAACGGATTGGAAGCAAGACCGATCGCATTGCTCGTTCAGGTTGCAAGCCAGTATGAGAGTTCGGTTTACATCGAGTACGGTGATAAGAGAGTAAATGCGAAGTCGATAATGGGAATGATGACGCTTGTCCTTGTAGCGGGAGATACCGTAACGGTAACGGCGGACGGATCCGACGAGGAAACGGCTGTTGATGCTATAGTCACTTATCTGGCAGGAGAATAATAAAGAAAATACCCCATAAAAAGGGAGGATGCCAAGTAGCACGCTACTTGGCATTTATTATGAAAAAGTATTTGCAATATCTGAAAACTCATCTTTTATGATGTCAGTATAGTTCACATAATTGTATAAAAAATGTTCCATAAATGAAAAGATTTTAAAATAAATATGAACAAATTATGAACAAGTGGTTTACATAACAATAAGAATATCATTTTGACCAAACAATGATTAAATGGTAAAATACTCGTTATGGATGTAGAAAAGAAAAGCATTATGCGAAAAGGTGACGGTAAAGTAATATCATATCTCGGACTCGGTCTTGTGCTGCTGGCTTTTATACTTGCGGTTGTAGTGACCAATGTCGCCGGGAGCGAATACTTTGCCGAGAATCTCATAATGACTATATGTCTCGCGATAGCAGTTGTGATCACCGTTTCGGGATATCTGACGATAGCGATAATAGTTGCCGCTGTAGGGACCATTATATTTGCCGGACTGAAAGCATATTCTCTTATCGCACTTTCCAAGGATATTCCGCCGCTTTCATTTCTGTGGATAGTTCTGCCCGCAATGTGTGTTGTCGGGATCGCGCTCTTTATAAAAAGGTATTCCCCGCTTACACTTGAAAATGCACTTCTGAAGAAGCAGATCGCAGAGCTTGTGATGATAGATCCCGTTACGGGTCTGTATAATCTCAGGAGTATGTTCATGGATATCCAGACACAGATATCATATGCAGAGCGAAATAACAGCCCGATATCGCTTATGATCTTAAGGTTGCGCTATCCTGCGGAGATGAGGAAAGTGCTCAAGGCTGCGCAGTATGAAAAGGTGATAAAGCAGCTGTCGCTCCTCATAGTAGATACTGTACGACTCGAGGACAGGGTCTATTCGATCGACGAGAACGGCGGTTTCGGTATCATTCTTACGTGTGACAGGGAAGGTACGAAGATAGTCGAAAAGAGATTGCGCGCCAAGCTTGACGATCCCAAATGGTTTGAGGGTATTTCCGACAAGCAGATAAGGACCGAGGTCAGGATCGGACATCTGCAGTATGACAAGGCAAAGTATAACCGCAACGCAAACAACTTCAAGGATGACGTTGAGGAAGAAGTTAACTATGATATGTAATATGTAGATAGGAGGGGCCCATCAAAGATGGGAAGAACCTGTCTGCACCGCGAGGCCCATTGCGAAGCAATTTGCATGGCCGAGCGTCCTTATGAGGAAAGGAGAATATAAATGAAATACATGATCACCGGCGGAGCCGGATTCATAGGTTCAAACATGGCTGACAGACTTCTGTCGGAGCCCGAAAATGAAGTGGTCGTTTATGACAATTTCTCGACCGGCAGACACGAGTTCCTTGAGGAAGCATCAAAGTCTGACAGGTTCACTTTGGTAGAAGGCGATACGCTCGATCTTCCGAAGCTTACAAAGGCAATGGAAGGTTGCGAGTTTGTTTTTCATTTTGCAGCCAACGCGGATGTAAGGATGGGATGCGAGCATCCGAAGAAGGATCTTGAGCAGAATACGATCGCAACGTTTAATGTCCTTGAGGCGATGCGTGCGAACAATATCAAAAGGATAGGATTTTCATCCACCGGGTCCGTATACGGAGAAGCGGAAGTGATCCCGACTCCCGAGAATGCACCTTTCCCGATACAGACCTCACTTTACGGTGCATCAAAGCTTGCCGGTGAAGGACTGCTTGCGGCTTATGCCGAAGGGTTCGGATTCACCGCATACATCTTCAGATTTGTTTCGATACTCGGAGAGCGTTATACGCACGGTCATGTTTTTGACTTCTGCAGGAAGCTATCCGACGATCCGACAAAGCTCCATATACTCGGAGACGGTCATCAGAAAAAATCATACCTTTACGTTAAGGACTGCATGGAGGCGATACTTACGGTAGTCAGGAACGCAAAGGAGAAAGTAAATATCTACAATCTCGGTACTGATGAGTATGTAGAGGTTAACGATTCCGTCGGGTTCATATGTAAAAAGCTCGGAGTGACTCCGGAGTTTACGTATGAAGGCGGAGAGCGCGGATGGATAGGTGACAACCCGTTCATCTATCTTGATACGAAAAAGGTCAGGTCACTCGGCTGGAAGCCGAAGGCTACGATAGAAGAAGGTGTCATCAAGACGGTTGAATACCTTCAGGCAAACCCGTGGGTGTTTGAGGCAAGAGACTGATACCGAAAACCGGCATATAATTAAGGAGACGATATGATCATTGCAAGAAGCCCGTTAAGGATAACACTCGGAGGAGGAGGAACTGATCTTCCCTCATATTATGAAGAAAGGGAAGGATTCCTCATCTCGGCGGCGATAGACAAGTATGTGTATATAACGCTTCATGAGACTTTCGAAAAGGGATATCTGATCAAGTATTCCAAGTTTGAAAAGTGCAGCGAGATAGATGAGATCCAACATCCGATAATACGTGAGGCATTAAAGCTTCTCGAATGGGATAAGCCATGTCTGGAGCTGACTTCCATGGCGGATATCCCGGCGGGGACCGGACTTGGATCTTCGAGCTCATTCACGACGGCACTTCTCCGCGCACTGCATACGATGCAGGGGAATATCGTGAGCACAAGAACGCTTGCCGAGGAAGCGTGCGAGATAGAGATGAACAGGCTTAAAGAGCCTATCGGTAAGCAGGATCAGTACATTGCAAGCTACGGCGGCATCACATGCATGAACTTCCATAAGGACGGTTATGTGTGGGTCGATCCTCTTCGCATAAGCGATGAAACACTGTATAACCTTGAGGATAATCTTATACTGTACTTCACGGGATTTTCGCGTTCCGCCGGGAATATATTGAAAGAGCAGAATGACAAGAGCAAGGATCATAACGAGGATATGCTCAAAAACCTTGATTTTGTCAAGGACCTCGGTTACCAGAGCAAGGCGGCTCTTGAAAAAGGAGATCTCGATACGTTCGCGGATATCATGAACGTTCATTGGGAATACAAAAAGAAACGCTCGGGAGGAATGAGCAATCCTCAGATTGATGAATGGTATTCCCTTGCGCTTGCAAACGGCGCTCAGGGTGGCAAGATGATCGGTGCCGGCGGCGGCGGATTCCTTATGTTCTATGTGAAGGATAAAGTACGTCTTCGTGATGCTCTCCGTGATACCGGTATGAGTGAAGTCAGGTTCAGGTTCGAGAAAGAGGGTTCGAGGGTATTATGATCACTCCTTCCGACGTACAGGTAGTCGTGTTGATGGGCGGCCTCGGCACAAGATTGAAGGACTATACAAAGGCATGTCCAAAATCTCTTGTTGAGGTTTCCGGGAAACCGTTCTTTGACTATCAGCTTGATCTTCTTATTGCATGGGGATTTAAGAAGTTCGTATTTCTTATCGGCTACAAGGCCGACATGATCGAAGAACACTACGGGGACGGAAGTGACCGCGGTATTTCTATCAGCTACAGTTATGACGGGGAAAAGCTCCTCGGGACGGGCGGTGCGGTAAGGCGTGCGATCCGGTTCCTGGAGGATGATTTTCTTCTTATCTATGGCGATTCGTTCATGGATATAGATTATGCGGAAACGCTGTACAGATATGAGAGGGGAAAAGCAGCGGGCGCAAAAGCTCTTATGACGGTCCTTCACAACAATGACCGTTTCGACAGGAGCAATGTCGTTATGAAGGGGAGCGATCTTGTTCTCTATGACAAACATAACCCCACCCCCGAAATGGATTATATCGATTACGGCGTATGCATGTATGAACGGTCGTTGTTTGAAAAGTTTTCGGACGACGAAGCATTTGACATTGCCGTTATCCAGCACGAGCTTTCCGTAAAGGGAGAGATGGTCGCACAGATCGTGACGAAGCGGTTCTATGAGATAGGCAGTCCCTCATCGCTCGCGGAGTTTTCGCGGTATGCGAGCATGCGCTTTAACGAAGATCATCCGGCGGTATTCGTGGATAGGGACGGAGTGATCAATAAGATAGTATGGAACGATGACATAGAACAGCTCGACAGTCCCATGAAGGTCGATCAGTTTGAGTTCCTTCCGGGAGCCATCGATGCACTCCGTGCGATCAAGGAAAAGGGATATTATATCTTTATCGTTACGAACCAGCCCGGAGCAGCGAAGGGAAAATGCAGCCTTGCGACGCTTTATGATATAAACACTTATATGCTTGATACATTCTCGAAAGAGGGAGTGGAAATAGACGACATATTCATGTGCCCTCATTATCCGAAAGAGCTCCCCACGACACGGGAAAAGTTCCTTATAAGAAAGTGTAACTGTCGTAAGCCCGAACCGGGACTCATATACAGAGCAATGAGAAAATACCGCATCGACATGTCACGGTCATACATGATCGGAGACTCGTGTACGGATGTTGTTGCGGGATCCGCAGTGGGGCTTTCCACGATATTTTTAGGAGACCTGAAGTGTGATCTGTGCAAAAAGCTGGCAGATGTTTCACCGACATTCGTAGCGGCTGACATCAGAGGCGCGGCAGATCTTGTTGAATAGTCAGATCCTGATAACCCGAAAGGGATCATGATAAAAGTCATATTGTTGGGAAATAAGTTTTATGGGAAAAGGAGGAAACAATCATGACTAAGGATTACATCAGGCAGTATCTTGAGGAAACGATAGATATCGCCAAGACAGTTTCGCAGGAGGAGATCGAAAAGGGAGTCAACATCCTGCGCGAAACAAAAAAGAATGAAGGAAGACTCTTCATTCTCGGAGTAGGCGGCAGTGCCGCAAATGCTTCACATGCAGTCAACGATTTCAGAAAGATCGGCGGTATCGAAACATATGCGCCTACGGACAACGTATCCGAACTGACTGCAAGAACAAACGACGAAGGCTGGGAGACAACATTTGCGGAATGGCTTAAGACAAGTCATTTGAACGGAAAGGACTGCATTATGGTGTTCTCGGTCGGAGGCGGAAGTGAGACGACATCTCTTAATATCGTTAATGCACTTAAGCTTGCAAAGGAAAGAGGAGCCAAGATCATTTCGATAGTATCCCGTACGGGAGGATACTCCAAACAGGTAAGCGACTCGTGTGTTCTTATCCCTGTTGTGGATGATTCGAGGATCACACCTCACGCCGAGGGATGGCAGGGAGTCATCTGGCATCTTTTAGTAAACGCATTGGTTAAGGTTAATGAATAGGGGGAGATATAAATGACAGCAAAAGATCTTACGATAACGATATATGCCGATGGAGCAGATATCGAGGCGATGAAGGAAGAGTACAAAAAGGGATACGTAAAAGGGTTCACGACAAATCCGACGCTCATGAAAAAAGCGGGAGTAAAAGACTATGTTACTTTTGCAAAAGAGTGTGTAAAGGAGATACCCGATCTGCCTCTTTCGCTTGAAGTTTTTGCAGATGATTTTGAGGGAATGGAAGAGGAAGCAAGGATCATCTGCGGACTCGGAAAAAATGTATTCGTTAAGATACCCATCACAAACTCAAAAGGTGAATCAAGTATCCCGTTGATCAAAAAACTTTCGGCAGAAGGTTTGAGATTAAATGTTACGGCGATCCTGACGATGGAACAGATCGAGGAGACGGTTGATGCGTTTGCCGACGGAACGGAAAATATAGTTTCAATATTTGCGGGACGTATAATGGACACCGGAGTAGATGCCGTTCCGATGATGAAGAAAGCAAAAGAGATCGCTGCAAAGAAGCCCGGAACGCTTACACTTTGGGCAAGCTGCAGAGAGGTTTACAACATTGTTCAGGCACAGGAATCCGGAACGGATATTATCACGGTAACGAATGCAATACTTGCAAAACTTCCGAACTTCGGAAAGGATCTCAAGCAGCTTTCTCTTGAGACTGTTCAGATGTTTGTGAACGACGGAAAGAGTCTCGGATTCAGCATTCGCGCATGATGCTTTTGAGTAAGTGCATTGTTTATCATGACAAAATCATAATAAATGTTGACAAAACC
>JAEEGL010151121.1_pt1 | contig 14016 bp, 13 predicted proteins | sample 9134231 | NCBI WGS metagenome assembly JAEEGL01 (sample SAMN16246548, study PRJNA631951) | gut metagenome | biome: gut microbiome; feature: rumen; material: fiber-attached | host: Bos | place: Iran: Karaj | collected 2018-10
AATAAGATGCTCTCATTTGAACACTTAATTCTTCAGGAATTGGTCTGTTCTTTATTTTAGATGAATCTACTATTAAAGCTCCATCTTTTTCTTCTACTTTACAATTTAAATGTTCCATTATTTTTACTAAATAATCAATATCACTTATTTCAGGAACATTATATATAGTACTTTTTGTTTTACAAAGAGTTGCTGCTGGTAATAATGCAACTGCACTATTTTTTGCACCACTTATGCATATTTCCCCAGATAATTCATTTTGTCCTTTAATAACTATTTTAGACATAAAACACTCTCCCTCTTAATATAAATATAATACTTATAATAATATTTATCAACAAATTAGACTTTTATTTACACAAAAAAAGCCTTTAAAAGGCTATTCTTTAATAATAAATATATATCTATCTTTTCCAGATAAATCTTTCTCAATTGATACTTTTACATCATTGAAATTTTCTTTAATAATATCAGATATTTTTTTAGCTTCTAAATATCCAATTTCAAATGCAATTATAAACTTTTCATTTAAATATTTCTTAGCTTCACTAAGTATCTTTTTATAGAAATATAATCCATTATCATCTGCATATAAAGCTATATGAGGTTCATATTTATCAACACTTTCCATTATTACTTCATCTTTAGAAATATATGGTGGATTACTTATAATGATGTCAAATTTATCATTAATATTACTAAATATATCACTTTCTATAAAGTTAATATTTAAATCATTACATTTAGCATTGTTTTTAGCAACTTCTAGAGCTTTTTTTGATATATCACACCCAGTAATATCACAATCTATTTTTTTCTTTAAAACTACTGAAATAGCTCCACTTCCAGTACCTATATCTAATACTTTAACTTTCTTATTAAATAATTCTTTATAATATTTAATTGTTTTTTCAACAAGAAATTCTGTCTCATATCTTGGTATTAGAACATCTTCATTAACATTTATTTTATATCCATAGAAATTAACATACCCAATCAAGTATTGGATTGGGTATTTATCTAATAGTTTTTTATAGTCTTCATCAATATTAGAACTAACTTTTAATAATTCTTCTGCTTCTAATTTTGAATAACCTAAATCAACTATTTTATTAATCATGATTTTCCTCTAAACGCATTCTTTCATCTTCAGCAATTAAAGCTTCTATTAAATCTTCTAAATCACCTTCCATGATTTTATCTAAATGCATTACAGTATAATTTATTCTATGGTCTGTTAATCTATTTTGTGGATAATTATATGTTCTAATCTTTTCAGATCTATCTCCAGTACCTATCTTACTTCTTCTTTCATTACCAACTTTTTCATCTTGTTCTCTTTGTTTTAAATCATATAATCTTGATTTAAGAATTTGCATTGCTCTTTCTTTATTCTTTATTTGACTTCTTTCAACTTGGCAATAAACAATTATTCCAGTTGGAATATGAGTTAATCTAACAGCTGAATCTGTTGTGTTAACACATTGTCCTCCAGCTCCACTACTTCTTGTAATATCAACTCTAATATCAGAATCTTTAATATCTACTTCTACTTCTTCTACTTCAGGCATTACTAGTACAGTAGCTGTTGAAGTATGAACTCTTCCTTGTGATTCTGTTTCAGGTACTCTTTGTACTCTATGAGCTCCACTTTCATATTTAAATTTAGAATATACTGATTCTCCACTTAATTGGAACTCTATTTGAGCATATCCTCCACTTTCACCTTCAACTTCATGAGTTACTTCTAATTTCCATCCTTGCTTTTCAGCATATTTAGAATACATTCTGAATAGATCTCCTGCAAAAATATTTGCTTCATCTCCACCAGCAGCACCTCTAATTTCCATAATAACGTTCTTTTCATCATTAGGATCTTTAGGTAAAAGTAATCTTTTTATTTCATTTTCTAATTTTTCTTTTTCAATATGTAAATTATCTAACTCTTCATTAGCAAATTCTCTCATTTCTGGATCTTTTGCCATTTCTTTAGCAGCTTCAATATCATCTAATACAGTATTATACTTTTTAGTTGTTTCAACTGTTTTTTCTAAAGAGTTCTTTTCTTTAAGAACTGTTTGCATCTTTTTATAATCATTATAAACTTCAGGCTTTAACAATTCTTCTTCTAAATAATCATATCTTTGTTCTATTATATCTAATCTTTCTTTCATAAATTCCTCCCTTTCTTATTAATGAAATGAAGTCATCTAAAGATTAGCATCAAATTCATCATCCTCATCAACAACAACTAAATCTTTATAGTCATCGTCTTCTTTATCATCCTCAGAATCATCTAATTCATCATAATAACTAGTTTCTTCTTCTGGTTCATCATATTGATTATCATTTAATTCTATATCATCATCTAATTCTTCTTCTATTTCTTTAATGCTAATTTCAGCAGTATGGTTTTCTCTTAAATCCCAAAAACCTTTTTCTAATTGAATAAATCTTTTTTCAGTAGATAATAATGCGAAGAAATCACCAATTTGATTTTCATATGCTGCGTCACCTAAATTAAGTGTGTCACATATAATTCTAAATATATCAGTAATTTTCATTTTTTTACCTTTTTCTTTTAATATAATATATGCTATATCATCGAAAGGTAAATTTTCTAATTCTTCTACACTAACAGTCTTAAATTTCATATCTATTAAGCCTCCAAAATATACTTCGTTTCTTTCTTTTTAAATTATACTTATTTTTCATAAGAAATCAAGTACTTTTATACATATTTTTTCAAATAAAAAAATTCTTAGAAACTAAGAATTTTTTTGTTAACTTTTTGTTTAATTATTCTGCTGGTGTTTCTGGAGTTTCAGGTGCTGGTGTTTCTTCAGCAACTGGTGCCTCTGCAGGTGCTTCTTCTTCCATTTTAGCACCGCAATTACTACAGAATGCTCCTGTTACAACAGATCCACATTTTGGACATGCTTTACCAACAACTGGTTGATTTGGTACAGCAGCAGCTCCAGCAAATATTGTTCCTGGTTCTGGTTGTCCTGGTTGTGGATTATATAATCCAGGTCCTGCTGGTGCAGCATTAGCAGCTCCCATAGCATTTTGACCAGCCATTCCAGCCATATTCATTCCCATGAATCCCATCATAGCGCCATTTTCATTAGCTGATGCATTTTTAAGAGCTTCAGCAGTAGCACTTGCCATAAGTCCTGATTGAAGACCTTGATTTGAGAATATTGTTGCTTCGTCAACTTTATTAACTTTAGCCATTGAATCTTCAGTTAAGTTAATATCACCTAGAGCAACATCTGTGATTTCTAAACCATAATTTTGTCTCCATGACTCATCTAAGCATGTATTCATTTCTGTTGAAATATCACCATTGTATAATTGGATATCTCCGAATGAAACTTTATGTTTTCTCATAACAACTGAAATTGCTTGAGATAATTGTTCTACAAACTTAGCTTGTAATTGTGTTCCAACTACTTCTTCGTAAGTAACTGTATCTTTTGGATTAGCTCCAATTACACTATTAACAAGTAAAATTGGATCTACTACTTTAAAAGCATATTCTCCAAAGAATGTTACTTCTAACATACCATATTTTTCATCAGTAATTTTCTTTGGTTGTGGTGAACCAAATTTATTACCAGTGATAGTAAGTAAATTTACATAGTAAACTCTTTGATCTTTTGCTGTTTGTCCACCATAAGTAAACCTTTTACCAATAGTTTTGAAAGTTTGAATAATTGCTTCACCTAAATTTCCAGTAAAGATACTTGGTTCTGAACTAGTATCAAAATAGAAAGTACCAGGTTCTGCAGTAAATTCTTTGATTTCTCCATTATCAATAATCATCATAGCCATTCCTTGTGGAACAACTACTGTACTACCATTAGAAATAACTCCTTCAGATGGATTAGTATTTCCTTCACCATGTTTAACAATTCCTCTTTGAACAAGTACATTTTTTTCAATAGTAGGACAATTGACAAACTCTTTAAATTGATCTCCTAATGCTGTTGTCGCTGCATTAGATAAAGCTTTGATTAAACCCATAATCTACCTCTTTTCTTTTATAAATATTCTAAGAAAATTATATCATTTTTTTTATATATAGTAAAATATTTTTTTTACTAATAAAAAAGATACCCTTATTGAGCATCTTTATCTATTTCTATAATAATTTGATACTTATTATTTAAATCAACTTCTCTTGTTTTAATAGTATTATCATTTTTATTAAAGAATCTTAAATATTCTCTAATTTTATTAATTTTTGATTTAAATGAATTATCTTCTTTAATATTACTTCTAACTTCTTCTATTTTTTTGATAACATCCTCTGTTAAATAATCAGTATTTATATTTTCTAAAGAAACATTTTCAACTTCCATATTTTCTTTATCTTTATTATTAATATTATCAATTAATTCTTTTGTTTCATTAGTAAGACCATTTAATCTATTAATTTCTTCATAATCTATAACATTCTTTTCTCCAACTGGAACCATAAAATTTTTTGGATTAAACTCTGTTATTTCATCTAAAGATTTTAAATCATTAATTGTGTTAATTGATTTGAATTCTGGTACTTCTTTTATTTCTTCTTTTGGTTTATTATTAACTATTAAACTAACTTCATCTTCTGTTTGTTTATCAGTTAATTTATTACTAATTATTTTATTTAATAATTCTTCTTTTAACTCATCATTATTTATTGATAATAAGCATCTTGCATGTCTTTCAGATATTTTATTATATAACAATGCATCTTGAACTGATTTTGGTAAATTTAATAATCTTATTTTATTTGCTATTGTAGATTGACTAATACTCAATTTTGAAGCAATTAACTCTTGTGTAAATCCTCTATCAATAAGTTTTTTATATGATTTTGCTTCTTCTATAACAGTAAGATTTTTTCTTTGTAAATTTTCAAGTAATGCCATTTCAGCACTTGTATTATCATCTGTATTATTAACAATTGCAGGTATTTTTTTCAAACCAGCTACTTTAGATGCTTTATATCTTCTTTCACCAGCTATTATTTCATATTTTTCTCCTACATTTCTTACAATAATTGGTTGAATAACACCATATTTAATAATAGAATTAGCAAGATTATTTAATTCTTTATCATCAAAAGCTAATCTTGGTTGAAATCTATTTGGAATTATATCTTCAAGTGGTATATAAATTACTTCTTTTTTATCACTCATAACCCTGCCTCCTAATATTCATTTTTCTATCATAATTTTAATCTATTTTTTTATTTTTATCAATTAGTTTTATAATTTTTAATTATAGCATTATAATTTCTAGGATACTTTTTATCAGTAATTTTTTTCTTTTTATACTTTGGTATCATTCTATATGCATTATTGATTGGTAAATAGTATTCTATTGTATCTTCTAATTCTAAATTGAATTGTTTATTTAAATAATTATATTTTTTTATTTCATCATTAGAATTAGATTTTAAAGGTACCAAATATCCTCTTACTTTTACTAATGATGTAGCTATTTCTATTATTATAGGAATACTAGTTACTGCTCTACAAGTAACATAATCATATTTTTCTCTGTTTGTTTTTCCATAATTTTCTACTCTATCACAAATAATTTCTACATTATTTACACCAAATTTATTTTTTATTTCATTCAAAAAAGTACATTTCTTATTATTAGATTCTAATAAAGTAACTTTAATATTATCAAATAGTAAAGCTATTACCATTCCTGGAAAACCTGCTCCTGTTCCAAAATCTAATAAAGAAATATTATTTTTATAATCTAATGCTTTTATTAAACATAATGAATCATAAAAATGTAATAAAAACACATCTTTTTCTTCTAAAATATTTGTTAAATTAAATTTATTATTCCACTCATTTAAAAGAATATAATAATTATATAAATCATTATATTTTTTTTCTGATATTTCTATACCTAATTCTTTAGAATATTTTAAAAATTCCTCTTTATTCATTATTATATTCCTTTTTTAAATATACAAGCAACATAGTAATATCTGAAGGATTTACTCCACTAATTCTAGATGCTTGACCTATTGTTAGAGGTCTAACTTTAGATAATTTTTGTTTTGCTTCCGTAGCAATATTTCTTACTTTTTCATAATCAATATCTTCAGGTATTTGTTTTTCTTCTAATTTTAACATTTTTGCTACTTCAGATTCAGTCTTTTTAATATAACCCTCATATTTAATATTAATTTCTACTATTTCTATTATTTCTCTATCACATTCATAATTTAGATAATTTAGTAATTCTTCTAATTCTATTTCTGGCCTTTTAACGAGTTCTATTAATTTAATTTTACCATCAACTAAAGAAGAATTTTTATCTTTTAAAAATTTATCATTTTCTTTATTTTTTTCAAAATATGTTTGTTTTAAATAATTAGTTAACTCTTCTATTTTTGATAATTTATTTTTAAAAATATTATATTTTTCATCATTTATTAAACCTAATTTTCTTCCATATTCAGTTAATCTTAATGATGCATTATCATGTCTTAACAATAATCTAAATTCAGCTCTTGAAGTTAATAATCTATATGGTTCTGTAATACCTTTATTAATTAAATCATCAATTAATACCCCAATATAAGCTTCATTTCTTTTTAATATAAATGGATCTTTATTATCTATTTTTAAACAAGCATTAATACCTGCCATTAAACCTTGAGCAGCAGCTTCCTCATATCCACTTGTTCCATTAATTTGACCAGCAGTAAATAGATTTTCTATTATTTTACTCTCTAAATTCATTTTAAGTTGTAATGGATCAATAGCATCATATTCAATAGCATAACCATATTTAGTAAATACACAATTTTTTAAACCATCCATTGTATGAAGTAATTGTTCTTGTATTTCATGAGGCATTGTTGTACTAAAACCACCTACATAATATTCTATATCATCACTTCTTTCAGGTTCCAAAAATATTTGATGTCTATCTTTATCATTAAATTTAACAACTTTATCTTCAATAGAAGGACAATATCTAGGTCCTACACCTTTGATAAGACCACTGTATAAAGCACATTTATCTAAATTATCCATAATAATTTTATGTGTTTTTGGATTAGTATATGTTAAATAACAAGGTCTTTGTTTATCAATATCATATGTTGCATCATAAAAATTACTAAACGTTAATTTAGTTTTATCTCCTTCTTCAACAGTAACTTCATCAAAATTAATTGAACTTTTTAATATTCTAGGAGGAGTTCCTGTTTTTAATCTTATAATTTTGATACCATTTTTTTCTAATGATTTACTTAAAAACATAGAATTCTTTTCACCATGAGGTCCACCTTTATAGCTTTCATGACCACATAATATATCAGAATTTAAATATGTTCCTGTTGTTAAAATAACAGCTTTTGATTCAATTTTTTTACCTGATTCTGTTTCTATTCCTTTTACTATTTTATTATCCACTATTAATTCTTTAGCAAAATCTTCTAATAAATCTAAATTATCTTGATTTTGTAATGTTTTTAACATTTCTTTTGGATAATTAACTTTACAACCTTGTGCTCTTAAAGATCTAACACCAGGACCTTTTTTAGTATTAAGCATCTTAATTTGTAAATGTGTTTTATCAGCATTATACCCCATTTCACCGCCAAGAGCATCTATTTCACGAACAACTATCCCTTTAGCAGACCCACCAATAGATGGATTACATGGCATATCAGCTATATTTTTAAAATTTCCTGTTATTAATAGTGTTTTTTTACCCATTCTAGCACAAGCAAGAGACGCTTCACAACCTGCATGCCCACCACCAACAACTATTACATCATATTTCATATAATCACTTACTTTCCAAGACAAAATTTACTAAATATTTCATCTAATAATTCATCTTTATATACTTCACCAGTAATTTCACCCAATGTTTCCCATAATAATTTAATATTAATCTCAATTAAATCTACTGGTACATCATCTTTTATTTCTTTATTAATATCAACAATTAAATCTTCACATTTATTTAGTAAAGAAATTTGTCTTGCATTAGAAATATAAGTAAAATCTGAATTATTAATATCATTTAAATTAAATATTTCACTGATTTTATTTTTTAATTTAACAATATCTTCATTATTTTTAGTACTAATCTCTATACTTTCATATTCTTTTATTTTATCAGATATTTTTTTACCTAAATCAACTTTATTATATATAACTAATACTTTTTTATTATTTATTTTAGATAATACTTCTTTATCTTCATCATCCAATTCATTTGAAGAATCTAAAACAAATAAAACAAGATTTGCTTCTTCTATCTTTTTAATACTTTTTTCTATTCCTATACTTTCAACTATTTCATTTGTTTCTCTTATACCAGCAGTATCAAAAAAGTTTACTTCTATTCCATTAATAATAGTACTTCCCTCAACAATATCTCTTGTTGTCCCTTTTACATCAGTAACAATAGCTTTATCTTCGCCAAGTAATTTATTTAAAATACTACTCTTTCCAACATTTGGTTTACCTACTATAACAATATTAATACCATTCTTAATAATTAAACCATTTTTACTATTATCAATTAATTCATCTATTTTATTTTTAACATATTTCAATTTTTCATCTATTAATTCTTTTGTTACAACAACAGCATCTTCATATTCTGGATAATCAATATTAACTTCAATATTTGCTATTAATTCTAATATTTTACTTCTTAAATCATTAATCTTATCAGATAATTCATGACTAATACCTTTCATAGACATACGTCTTGCATTATCTGTTTTAGCATTTATCATATCAGATACTGATTCTGCTTCTAATAAATCTATTCTTCCACCTAAAAATGCTCTTTTAATAAATTCACCTGGTTCTGCAAGTCTACACCCATTATTTAATAATAATTCCATTATTTTATTTACACTAGCTTTTCCACCATGAGTATTTATTTCTACAACATCTTCAGTTGTATATGTTTTAGGACTTTTAAATACTGATACTAATACTTCATCTACTTTTTCATTTTTATCCATTATAAAACCATAAGTTATTGTATGTGATTCTTTTTGTGTTAAATCTCTACTAAACAACTTATTAACAATATTAATTGATTCACTTCCACTTACCCTAATAAGGTTAATAGAACTTTCTCCTACAAGTGTACCAATTGCACATATAGTATCATTCATATATGTCCCCTTCTTTCCACAAGATTATAGCACTTTACCCCTTTAAAGTAAACAAAAAAAGAGTATTTCTACTCTTCATTTTCTTCTTCTATTTCTACTTCATCTTTAGATGGTTCTCTATATTTTACAACAATACATCTATTTGGTTCTTCTCCTTCAGATTCAGTTGTAATATACTTAAACCCCTGTAATGCTTCATGAATTAACTTTCTTTCATATGAATTCATTGGATCTAATTTAACATCTACTTTAGATAAAGTAACATCTCTTGCAACATTTTTAACTTTTTTAATTAAATAATAATTTTGTTTTTCTTTATAATTTTCTACATCAATTGTTAAATTAACATATAAATCTATTGTATTATAAATTGCTTGTCTAACATAAGTTTGAATAGCATCTAAAATATGACCATTTTTTCCAATTAATACTGAATTATTTTGAGAATGAATTTCATATTTTATTTTACCTTCTCTAATTTTAGTTTCTACATTTGCTTTTATATTTAATGATAATAATAATTCTTTTAATATTTCTTTTCCTATATCAGCAACATCTGATAATTTAACAACTTCTAATGTATATTTCTTACCACTAAATAATCCACCTTTTTCTTCATATACATTTGTAATTACATCTTCAGCACTTACTTTTAATTCTTCTAGAGCTTTTTCTAAAAGTCCTTCTTCACTTTTTGCTTGAAATTTATATTTTTCCATATTATGCTTTACCTTTCTTAACTAACATATTTTGAACTACCGTAAATCCTTGAGATACTATCCAGTATAATGCAATTGATGTTGGTAATGAAAATGACATAAAACCAATAAATACAACCATCATAGTACTCATCATTTTCATCTGTTGTTGTTGCATAGCATCACCAGATGTATTCATATTTTTAAATGAGAAATAAGTAGCACCCAAAATAATTAATACTAATATAATATACCAATAGTTACCCATTTTCAATCCTTCTAATGGTGTAGTTCCTAGATTAAATACAAGAAAATCATTTTCAAAGAAAGCTGGAACCCTATATACTGCTTCTAAAAATGCAAAGAATATTGGCATTTGTAAGAAAGCAAATAAGCAACTAGACATTGGATTAATATCATATTTTTTATATATTAGCATCATTTCTTGACTCTTAGCCATCATTGAATCTTTATCTTCTTTACCTTTATATTTCTTTTCTAAATTATCTAAATCCTTTTGAGCTTTCTTCATATTTTCACTCATATTAGTAGACTTCTTAGAAATTGGATATAAAACTAATCTTAATATAAGACCCATAATCATTATAGCTAAACCATTATTTTTTACTATTAAACCTATTTTTACTATTAACCAAGCCAAAGGTTTAACAAATAATGATGTCCATAATCCTTCATAACCACCTGAATTAACTTTTAAATCTTTACATGCTGGTAAAGAATTATAATCAAATTTATATTTTTCGTTATCAGCAAGTTCTTCAGCCACTTTTTTATATGCATTATCTAACTCTTCACTCTCTGGCTTACATAATATATTAGTGACATATGTTTTTCCATTTAAATTAATTTCATCTTTTTTAGTTATATTCTCTTCTATTGTTTCATTTATATTATTTGATTCTATAGTTTCATTTTCTGATGTTGTATTATTTTGATTACTTACAGTATCAGTTTTAAAAGTATATCTTTTAGTACAACTACATAACATAAATAAAACAATAAATAGAATAACTATTTTTTTGTTTATTTTTTTCATTTTACCTCCATAATTTTAATTAATTCTTCTTGCATATCTATATATGATAAGTCTAATATCGCTTTCCTCAATATTATAACATAATCATTAGATCCAATAAAATTATTTTTTAAAATAATATCTTTTACTCTTCTTTTATATAAATTTCTTGTATGCGCTTTACCAATTTTCTTACCAACACTAATACAATATCTATTATATCCAATATTGTTATTAAGATAATAAACTACATAATATTTGTTAGCTTTATTATTTGAACTATTAATAACTTTTTGAACTTCTTCATTTTTAATTAATATATATTTTTTATTCATAAAGAATCACCAAGATATTATTTTTCCTTTCAGTTCATATTTTATATATTTTTATACATTTTTACAATAAAAAAATTACTCTTTTAAAAGTAATTTATTTTGCTAATTCTTTTCTTCCTTTAGCTCTTCTTGATTTTAATACACTAGATCCTCTTCTTGATAAAAAACCAGAAGTTTTACTTTTTTTAGAATTATTTGGTTGAAAAGTTCTTTTCATAATATTATCTTTCCTTTCATTTGACTGAAATAGATTATATTATAAGTATATTTATTTGTCAATTAAATAAACCTACTTTATTATATAAATAATTATTAAAAAATATTATGTTAATTTCTTTATAATGTTATGTTAACTAACATTTTATTAACAAAAAAATATATAGTTATCAACAAGTTATTAACATTAACAATATTTTTTTAAATATTATTTTGTTGAATTGTTAATAACTGCTACTTTTTAACATAAAATAAATAAAAAAATAATTTACTTTTTGTTGATAACTTGTTAAGATATTTGTTAATTAATATTTTTGTTTGACATGAAAATAATTACTTTTTATAATCAAATTAGAAACAGATATATTTGAAAGGAATTGTAAAAATGACAAAGGAAGAGGTTTTGGAAAAATTATTAAATGAATTTAAAAATAAAGTTAAACCATTAACCTACAACACCCTTTTCAAAGATATCAAAATCTATTCATATAAAAATAGTGAAATTGTTTTAACAATAGATGATAATCAGAATGATTATCTTATTCAAACACTTGAAATGAATTATAAAGAAACTATTGAAGAAACAATAAATGATATTACTAATGATACTTGTGTAGTTAAATTTATTGCAAAAAAAGATCTGAAAGAAAAAGAAACAAAAGACAAAACAATTGAAAAAATTATACAAACAAATAATGAACAATTAGAAAACGATGTATTAAATTATAAATACAATAGTTCATTTAATGAAAAATTAACATTTGATACATTTGTTGTTGGTAAATCTAATAAATTAGCTTGGGGTACTGCATTAGAAGTTGCTAAAAACCCTGGTAACATAGCTCATAATCCATTTTTCTTATATGCAAAAAGTGGACTAGGTAAAACTCACTTATTACACGCTATTGGCAATTATATTGTAAGAAATTCAGATAAAAAAGTATTATATGTAACTGCAGAACAATTTAAACATGATTTTATTGTTACTTCAAATACTAAAGGAAATGAAACAAATAATGTTGATTATATAAATGCATTTAGAGAAAAATATAGAGATATAGATGTATTAATAATTGATGATATACAACAATTAGAAGGGAATAATCCTAAAACACAGATGGAATTTTTCAATACATTTAACGCTCTGAAAGATTCAAATAAACAAATAATAATGGCATCAGATAGATCTATAAATGATTTTAAATTATTAGAAGAAAGACTAAAAACTAGATTTGGACAAGGTTTAATAGAAAGTATAGAACCACCAGAAATAGAATTAAGAAGAGAAATAATAGTACAAAAAATAATACAATTTGATTTCAATATCAATTTATCAGATGAAATATTAGATTTTTTAGCTAATAATTGTGGATCAGACGTAAGACATATAGAAGGTATAGTAAAAAGATTATATTATTATAAAATAATGTTCAAAGTTGATGATTTTTCATTAAATATAGTAAAAGGAGCATTAGAAGAATATCTAGATAATAATATTCCATTTAAAGCTAATTCAGTAGCTAAAATACTTGATACAGTAGCAAAATATTATGGACTTGAAGTATCAATGTTAAAAGGCAAAATGAAAAAGAAAGAAGTAACAACAGCAAGAAGTATAGCAATGTATTTATGTAAGGTAATGACAAGTGAAACTTTAGAAAGAATAGGGCTTGAAATAGGAGGAAGAAATCATGCTACTGTTATATATTCTTGTGACAAAATAGATAAAGAATTAAAAACCAATTTAAAATTACAAGAAGAAATTAAAATTTTAAAAGAAAAAATAAGAGAATAACAAAATGTTAACAACTAAATTAACATAAAATAATAAAAAATAACTTATAAAATCTATATATAAATAAGTTATTAACATTTCAACAACATATAATATTAATATATATATAAATAAGGAGGTTAAATTTATGAAATTATTAATTGAAAAAAAATATTTATTAGAAGGGTTAAATGCAGTAAGTAAAGCATTATCTACTAGAAATATTATACCTGTATTAAATGGAATAAAGTTTGATTTAAATAAGAAAGGATTATATTTAACAGCAACTGACAATGATATAACAATAGAATATTTTATTGATAAGAAACAAATAACTCAAATAGAAGAAGAAGGAGTATCTATTATATATGGTAAAACAATGTTAGAAATTGTTAAAAGATTGCCAGATACAATTATAATGATAGAAAATTTTGAAGGAAATGAAGTATCTTTCAAAACAGAAACATCAATATATAACTTTAATTGTTATTCAAAAGAAGATTTTCCAAATACAGATTTAGATAAAAGTAAAGATCCTATAACATTAGATACAATTAAATTTAAAGAAACAATCAATAAAACTTCATTTGCTTGTTCATTACAAGAAAGTAGACCATTATTAACAGGTATTAATTTAAAAATAACAGGAGATTTATTTGAATGCATCGCAACAGATTCATATAGACTAGCAAAGCAAACCTATAATATTGTTAGACAATCAACAGATAATTTAAATATTGTAATACCTGCAAGAAATATAAACGAATTAGTAAAAATTCTTG
>JAEEGL011189997.1_pt1 | contig 14016 bp, 8 predicted proteins | sample 9134231 | NCBI WGS metagenome assembly JAEEGL01 (sample SAMN16246548, study PRJNA631951) | gut metagenome | biome: gut microbiome; feature: rumen; material: fiber-attached | host: Bos | place: Iran: Karaj | collected 2018-10
GGTCAGACCGCACTGGAGCCCCCTGCATTTGTTGAGTATGTTCCCATTGTATCGGCGGAGGATATGTTCAATGCCGTGACAGGCAGGGCAGAGAATATGGACATAATAATCAAGGCTGCGGCCGTAGCCGATTACAGACCTGCTACCGTTGCGGACCAGAAGATGAAGAAAAAGGATGAGGACCTGTCCATACCTCTTGAGAGGACGAAGGATATACTTAAATATCTCGGTGAGCATAAAAAGGAAGGTCAGTTCCTGTGCGGTTTCTCCATGGAGACCGAGAATATGATAGCCAATTCAAGAGCAAAGCTTGAGAAGAAGAACCTTGATATGATAGCTGCCAACAGTCTTCGGGTTGAAGGGGCAGGCTTCAGAGGTGATACCAATGTACTGACGCTTATCACCAAAGACGATGAAAGAGAGCTCGAGCTTATGAGTAAGAGAAGTGCGGCAATGGAACTGCTTGATGCCATAGCGGAGAGAATATTGTACAAATAGGACGAATAACGGGAGGATGCTCTTAGATTGCATAAAGTTATGTTAACCAAAACGGATTTGTTTAAGCATAATAGCATACGGTTGGCGGCAGGAAGGATGCTCTATCCCGCCCTTGTTGCTTCAATTCTGATCACGGGATGTAATGTTAATCTGAATGCCGGTAGCGGCGCTTCCGGGAATGGTACCGAGGTATCTTCTGACAGTGTATCCGGAAATGGTACCGAAGTGTCCGCAGACAGTGTTTCCGGGGATGTGGCAGGTGATGCCGGATGGGAAATCACGGGAGGAGATCCATGGATTGATTCCGATATTAAAGAGAATGTCGTGAATCACGACAAGCCTGATCTTAAGGATGATTTTCATATGGCGGTCAATTATGAATGGTTAAAGGATGCAGAGATTAAGGAAGGTTATACCTTGGAAACCCCGCTTGTTGAAATAGAGTCGGAAACCATAGAAAAGGCACTGGACATAATAAAGGATGAGAGCTTAAACAGTCATGATGCACAGCTTGTCCATGACCTGTACAATACCGTAATTGATTGGGATAAAAGGGATGTGCTCGGGATCGATCCCGCCTTGCCGGTTCTTGATGATATTGAATCCCTGTCAAGTATAGATGAGCTTACAGAATTTATAAGTGATCCGGCCAGGTGCAGCTGTGTGGATACTTTTATTGTGCCCAATGTTGAACCGGGATATGATGAACCTGACCGTAATACGGTTTCTGTTGATACGGACGTATTGATCCTGGAGGATGCTGCGGAATATCATGAACTTACCAATGCGGGTGAGCGTATGTATGAAGCCAAGAAGGGATTGTATCTTACCCTGACCGGGAAGCTGGGGATTGATGATGCAGAGGCGCTTGAGCGGTATAATTCCGTACTTTCTTTTGAGGAACAGATCGCCTCTGTGAAGCTTACGGAGGCAGACAGAAACAGTCCTGAAATATATAAGCTTGTAAACAACGTGTATACCAATGAGGAGATTAAGAACAGGAAGGGCAATTTCCCTTTGTATGAAATCCTTGACGGCTATGGTTTCGGTTCTTCGGATAAATACACTGTAATGGAGCCTGAGGTTATTGAGAAGCTTGATGAATTGTATATCGAAGACAATCTTGAGATAATTAAGTCTTATATGAGTGTACACTGGCTGTTGAATGCGGCGAATAAGCTTGACAGGGAATGTCATGAGGCCTATATCAGAAGGAACAGTATCATCTATGGGACAACGGGAAGTGTAAGTGATGAGATCGAAGCATATGATGTTGTTCTTAAATATATATATGAACCACTGGAACGGGAATATCTGAAGAAGTATGATGCTGTTGATATGAAGAAGGATATAACCGGTATATGTGAAGATATTATAGATGAATATAAAACGATCCTTAAGGAAGAGGATTGGTTGTCCGAGGCTACCGTGGATGCCGCTGTAAATAAGCTGGAGCACATGAAAATAAGAGCGGTATACCCGGATAAATGGACGGATTACAGCGGCCTTGATCTGTCGGAGCTTAACTATGTTGAATGTGTCAGGGCAATAGAGCTGTTCAAAAGAGATATCCAGAAGAACATGGTTAATGAGGAAGTTGACAATGAGCTGTGGAATATAAATATACTTGATGCCAATGCATATTATAGTCCGATTGACAATTCCATAAATATAGTATTGGGTATACTTGGCTCAGATGTTTATAACGACAATATGAGCAGGGAACAGATACTCGGAGGTATAGGAGCGGTCATAGGACATGAGATATCACACGCGTTTGATCCTTCGGGTTCTCAGTTTGATGAGAACGGAAAGTTTACCGACTGGTGGACAAAGGAAGATCATGAGGCCTTTGAAGAAAGAACGCAGAAGCTTATAGACTATTATAACAGTATTACTGTTTTTAAGGATGTGAATGTCAACGGAAGCAATGTTCAGGGTGAAGCGATCGCCGATATGGCAAGTATAAAGGTTATGCTGGCAATGGCTGCCGGAGAGGATGATTTTGACTATGATGCGTTCTTCAGGGGATATGCAGCCTTTTGGAGGCAGAGCACTTTATATGAAAATGAGTATTATAAGGCAAAAGCTAACCCGCATCCGATGAATTATCTCAGAACGAACGTTACACTTCAGCAATATGATGAATTTCTTGAAACCTACGGAATAAGCGAGGGCGACGGCATGTATCTGGCTCCCGAAGACAGGGTTACTGTTTGGTAGGAGAGTGATGTCATATATTTCGGAACTTTGATACGGATGATATGTTTTGGGACACGTGATAATACGAAAACATTGATGGAAATATATTTGTAAAAATGGGTGAGCAAATACATATGGATCGTAAACATGACGATGAATACTATATGCGGCAGGCAATCGGGCTGGCACTTAAGGGAGAGGGCTTTGTGAACCCCAATCCCATGGTGGGTGCCGTCATTGTCAAGGATGGGCGTGTGATAGGTGAAGGGTATCATAAGCGATACGGAGACCTCCATGCGGAGAGAGATGCCATCGCTTCGCTTAAGGAAGATGCCCGGGGAGCGTGTATCTACGTTACACTTGAACCATGCTGTCATCACGGTAAGCAGCCTCCGTGTACGGATGCGATCATTGAACATGGTATCGGGAGGGTGGTCATAGGGTCTAAAGATCCCAATCCGCTGGTCGCCGGGAAAGGTGTGCGGCTGTTAAGGGAAGCCGGTATAGAGGTTGCAGAGGATTGCCTGAGAGATGAATGCGACGCGATAAATCCTGTTTTCTTTAAGTATATAACCACTAAACTGCCTTATGTGACACTTAAATACGCAATGACAATGGATGGCAAGATTGCCACAAGGACAGGAGCATCAAAATGGATCACAGGCGAGGATGCAAGGTCCGAGGTACAGAGGCTTCGTCACAGATATATGGCGATAATGGCAGGGATCGGGACGGTACAGGCGGATGATCCCATGCTTAATGTCAGGATTGAAGGACTTAAGAGTCCGGTGAGAGTCATAGGTGATTCCAAGCTTGTGATATCTCCTGATTCGGCTATTGTCAGGACTGCAGATGAATACAGGACGATAGTTGCGCATTGTTTACGGGATGAGACTAAGGAAAGGGTGCTGAGCGATAAGAAGGTCGAGCTTATGCATTTGCCATCGGAGGATGGTCATGTAGATATCAGGGAGCTTGTGACAGGGCTCGGAAACATGGGAATTGACAGTGTTCTGGTTGAAGGCGGCGGTACACTGAATGACAGCATTATACGAGCAGGCCTTGCCGACAGGGTTGAGGTATTTATTGCACCTAAGATATTTGGTGGTTCCGATGCCAAGTCACCCGTTGAAGGCAGTGGGATTGCATCGGTTGATGAGGCAGCGATGTTTAAGCTCCAAGGGATGAAGAAACACGGAGATGATATTCAGCTTACTTACATAAAGGAATAAAGGATCCCATTACGGGTACAGTTACTGGGATTTTTGTATATTACGGACAGGTCAGGGTAATGTTTACGGGAATTATTGAAGAACTGGGTACTATAAGAGACATTAAGATAAGCGGAAGCAGCGGTATTATAAATATTGCGGCTGATAAAGTCATTCAGGGAACACAGATCGGCGACAGCATCGCAGTTAACGGTGTGTGTCTGACGGTTACACGTCTTAATTCCGGCGGATTTACAGCCGATGTCATGCCGGAAACGATGAAACGCACATCACTCTCGATAGTAGGCAGAGGAGATAAGGTCAATCTTGAACGCGCCATGGCTGCCGACGGACGTTTCGGAGGACATATCGTATCCGGTCATATTGACGGAACGGGTTCAATACGTGAGTTCCGTAATGACGGGAATGCGGTATGGGTTACAATTGAGGCTGAATATGATATACTTAAACTGATCGTTGAAAAGGGCAGTGTTGCGATAGACGGCATCAGTCTTACGGTCGCAGCCGTTGCGGATACGTTTTTTAAGGTTTCTGTTATCCCGCATACGTCAGGGGAAACCACTCTTCTGACAAAGCATGTGGGTGATCCCGTGAATCTTGAAACGGATATTATCGGGAAATATGTGGCCAAACTTATGGGTATTGCCGGGACGGATGCTTCCGGTAAAGATGGTGGCTCCGGTGGGCTTACAATGGAGAAGCTTGCGGAATATCTGGGGTAGTTATGAATTATGTGCCCTTAAATCGTAATGTCATGAAGGCTCACAAGCCCGGCACCATAAACGTCTTATGGTCTCCGGACTTCTGTTTCCTAAGTATTGCCGTGTGGTTGAAGGCAGCTGACGGAACCGGAAAACAGTCGGCATCCATGCCTCCGGTTTTCCTCACACATCCATCCGGGATGTGTGTCCCTGAGTTTCGAGGCAATACAAAGGAAACTGAGCGTCCTGCGACAATGGCGTCGTTTATGGTGCCGGTCTTGTGTGTCATGAAGGTACGTTTGAGGAAATACAAAGGAAACTAATGGCGTCTTTATGGTGTCGACCTTGTGTGTCATGAAGGTACGTTCGAGGCAATACAAAGGAAACTGAGCGTCCTGCGACAATGGCGTCGTTTATGGTGCCGGCCTTGTGTGTCATGAAGGTACGTTTGAGGAAATACCTGAGTGGGGTATGGGTAGAAAAAGGCAGTAACAGGAAATAAAAGACATATAAACAAAATATATACACAGGATGTAAGTACATGGAATACAAATATAACACAATTGAAGAAGCAGTAGAGGATATCAGGGCGGGTAAGATCATACTTGTCACGGATGATCCGGACAGGGAGAATGAAGGTGATTTCATCTGCGCAGGCGAGTTCGCCACGCAGGAGAATATCAATTTCATGGCCACCTACGGCAAGGGGCTTATATGCACTCCGATGAGTATCGAGGCGGCAAGGCGGCTGGGATTTCCCCAGATGGTTTCTGAGAATACAGACAATCACAGTACTGCATTTACCGTTTCCGTTGATCATATCAATACGACTACGGGTATATCGGCTGTTGAGAGGGCATTCACCATTCAGAAGTGCTGTGATGACAATGCCATGCCCAATGATTTCAGACATCCGGGGCATGTATTTCCTCTTGTTGCAAGACGCGGCGGTGTCCTTGTAAGGAACGGTCATACCGAGGCGACTGTTGATCTGTGCAGGCTCGCAGGACTTAAGGAAGTGGGCGTGTGCTGTGAGATAATGGATGACGACGGTACCATGATGCTCACCCCCAAGCTGTGGGAGCTGGCAGCGGAGCATAACATTAAATTCATTACGATCAAAGCATTACAGAATTATCTCCAGATACATTCCAATCACGTGATCAAAGAGGCGGAAGCCAAGATGCCGACCGAGATCGGTGAATTCAGGATAGCCGGTTATGTGAATGATATAACGGGTGAACACCATGTGGCTCTTATCAAAGGCGATATCGGCAATGGTGAAGATGTTCTGTGTCGTGTTCATTCGGAGTGCCTTACGGGTGATGTGTTCGGTTCGAAAAGATGCGACTGCGGTAAGCAGCTTGAACAGGCGATGAAACAGGTAGAGCAGGAGGGGCGCGGTATCATCCTTTATATGAGACAGGAAGGACGCGGAATAGGACTTATCAACAAGCTGAAGGCATATGAACTGCAGGAGCAGGGCTATGATACAGTGGAAGCCAATATTAAGCTTGGATTTGCGCCCGACCTTCGGGAGTATTGGGTGGGAGCACAGATACTCAGGGATCTCGGAGTTAAGTCACTCAGGCTCCTTACCAACAATCCGGATAAGGTTTACTCTCTTGAAGGATTTGGCCTGAGGATAAAGGAGAGGGTTCCGATCGAGATAGAACCGCAGAAGTTCGATGCTTTTTATATGAAGACGAAACAGGAGAAGATGGGACATATATTTAACGAGATACATTTTGATGACAGAAAGGAAGATTAAGATGAACCAGATCAATGTAGTGGAAGGCAAGCTTGTTGCAAAGGAAGGTATGAAGGTGGGCATCGTAGCCTCAAGGTTTAACGAGATCATAGTAAACAAGCTTCTAGCAGGAGCTGTTGACGGCCTTGTGAGACATGGAGTGGATGAGAGCAATATCACGGCGGCATGGGTTCCCGGAGCATTCGAGATACCTGTGGTTGCGGATAAGATGGCATCTTCGGGAAAATATGATGCGGTTATCTGTGTGGGAGCTGTTATAAGAGGCGATACAACCCATTATGATTACGTATGCAACGAGGTATCCAAAGGTGTTGCACAGGCAGGAATGAAGAACAAAACCCCTGTACTGTTTGGCGTGATAACTACCGAGAATATAGAGCAGGCGGTCGCACGTGCAGGAAGCAAGAGCGGCAACAAAGGCTATGACTGTGCATTGGCGGCTATTGAGATGGTAAATCTTATGTCGCAGCTGTAATACGTTTTACAGGCAGATAAACAGTGAGAGAACGGACCTTTAAGCTTTTTTGGTATGGAGAACAGGTACATGTCAGAAGACATTAATAAAAACAGTAAGGCCGATATAAGGAAGATATCGTTTTATGTTTTGCTTGTTCTGGCTATAGGTGCGTTCTTTTTTCTTAAAAGATATGAAGTTAAGGACGGAGACAATTACGAAAAGGAGTATACCTACATTGATAACTGGACAGTGACCGACAGTCAGGGTAACAGCTTCGAGGTTGGACGGACATACAGCGATAACCGTGCGTTTACGGAGGATTTCACCGTAGTATCCGTGCTGCCGGATCATATAGTTCATGACAGTATCCTGTGTTTTGGCACGAGAGGGAATGTCGAGGTATATATAGGCGGTGTCCTCAGGAATGATTTCAACAGTACAAGGGACGTCAGGCTTCCGGGAGGACATGCCAAGAGTTTCTATCTGCTCACGCCGATAACGTCTGATGATGAAGGCAAAGAACTGAGGCTTGAAAGACACAGAACGGACAGGATACCTATAGTCGCACCCGAAACAGTGATAACAAGCAGGGGAGGTCTGTATACTTACCTTGCGTCGAAGCACGGAGTAACTTTCCTGATGGCGTTTATCCTTGCGGTGGCTTCGCTGATCGTCATCATAACCGGCGTGGTCATGCGTGTGTGGTACAGACAGAAGATCAACATGATGTATGCGGCGTTTGGGATACTTACCGTTTCTGGATGGATCATCTTTGTTTCGCAGCTGTTCCCTTTTATCTTCGGTAACAGGCATATTGACGGTATCATGAGTTTTATCTGCTGTCTGATGATGCCGTTTGCATTTCTTATTTATATCGATCTGATCCAGAAAGAAAGATATCACAGATACTATAATATACTGTATGTGATATCTCTTATAAATCTTCTGGTGTGGTCGATTCTTCATTTCGCGGGAGTTTTTTCTTTCGCACAATCGCTGAAATATCTTGATTTTGTGCTTGTGCTGATCATGTTATCCGTATTTGTATTGTTCATTGTGGATTACCGGTCAGGTCACATGAGCGAGTACAGATATACGGCCAACGGTTTCATAGGATTCTTTGCTTTTGCCTTGATAGAGATTATCATGCTGGTCTTTTTCCAGTCAAGGAGTAATGAGATCCCGATGCTGTGCGGACTGATGACTTTGCTTGTGTTTGTGGTAGTACAGCAGGTGGCTGATCTTCGGATGATAAGTATTGAGAAACAGCGTGCAGAGGAACTGTCCGATGCCAAGACTAAATTCCTTGCGGGCATGTCACATGAAATAAGGACGCCCATAAACGCTATCCTCGGTATGAACGAGATGATCCTGAGAGAAACCCATGACGGGATCATAGAAGGATATGCCGAGAATATCAGGAGCTCCGGAAGGATGCTGCTGTCTCTTGTAAATGATGTTCTTGACTTCTCGAAGATTGAGTCGGGGCGCATGGAGATAGTAAAGGTAGACTGCTCGCTGAGGGAAATGATAGGACAGATAGAGCCTATTGTCATGGAGAGGGCAAAGGCCAAGGGGCTGGCATACCGGATGGTAATAGCCGAAGGAGTGCCTGACAGTATACATACGGATGATGTAAGGCTTAAACAGGTGCTTATAAACCTTATAAACAATGCGATAAAGTATACGGATAAGGGCAGCGTGACTCTTAATGTTTCCGGCAGATACAGGGGAGAAGAGGATTACGAGCTTAAGCTTGATGTTAAGGATACGGGAACAGGAATACGGGAAGAGGATCAGAAGAAGCTGTTTGAAGCATTTTCAAGGGTGGACCTGAACAGAAACAGAAATGTTGAAGGAACCGGTCTGGGGCTTGCCATAGTGAAGAATGTGGTGGATTCTATGGACGGAACCATTTCCGTGGAAAGTGTATATCATGAAGGTTCGGTGTTCAGTGTTGTTGTTCCGGTGAAGGTGACCCGGAAGGATCCGCAGTCTGAACAGTCCCCGGACAACCCGGACGCAGAAACTGACAAAGCGTCGGCTTCGTATATTGACGATACGGATTATGTTGCGCCGGATGCCATGGTCCTGGTAGTTGATGACAACTCGACCAATCTTAACATTGTAAGGCTGTTTCTTAAGAAGAACCGGATAGAGCCTGTACTGTGTTTAAGCGGAGAAGAAGCGATCAGGAAATGCAGGGAGACAAAATATGATCTGCTCCTGCTTGACCATATGATGAAGGAGCCCGACGGAATAGAAACGTTAAAGAGGATAAACGGGGATGAAGAGTCACTTAACCGGGACACACCGGCTGTTGTCCTCACGGCAAATGCCGTCGCCGGAAGCAGACAGATGTATATTGAAGCCGGTTTTGCAGAGTATCTTACCAAGCCGTTGGATCCGATACTGCTTGAGCGGACGATCAGGAAGTATCTTCCGCAGGAGAAGGTGTTGGATGCTGATGACAGTGCTTCAGATGACTCTTTAAATGATCATACGGCGGATCACGGAAACGGTACCGTGGAAAATATCCGCGAATACAATGGAAAAGAGCAAGGAGATAATGTTATAATTAAAGATGTAAAAGGAGGATATTCGGGTATGTCGCTTGAGGAGAAATTATCGGTTATAGAAGGATTTGATTACGAGACGGCTCTTACAAACAGTGCGGGCGAGGAGGATTTTCTTAAGGAGATCCTGTCAGAGATACCCGGGGAATGCGAAGACAGGATAGGAAGGATGAAGAAGAGCCTCGAAGAGGGTAATTACAAGAATTATTGTGTTGAAGCTCATGCGATCAAGAGCCTTATGGCAACGATAGGAGTGAAGGTATTAAGTGAACGGGGAAGGAAGCATGAGTTCGCTTCCAGAGACGGAGATATTGATTTCGTTAAAAGCGATTGCGATGCATTTTATGAGGATTACAGAAAAGTCTGCAGTGTTATCACACAGGCACTGGAGGAATAAAGACGTCATAGTAAGGGAAGGTCTTGGAAGGGAGCAGTGTATATGGATGATAATACAAACAGGCTGAGCAGTTCAGAAGAAACGGCAAGACAGAGCTACCCCGATATCAATGCTGTCTCCGAGATGCTTGAGGAAAGAGGTGTACCGGAGAGTGACATGTGGATGGGACGTGAGGTCTTCGGTAATGTGTACAGATATATTGCAAGGTATCTCGAAAGATACCATGCCACCGCATATAAGGTTCTGTTCACTGTAAGCTTCAAGGATGAGACATTAACTGATGATGCCAGGACGGATATAATGACCCGCTTCAGGGAGATAGTGCAGGAATCATTAAGGAGTTCGGATGTCATGGTCAAGGCATCACAGAACCAGATCCTGCTCGTGCTGCAGGAGGTAAATGCGGGAAATATCGACACTGTTCTTGACAGGATGCTGAACAAATGGTACAGGTCGGATTACTCGGGTTCAGTCAGCCTCAGATGGGAAACACAGAGCATGAATGCCCATTATGATGAGGTGATCGTCGGTACCGGAAACAATAAGGAGTGGGTTGTTATAGTTGATGACGATGCGGTCAACTTAAAGATCGCGGAGCATGTCCTCAGCAGAAGCAACATGCGTACGACTACTCTTAAGTCAGGTCATGACCTTATTGATTTTCTTATGACCAATACTCCGGATCTTGTACTTTTGGATATAAAGATGCCGGATATGGACGGTTTCGAAGCTCTTAACACAATAAGGGAAACGGGTGGAAATATGGCAAGGATACCTATCATATTTCTTACCGCAGATGAGGATACACAGAATGAGGCGACCGGCTTCGCAATGGGAGCCATTGATTTTATCAAGAAGCCGTTTGTTCCGGAGATACTGACGGCAAGGGTTAAGCGTGCAGTCCGTATGATCAGGCTGCAGAACCATCTGACCGATGAAGTGAATAATAAAATATATGAGAATGAACAGATGCTCATCCACATCGTCCAGACTCTTGCCGAGGCTATAGATGCCAAGGATACATATACCAACGGTCATTCGAGCCGGGTTGCGGATTATACAAGAGAGATCGCGAAGCGTTACGGATACAAGGATGACAAGCTTAATGATATCTATATGATGGGGCTGCTTCATGATATAGGTAAGATAGGTGTGCCGGATGCAGTTATCAACAAACCCGGCAAGCTTACGGATGAGGAATTCGAGATGATCAAGAACCATCCGGTCATGGGCGCACGGATACTTAAGAATATCCGAGAGAAGCCGAAGCTTGCATACGGTGCGAGATGGCATCATGAAAAATACGGTGGCGGCGGGTATCCCGACGGGCTGTCCGGCGATGATATTCCCGAGGAAGCAAGGATAATAGCGGTTGCTGATGCTTATGATGCGATGACGAGCAGCAGAAGTTATCGTGAACCCCTGTCACAGGAACGGGTGAGAGCTGAAATAGTAAAGGGGAGCGGGACCCAGTTCGATCCCGCCTTTGCCGACATAATGCTTGAAATGATAGACGAAGATTTCGACTATCATATGAGAGAGGGAGGCTGACTGTTATTGTACTATTCCTCTATCAGTGTCAGTCCTTCAAGTGAAGGCGTGGCAACAAGAGAGTAGTTGGTATAGTACACAACGAACCCGGGTTTGGCTCCTGCGGGTTTCTTAACCTCCTTCTTCCGGACGTAGTCGATTTCAACCTTGTCCTGCTCACGTCCTTTGGAGTAATAGGCAGCAAGAGCTCCGGCTTCTTCAAAGGTTCTGTCGGTAAGCTCGCGGCCGTCGCTCTTTACAAGAACATGTGAGCCGGGTATCTGCTTGGCATGGAACCACCAGTCGTTGCCTGATGAATATTTGAAGGTAATATAATCGTTCTGGAAATTGTTTTTTCCAACATATATGTGAAAACCGTCCTGGTTTACATAATGAAAGGGCTTGCTTTTGAGCTCTTTCTTTTTGTTTCCGGTTTTTTTGTGTATATAGCCCGACTGGATGAGCTCATCCCGTATTTCTGTCAGGTCGTTTTCATATAGAGCGATATCAAGTGAAGCCTGAATGGATTCCAGATGATCGATCTCACCTTTTGTCTCCGCTGTCATGGTAGTCAGAGCTTCTTCGGTCCGTTTGAGCTTGCCGTATCTGTCAAAGTATTTTTTGGCATTCTCAGAAGCCGTAAGGGTGGGATCCAGAGGTATCGTTATCTTTTCACCCGTATAGTAATTGTCCGCTTCGAAGGATTTAAGGCCGGGCTCAAGATTGTAGCCGTAGGTATTGAGCAGTTCGCCGTAAACGCGGTATTTGTCCTTCTTGCCTGTGTCCTTAAGCTGCTTGAGCTGCAGGTCGTATTTCTTGACGTTGCGCTCAAGAAGGGTGGTGACTATCCTGCGAAGATCCGATGATTTCTGCCTGATACGCGTTACAGTGTTGCGCCTTGCGTAGAAGTTCTGCAGCACATAAGATATGGAATCGTGTTCCTCGACTGTGTAATTGCCCTCATCATATCTTGCAAGCCTTACAGGGGCAAATTCAACGGGATCGCCGCCCTTCAGTATTATATTGGGGGAGTAATCACCCGCCCCGATGCTTTCGATCAGCCAGCTGAAGTTATTGTAAAGATGCAGCAGTTCATCCTCCGAATACTCTGACGCGGGAACAGAGGAATCAAGACTGCTGCGGTACAGAAGCTCCTCGGCCATGACGGGAGAGAAGCCTGTGAAGGTCGAATAAACCGCCTTGGCAGCAGGCATTGGTCTGGAGGTAAGTAAACGGGTAAATTCCTCCCTGTCTGTTGACAGAGGGTCGGCCTTATCCTGCGTATTGGGTATGAAGTAGTCCCTTCCCGGCAAGACCTCACGAACGGAGCTGACAGCAGAGGATATGTGCTTGATGCTGTTAATTATCATCCCCTTGTCATCAAGGAAGATGATATTGCTGTGCTTACCCATTATCTCGATCACGAGGGTCTTTTGGCACATATCACCCATTTCGTTCAGGTGGTCTATATCGAGCATGAGGATACGCTCAAGGGAAGGCTGGCGTATGGCAGTAATGCGTCCGTTCTGGATGTGTTTCCTTAAAAGCATACAGAAATTGGGTGCTGCAGCAGGGCTTGGTTTATTATCTTCGGTAAGATAAAGGAACGGAAGTGAAGCACCCGCTGAGATGAGCAGGCGGTATTGCCCCGACTGTGTCTTAAGAGTCAGAAGGATTTCGTCTTCTTCCGGCTGAGCTATCTTATATATCCTGCTGTTTAATATCTTATCGTTCAGTTCACGGCATATCGCTGCCATAGTTATTCCGTCAAGCGCCATTATCGTTTCTCCTGCAGTCTGTTATTGAAGATCATTTAGGGGTTTTCTTTACCCAAAGAGTACCCAATTCAATATAACGTAATGAGAGAGTTGGTGCAAGCACTGATTTTAGTGCTATTTCTCGGATAATCCTTGTTTGGGTACATTTGTTATGGTATCATATGGTAGAATATGTGCATGAAAATATCGGTTTACATAATGTGCAACATATTCTCCGACCTGCTTTATTAACCCGTTATTATGATGATCTGTGAGAGAGACTTATTATGGACAGGACAGCCAAACAATTTACAGCAGTTATAGTGCCGATCCTAATTCTGCAGGCTATAATGCTTGGCTATATATTCAATGCTTTTTACACGAATTCGGCAACAGATATAAGAGCTCACGGTGTAAGTACCACCAGGAGCCAGGCCGCTGTAGTGGAGGAATATCTGTCGAAAGGAACCAATATCCTGTGGTTTGCCGCGGAATCGGTTAATTTTATGCTGGAACAGGGCGAGAAAAGCGAAGATATAGCAAGGTATCTGGTTGGTGCCACCACTCAGATGCAGAACAGGTTTGATGAGAATTTTACCGGAATATACGGATATATCAACGGTGAGTATCTGGACGGAGCGGAGTGGGTTCCGCCGGAGGGCTATGATCCTACGAAGCGTCAATGGTACATTGAGGCGAAGGAAGGAAGAAATGAGATGATCATTTCGGATCCTTATGTTGATGCTCAGACGGGGGAGGCGGTGGTATCGTTCAGCCAGCTGCTTTTGGATAATGAGAGTGTTGTAGCGCTTGATGTGACTCTTACCGAAATACAGAATATAACCGAGCAGATGACAATGGACGGAGCGGGCTACGGTTTTATCGTAGACAGGAC
>JAEEGL011484650.1_pt1 | contig 14016 bp, 18 predicted proteins | sample 9134231 | NCBI WGS metagenome assembly JAEEGL01 (sample SAMN16246548, study PRJNA631951) | gut metagenome | biome: gut microbiome; feature: rumen; material: fiber-attached | host: Bos | place: Iran: Karaj | collected 2018-10
TATGGGCCGGGGTGTCCAGGGCCTGCTCCAGGCAGTAGGCCCGCACCAGGGGGCTGGGCCGGTACATCTTATAGAAGTCGTAGACCTCCTGCGGGATCTCGAAATAGGGGGTGTCGTTGTCCAGCTCCTGCTTGATGAGCTCGTCGCAGAAGACGGGGCTCAGCTCGTCGGCGGTCATGGGCCGGTGGGTGCCGGGGTTCAGCAGCGGGGCGGGCTTGTTGATCATATCGGCCCGCAGGTTATACCAGGCACGGGGCATCTCGTTCTCGGTGAGGTAGATTTTATAAGGGATCTGTTCCATGATTCATTATTCCTTTCATGATCAAATTCTTCGGGCGCTTCGCCCGGCGGCGGGGATCGGAGCTTCGTCTCGTTTCAGGCGCCGGGACGCCATCGCCGGTCCGGGCTGCCGTGGGGATAATTCGTTTTCATTTCGGAGCCTCCCTCTGTTCGATCCGTTGAGAATAAAAGAAGCGGCACAGGTCAATCTGTGCCGCTTTCCTCATGAATCCTTGTCACTTCATGGTTTCAAGCATCGCAAATCGACCTTACTGAAGAATCAGTAAAGCTAAACCAGAACCACCAGAATGCGACGCCGTAAACCTTTCTCATTCGGAACTCCCAATCGGCGCGGGGTGAACCCCGCGATATTATGGTCGAAAATATACGCTTCCCTTTTCCCGTTGTCAAGGGGTTTTCGAAAAAAACTTTATTCTTTTACCGATTTTTATCGGCGATCCGATCAGCGTGCCTCTGCCGGGCGCACGCAAAAAGCCGGGGAAGCGGGAAACCCGCTTCCCCGGCAGTCCGGTTCTTGCCGCTTACGCTTCGGAGAAGCTGCTCTTGTCCGCGCCGCAGAGGGGGCAGACGAAATCATCGGGCAGATCCTCGAACTTCGTGCCGGGGGCGATGCCGTTCTCGGGATCTCCCAGGGCCTCATCGTATTCCCAGCCGCAGAGATCGCATACGTACTTCATTTGAATTCTCCTTTATCTCAGATTCGTTTATTCGCAGACCGGCTCAAAGTCGGAGGCAGGGTGCTTGCACAGGGGGCAGGTGAAGTCCTCGGGCAGGCTGTCGCCTTCGTAAACGTAGCCGCAGATCTTGCAGACCCACTTTTTCCTGCCGCCGACGGGACCGGCCTCCTCTTCCTTTTCGGCGGGGCGGCACAGGGCGTCGGCCAGAGCGTCCAGCTGCGCCTCGCTCGCTTCGTTCAGAGCGGAGAGGATGCGCACCGCGGGCTCGGCGAAGGTCAGGCCCTTGCAGCCCTCCAGCATTCCCTTCATGACCTTGGCCGCCGTGGGAGCCCAGGAGCCGTTTTCGATGAAGGCCACGGTGCGGTTCTTGTAGCCCCGCTCCGTCAGGTGCTGGATGAACTCCCGCATGGGCGGGAAGACGTCGGTGTTGTAGGTGGTGGTTGCCAGCACCAGGGTGCCGTAGCGGAAGGCGTCCTCCACAGCCTCGGGCATGTCGTCCCGGGCAAGGTCCGTGAGGCTGACCTTGGGACAGCCCCGAGCCTCCAGCTTTTCCGCCAGCTTTTCCGCCGCCGCCTTGGTATGGCCGTAGACGGAGGTATAGGCGATAACGACGCCTTCGCTCTCCACGCCGTAGCCGGACCAGGTGTTGTACAGATCCAGATAATAGCTCAGATCCCCCTGGAGCACGGGGCCGTGGGTGGGACAGATGGTGCGGATATCCAGAGCGGCGGCCTTCTTCAGCAGGGCCTGCACCTGGGCGCCGTATTTTCCCACGATGCCGAAGTAGTAGCGCCGCGCTTCGCAGGCCCAGCCCTCCGGGTCCTCCACGTCCAGAGCGCCGAACTTGCCGAAGCCGTCGGCAGAGAAGAGCACCTTGTCCGCATCGTCATAAGTGACGATGACCTCCGGCCAGTGGACCATGGGGGCGGTGACGAAGGTGAGGGTGTGCTTCCCCAGGCAGAGGGTGGCCTTCTCCCCCACCACGATCCTCCGGCCGGCATAGCCGTCGCCGTAGAAATTCTCCATCATGGTGAAGGCCTTGGCGGAGGCCGCCACCTGCGCCTTGGGATAGGTGCGCATGAAGCAGCCGATGCTGCCGGAATGGTCCGGCTCCATGTGCTGGACGATGAGATAATCCGGCTGCCGTCCGCCCAGAGCTGCGGTCAGCTTTTCGAGCCAGGCGTGGGTGAAGCGCTCGTCCACCGTGTCCATAACGGCGATCTTTTCATCCAGGATGAGATAGGAGTTGTAGGCCATGCCCAGGGGCACGACATACTGCCCCTCGAACAGGTCGATCTGATGGTCGTTGACGCCGATATAACGGATATCGCTGCTGATTTCCATCTGTGTCTTCCTTTCCTTCGCTGTTACGATTCCTATTTCGATCAGTATATTCTGTGCCGCCGCGGCTTGTCAACCGTTATCGGCCCCGTGGATCACGGCGCCGAAAAGCGCCAGCATCGCCAGGCTCACCAGCACGCCTCCCAGGATATCCGTGAACCAGTGGCAGCCGCAGAGGAGCCGCCCGAAAATCATGGCCAGGATCAGCAGGATGCAGACGAGGCGCAGCAGGGTGCAGAGGCCCGGATTCTTCACATACTTTTTCAGCACCATGCACACGCTGCCCAGGATGACCGTCACCAGCACCGTGTGGCTGGACGGGAAGCTGGGCTCCGGCCCGCTCTCCCCGGGCAGGACGAAGGGGCGGCAGTTGACCACCACTTTTTCAAAAAACACATAGAGGATCAGGGTGACGATAAAGAGGCCGCCCATGGCCAGGATCTGCCGGTCCACCTTCCTGAGGCTGCGGCGGCGGATCAGCTGAAGGAGGCCCAGAAGGGCAAATACGCACAGCACCAGGATGGCGAAATAGCCCAGGTATTCCGTCAGCTGATAGAGCTCCATGCGCACGCCGCCGTCCGTCCCCCAGACGCCGGTCAGCTTCATCACGGCGCCATTCAGCGTCGCCAGGCCTACCACCGAGCCCTCCGCGCCGACAGGCTGCCGGTCTGCCAGGCACAGCAGCACGATCAGGATCAGCCACAGGAGATAAAACAAGCCCGCCGTATACAGTTTTCCCTGTCTCGTCATGAATGCTTACTTCCTCTCTCTTTCTGCGGGAGCTCCCGCAGGCGTTTCGCCGCTCCCAGAGCGCGGGAGGCGGGCGATCTTTCGTCCTCATTGTATCAGCGGCATGCGGGAGCGTCAATGGGCAGCTGCGGCGTCCTTCAGCCCCGGAGGAGCTCGGTCACCTCGCCGATATAGAGATCGTGAGGCGCGTCATGGGCATAAAGCTTCTCGCGGATCTCCGCGGGGATTCGGACCGGATCCAGGGGCTGCATGAAAAGCTTGCGGCACACCAGGGTCAGCTCCGCCTCCCGGTAGGCGATCCCGTGGGCGCAGGGCACGGGCTCCAGCCCGGAGGCGCGCATCTTGTCCATCTCCCGGCCGGATTTCGTGCCCAGGAGCAGCAGCTTCTCCCGGCAGCTCTCCGGGAAGAAGCTGAGGGTGAACCAGTCTTCCCGGTCCAGGAACTCGTGGGTGAGGCGGCTGGTGCGGACGTAGACCGTGGCGGCGCTCATGCCCCACAGGGTGCCCAGGCCGCCCCAGCTGACGGTCATGGAATTGAAGCTCTCCGGGGTGCCCGCCGTCAGCAGGGCCCACTTTTTATTGAACAGGCTGAAGATATCGGTGGTGAATTCCATCGTCGTTTCCTTTCTCCGGGCGCATTCGCGCCTGCGGTCACGGTTCTTTCTTCCGGCGTCGGTCCGCCAGGGCAAAGGGCAGGGTGATCAGCAGCATATAGGGGATCAGGATCAGGAAGCTGGGCAGCAGGTAGAGGAAGGGCACCGGGATCCAGCGGTGGAAGATCTCCAGCAGGAAATTGCCCTCCGTTTCCACCGAGTAGAAATAGTTGGCCTTGGGATGGAGGCCGCTCCGGCGCAGCAGCAGATTGATCAGGAAGATCGTGAAGGCGATAAGCAGCACCGTGAGGGCGGTCCGGGGCAGGTCCTTCAGTCGGGGGCGGAGCAGGCCGAAGGTCACCAGGGCCAGGCCCTCGATGACGATCATGAAATGGGTGCCGTAGTAGCCCAGCATCCGGGGCAGCAGCAGGCTGTAGCCGTCGAAGCCGTTGGCGGGCATGATCAGAGCCATCAGGGCCCCCAGGGGACCGACGAAAAAGCCGAAGCACATCAGCGGGCGGTTCTTCCTCAGCACCGCGGCGGGGATCAGCAGCATATTGATGTTGCACAGCTGCAGCGGCAGCTCCCCCCACCAGTTGAAGCCGCCCATGGCCGCCGTGATGCGGGAATAATCCCGGTCGACGCAGAGGGCGTATTTATACAGGAAAAAGCCCAGCAGGGTCAGGGCGCAGGCGGAGACCAGCACCGTTTTTTTGGTCTGCTCGCTTTTCCCCCGCAGCAAAAGGCTGGCCAGCACCAGCAGCAGGATGAATCCCGCGAAGACCGCCAGGAAAAGGCCTCCGAAGGGCCTCATGATCCACAGTTCCTTTTCTCCGGGCACGGCCGATCCTCCTCTTCTCTCTTAGGATGCGTGTTTTCCGCCCCGCCGGGCGTCGCTCATTTCATGAATGCGGACTCCTCCGCCTGCCGGGATTCCGTCTCCACCCAGGCGGGAACGAAGCCGGCGGCCAGCGCTACCCGCCAGGAGGGGATGTTGGAAAGGCTCGTCCCATAATAGGGGATCGCTCCCCGGCGGAAGGCCTCCTCCCGCAGATGCTTCACCAGCGTCTGCCCGATCCCCCGGCCCCGGTAGGGCGGCAGCACGTCGACGCCGATCTGCCACAGCTCCGGGGTGTCCGCGCTGCAGCCCGCCATCCCCATGATCCGCTCCCCGTCCAGGGCCACGACCGCCAGCACGTCCGGCCGCTCCGGGCGGAACCGGTCGCAAAGGGCGTTGGAAAACTCCGGACGCCCGTAATAGGGCGGGATGTCCCCCTGCTCCAGCCACCGGAGCTTCCATCCGGCGGACGTGTCCACCGGCTCCGGCAGGGGCAGGAACATATGGTGGGTCTGGGCCATCCGATACCCGCTCTGCCGCAGCCGGCACTCCAGTTCATAGAAATTATGCTGCTCAAAGAGCCAGATGCCCTGCTTGCCCCGCATCCACTCCCGCAGCCAGGGATGCAGCTCTTCGCGGGCGGAGATCACCGCGCCGCCGCCGAAGGTGGCCATCTGGAGAAAAAAGGGCTTCTCCGAAAACCGCCGCCGCTTCTCGTGGGCAACGGGCAGCGTGATCCGGTTCTCCTCCCCGGAAAAGTCCTCCGGACAGCAGTTGAATTCCAGAGCCAGCTGCTCCCGGAACACCCTCTCGATCTCCGCTTTCGTCCTGCCGTGACCGCTCATACGCCGCCTCCCGCCGTCATTGCTCCGACGCGTCCGTCGCCGCGCCCTTCCGCCGCCCGCCGTTTCTCCGGCGGACGCGCCTTCTCACGCTTCCGTCAGATTCTTTTTCAGCATGATGATCTCGTCCGTCCGGTACGCCTCCGTGAAGCCCTGCTTCAGGAACAGGGAAACGGCCGGATTGTCGGCGGCGATATCGTCGTACAGCACGGCGACCCCGGCTTCTCTCGCGGCGCGGCACAGCAGCCGGAGCGCCTCGGCGCCGAAGCCCCTTCGCCGGAAGGGAGCGTAGACGATCACGTCGGCCAGGCAGAGCTGCCGCTCCTCGTCGATATGAAAGGCGGCTTCTCCGACGAAGCTGCCGTTCTCGTCCTCCAGATATCGGTAAAAACGCCTGCCCTCCGGGTTCGCGACCCAGCGGTCATACCACCCGTCCCAGGCTTCCCTCGGGAAAGAAATGGTCCCGCCCCAGGCGCGGTTGTAGGACATGGTCTCCTCATCCGCCAGCATGGTCTGCCGGAACCGGAGGTCCTCCGGCTTCGGCTTATAGAAACGAATCATTTTCGCACCTCCGTCCGGGCGGAACAGGGACCCGGCTCCTCCCGCGGGGAAAGCCCGCCGAAACGCGCCGGCCTTCCCGCCGCAGCCCTCGGCGGCTTCGCCATATCAAAACCCGACGGGATTTCCTCTTGACAGATGCACCCGGACATTCGATAATGCTGTTAAAAGAATTTATCGCTGGGGGAAAGCAAAATGGATTTTAACAGCCTGAAATCATTCTTTATGACCGCTGGAGTAAATCTGCTCTTCGGCATCATCGTCCTCGTCGCAGGACTGTTCGTCATCCACTGGTTCGTGAAGTTCCTGAAGAAAAGCAAGGCCATCGCAAGATTCGATACTTCCCTTCAGACCTTCATCATCAACACGATCAAGCTGATCCTGGTCGTGATCCTGGTGCTCACGGCGGCCAACATCATCGGCGTGCCGCTGACCTCCGTCATCACCATCTTCGCATCGGCCGGCGTCGCCATCAGCCTCGGCATGCAGGGCGCCCTGGGCAACCTGGTGGGCGGCGTGACCCTGCTCATCCTGAAGCCCATCAAGACCGGCGAGTTCGTCCGTATCGGCGACCACGTGGGCTTCGTGAAGAACATCGGCGCCTTTTACACCGAAATCAAAACCAAAGACGCCACCCTCATCAGCCTGCCCAACAGCGCCCTGACCAACACCGCGATCATCAACTACACCCGGGAGGGGAACCGGCGCGTGGAGGTCGAATTCCTGGTCAGCTACAAGAGCGATATCGACAAGGTCTACGCGACCCTGAAGGAAATGGCCGCGAAGAACGACCTGGTCCTGGCGGACCCGCCTCCGAAGGTGGTGCTCCATGAATGCACCTCCTCCGGCATGGAATTCGAAGTGCGGGCCTGGACCGACGCGCCGAACTACAGCAAGGTGCGGAAATTCCTCATCGACTCCGGCAAGCGGGCGCTGGACGCGGCCGGCATCGAGATCCCCTACCAGCAGATGGACGTCCACATCAAGCAGGACTGATCCGGCCGGATCGGGATCAGGGGAGCCGCTCGACGATCAGCTCCGCCGAGCCCTCCTCCAGGGCGTTATTATCGTCATAGTGGATGTGACTGCCCGGCGCCGCTTCCGCCAGGGCGGTCAGCTGGGCCGCCAGGGAGAGCATGCCCTCCCGGTTGGCGGAGATGCACGCCTCGCCGCCGTTGATGCTCACGCGGATCTCAAATCCGTCCGTCCATTCGATCTTCATATGTGCTTCTCCCGCTTCCGATCATCCGGAAGCATCTCATACAAGGGAAAGACCTTCGCGCCCAGGCGCGTCCGTCTGTCCCTTGTTTTTCTTTGCCGCTGCACAGATCCCCGGTTCAGCCCTCCCGGTCTGCGGCATACCGCTCCATGTATACGTGCGTCTCCGTACGGCCGTACTCCCGAAACCCGCACTTTTCATAGACCCGGATCGCCCTGGCGTTGTCGGGATTCGTCCGCAGGTATATCCGCTTCAGGCCCAGCCGCTCCATGCCGTACTTCGTCATTGCGGAAACGGCTTCGGTGCCGTATCCCCGATCCTGCTGATCCGCTGTGACGGCGACGCCCAGTTCCCCGGCAGAAGCGGAAACGTCCATGAGCTCGATGTTGCCGATGAACCGTCCGCTTTCCCGGTCGATCATGGAAAAGACCGGCGCCTTCTCCCGGAGCTTCTCCCGTACCCACCGGATCTCCTGCTCCTCGGTAAAGGGCTCATGCCAGCCCCCGATGAACCGGTCCACATGCTCGACGTCATTGACCATGACAAGATAATCCGGCACTAGCAGCTCCGATACTTCGACAAAGCGGATCCTGTCCGATTCAAAAACCTGCTTCATACCTGCCTCTCCCCTGCCGGACCGCGCCGGCCGTCGGTCTTCTGTCCGATAATGCCATCTCGACAAATTGCTGATGAAGAAGCGGTTCGCCAAGCGGGTCCCCTATTTCGATCCTGCCGCACGGATCGCGCCCAGACAGTGGATTGACACGACGCGGTTCTCGTCAGTTTCCGCTATCTGCCTCAGCTGCTCGACATAAGGCCTGACGAAATCCGGCCTGCGCCTGCCGAGGACGCGGAAGATCTCCGGCGCTTCCATCCGCACTCTGTCGTCCGCGTCGTGCAGGAGCCCTGCGAATACCGACATATGATCCTCATAGACATCCGGCGTGTTCGCGGCGATGTTCTCCGAGGCCCAGATGAAGCTCAGCCGGACGTTCGGCGCATCATCAGAGGCAAAGCGGAACAGGCCCGGCCAGTGCGGTTCGATCACACGATAGTCGCCCCGTCCGATCCTGCCGAGGGCATTCACCGCACGCTCCCGCAAAAGCGGCTCCGGACTGTCAAGGAAGGCTGCGATCATCGGGACCGCGTCCTGCACGGACTGCGGATAGACGAGGCCCATTTCACCGAGCAGCCAGAGCGCCTTTGCCTGAATCTTTTCGGACTCGTGGGTGAGGAGAGACGAAACATAGGGAATGCTCTCTTTCCACCTGTCCCTGTCCTTCGTCAGAATTCCGAGTTCTTTATAGAGTTCCGATCCGGTCAATTCATCACCTTGCGTCTAATCAGATACCCTTCCTGAATCGCCGCAGCGGTCGCAGCCACGCAGACAACTGCGGCACTGTTCTTCAGATCTATGAATGTCAGCGTCAGCGGAAAAAGGAACAGCAGCCCTCCGGTGACCTTGTTGATCAGGGAATGCACCGACGGCAACTTTTTCCGGCGGATATATCCCACTGCGATATTCGCCGCCTTCATGCATGCGATGACGGCAATCCATAGATAGAGCCAGACCGGAGCATGTAATACCGGGAGCACTTTTATCAGGCAAACCGCCGCAAATACGATATCCGCGACGGTATCCAGCCTTGAACCGAACTCGCTGACGGTACCGGTTTTCCTCGCCACGGCACCGTCGATCATATCGGAGATACCGGCAGCGATATACAGCGCATAAAACGTCGGCGAAAATACCGGACAGAACAGCAAAGCGGCGCTGAGCACGATTCTGATTCCCGTTATGATATTCGCCATTTCACATCGGCGTCCCAACTTCTATCAGGTTCCCGTCCGGATCATAAAAGCGTATGACCTTCTGCCCCCAGCTGTGCGTCATCAGCCGATTGACGTATTTCACTTCCGGATAAGACTTTTCAAGCCGTTCGGCAAACCCTTCCAAGTCAGATTCCTCAAAATAGAGCTCGCTGGCATTGTTCTCCGGAATGATATCTCTCCCCAGGAACTCTTTCCAGTATCCTGCCTCCTGAAGGACCAAGCCTTCCGTCAGGATCATATTGCCGTCGTTATCGAGGACAAGCTCAAGACCGAACAGGTCATGATAAAACCGTCTGGATCTCTCGATGTCCTTGACAACGATCAGCACGTTTTTCAGTTTCATCTTTTTCCTTTCATCAGACCATACGCCGATTTCTGCTCCGGCATCCAGATCACGGATATCCTTCTGTTCAGTATTCTTCTTTCAGATATCCTTCTCCCTCATTAGTTCATACGATCATCGTTATTCGGTACATATGGCGCCGAAATGAAATCTCTCTTTTGGCGGTACGAGCAGCATACGGCTTCAAGCCTCATTTTTCGTGCCGCCGCAAACCAGACGGTCAGATCATCGTGGATCTGTTTTCCTCCTCGTTTTGACCGTTTTCCCTGCAGAAGGAGAACGGTTCCTGGATATCCACCGTACGAAGGTACTGCCGGAGCGGATAGACGCCGTCGTGGGCTTCTCCGGGCAGAGCGGCGGACATCTCGCCGGGACGGGTGATCCGGGTGAGGCCGGCCCTGGAAAAAGCCTCGATCAACGCGTCCCGGTCGGCCTCCGCGCAGCTCAGGCCGACCGTTTGAAGGTACTGCTTCCCGCGCCGCAGCACCGGCAGGATCTCCTTTCGCGGCAGGCGCTTGACCGGCACGTTTGCGAACATCGGCGACAGCTCCAGCTCCATGTCCTGCTTCGGCAGCAAGGAACAGAGCGGCGATTTCCACTTTTGCGAAGCGCCGCCGTCCAGAACGCGCTCCAGCTTGTCCGTATAGGTCCGCAGCGTCAGCTCCGCGGCCGCGCCGAGCGTCCGCGGCCGATGCGCCTGCGCGGTTCGTTCCAAAATCGGAAAAAAGCGGTCGCAAAAGGCGCTGACGTCCGTCATCTCCCCGGTATCGAGATAGATCACCTGGCAGGAGGAGCAAAGCAGCTGCTTCGTCGTGACCAGATGCGCGGCCAGCGCGGCCAGCTCCCCGTCCGAGGGCGTGCCGGAAAGATAGGCGAAGCTGAGCCGGTGCCCCCATTCGATCAGACGGGTTCCCGGCCGGGTAAAGCGCCGCACCGCCGTGACTGCCGTCTCTCCGCCCCAGACGACGATCCCGTCGGAAAGATCGGCAAGCCGCTTGATCGCCGCCACGTCGGAGGACGGCGTATCAAACACGTAGAGATAGTCCCCCAGCAGCGGCTCGATTGCCAGCAGGGCCCGGAAGATCTCCATCGTGAGCCCGTTGTCCGCCTGCGGCAGCTTGAGCAGATTGACGTTCCCGGTGACCAGCCCTTCCGCGACGGAAAACGCCGGCAGCCCATCCGCATTTCCCGCGGCGATATGGAGCAGAACGCCGAGGGGCCTTGTCAGCTTCCGCAGAGGCAGGAAGTCCGGCGGCGGTTGGGTTCGTGTATCTGTGCGAAAGTCCTCGCCGAGCTCTGTCCGGAGCTTGAATTCGAGGTAGTCCCGTCGGAGCATCCGCACGGCGAGCTGCTTGTACTGCTCTGCCCCGTCGATCTGCAGCGAGGCGATCAGATCGTCAAAAAGGCCTCGCTCGACCTGCCTTCCCAGCTCGTCGATCGCTGCAATCACGGTTTCCGCCTCCAGGGGAGGCCCGGACAGCGTATGGATCAGTTTGTTTTCCAATCCGGCCAGGATCTCGCTCTGCGCGGAGGTCTCATACAGCCTGCCGTTTGCCAGGATCACAACGCCACCTCCACCTTGTTCAACAGTTCCGCGGCTCCGGCGGCACAGGTCTTGACGTCCTGCAAACCCACCCGGCCGAGGATTTCCAGATAAGGGGTCTGGATCCCGCAGCCGCAGTCACAGCCGTCATGCAGCACGCCGAGGTCGTCCGTCATCACCGACAGCAGCGGCGTCCCGGTCACCAGCGGCGTGATCAGGTTGACGAGCCCGGGCGTTCCGTTCGGGACCGGCTCCAGCGTGCGAACGTCGCGGATCAGAACGCGGCTGTAGATCGGCACATGGAAATGATGGCGCTCGCAGTCCATGTACAGGATCGGATGCTCCACCGCGCCGTAGAACTCCACGATGTCCCGGTCGTCCAGCCCGAGGACTTTCTTTGCAAGGGCGTAGAATTCGGATTTATCCACCTCTTCGGCGTAAAACTGCTTCCAGCCGCCGCCCAGCATCAGCTTGGAGCCCTTCGGGAGCCGCACGCGGACGCCCTGCTCGTCCATGCGCTTCATCAGGAACCAGGCATAGGCCGGAAAGCCCATGAAGCGCAGCGGGAAGCTGGAGCGGGCATGCCGGACCACGGCGGCTTGCACAGCCTCCAGATCCAGGATATAGCGGTCCTTTTCCCAGCGCAGGGCATAGGTGCGGCTGAGAGCCGGTGTGAATAACGTCACGCCGAAGGCCGTCTTTGACGCGCCGGTGCGGTTTTTGCGCGTCGGCTGATAGCCGAAGACGACATAATGGCAGGGCTTGAGCCCGATCAAACTGCGCCTGGGGCAGATCCGCAGTACCATCCTGAGCTCGGACAGCAGATCTCCGATCGTGAAGCCGATCTCGCTGGCGGTCCCGCTGGTGCCGGAGGATGTCACGTTCACGATCCGCCGCCATCGCGGCACGGAAAACAGCCGCCGCCGCTTGAACAGCGCCGTCGTCAGAAACGGCAGCCGCGCCAGGTCTTCTGTTCCATTCAGGTCAGAAGGTGCGAATCCGGCGTCTTCGAGGATCGCCCGATATTCCGGACAGTGCCGCTCGGCGTGCGCGCAGTTCTCCCGCACTGCCTGCAGAAACAGCGTCTCGGTTTGATCTCCGGCATAAGGTTCCCGCTGCCGGAGCAGCTTTCTGCGATATTTCAAAGGCGGCTCCTCCCAATACATTTCGGATACATTACGAGGGCTATACGTCGGATTTGAGTTGGGACAGCGAGACAGCCGTTTCAGCATGGCACGAGAAAAGGTCTTAGTGTCATTAAGCTCATTTCTATTCCTTCATATTGTTTACAGAAACGGACATCAAATCTATTTCTCGTGCTTGTACGCCGCAGGAACATATCGGACAACCGGGATTTAACGAGCAAAACCAAATATATCAGGTATGGCGTCCGTCCCGAATGTCAGAATCCCCATTCTGTACATCGCTTTGGCGTGAATCCTGTCATGCCAGACGAAGCGTCTTAAAACCTTGCGTACCGACCATTGCTCATCGTAACTGCCTGTCACAGTTTCGATCGTTAAATAATCCGTGATGGTTTCAAGTGATTCAAAGCCTTTTGCCCTGCAGGAAACGATCGTTCCTTCGTTGTTGGCCTTCGCACCAACTTCGGAGAAATAGTACTCGTTGACATTCTTCGTGTGCTGATACATTTCCTCCGCAGTACGAGGCACGGAACCGTAAAATGTCTTGCGATAAGGAAGAACGCTTTTGTGCTTATCGGGAAAGGAAAGGTAAAGCGCATAGAAATCCTCTGCGGATTTCATAGCCAGAGATTTGAGATATTTGTATTCTTCGGCTGTCAAAGGCCTTTCTTCTGTAGTAAACAAGACATCACTGTCCGCATCGCTGATCTGCAGATCGGAGCTCTTTTCCTGTACGATTTCAACATCATAATTGTCAAGCGGCGTTTCACCCAGCCACAATTGATACCGCCGTATTTCTTGCGGCATCTTTCGCATTGCTTCTTCTTTCGAGGCGCCTCTTGTGTAGGCTCCGACAAAGCTGTTGGCATAGAGGATGCTATCGTTGCCGTTATGTTCCCAGACGCAATCTATTATCACTTTTGCCTCCGCAAATGCAGATTTGCAAGCCTGCCTCATTTCTTCTCCGAATCTTTGATCCTGTCGCAGTCCTCAGCGTCCGCACCGATCTCGACATATTCCTTCGGCTTTGCGTTTTTGCTGCTCAAGCAAACGACCGTCTCGATAAACTGTGATATGAAAAACAGATCAACAAATCGCGAATCAGTGAATTCTTTTTACATAAACTCTTGAAGGTGCTCCATCCATATCATTCATTTGGGTCAGAAACTCACACCCATATTTCTCATACAACCCGACATTGTTCGTTGAAATATATACCGCGGGAATGCCATCCTTTTTAGCGAGACGTTCTATTTCTTCAAACAGCTTCCCAACATAGTGATGCCCTCTGTGCTCTGGGAACGTATAAACGAATCCCATCCATGGAGAAAGCTCCGTTGGCTGGATGTCATCCCTCTCAGCATATGTGCAAAAAGAAATCAACTCATCGCCCTCTGCCAAAAGCAATACTCTTGACTTTGCTCCGACAGCATCAAAGAAAGTCCCATTGCTGATCAGATCAGACAGAAATGCGCCTGCGCGCCAATCGCTGCGCCTGATTTCTTCAAGCCAGTGCGGTTGTCTGTTGCTATCATAATAATCGATTACCTGCATTTCTACTGTCCTCACTCATCTTGAATCTTCAGTCTTATTGCAGTTGCTTCAGATAACCGTCATCTTTCGGCTCATACGGAACTGAAATGAAATCTTTCTTTTGGTGGTACAAACAGCATACCGTCTCAATTAACTGATAACTGAGAAACAAATCGACAAACAGCAAATTATCAAACGCCTATCTCCCTGTATATCTTTTCGATAAATGGAGATTTGTGTTGGATGTATTTTTCAATGTCTTTTGGATATAGCGCTGCGCCTTCTTTTTTGATTCGACTGTATTCACTTACCGCTTCTGGATTGGAGCGCAGATAGTTTCTGAAGGCAACATGTCTTTTTAATTCTGCGGAATCCTGTGGACAGACATACAGATGGTGTTTCGGCATATGCTCCTTGCCGTCATACTTGAATGCCTCCCGTGCAGTAATGCCAAGATCGCCTTCATGGTGATAGCCGATTTCTTCAAGAGCGGTCACTGCA
>JAEEGL013063795.1_pt1 | contig 14016 bp, 9 predicted proteins | sample 9134231 | NCBI WGS metagenome assembly JAEEGL01 (sample SAMN16246548, study PRJNA631951) | gut metagenome | biome: gut microbiome; feature: rumen; material: fiber-attached | host: Bos | place: Iran: Karaj | collected 2018-10
GTTGAACCATCCCAGATTGAGTACAGGTTCAGGTTCGCATGCTCCCAGAAAATACCATTTCCCGTCAGCCCATGCTTCTACCCATGCGTGATTGTCGTCGGTATGTCCCCATCGCGGAGTGTATACTTGGCGTGCAGGAATACCTACCGAGCGGAGTGCTGCAACAGTAAAGGTGCTCTCTTCGCCGCAACGACCGGTAGAGTTGCGCAGTGTGGCAATCGGTGAAGAAGTGCGGGCATTCGAAGGTTGATATGTCACATGTTCATGACACCAGTGGTTAACTTCCAGAATGGCTTCTTTCATTGACAGCTTTTCCACGCGAGGTCGGAGTTCTTCGTAAAACAGAGGTCTTGACTCGTCAAGATTCTCATTATTCACTCTGGGAGGAAGAACAAAATGACGGAAGATATATTCCGGAATCTTCTTTCCCCAATGCATCTCTTTGCGCGCACGAAAAGCTGTGATCACATCGTTGTAAAGCAGTTCTTGAGGATAGTCGGTCACATCTGCAAGCGGCATATATGCATACAAAAACATCATGGCTTCCGACTCCTGTTGAGAATATTCTTCCTTTTCTTCAAAAGGACGGAAACCAAGCAGTTGCTCGCGCTCTGCAAAGGCTTGAGCTACAGTGTCGCGCCATGCGCTATCGGAAATGAAATGTTGCGCAGAACCACTATTTCTGCATTCGTTGCATGAGAGCCACAACAAGGTTATTGCAGCAAGGATAAATGTTTTTTTCATGGTTGGGATTGTTTTGTCTTTGCAAAGTTACAAAATCCCAACGACTTGCGCAACGAATAAGAGAATTATACATATAATTCGCCGATAGTTGAATAAAAGAAGAGCAGATGTTTGTCATCTGCTCTCCAGTCCGTATTTTTTCTCAGCGTCATCTATGATTTTCTTTAGCAACACAAGAAAATCATGTCGGAATTCATCGTAACCTTCTGGATGCTCTGTGCCCATTGCGCTGACGTTACTTTCAGAGAATCCGATATCGAACTGAAACCATTCACTATTGTTGTAGTCTTTGGCAGCTTTGTCGTAGTTATACCAACGAATGATGTTGTGTTTATGGAAAAGACGTTCGAAAACATCCCATTGGATAGCTTTGTCAGGTAACGACTGGTAGTAATTGTAATCACCCTTGGGGAAGATTTCGCCACTGTTGGAGTGAATCCTTACGTCGAAATTCTTGTTGCGTACTCCCTCGTGAGTGATCAGGATGTCATATTTGTCGAAGCCGGAAGAGCCTTGCTGATGGAAAACAATCATCATCGATTGCAGTTCTCCGTTCAAACCACGATCTATTATCTTTTGCTTGGCATTATTCTGCATATGTTCCCTAAAAGGCGCTATCAGATTTCTCAGGCCTTCGCGAAAAGAGCCATATCCTTGGGGATATGCATTCGATCCGTGAGCACTGATTGTCTTTCCGTCGGTTAGGGTGATATACAGCGAGAATCCGTCTCCATCCAATACGTACTTGTTCACTTCATTGAAACCATTCCAACTGCGAATATCATTCTCTACACAGAGAGTCTCCAATGCATGAATGAAATCGGAATCGACTTTGCAACTGAGAGTACCGTATTCGGGGAATAACATCTCCTCTATAGTCAACATCGCGCTATCGGGAGCAACAGTTACTTCATAACTGTAACTGTCGCCTCCGATACTGCCATGGTAACTATAGCCGAGCGAAGCTATATGAAGGTCTTCTTTGGGATTATTATTGCCGGCTTTGGAGCAGGAAAACAACGAAAGAAAACCAAGTAGAGACATTATCAAACAAAAATTATTCATTCTTCGGTAAAGACATGACTCAAATCAGAGCTGCAGTGTCGGTAGCAATCATAAGTTCTTCGTCGGTAGGAATGACGCACACCTTGACTTTCGAATCGGGAGTGGAGATGGTAACCTCTTTGCCGCGACTGTTGTTAGCTTCTGCATCCAGAGTAATACCGAGGAAACTCAGACTCTTTACCACTTCTGAGCGAATAAACATATCGTTTTCGCCTATTCCGCCTGTGAAGACAATGATATCCACACCATTCATGGCAGCAGCATAAGCGCCGATGTATTTGATGACGCGGTAGATAAACATCTTGCGGGCAAGATCAGCACGATAGTTGCCGGCTTTGATGGCAGCATCTATGTCGCGAGCGTCACTGCTGACACCGCTAACACCAAGCAAACCGGATTTCTTGTTTACCAGATTGGCAAAATCCTGTTTGCTCATGCCTTCTTTGTCCATGATGAAAGTGGCAGCACCAAGGTCGAGGTCGCCTGCGCGAGTACCCATAACGAGTCCTTCTACAGGAGTAAGACCCATCGAAGTGTCAACCGACTCGCCGAATTTCACAGCTGCGCAACTGCCTCCATTGCCGATGTGAGCAGTGACTATTTTCTGCTTCTTGGGGTCAACTCCGAGGAATTCGCAGACGCGTGCAGATACATAGCGGTGACTTGTGCCATGGAAACCATAGCGACGAATAGCATACTTTTGATAAAGCTCATAAGGAATAGCGTACATGTATGCATAATCGGGCATAGTCTGGTGGAATGCAGTGTCGAAGACTGCTACTTGAGGAACGCCCGGGAGGGTCTTCTCTATAGCATGGATACCTTTCAGGTTGGCAGGATTATGAAGCGGAGCAAGGTCGATGCAAGCCTCGATGTTGCGAATAACTTCATCATCGATAAGCACCGATTTGTTGAATTTCTCTCCTCCGTGCACTACGCGGTGACCCACTGCGTTGATTTCATTCAACGAACTTATGCAACCAAGTTTCTCATCCGTGAGAGTATTGAGAATGAGTTCAATGCCGACGGTATGTTCAGGCATAGGCTTGTCGATTTGCACTTTCTCTCCGTTGGGGAGTTTTACCAAAAGGAAAGAGTCGGGGAGACCGATTTTCTCTACACCACCTTGGGCGATGACGGTCTTGTGCTCCATATCGAAGAGTTTGTACTTGATGGAGCTGCTTCCGCAATTAAGAACTAAGATTTTCATGGCATTATTTTATTGCTTGATTGGCTGTTATTATTATCATTTCAACAATATCCTGCACTTTGCATCCGCGACTGAGATCATTCACCGGAGCTGCTATACCTTGCAGAATAGGACCAATGGCATTGGCTCCGGAGAAGCGCTCAACCAGTTTGTAACCAATATTGCCTGCCTGCAAGTCAGGGAATACGAGCACGTTGGCTTTACCTGCAACAGCGCTACCCGGTGCTTTCAACTGACCTACTTTCTCCACAAGAGCTGCATCTGCCTGAAGTTCGCCGTCAAGAGCAAGATCTGGAGCCAATTCGTGAGCGATACGTGTAGCTTCTGTCACTTTGTCGATGAGTTCGTGTTTTGCACTTCCTTTAGTGGAGAAACTCAGCATTGCAACGCGAGGCTCTATCTGAGCCAGAGTGCGGGCAGTTTCTGCAGTAGAAATGGCTATCTGTGCAAGTTCTTGAGCATTCGGACACGGGTTGACTGCACAATCGGCAAAAACAAGGAAACCTTGTTCTCCGAGATGTGTGGCAGGAGTGAACATAAGGAATGCGCCGCTTACTATTCCTACTCCGGGTTTGGTTTTCAGAATCTGGAAGGCAGGACGGATAGTGTCGGCAGTAGTGCCACGGGCACCTGCCAATTCGCCGTCTGCATCGCCGTTTTTAATCATCAAACAGCCGAGATACAAAGGATCTTGTGCCTTCTTCTGAGCTTCTTCTTCTGTCATGCCTTTTTTCTTTCTAAGTTCATAAAGAAGAGAAGCATACTGCGGCATGCGAGCATCGGTCTTGGGGTCGAAGATATCGGCTTCTGCGATGTGCTTGTAGCCTTTCTCTGCTGCCATACGGTTGATTACTTCGGGATCGCCAATCAGTGTCAGTTTGGCGATTTTCTTCTCAAGAACGATGTTGGCAGCCTCCAGTGTACGGGGCTCATCGCCTTCGGGTAGTACGATGCGCTGCTGGTTTTGCTGCGCACGCAAAGTCATTTGTTCGAGGATATTCATGGAATTATATAGTTTTGTTGAATGCTATACCGGGTTCTCCGTAGAGATATTTTAACAAGCATGCAAAGATACAACAAAAAAATGAGGTTGCAAAGAAAAAATTTGCATATTAAGAAAAATAGCATTACCTTTGCACCCGCTTTTGAATCAAGCGAGTTTCAAATAGGTCCCGTAGCTCAGTTGGTTAGTAGCACCTGACTCATAATCAGGGGGTCCTTGGTTCAAGCCCAAGCGGGACCACTAAAATAGGAAGGAAACTGAAGTTCCTTCCTATTTTTTATTAAAAGTTAAGACTGAAGAATATAACTGCGGAATTCTTCTAGAGACTTGCTTGCATCCTGATCATGTCGGCGGCCTCCAGTTTCTCTTTGGCGAATTCCAATGTCACCTTATATATATTATTATTCTCTGTCTTGGCGGATGGCGCTTCATACATTACGGGCATCATTATGGTTTCCGCCAAAGAGCGAAGTCCGCGCGCACCGAGTTTGTATTCCACAGCTTTGTCAACTATATAATCCAGCACTTCCGGCTCAAACTCCAAGCGTATTCCATCCATCTCAAGCAATTTCTTGTACTGTTTGATAATGGCGTTTTTTGGCTCGGTGAGGATATTGCGCAAGGCCTCTTTGGAGAGAGGTTCAAGGTAAGTCAGTATAGGCAGACGTCCTACTATCTCGGGTATCAAACCGAACGACTTGAGATCTTGCGGAGCTATGTATTTCAGCATGTTGTTTTTATCCACTTGCTGACGTTTTCCTGCATTCTCAAAACCTACAACCTGCGTGTTCAGACGAGCTGCGATTTTTCTTTCGATGCCATCGAAAGCTCCTCCGCATATGAAAAGAATGTTCTCTGTGTTGACGTGTATAAACTCCTGTTCGGGATGCTTGCGTCCTCCCTCCGGGGGTACATTAACCACACTTCCTTCCAACAGTTTTAGCAATGCCTGTTGTACGCCTTCGCCGGATACGTCACGGGTGATACTCGGGTTGTCGGATTTGCGTGCAATCTTGTCGATTTCATCAATGAAAACAATGCCTTTTTCTGCTCTTGCAAGGTCGTAATCGCACTCCTGTAGAAGTCTGGAAAGCAGCGATTCCACATCCTCACCCACATATCCTGCTTGTGTGAGTACGGTTGCATCCACAATGGTAAAAGGCACTTTCAGCATCTTTGCGATGGTTTTTGCAAGCAAGGTTTTGCCTGTACCCGTAGACCCTACAAGTATGATATTCGATTTCTCGATCTCCACTCCATCATCGGTTTTTTGCTGAAGAATACGCTTGTAGTGGTTGTAAACGGCAACAGAGAGGAAGCGTTTTGCTTCATCCTGACCGATCACATAGAGGTCAAGAAATGCTTTGATTTCGGATGGTTTAGGCAGTTGCTCCAGATTGAGCGAGAGTTCTGTTTTCTGCTGACCCCAACCCATTTCTTTCAGGAGCTTTGCACCTTGCTGTATGCAACTTGGGCAAATGTATCCGTCGATACCTTGCAGCAGATTGTTCGTTTCCCGTCCGCAAAACGAGCAATGCGGTTTCTCTGTAGTTGTTTTCTTAGCCATTATTTCTTAGTGAATACTTTGTCAATCATGCCGTATTCGAGTGCTTCTGCAGATGTCATCCAGTAGTCGCGGTCAGCATCGGCAATGATTTTCTCCATCGATTGTCCGCTGTGGTTGGAGATTATCTGATAGAGTTCTTCTTTAAGTTTGAGAATCTCGCGAGCGGTTATCTCTATGTCTGATGCCTGCCCCGAGATACCACCCATCGGTTGGTGAATCATCACTCGGCTGTGAGGCAGTGCAGCACGCATGCCTTTCTCTCCTGCAACGAGCAACACGGCGCCCATGGAAGCTGCCATGCCGGTGCAGATAGTTGCCACTTTGGCTCCAATAAACTGCATAGTGTCGTATATTCCGAGACCTGCATACACGCTTCCACCCGGAGTGTTTAGATAAAGAGAGATGTCGCGACTGCTGTCAACTGAGTCAAGATAGAGCAACTGCGCTTGAATAACGTTGGCACTATAGTCGGTTACTTCCGTGCCCATGAAGATGATTCTGTCCATCATCAGGCGTGAGAAAACGTCCATCTGTGTTACGTTCAGTTGCCTTTCTTCCAGAATAGATGGAGAGATGTAACTTGCTGCGGGCATAGCAGCATTCATTGTGTTTTCAACATGCATGGTATTCATTCCCATGCTGCGTACGTATTTAAGAAAGTCGTTCATAAAGGGTTTGGTATTTTATTTGTTGTTATTGGCTTGCGTTGTTGTTCGCATGTAGAACAAAGTTCATAAAGGAACACGGTGCAAAGATACGCATAAATTGGCAATATAGCAAATCTTGTTTTGTAAAAAATATTTGAGTGATATTTGCGAATCCCTGCCAATAAACGTTGGTTTTTGCTATTCTCAAACTTTTTTCGTAACTTTGCAGCGCAGAATGTGGCCTTTTATGAAAGACAGATATGCATATATGTTGCGGAATGGTATTACAATGGTATTACTATTTATGCTTTCTTCCGTCATGCAGGCGAAGGAAACCACCAAGGCTTCTATCAGGAGTTGGCGGTTGGCCGAAGGCTTACGTGTGGTGGACAGCACTCGTGTGGATACCAGCTTCATCGACCTACCAATGCATGATGTAATAAACGATTATTCGATTGCCAATTCATATAATGCCAATCTGGTTTCGCCTATCGAGTCGAAGTTGTATTTCGACCGGCAGCAGAAGACAGGTTTTCTTTTCAACCGTGCTTTCGAGCCTTACCTGATGACTTCAGGCGATGTGCGTTTCTACAAGACCAACATCGCTTTCAGTTCGATAGCTTACAAGAAGGGTTTCACTACCTATCATGAGGACAACGACTTGGACTTCATGTTTACAGGAAATATTAACCGCCGGACCAATCTGGGTTTGACTCTCAACTATCTGGATGCGGTAGGTCACTACGAATCGCAAGCAGGCAAGCGTTTTGCAGGTAGTGTTTTCGGTTCTTATGATGGTGATCATTATTCGTGCAAGGGAGGGGTCACTTTCAACCAACTTAAGAGTTTCGACAACGGCGGTTTGCAGGAAGGAACCACTCTGGGTGGTGTGCTAAAGTCGTATGATCTTCCTGTGCGCTTGAATTCAATGACTGGAGTAAGACATATATCCGGTTTTTGGAATCACAACTACAGCATTTGTGTTGAACGTGAGCGCAAAGAGACTATCAAACCTCGTCGTGGCAGCGACGAAGAGCCTCGCGACACAATCATCATAGAGTATATTCCTGTTACCACCTTCCGCCATGTGTTGGATATCAACCAGTCCACTCACCGCTACGTGGAAAAAACCGCCCGGCAGGATTTCTATGAAAACAACTATTTCAACAACCGTACGACAAACGATACTGCAGAAGTACTGAATATTCGCAACACGCTGATGGTTACCTTCGAGGAGGAATTCAACAAGTGGTTGCGTTTCGGTGCTGATGTGTATGCGGTTAATGAATTCCAGCGGTATGGCTTCCATATCCCTGATCAAGTGCCATTGTCGCAAGATGTGTTTGCCGAAGGTCTGGTCAAGATGCTTGATGCCAATTATCTGCTACCTAATGATACTGTGATGGGCAAGCGTTGGGTGAACAATACTTGGGTAGGCGGTTCGCTCTATAAGAATCGCGGCAAATGGGTGCACTACGGTTTCAATGGTGATGTATGTCTGGCAGGTTACAAACTGGGTGAATTTCAGGTTAATGGTCATGTTGTAGGCGATTTTCCTCTAGGAAAAGACACGTTGAATATGACCGCGAAAGTGTCGTTTGGCAGAGAAACTCCCGAATGGTTTGTGCAGCACTATCGCTCCAACCACTATGTATGGGAGAATAATTTTACTGCTCCGTATCGTTTGCGCGTTGGGGGTGAAGTCAGCTATCCGTGGAAATATCTTCAACCGCGTGTTAGAGTCGATTTTGAGAATGTCACCAGTCCTATCTATTTCGGAGAAGACGGTTTGCCTCACCAGATGTCAGGCAATATTCAGGTGATAGCAGTCAATGCACAGCTAGGAGTCAGAGTACACGGATTTGCCATGGATAACAATGTGGTATGGCAGATGTCGTCATCCTCACACGTTCCTTTGCCAACCATAACACTATATCATAATGTATATTATTATGGCACATGGTTCAAGGCTTTGGATGTACAAATGGGTGTAGATCTGCGCTATCATACAGCTTATTATGCTCCATTGCTTAATCCTGCTACAGGTCAGTTTTGCGAGCAGTCGGTGGAGAAAGTGGGCAACTATCCGGTGCTTAATGTATATGCTAACTTCTACGTGCGTTTGTTGCGTTTGAAGTTCTTTGCACATTTCACTCATTTCAACCAGTATTTCATGCCAGAGAAGACCTATTTCTCTATGCCCGGTTATCCGCTTAATCCGCCTATATTCCGTGCAGGACTGGCATGGCATTTCTATAAATAAACCTGATCAATCAAAATTAAGGAAGAATTAACAATGAATTATACCAATCTTTTATATCGTGCGTTGCAATACAGCCGTCAGGAGGCAGAGCGTTTGCAGAGTAGCGAAGTGGCACCTGAGCATCTTTTGTTGGGAATATGTCGTATAGGCGCTTGTCCTGCCACCGAACTGTTGCAGAAATCCGGTGTGGATCTTGATGCTCTCAAGTCGGAATTGGAGATGAGTGTTTCCAGGGGTGAAGTAACTGCCGACATGCCTTATTCGCGTGAATCGGAACGCATCTTGCGCATAATGGATCTGGAGGCAAGAGCCTACAGGGCAGATATGACAGATGCCCATCATCTGCTTCTGGCATTGCTCAAAGAGAAAATGAACAATGCAGCCGGTGTGTTGAAAGATAAATTTGGAGTAACCTACGAGACAATGGAAAAATTATATCCCAAACCCCAACAGCAGCCTCGAATGGGCTCTGGTTTCACTGCCGAGGATGATGATGATCCTCTCAATCCGTCTTCAACCGTATCCGAACCGGGTCGTCAGCAGTCGAGCACTCCTGCTCTTGATGCCTTTGGCAACGACCTCACCCAGGCAGCTGCCGAAGATCGTCTTGACCCTGTGATAGGTCGTGATGAGGAGATAGAAAGAGTTATTCAGATTCTTTCCCGCAGGAAGAAAAACAATCCGATTCTAATAGGCGAACCCGGTGTGGGCAAGTCAGCTATCGTTGAAGGATTGGCTCTCAGAATAGTTCACAGAGAGACATCTCCGGTGTTGTTCAACAAGCGTATTGTGACGTTGGATGTGGCTTCTATGGTGGCTGGAACCAAGTATCGCGGTCAGTTTGAAGAGCGCATGAAAGTGGTGATAAACGAACTTCAGCAACATCCTGATATCATTCTGTTTATCGATGAGATACATACTATCATAGGCGCCGGCAATCAAGCAGGTCAACTCGATGCTGCCAATATGCTCAAACCTGCTCTTGCTCGAGGAGAAGTGCAGTGCATAGGTTCTACTACCACCAACGAGTACCGTACCAGTATAGAAAAAGACGGTGCTCTTGAGCGTCGTTTCCAGAAGGTGATGGTTCGCCCGACCACCAAAGAGGAGACTTTCCTCATTCTCAAGCAACTTGCGCCTTATTATACTGCCCATCATCATGTGGAATATCCCGACGATGCTCTGCATGCATGCGTGGAGCTCACCGAGCGCTATATTTCCGACCGTGTTTTCCCCGATAAGGCTATTGACGCTATGGATGAGGTGGGAGCACGCAAGCATATCAAGATGCCTGTCACTCCAAAGGAGATCAACGAACTGAAAGATCAGATCCGTAATCTGCGCAAGCAGAAAGAAGAAGTATTGCAACATCAGGATTTCTCCAAGGCAGTAGTCATCCGTACTCAGGAAGTGGAACTTGAGAAACGTCTCAAGATGGAGATTCGCCGCTGGGAAGAGAGTCAGCAGGAAGATCAACCCATAGTAACTCCTGAAGATGTAGCAGCCATTGTAAGCACAATGTCCGGTGTGCCTTTGCAGCGTATTGCACAGGCAGAGAATGTACGCTTGAGAGGATTGGCAGAAGTGCTTTGCAAGAAAGTGATAGGGCAGGATGAAGCGGTGAAGACCGTAGTGCGCAGTATTCAGCGAAGCCGTGTCGGACTGAAAGATCCTCATCGACCTATCGGCACTTTCCTTTTCCTTGGTCCTACCGGTGTGGGAAAGACCTATCTTGCACAATGTCTGGCAGAGGAGATGTTCGGCACAAGAGACGCCATCATTCGTCTGGATATGTCGGAATACATGGAGAAGCATGCCGTTTCGTTGCTTGTGGGAGCTCCTCCGGGATATGTTGGTCATGAAGATGCAGGCAAACTGACAGAAGCAGTGCGCCGACGCCCGTATTCGATAGTGCTCTTCGACGAGATTGAGAAAGCGCATCCCGATATTTTCAACATCCTGCTTCAATTGCTGGATGAAGGTCGCCTCACCGATCGTCAGGGTCATGAAGTGGATTTCAAAAACACCATCATCATCCTCACATCCAATGTTGGTACCCGCCAACTGAAGGAATTCGGTCGCGGAATAGGATTCTCGATGAGCACGACTATCGACGACAAAGAGGCAAAGACTATGCTTCGGAAGGCACTCGACAAGACTTTCTCGCCAGAGTTCCTCAACCGTATTGACAATATTGTTACATTCAACCAGTTGGCAGAAGATTCTATTAGCAAGATTCTGGACATCGAGCTCTCTGAGGTGGAAAAACGCCTTACTCCGCTTGGATACAAACTGGTGGTAACCGACGAAGTAAGAAAGATTCTCATGCAGAAAGGCTACGACCAGCAGTATGGAGCTCGTCCGATGAAACGCGCTGTACAAAGTGAACTCGAGGATGTGCTCACCGATTTCCTGCTCAGCAGTCAGGCAGAAAAGAAAGAAGGCGAAGTGAAAGAAATATCACTTGTGGCAGAAAATGATAAAATTATTGCAAAATAAGTTTGCTAATTTTAAAAGTTTTCTATAACTTTGCACCGCAAAATGAGTTTTGTTTAACTCGGAGTGATCAAACTTTTAAATATCTAAACTTCAATATATGGTACAAACCCTTACTGATGCCAACTTCAAGGAAGCTCTGGCACAACAATTGCCCGTAGTTGTAGATTTCTGGGCAGTATGGTGTGGACCATGCAGAATGCTGGGTCCTGTTATCGACGAACTTGCAGAGGAATATGACGGTCGTATTCTCGTAGGCAAAGTCAATGTGGATGAAAACGACGCTATCTGCCAGGAATACGGAATAATGAATATTCCTACAGTGCTGTTCTTTAAGAATGGCGAGTTGGTAAACCGTCATGTAGGCTTTGCCCGCAAGCCCGACATGCAGCAAAAATTTGAAGCAATACTTTAATTAACTGTCCCCACGGTGCTATGCATTGTGGGGATTTCATTAACAAAATAAACAATCTCAATTATGAAGTACACTTATTCTGAGTATCGCCAGAAAGCGTGGGATTCGCTCACTGGCAAATGGGGCAAGGCAGCTCTTTTAATGTTTGTTTACATGGTTGTCTCTGCCATCATTTCGGCAATTACTGGCAATCAACCCAGTTGGCGTTGGATCTTCTTCATCCTGACGTTGGCTTTGTTCCCGATGGGATACGTAATGACAGTTGCTTTCCTTAAGGTGGCAAAAGGCGAAGATGTAGCTCCGGTTAAAGCTTTATTTGAACCCTACAAAAACCAAGAAACATGCCTTCGCTATTTTCTTGTAGTATTCTGGGTTGATCTGTTTGTGTTCCTCTGGTCGCTTCTTCTGATCATCCCCGGTATTATCAAGGCTTATGCATACTCCATGACTATGTATATTGCCGAAGAGAATCCTGATATGGATCCGCGTGAGGCAATGAAGAAAAGCGAGGAGATGATGAAAGGACACAAATGGCAACTCTTTGTTCTGGACCTTACTTTCATCGGATGGTTATTGCTCAGCATACTCACTTTGGGTATTCTTATGTTGTTTATTCAACCTTACATCTACACAGCTCACGGACATTTCTATCTTTCTCTCAAAGAAGATGCAGAGCCTGTAGTTGAGTGCGCTTCTGCAAAACCCGAGCCTGTGGTTGAAGAAGCAAAGGCTGAACCTGTAGCAGAAGAAACTGCTGCTGCAAAACCTGAGGAACCTGAAGAAACTCCTACTGAGTCGGAAAGTTCCGATGGCGGCAAAGAATAAGCAGATTAAGAAAATCGACTTAAAAACAAGCGGGTGTGTCAAACTGACTCACCCGCTTTGTTTGTGATCCGGCCGGGATTATCTACGAAATCGCCTTGCCTGCGGCAAGCTGTCAAACAAAAAACGCGACACTCTTATAGTAAACCAATTTACATAATCGTGTGCGTTCTTTGTGATCCGGCCGGGATTCGAACCCGGGACCCACAGCTTAGAAGGCTGTTGCTCTATCCAGCTGAGCTACCAGACCTCGTCGAAACTCGCTCGGACTCGGACTGCCTCTTACACTAACGTTTCAGAGTCATTGTTGTCCTCGCGGTTTCTCCTCTCAAAATCACAAGCGAGTTGTGATTTTATAATCCTCGCAGAAAATGATTCTGCTCGGCTTTGGTGCTTTTTTGGACTCGCTCGGACTCGGACTGCCTCTTACACTAACGTTTCAGAGCCATTGTTGTCCTCGCGGTTTCTCCTCTCAAAAGCGGGTGCAAAAGTAGTGCATTTTTTTTGAATACGCAAATATCTTCATTTTGAAGTGTTCTTTCTTTAGTCAAAATTTTGCTTTTTGTAAATTTTTCTTTATCTTTGCATGCAGATATGAAACATTTAAAGAGCATATTCGTTCTGTTGCTGCTTTCCAGTGCGGTTCTTGCCGAGGCATCAGTATGCGATTCGCTGTTTATGGTGTTCGACAGCGAGCTGGAACGAACGCAGGAGTATATCGACATTCGTCAACTGCGCATCGACAGCCTTGTTCGCATGCAACATGCTGCGTCCGACCCTTATGATATCAATAGTGTCATTACGTCTGAGTATCAGCACTACAAAAGCAAGGAGGCTCGCAATTATGTTCTTCTAAACCTTGATCTTGCCAAACAAGCGGGTGACAAAGAACGTCAGGTCGAGTCTGTCATACGTCTTGCTTTTCTGCTTGCATCCACGGGCAATTTCAATGAGGCAACCGACTTGATAGCGCCTCTTAAATCCTCCGAGATGAATATCTACGAGCGCGCTGCTTACTACGATTGCATGAATCACCTCTATGGAGAAGAAGGTTTCTATAGTACTACTTCCGAGATGCGTCAGCACTATTTTCATCTCGCAGACTTGTATGACGACAGTCTGGCTGCTGTATTGCCACAGAATTCCGTAAGGCGCTATCGCCAGTTGGAAGCTCAATGGCGCAACAGAGGTATGCACTCCGCTTCATTGGCAATGAACGACAGTCTGCTTGCTTCCACTGCAGAATATTCGCATGCTTATGCCGGATATGCTTTCTGTCGATCGGAGACTTATCGGATGATGGGTGATGAAGATATGCAACTGCAGTGGTTGCTTCGTTCTGCCATAGCTGATGTGAGAAACGGCATTACCGACAACGGTTCATCGTGGATGGTGGCACAGATATGCTATAATAGAGGAGATCTGAGGCGGGCATACAGATATATTGATTATTCTCTCAACAACTCCAATGTATATGGCGCTACTCTCCGTCATGGTCAGATAGGTCCGCTGATGTCGATCATCAACAATGCTTACCAGCATCAGCTCCATCGTCAGCAGGTGATCCTTGCCGTGCTCTTCGCCGCTATCAGTCTGTTGACGTTGCTTCTGCTCGTACTGGTTATCTTCATTAGGAGGAGAAACAAAATTCTTCATCGTCTGCATCGTGAGACGGATGCCTTAAACAAAGAAATGAGCCGGATCAATGGGGAATTGCGACATACCAATATGGCTTTGCGCGAATCGAATCACGTAAAAGAGGAATATATCGCGCATTATCTTAA
>JAEEGL013671273.1_pt1 | contig 14016 bp, 14 predicted proteins | sample 9134231 | NCBI WGS metagenome assembly JAEEGL01 (sample SAMN16246548, study PRJNA631951) | gut metagenome | biome: gut microbiome; feature: rumen; material: fiber-attached | host: Bos | place: Iran: Karaj | collected 2018-10
GTGTCTGGTATGTGTATTCGTATGTCCACACGGGGCCTTTGTATGCGGAAGTGATCGCCCTTGCCGGAGCTTTGTAGATCGCTTCCGTCTCCTGGTCTGCGTAACGCTCTTTCGCGCCCTTGCCGTGTTCGGGCTTAAGGCGTAACTTTCGTGCCGCTATAAACATCAGTATGTCCGGGACGTCGTTAACGAAGAGGTTTGCCTCGCTCTTGACCGTTCCCATCAGAAGCGGCTTGTCGCAGCCTGATGCGAGCCTGGACGGATAGTCTCTTATGGTCACGCCGTCAATGACAGGTGAGAAAGCACACCTCACTTCGCCTCCGGAGAAGACCTTGCGCTTCAGTTTCTTTGCAGCCAGATAGACTGCCTCCTTGTCGATCGGCCTGAGCTTACCGACCTCGTTCCTGCTGATGCCGATATACTTCAGGAAGAGCTCTGTCATCTTTCTGCTCTCTTCTATGTTCCAGAATGAATCAACGCACGCCGACTGCACTATCGCCTTATCGAAGAGAGGCATCGCATCCGGATGTGTCATGAGTGCGAGTATGCAAGCCGCGCCTGCAGACTGGCCGAAGACCGTGATGTTCTTATCATCGCCTCCGAACGCACCGATGTTCTCACGAACGAACCTGAGCGCTGCGATCTGGTCGTAAAGACCGTTGTTCATCTCGTAAGACGGATCGATATAAGAAAGGTTCAGGAATCCTTCCATGTTAAGTCTGTAATTGAATGTGACGACTATCGTTTGGGTGTCTTTTGCAAACCTTGTCATGTCGTATTCGAGATCATCCGAATCCGCACTTTTAAGTCCTGTACCGCCTGTGCAGTACGAGCCTCCGAATATCCACACCATGACAGGCAGATTTTCTTCTTCCGTATCAGGTGCAAACACATTCAGATACAAACAGTCCCTGTCCGTGTATCCATACTTTTTGTGTCCGTGTCCCTGAAGCGGATTTGCCCTGCCCTTCACGGCCTTGTACACACCATCCCAGGGATCGGGTTTTTCAGGATGCCTGAATGCAAGATCACCCACGGGTGCCTTGGCAAAAGGCAGGCCGAACCAGCATCTGCAGCCGCCCCGCACTATGCCTTCTGCCTGACCGTATTCAGTTGTGACAACCGTGTCCGTCATCAGTTTATTCGATGCCCGTTACCTTGAAGTCATTGTCTTCCACTGCCTTCGTAAGAACATCGTCAGCGACGTCTTTTTCCAGAGCGACAACTGCCGTTCCCGCATCGTGAGATACCTCGGCGGAAGCAACGCCGTCAATAGCCTCGAGCGCCTTCTTGACTGTCGCTTCGCAGTGTCCGCACATCATACCTTCGATCTTGATGGTCTTTGTCATGTCCGTTTCTCCTTTGTGTTCGTTTTTGAATATAACATCAGACGGAATATCCGCCAAATTTCCTTTCTTCTTGTCGCGTGATGCGTTCTTCGGATCAAAGAGGTTTATCCTGAGCGCATTCATGCATACGGTAAAGCTTGACAGGCTCATCGCCGCAGCGCCCAGCATCGGACTCATCGCGATCCCCAGTGCCGAGTACGCGCCTGCCGCCAAAGGTATGAGAAGTATGTTGTAGATGAATGCCCAGAACAGGTTCTGCTTTATTCCGGTAAGCGTTCTTCGAGAAAGTCTTATCGCTGCTGGAATGTCTCGCGGATCCGATCTCTCGATGACGACATCGGCACTGTCGATCGCTATGTCCGTTCCAGTTCCGACCGCTATTCCGATATCAGCCGTCGTAAGCGCAGGTGCATCGTTGATGCCGTCTCCCGCCATCGCCACCGTACCGTATTCTTTGAGTCTTGATATCACGGCCGACTTGTCTTCGGGAAGAAGTCCCGCGATGATCTTATCCACGCCTGCAGTGCGTCCCACGGCCTGCGCGGTGCGTTCGTTATCGCCTGTCAGCATTACGACATATATGCCCTGATTGTGAAGTTCCGATACCGCCTCGGCAGCATTTGTGCGGAGCTTGTCCGCAGTCGCTATGATGCCTGCAAACCTTCCGTCCACCGCGAAGAACATAGGTGTCTTGCCTTCGTCTGCAAGTCTTTGTGATTCAGTTACGGCAGACCCGGGAACAACGCTTTCTTCCGCGATGAACTCTTCGTTGCCTGCCAAGATTTTCATGCCGGAGACGGTTCCTTCCAACCCTCTTCCGGGTATCGCCTTGAGTTCACTGCAGGATACCGTAGTTATACTTTTGTCTTTCGCATAGGATACGATCGCTTTGCCGAGAGGATGCTCGCTGCCCGCTTCAACGGAAGCTGCTTTCGCGAGGAGATCTTCTTCCCCGAAACCGTCTGCGGGGAGAACATCTGTTACTTCCGGCACGCCTTCCGTCAGTGTTCCCGTCTTATCCAGCGCCATCACCGTAACTCTTCCAGTCTGCTCCAGCGCAGCAGCATTCTTGAAGAGTATTCCGTTCTTTGCCGCCACGCCGTTACCGACCATTACGGCAACCGGTGTGGCAAGGCCCAGTGCGCACGGACAGGATACGACGAGCACCGCGATGCCGCGCGTGAGCGAAGGCCCTATGGCAGCACCCGTACAAAGCCATATGACCGTGACCACGACAGACAGTATCAGTACAGAGGGCACGAAAACAGCCGCCACCTTATCCGCCATCCTTGCGATGGGTGCCTTTGTCGCAGCGGCATCTGCGACAGTCTGTATTATCCTTGCCAGTGCAGTATCTTCTCCGACCGCCGTCGCACGTATCCTTATAAATCCGGAAGTGTTCATGGTCGCTGCGGATACCTTGTCTCCGGGAAGCTTATCAACAGGCACGGACTCGCCCGTCAGTGCCGACTCGTCGACGGCGCTGGAACCCTCTTCCACGACTCCGTCTACGGGAATCTGTTCGCCCGGTCTTACTTCGACTATATCTCCCTTTGCTACCTCTGTAATATCGACTGTAACCGCGTTCCCATCCCTTACAACAACCGCAGTCTTGGGTGAGAGTTTGATAAGTGATTTTATCGCATCCGTGGTGCGTCCTTTGGATATGGACTCGAGGAGTTTTCCCACCGTAATGAGGGTGACTATCATGGCTGCGGATTCGAAGTAGAGATCGTCCATCAGATCATGCGGACATTCCGAGGCCGTCATCCTTATAAGCGTCACGACGCTGTATACAAAGGATACTCCCGAGCCCATGGCAACAAGCGTATCCATGTTCGGAGCTCTCTTTAGAAGCGACTTTGTACCGCTTATGAAGAACTTCTGGTTGATCACCATGATGATGCCCGCAAAAAGCATCTCGGCTATTCCTATCGCGACAGGATTTCCTTCCAGGAAAGACGGCAACGGGAAACCGAACATCATGTGTCCCATCGAGACATACATCAGGATCAGAAGAAGTATTCCTGATGCGACAAGACGCGATATGAGCAACGGCGTCTCTTTGTTCTCAAGAGAATCTTCCAAAGATCCGATCGCAGCGTCTTTCTTCCCTGCCCTGTCAGCAAGAGAAGCTCCGTAGCCGGCACCTTCGACTGCTTTGATTATCTCTTCTGGGTTGGCATCACCTTCCACTGTCATGGAATTCGTGAGAAGAGAGACGCTGCAGGATGTTACTCCCGGCGCGCCTTTGACAGCCTTCTCAACATGCGCCTGACATGCGGCGCAACTCATTCCCGTGACGTTATACTTTTGCATCTTTACTTCATCATCTTCTGAAGGAGATCGACGAGTTCATCGATCTTCTCTTCGGAACCGTTCCTTACATCTTCTTCAACACAAGACTTGATGTGGCTCTTAAGAAGGACCTTCGAGAAACTGTTGAGCGAGCATCTTGCGGCATTCACCTGAGTCAGGACGTCAACGCAGTATGCATCTTCCTCGATCATCTTCCTTACTCCCCTGACCTGTCCCTCTATGCGGTTAAGGCGCGTAATAAGATCTTTTACTTCAGCTTCGGAACGCATCTTTTTTTTGCAGCAGCAAGGCTTCGTATTTTTCTTCGAGGGCATGGTTACCTCCTGTAATATATACCCTGTGGGGGTATATTGTTTCGCCGTCATAATATACCCTCAGGGGGTATCTGTCAACATGTGAACATAATGTCAACATATGGGAACGCACCTTATCAGGCACTTTTTACGAGTGTATAATTACGATATCTATCTTCCTTTTGACAAAGGAGCAATATCTATGGGTGCTAACAATAGAGAACAACAGGTAGATCAATTATTAAGAGGCATCTACAGGATGTGCGTTACAAGGAATGCGTGTAGCGAATGCCCCTTCTATATCACCAAGTGCACTTTTGGCGAACCCAAGCCGAGAACGTGGTTTGATGAGGATACGATAGAGTCCGGACAGGACGTCTCCCTTGAGAATGAATTGGATAAGCTCTCATCTGAAGTTGCCGAGGAAGAACCGGCTGAATCTGCCGTACCTCCCAAGCCTGCGGATGATTCCGACGGAACCTGGATCATGAGCACCACGATGGGTTCCGCTTTCACCAAGTATGTTTTCATCTGCTCCAAGTGCGGATATAAGAAAGAATCTTTCTTCTCGATAACCCCGATGACATTCTGTCCCGAGTGCGAGAAGAAGAAAAACGAACAGCAATAAAAAATGGCCCCCGGTGGGTAGTTCAGCTCCGGGGACCGTATGAATAAATCACGAGCAACGGTCTATTGCTCACGGATATATTAGCAGGCTTTATGCCGGCATGTGTTACACCCGTGCTACAATCACAAACCAAAGCTGCTACAAGGTCCGCTGCGGACCTTTTTAAGTCTCGCTTCTTTCTTCTGCTATCTTTCTTACCTTATCTGCCGAATCGACAAACGCTTTCACTATCATCGGATCAAAGTGCGAGCCCGCACCTTCTTTAATTATATCCATTGCCTTATCAAAAGGCATGCCGTCCTTGTAACTTCTCTTGGATACGAGCGCGTCGAAAACATCCGCCACGGCCATGATCCTTGCCGACAACGGGATGTCTGCGCCGACCAGACCTTCGGGATATCCCTGGCCGTTCCATTTCTCATGGTGGTAGTGCGCCATGTCTTCCGCCTGGAGGAGATAACCGCTGTCAGCATCTTCTACCGTATTGATAACGCTGTTGATGATCTGTTCGCCCGCGGTCGAATGCGTCTTCATCTTCTCAAACTCTTCTTCGGTGAGCTTTCCGGGCTTGTTGAGGATGACGTCGGAGATGACGATCTTTCCTATATCGTGGAGAGGCGCAGAAGCGACGATATCCTTTTTGAACTTCTCGCTGATCTCATCGGCATAGATGCCTTCTTCCATCATCTTATCGACGATTATCTCGACGTAGGAAGCGGTATTCTTGATGTGCATGCCAGTCGACTGGTCACGGCTCTCGACGAGGTCTGCCATGATGTTGATCATGCCGGTCTGGAGCTTCTCGATCGTCTCGGATTTTCTCTCTGCTTCGGTAATGTACGTGACCGTGTCCTTGGTGTTGCGGACGAGCGCTCTGTGGAGATCTTCAATCTCATCACCCGTCTTGATCTTCAGACCGGTTACCTTAGCTATGGTGCTGCCTCTGGATTCAGGCGTGGAGTAATCGAATCTCTTCGTTACGGAAGACATCGCCTTGATGGGCTCTACCAGGAATCTGTTAGACAGATATACACCCATCGCAAGGATCGCACCGAAGAATCCGAGAAGAAGCGAGATCATCTTGGACATGAACATCATCTCGTCCCTGACGATATCCGGCATGGGTATATCGGCACAAACATAGCACACACAGTTGCCGTCATCGTCATAGAGCGGAACATACACCGTGAGGAGCCAGCCGTACGTGTCGTCCGTTATGATGGGATCTATCTCTTCGCCCGCAAGGAGCGCGGGGATAGACTCGGTGAAACTCGCATCAAAAGGTATCACCGTTCCGGCTTCTTCACCCGGGGTCTCCGGCGTATCCAGGTCGAAAACGACATGACAGCCGTCCTCTTCTATCTTGTAAACATAGAGGTACTCCAGCTTGGGAGCGCTTTGCAGGATATCCTCGAGTTTCCTCTCGGTCACATTGTAATAGTAATTATCCGTGCCCTCTTCAATAAACTTATCCACCATGATAGGGTCTACCTGCTGGGCCGCATAGTTTGCCACTTCATAAGCGAAGTCCGCTTCCTGCTCGACAAGCGCTTCTTCAAACTGCGTGAAGCTGGTATAGGATACTGCTCCGGCAACGCTGATGACGACTGCCGATACCAGGATGACCACCTTGCCGCTCAGTGACATGCCTGTGATCTTTGCCTGCTTGAACTTAAGCTCGAGCCTTGCGGGGAACAGTTTGTTCGGGATGACCTTTGCAAGAAGCATAGATATTGCAACGGTTATGACTTTGTCCGGGATATCGATTATCAGTCCGGCGACCAGTTCGGCCACGAACTCGTTATGAATGAATCCGTCATAGATCTGATATGCAAGACCGGACGATATCTCTTCGCCTATCGAGCTGCCGTAGATCAGATAGGTTATAACAGATCCGACGCCGCCGCCCAGGATAACAAAAGCCAGTATGGGGAAGATCAGCTTCCATGAGAGCTTAAAGTACTTCCTTGATGCGAATGCCGATGCGGCGATGGCGATAAATACGCTGATAACGCTGTAATAAGCATTGGAAATCTCGCTCATTCCGCTTATGAAGTTTGTAAGGAAGCCGATAAGGATCGCTGGGAAGTATCCGCCGACTATCGCGGCCAGGATCGTGCCTACGCAGTCAAGATATACAGGAACCGGGGAAAACTCTGCGAGCTTTGTGAACACAAGGTTGATTACCACGCCTCCCAGGATGAGACATAGCATCTTTATATCGTCGATCCGTCTGGCGCTCTTTCCCATCAATAACTCCAAACGCGCGTGCGCATACCATTTTCCCTAGAAGTATGCATTGATTATAACACGCGTACATACCCTATCTTTTAATAATGTGTGTCCGAAAATGTAACATTTGATTGCCTGAAAAAGCCTTTATTGTGTTAGTATTTCCGTATGGTTGAAATGAGATTTGCGACAGTTAACGACATGGATGCTCTCATGAGCATAAGGCTTGAGATGCTCCGTGTGGTCAATTCGCTTCCGGACGATTACGTCTTCAGCGAGACGCTGGTAAAGTCGTCCGAGGAGTATTTCGCGTGCGGCAACGATGCGACGGTCCTTGTATTTGACGACGGACGTCCGGTCGCATGCGCCAGTCTGAGCTTTATAGACATCATGCCCACATACGGCCATCCTACCGGCAAACGCGCGCACCTCATGAACGTTTACACCAACCCCGCATACAGAAGGAAGGGCCTTGCCCGCGAGATGGTTCAGATGCTGATAGATCTGGCCGAAAGCAGGGGCGTAACCGAGATAAGCCTCGATGCGACCGAGAGCGGAAGGCCTCTTTATGAGAGCCTCGGTTTCGGAACGAACCACGAGGCAATGAACATTATCCTGGACGGCTCCGGGGAAGAATAAGTTCACAATTCAATCCAAGGATTATTACGATTCAAGAGCAAAAAGGGGCTCTTGGATAGTAAATTTATGTCTTTTTTGTTAATTTCATTGTTAAATAACACATTTCCGCCACATTTCCACTTGCAGTTCACAATTGGTTTACATATAATCCACAATTGTAAATAGTCTGTGACCTAGGTCACCAAGGAAGGTGGGTAAAATGACTGATACTTACAAGCAATTTGCGATAAAGACAGATAACATTGCGGCATTCAGAGACACTGTCACGAATTTTACCCGCAATCCCGAGCTCAAGGCGGCTACTACCCGCTCGGCAGCCAACCAGAAGGTTTTCCGTGAGTATGATCTGCTCCGTAACCTCCCCGAGGGCACAAGAAACGCGGAGATAAAGATATCTTCCCGCAAGATTCTCGATGCAGCACGCGAGTACGCATCCCGCGGCAAGAAGGTCGCAGTCCTTAACTGTGCTTCCGCTGTAAAGCCGGGCGGAGAGACTGAGAACGGCAACTCCTCCCAGGAAGAGTGCCTCTGCAGATGCACCAACCTCTATCCCTGCCTCAACACAGCTGACGCGATCAGGAAGTTCTATACTCCTCATAAGACAACAGGCTTCAACGCTCCCCACACAATGAGCTCATGCCTTACCAACGACGACTGCATCTATACTCCCGATGTCACCGTCATCAAAGAAGACAACTACGGCTACAAGATGCTCCGTGAAGAAGACTGGTTCAACGTTGACGTAATATCCTGCTCGGCTCCCGAATTCATTACGGCTTTCACTTCGCCTTTCATATCTGCATACGGAACCGGCGCGCAGCCTGACAGCACACGCATCGAGAACGTTTACAGAAAGAGATTCGAGAGGATCCTGAACATTGCACGTTATAACGGCGTCGACGTTGTCATCCTCGACTTCTGGGGATACAAGAGATCCGAAGAGAACGCTGCCATCGTTGCAGAAGCGGCATACAAGGCTGCCGAAGGATTCACGAGCTGCTTTGACGTAATTGAAGCGGCAGTCGGTTATTCTTTTGCCAATGAAAACACCTATAACATCTATGCGAAAGCATTCGATAAGGACGAGCAAAACCCCGAAGCAAGTTCAAGCGTAATGTAACAGCAAAAGATGTTTTCCTCTCCACCGCCCTGCTTCGCGCAGGGCGTTCTTAATTCAGAAGAGACCCGCGTTGGCGGAGATGATATCGAAGAGGATGCTCAGCAATACCCAGATCGTCAGTATGATCTCAGACCACATGCTGTCATCCCGTAACAGGAACAATGCGACGGCCAAAGCAAGCGAATAAACGACAACGACTATTGGGAAGATAAAAGTCTTTCTGCCGGGAAGCATTTTCTTGTCACTCAGCATCTTCTCCATGGAAGGATCATCCATGATCTTTTTGAGGAGCGCATTATACTCTTCCTCCGTATACGTCTTTCCGAAGAAGATGTCCTTGTCATCATCGGTCAGGAATTTCAGCCTGTAATAAGGGAAATCCTCTACGACTTCATCTCCGTACACCACCGTGCAGTACGGGCCGTGCATATTGTATGCTGTGACTTCCGCTCCGGACGATAACAGAAGGATGTTCTTCGTTTGCGACATATCAAGAGTCGTATCGTAAAGAAGGTAGTCTTCAGGCTGTGTCGTCTTGGCGCGCGCACGGAAATAGTACTCACCCGAAGCGTACTTGTCGTATGTGGATACGACAGAACCATCACCGATCATAAATGCATAGAAAAGCATCTGAAGGATCAGGCCGATTACTATTACTACATGTGCTCTCTTAAACTTCATTTTCGTTCCCCTATCCTAATATAATACTATCCCGGGCCCGGGGACTTTTTAACTTAATCAGCAAAATAGCATCATCTATTATCCCAACAGAACAATACCATTACGGAGACGGAAATTGGTAAAATTATCTTGAGCGGTCCCTGAGGGGTTATTTCCGGTAAACGGCGGGTCGCAAAAAGAAATAGGAGGACAGAGTTATGAAGACAATGAAGAAGGTAGTATCGGCGGTTCTCATCGGCACAATGCTCATATCCGTCACATCCTGCTCCAAGAAGTTCAAGAAGATCGATGACGATGATCTGGAGGACGCTTTCGAAGACATATTCGATTGGGACGAGGGTGAAGATTACCGCGAGCTCAAAGACTATGAACTCTGGGCAACAAACTTTGACGACACGGACGACCCTTTTATCTATGATGACGTCTACTACATCCAGGGTGCGGAATTCAATGAAGACGACTGGATGACACATGCTTACATCGCATACTCCGTATTCGAGGAGAAAGACGAGGCAGACGAATACTTTGTTAACTACTACAACGTCTGGGCAAAGGACAGGAAGGATGTCGAGTCGGCATATCACAAGGGCAGCTGGGGCTACTACATCGAATCAAACGAGAAAGATCACTTCTCCGCCATGTACTATATCGATGACATGGTTCTCGAAGTATCCAGCTACGACGAAGACGGCGTAAAGCAGGTCAAGGAATTCCTCAAGTCATTCGGTTACCCCTGCTGATAACGCATAACAGTTTAAACAAAAACGCGTCGGTCACTGGCCGGCGCGTTCTTTTTACAGTTCCTTGAAATACGGGCAGATATTCTCGTAATGCCCGTCCTTCATCCGGAAGCCGCCCGTGATCGTACCGAGCTGCGTGAACCCGAGCCTCTCATACAGGTGTCTTGCGTGGATGTTGCTCTCGACTACGGCATTGAACTGGAGCACTCTGAACCCGATCTCCTTGCCCTTCTTCAGGCAGTCTAATACGAGCTTCTCGCCTATGTGTTTTCCTCTCGATCCGGAGGCAACGGCATAACTTGCATTGCAGATGTGTCCGCACCTTCCGACGTTGTTCGGATGAAGTATGTACAGACCGTAGATCCTGCCGTCTTCTTCCGCCACTCCGGTATAACTCTGCGACGCGAAAAACTCCTTCCCGCTCTCCATATCAAGCAGTTCTTCCTGCGGGAACGCTATCCCGTCTTCGACGACCTCGTTCCATATCTTGATCATGTCTGGCAGGTCCTGCTGCGTGTATTCTCTTACGTTCATGTCTGCTCCTGTATAAGTATATCGGCGATGCCGTTGATCGAGGTCCATTTATCGTTTGCTTTTATGCCTGCGGTATCCAGTGCAAAGAACAGCTTCTCGCCTTCTTTGTACAGATCTCTTATCCTGATACAACGATCCATGTCTTCATCGGTTATAAGCTCGTTATCGAGCAGGATATCAAGGCTTATCTCAGAGAATACCCAGTAAACATCTATGCAGAGTTGTTCCCGAATAATGTAGAGGAATTCCTCATCAGCACGGGCATTGGTCTCTGAAGAACAAAGCCGGATCGTGCTCTTGTAACAGTCATATCTTCTGTCCAAAGAGAGTTCTTCCATGATCAAAACCAAACCTCATGCATCTTCTTAAGAAAGTCTTTGCTCAGTTCCACTCTGTTTCCCGGCAAGACGGAATCTATCCCGCAGTGAGGGCACACCGCCGTCTTTCCGTCACTGTCATTAATCCAATTGGTTATCTCTGACGGGCTGTATATCTTCATGCAGTAGAAGCATCCGCACACTTCGCTGACGGCAAGATCCGCCTCGTTGCTTGTGCAGAATCTGTGGACAAGAATAAGGCTGCCTTCATTGTTTACCAGATAAAACGAAGGCACCAGATCGTGACTCTTATATCCGCCGTCATACTGCAGGCCTTCTTCCCTTTGCCTGTTAATGCGTTCCTTGATCTTTTCCAAAGACACCGAAGCGAAGCCGTCCTGGAACAGCTGTGTCTCGGCATACATATAATCCGGATCGTGAGGATCTTTGTAACCACCCATACCTACCGATGAGCCTTGTTCAGACAACTTGCAGTGATCCCACCACAGTATGGACTCGACTCTTCCTCCTTCGGCATAGAGCACATTAAGGAAGGCCTCCCAATCTTCAAATAGAAGTTCGTGACAAAAGGTGTTCTCTTCTATAAATCTCTTTACACCGGGACCTATCATATCTTCACTTCCTGCCACGCATCGGCATTCGAAAGCTGCTTAACAAAACCGGAAAGATATGTCTGATCGAAGCAGCTTTCAAAACTCAGTTTCTGCATTCCTTCAATGAGCTTCCCGCACACTTTGACATGGCCTGTCTTGCCCATCTCAAATTCGATGAAACATTTATTTCCATAAGGCTCTTCTATCCTTGCGCTGCCTTTCATATCCTTGTTCATAAGGACCATATTGCGCACAAAATCTTCGAGCTCCATCGTCCCGACATCCATCGTCATCGCACCGGCAAAACTGCCGCATGCAACAGCGACCCAAAGATTCGTGTTAAGAAATTCGGGATCGTTCTTATAAGTTGTAGCCTGCATCTCGAGACTGAAATCCCCGGCTTCAAAAATGATCTTGTCCATATTTATTCCCCTTGTATACAAGGTCATTATAATACAAAAGATCCCGGTGCACTGTCCGGGATCCCTTATTATTTCAGGTCTGTCAACACATCAGAATAAAGTAAAGTTTCCGTCTAATCTTCCGTATGCGATCACGTTGCCGGTATTGCCGTTTGCATCCGTATCAAAGCCGGCGAAAATGTTGTTGATAGTGTTGCCGCTGCTGTCGAAGGAAAGCGTCACGTCGCCGGGTTCGCCTGCCAGAGCAAAGACAAAGACGGAGTATGTGTGCGGGTTGCCTTTCGGCGGGTATGGGCCGACATACTGTGCGCCCTTGCTGCCGCTGCCGTATGCGCCTTCTGCCAGGGAAGTCTCAGTTGTAAACACGTCCATGTGCAGCCATGCACCGTCGATCATGATGACCACGTACTGTGATGCGCCGTCTACGGGCTCCCAGGCAAGATCAGGCGAAAGGTTCTCGCCGGAAGAAGTGTTGGTGATCTTCGTATCCCAAACACCGCCTTCCAGGCAGGAAGATGTCACCTCGAACGAAGGCAGATCGTCAAAGCTAGTGGAAGCGATATAAGTAGATGATTCTTCCTGCAGGAACTTGTCCCACTCGCAGGACTGAACATCTGCAGGAACGTTGATCTTGAAGGTATCGCCGTTTGCTCCCACAGAGAGCACGACCGAGCCGTCCTCGGAGATCTCTGCGCTGTTTACCTCAATGCCGTACATGTATGTCGATTGGCCCTTGCACTGGAACACCAGTTCGGCGGTCATGCCAAGCGTAACTTTCAGTCCCGTGGGCTGGTCGCCGCTCTTGATGATCTCTGTCTGCATGTCACCCAGATCCGTGCCGAAGTGGAAGTAGCACGTTGCCGGTTTCTCAAAGAATGACGAGTCAAGGTAATCGGTCATCGCGGTCGCATCGTCGTTCTTGAAGACCCAGACCGTATCCTGAATATCGTATCCTTCCGCGAGCTTCCAGTCCGTTATCTCAGAACTCTCCTCGGTCCAGTCGCTGCCGTTTTGCACATAGGTGACGTTCTTGTCGATCGCCTGTGCGAACATACCGGTAGTAACGTTAACTGTCTCTGCTTCCGTCTTGTGCTCGAGGCCTGCCGTGGATGCCGCACAGCCTCCGAGCATGAGCGCTGCGGCGAGCATGACAGCCGCGGGTGCAAATGCTTTCTTCATTCCATGTCCCTCCATAAGCTTGATGCTTATGATGTTACACATCACGGATACCAGTTGTTAGGAATATCGGCACGAAAAGGGGTACTATCAGCACAAACCTCTCATCTGCTTCTGATACTCGCTCGGGGTCATGCCCGTGTATTTCTTGAAGACTTTGGAGAAGTAGTTCTGGTCCGGATAACCGCAGAAATTGCCCACTTCGCTGATGGTCATGTCGTTATACTGAAGATAATTCGTTGCCACAGAGACTCTTAACTCCTCAAGATAAGCCATGCACGACTTTGAAGTCTCTTTTTTGAACGCTTCGTTCAAAGCATTCTTATTGACGGAGAAACGTTTGGTAAGGTCTGTAAGCGTTATCTCCTCGCCCAGGTTCATAGCCATATACATGGCGACCTTGGCAACAAAACGGTCCTTAAAGAGTTCATACTGCCTGAAGTTGATGTAGCCGTCTGCAGTACCTTCGAACAACAGCGATATCAGGAAGAACCTTGTCCTTAAGACCCAGTATTCATCAGGCTGGTTAACTATGTCATACCTTACGCTTATGGCAAGCCTGTTGATCACATGAAATTCCATGACAGTAAGCGAATAGTAAGCGATATCTCTTCCGGGTCTGTTGAACTCCTTAAGGAGCAGATAGTCCTGATATATGGAACCGGAAGTCTGCTTCTCGAACACCCCGGAATTAATGGCTTCGAACGTGAACTCCTCCCTGATGAACGAAGGCTTGAAGAATATGGTGCGGGTCTTAACTCCTGTCTGGGATTCGATCTTAAGCTTTGCCCTCTCGTTCAGCAGCATTCCGACCGGGGCAGTAACGACCCTGTATTCGCCGTTCTCTTCGACGACAAAAGAACCTTCATAGACAAGCACCATCTTATAGACGGAGCTGTCGTTGATATATTCAGAGAATCCTTCAGTCTCCTCGTAGAAGACATCGATAGAA
>JAEEGL014681977.1_pt1 | contig 14016 bp, 7 predicted proteins | sample 9134231 | NCBI WGS metagenome assembly JAEEGL01 (sample SAMN16246548, study PRJNA631951) | gut metagenome | biome: gut microbiome; feature: rumen; material: fiber-attached | host: Bos | place: Iran: Karaj | collected 2018-10
CAATCTGACCAAGGCCCAGCTTGCAGAGGCCATCCAGGCGACGCAAGATGCTATCAAGAAAGCCAAGGACAGCGGGGATATTGAGGCTTATACGGCCCTTCTGGCAAAGCTCCGTGAACAGCTGGAGGTGCAGATAAGTAACAGCGGTTGGGGTTTCGCAAGTATCGTTTCCGGCTTCAAGGGATTAGGTGCGGCTCGGACCGAATATGAGACCGCTATTAAGAACGGCGACCAGGCAGCAGCCAGCACCGCAGAGGGCAAGATGAGTGCCAATACTCAGGCCATCGCAAAGGGTATGCGTGAGGTGTCCGACGCTTTCTCCGGGCTGGGTTCGGCTATGGAGGGCTTCGGCGGCACCATCGGGGAGATTGGTAAAGCCTTGTCCGGCCTCGCGTCAAACACGGACAACATCGTGACCGCGTTCACATCCACCAACAAGGGTGATATCATTGCCTCCGGCATTTCCTCGGCGGTCTCCCTGATTTCTATGGTGGGGACCCAGATACAAAAGAACAAGGAATATCAGGAGCAATGGAACCGCACCATTCAGGAAGCGGAGTTCAGGTACCAGCAACTCCAGCTTGAAGCCCTTGACTACAAGCAGCAGAACCTCTTCGGCATAGAGAATCCGTATAAGAAAGCCATTGACGGAGCCTTCCAATATGCGGAGGCCATGAACCTGCTGAATGAGAACATCGCCAAGCTGGAAGAGGGACAGGTGCAGACCGGCACAAAGAAGGTGGTCGATTGGGGGAACGTCGGTAAGGGCGTTGCCGCAGGCGCTGGCGTAGGTGCTGCCATCGGCACGGCCGTCGGCGGCTGGGCGGCTGGCATCGGTACCGTGATAGGTACGGCCATCGGTGCCGTCGTGGGAGGTCTTGCCGGCCTGTTCGCTGGAAAGAAAGAGGTAGCGGTCTTCGATTCGCTCAAGTCCCAATATGGGGAGCTTTTCGATGATAAGACCTATGAGCTGAACCCGAAAATCCTTGCTGATTACAACAAGCTGGACGAAGCCACCAAGCAGATTGTCGATAATTGGGAGGATATCAGAAAAAAGGCCCTCGAAGCCGAAGAGCAAATGCGGGAGAACTTCTCGGCGCTGGCCGGTGACGTGGGCAACCAGCTTGCCGATTCCCTTGTGCAGGCTTTCCGCAACGGCGACCTGAATGCGGCCATTGATGACTTCCACGCCAAGATGACCTCCACCATTGAGGATATCATGGAGCAGCTGGTTTTCAGCGCCACGATGGGGGCCATGTTCGACGAGCTGGAAGAGCGGATGATGTCTTCCTTCGGAGCCGGTGGCGACCAAGATATCGTCGATGACCTTATCTGGATGGAGGGAGAATACCAGAAGCGCCTGCAACAGTATAACGAAGCGATGACCGACGTTCAAAACTCCCTCGACAAGCTGGGTTATGAGGTGTGGAAGCCGGAAGATGAAGAGCGCAAGGGCGCGACCAAGACGGGCATCACCGCCTCGCAGGATTCAGTTGACGAGAGCAACGCCCGTCTGACCACCATTCAGGGCCATACCTACGAAATCAACGACAATGTGAAGACCATCCGGCAGCAGCACGGCGCGATGCTCAAGATGTTCTCTTCGCTCCTGAACCACGTCCAAGGCATCCACAAAGATACCTCCAGCATTGCGTCCAAGACCGACGAAATCAAGAAGGAGGTGTCCGGCCTACATGCCGACGTGGGCCGCATTCTGGATAACGGTATAACCATCAAACGGTAGCCAGCCATGAGCAGAAGCGATTTCCTTTACATCGACGGGGCGGGTGCCCGGACCAACTACGGTGTGGCCGTCCAGGAGGGCGGCTATCACGGTGTCGTTGAGTGGCCGGACCTGAAAACCCCGGATTTCATAGACTGGCCAGAACTGCCGGGCATAGAGCCCGACCTGCTCAATCCCTGCCTTGAGCCGAAGAAGGGCATCCGCCTGGACCTGTTCTGCGACAATGCCCCGGGCGGCGTAGATGACCTGATGGCCGTCCTGCATAGCAGCGCCTACCACGACTTCTATTTCAAGGAGATTGGCGTTTCCGTGCCCCTGCGCTTCAAGAGCGTGTCCAGCCGCAGGCGCGTTGATTCGCTGGAGCTTTTCACCATTGAAATGGCCTGCGATGAAAGCTACCTCACCCAGATGTCGCCGAACCTTGGGGATAAGGTCTATCTGGCCTTCGACGGCCAGCGCCTCCTGTTCAATGACAAGCTGCTGATGTTCACGGCCTACGATGAGGGCCTTGAAAGTCACACCTTTTTCAGTGTTCCGGCCCGTGGCCTGCTCATCGACGGGGTGGACGTGTCGCACTATTGGGCAATTCCTCTTGAGGGGACGCGGGAGGCCATCACCCAGGCTGCTCCGCTCAAGGATAACCTCATTCTCACGTCCAAGTCCATGTCCGGCCAGAGCTATCCCGACAACGTGGCCGTCAAGGACCGGCGGCAGGTGGATATCCCGATACTCATGCGGGCTGTCAATCCGCCCCTGTTCTGGGAGAATTACATTGGATTTCTCACGATGCTGGTGCAGCCTGGGCACCGTACACTGACCTACAACGGCCAGAATCACAAGTTTTTCTACAGCAGCCAATCGGTCCGGGAGTTCGTCAAACTGCCCGGAAACGAGATTTGGTGCCAATTCGACCTGACGGTCATTTTCTACGAGGGGGATTAAGCCATGCAGCTACTCAAAATCTACTTCAACGGCTCCTACATCGAGATACAGCCGGACGATAACGCCTATGCCAGCGAGCAGATAATGGGCGAAGATGCCCTCTATCTGACCTTTGACTATCCCGGATATCTTGACATCCCGGTCGGCGCTTACTGCACCTTCGGGGATAAGACATATTACCTCCTGAAGCCGGAGAACTTCACCAAGAACGGGACGCGCCAATTTGCCTACAGCCTGACCCTCCACACGGATTCCGGGCGGCTGAAGCTCTACAAGTTCAAAAACCCCGTCGATGGCCGTCTGAAATTTGACATCATGGCCAAGCCCAGCGAACTGCTCCAGATGGTTGTGGACAACATCAACCTGCGGAACTCCGGCTGGACGGTCGGCAGCTGCATCGTGACCGGAGAAAAGATGCTCTCCGTCAATCATATCAGCATCGCCGAGGCCCTGGACGCAATCGCCAAAGCCTGCGATACGGAATACTGCATACGCGGCAAGGAAATCAGCCTGGGCAAGATGCAGTTCAACAAGGATAACCCCCTTGAACTGTCCTACGGAAAGGGTAACGGCTTTGTCCCCGGCCTCGGGCGCTCCAATTACGACAATTCTATGGCGTTCGATATCCTGTACGTTCAGGGCGGTGAGCGCAATATAGATTACAGCACTTACGGGAGCAAGACCCTTCTCCTGCCCAGAAGCCAGACGCTCCGCTACGACGGTGAGCATTTCGAGGGGGAGGCCGGATTTGTCCTCGCAAACAGCCGTCAGTACATCACCGACGCAAACGGCGTGAGCATCAGGCGCAACGACAAAGAGTTGACACCCCTTGCGCCGGAAGACAGTTTCGACAGCTCGGAATCCTACCCCAAGCGCGTGGGTAAGGTCTCCGGCTGGGTGGTGGTTGACGCGGATAAGAACTTCTACGACTTCACCGATGCTTCTATTCCTGCTGATTTGGACTACAACGACGTGATGATTGTGGACCAAACCATGTCAGTCATCTTCCAGTCTGGGATGCTGGCCGGGCGGGAGTTTGAGATACAGAGCTACGACCATGCCACCCGCAAATTTGAGATTGTCCCTGCGGAGCTGGACGGCCAGATAATGCCCAACTCCATCTTCAAGGCGGCTGTGGGCGATGAGTACGCCATCTTCGGCTGCACCCTCCCCGCCGCCTACATCTGCGACAACGGCACCAAGACCGGCGCAGAATGGGACCTGTTCAAGGAGGCCGTGCGCTACATGTGGGATAACGAAGAGGCTCGCTTCACCTTCAGCGGCGTTCTGGACGGTCAGTGGGCCGCAAGCGTCTGGTCCAGCATCAGCGCAAGAATCATTCTTGGCGGGACGGTGTCATTCTCCGATACGCAGTTCCTCACCACGCCCGAGCTTATCCGCATCATAGGCATCAAGACCTACCTGAACAAGCCGCATTATCCCGAGCTGGCCCTGTCCAACGCGCCCGCCAGCTCAACCCTCAACACGGAGCTGAACGAATACAAGGCCGAAGAGGTGATAAGGGAGCGCAGGTACCAGGAATCGCTGCAATTCACCAAGCGCCGCTGGCGCGACATCAAGGAAACGACCGAAATGCTGGAAGAGACCTTCAACAACTTCACCGGCTCGATAGACCCCATTTCGGTCCAGACCATGCAACTCATCGCGGGGGATGAATCCCTGCAATTCCGCTTCGTCACGGCAAAGGTCGCGCCCATCAGCGTGGACGGCAATTTCAGCATCAGCTTTGACGGGAGCACAAGACGGGTAACTGTTGCCGGTGGCCTAACGGGAGGTTCGGCCATACTCCAGCATCTGACCATCGGCATCAGCACCCTGTCTTCGGAGCACACGGCGGCAGAATACCGCTTCTGGGATATACCGAAGTTTGTCAGCCAGCAGCTCAACGACACGGATAAGAAGTATTGGGTTTATGCCCGGGTCGCAAAGAGCGGCACTACGGGCGTTTTCCTGCTATCTGAAACCGCTATCGGCATGGAGGCAGTGTCCGGGTACTATCACCTTCTCATCGGCTTCCTGAACAGCGAATTTGAGGGGTCACGGTCCTTTGCCCAGATGTTCGGCTATACCGAGGTGCTACCCGGGCGCATCACCACGGAGCGCATCGCTTCTGCTGACGGCATCAACTATTTCGACCTTGTAAGCGGCTATTGGAGCATGTCCACCCCCAGCGGCTCACAGTATGTCAGGGTGAACCGCAACGGCGTGCAAATCAAGGGAAAGGTTACTATCGAAGGAGGCTCGACGGGCCTCGACCAATTCGATGAATATGAGCAGCTGGAGCAGGAAATCAAGAACCGCACCCCTTACAACATCCTCCTGTCGAACGAATACGCCGGCGTTGCCTGCGATGCAAACGGAACCGTCGTGGGGACGCTCCCGACCTCCGAAGTCAACGTCTTCTACGGGGCCACCTTGCAGAGCGGCTGGACGTTCAGCCTGAACTGCACGGGATGCACCGGCCATATCACCAATGGCATACTGCATATTGATTCGCTGACCGCCGACGATGCGACGGCCGTCGTTACCGCCACCAAGACGGATTGCCCGACGCTGACGGCCACCATGACCGTTGTGAAGGTCAAGAGCGGCCCGAAGGGAGACACCGGCAACACCGGCCCTCAAGGACCGCAAGGACCCCAGGGTGAACAGGGTATTCAGGGACTACAGGGCATTCAGGGACCGCAGGGAGAGCAGGGCATACAAGGCCCGGCAGGTGCCAACGGCCAGCCGTGCTATTTCCACATCAAATATTCCGACTATGCCGACGGCCATGACATGAACGAGACCGGCGGCAAGTACATCGGTACCTATGCCGATGCCAACCAGCAGGACAGCAATAATCCCGCTGATTATACGTGGGTTCTGGTGAAGGGCGCACAGGGAGAAAAGGGAGACCAAGGCATTCCGGGAACGAACGGAGCCGACGGTGCGACCTACTACCTGCACATTGCCTATGCCACCAGCGCAGACGGTTCGCAGGGCTTCTCTGTCTCTGACCCCGTGGGGAAGACCTACATCGGTCAATACGTGGACACGAACGCCCAGGACAGCACCAACCCCAGCAGCTACAGCTGGAGCCTCTTCAAGGGCGCAGATGGAGCCGATGGGGCCAATGCCGTTCAGTACCGGCTCCTTCCCTCTGTCTCCATCATCGTGAAATCTTGGGACGGGACACTTGACGTGAACTCCATTACCTGCGTGGAAATGAAGTACGACGGTGCCAGCACGCCGGTCCAGAGCAGCGACAAATCCCTCTTCTACCAGAAGTCCGGCGGGAGCCTGACGGCCTACACCGGGGCCGTGGCGCTTACCGGCGCAGATGAGTGGATAGACTTCTACCTGAAGGACGGCAACACCATCATTGACAAACAGCGCGTGCCGGTCATCGTGGACGCTTCGGATTTTGACGTTGACGGCATTGAAAACGCTATCGGTGAACTCCAGAACAGGGCAAGCGCGGCAGAGCAGGCCATCGCCGACATGAACGACGATACCATCCTTGACATCAATGAAAAGGTGGCCTTCCGTACCCAATGGGAGAATATCAACGGCTTCCCGTCGCTGATGGACTACGACGAGCGCGGCTCTTACTACAACACCCTGAAGATTGCCGCCGCGACGGGATATGCTGGCTCCAGCTCCCCCGCGCATCTTGTGTTCAACGGCAAGAAGCTGCTGTTTGCGGGTGATTATATCTCCGTGAACGCCATCAAGGTAGATGCCCTCAATCAGGCATACCGCACTCTCCGGGAATATCTGGCAGAAGTCGGCCTGTATGAGAACACCCTCACCCCGAATTTCAGCCGGGCAGACCTCGCTTCGATGTTCACCCAATACTATGATGCGGAGGCTGCTCTTCTGGCTGAGGTCTATGGTACCTTCGTGCGGATTATTTCGCAGAGTGTGGACTACCAGGCGGCGGCATCTGGTACTGAAATCCCGATGGGCGTGTGGTCTGGGACCATCCCGGCCGTCTCCAAGGGGCAGTTCCTCTGGACGCGGACAACGGTGAACTACTCCGACGGCACTTCCACGGTGTCCTACTCGGTGTCTTACCGTGGTACTGACGGGGAGAGCATCACCGACTCATCTGTGAAATATGCCAACAGCGTCACCCAGCCTGCCGAAAACAGCTCGCTGTGGAAAGATACCATCGCCGCAACGGCGCTTTCTTCCGGGGATTATCTCTGGATAAAGACCACCATCACCTATTCGGACGGGGCCAACAGTAGGAAAGTCATTTCCTACTCCGTCTCCCGTGTCGGCGCTGACGGCCAGAACGGCACGCCCGGAACGAACGGAACGGATGGCTCCAATGCTTACGTCCATATTGCTTACTCCCTGTATGCAGATGGAACGAACTTCAATACCACATGGTTCAACGGCGCTCTGTATATCGGCATCTATACCGACCACACCGAGGTCGACGAGACTTCCGACAAGACTAAATACGCCTGGAGCAAAATCAAAGGTGAGCAGGGCGCAAAGGGTGATACTGGAGACAAAGGAGACAAAGGAGATAAGGGTGAAACGGGAGATAAGGGAGATAAGGGAGATAAGGGTGACAAAGGCGACCAAGGGGCCAAAGGAGATAAGGGGGATGATGGAGACGATGCCGTGCTGTATGAGGTACAGCCCTCTGTCTCGATGGTGAAGAGGTCGTGGACCGGCACGCTCACCCCTGCATCAGTCACCTGCACAAAGCTCAAGACCGTGGGCAACTCCCCGGCTGCTGCGACCAACGAAAAGGCGCTGTATTACCAGAAGTCGGACGGGGCGCTCACGGCCTATTCCGGCGCGGTCCAGATTGGCGCACAGACAGAATGGCTTGATTTCATCCTGTACGACGGCAATTTTGTGATAGACCGCCAGCGGGTGCTTGTGGTGAACGATGCTTCCGAGCTTGACATGAACGGAATAGAGCAAGCCATTGAAAACCTACAGTCCGACACAAACTCCCTGCAAGAGCAGCTCAACGACATGAACGATGACGGGAAGCTGGATGTGAGCGAAAAGGTTACTTTCCGCACGCAGTGGGAGAATGTGAACGGGATGGCCTCGCTCTACACGGCCGGCCAGAACGGCTCCTATATCGGCGCGCTGAAGGTTGCGAACGATACCGGCTATTCTGCATCCAGAAGCCCGCAGCACCTTTCCTTCAACGGGAAACTGCTGGTTTTCAACAGCAATTACCTTGCATTCAACGACCTGAAGGTCCAGGCCCTTACCGACGCATACGAAGCACTCCGTCACTACCTCATCGGCGTAGAGCTGTACGACAACAGCATCTTTGAGGGATTTGACCGTGCCGAGCTTGCAGCCTACTTTACGGCCTACTATGACGCAGAGGCGGCATTGCTTGATGTAGCCCAGAAATTCTACACCGACGAGCAGGTGAATGATATTACATCCATGCTCAATGAGTGGGCCAGCGACAGCGTTATTTCGCCGACCGAGAAACGAGCTCTCAAGACTACGCTTGAGAATGAGGAGCGGTATTATACAACACTTGTAAGCAAGGCTGCTCTATATTCGAGTAATTCTGCCGTTACGGCAGCGCTCTCGGCCTATAGCTCCGCAATGAATCTGTTCCGCGCGACGATTGGATATTACGCTAATTCGAGCACCTGGGAGCAGAATATCTCCATTGTTACGGTGAGTGGTCAACCATACTATTGGGGGTATATCGCTGCATACTTCGATAAGAGGGGAACCCTTGAGAATGCAATCGCAAATGCCGCGAAGTTGGCCACCAGCGACTTTGATTATTTGAAAGCAGCTATGCCAAATGGCGCCACTACAGAGATAGATGGAGGTGTGGTTTTATCACATGTTGTAGGCGTAAAGGAGGCAAATACTCAGAAAGTTGTCGCTGGCATAAACGGCTCCAGAGAGATACCAGACCTAAATGATACCCAAAGCGGCAAGGGCAGATTGATGATTTGGGCCGGTTCATCCGGGGTAAGTGGGGCCAAGAAAGCCAAGTTCCAAGTATGGGAAGACGGCTCTTTCTATGCTGGAGCAGGAAACCTGACAGGCGTTCTACAACTGGCCTCGGCGACCAGCGGGAACTTTGAGGATGCTAATATCTTTTACTTGCCCAAAGTGACCACGCAGAAAGATATTGCCCTCGAAGCAAATGTCAAGCATATCGGAAAGGTTATACGCATGTTCAATAGTGGCAAAGCCGGGACCAACAAAAATTACCGTGTACGCTGCCTTGACTTTGGCGCAGACAAAGACGGAACTATATCCTGGACTGACATGTCCGGATATTACGCCATTGTTAGGCCGGAAGAATGGGCCGAGTTCACTTGTGTAAAAACCGGAGAAACCTCCACTGAAATAGACGCAGCATGGGAACTCTCCGGCCGGTTCTCGCAGCAGGAGTTTATAAATACAGAAGCTTTTGGTCGCCACCCGCTTGTTCTTGCAATGGGAAGATTCCACGGGGCCGCAACCGTATCTGACTGCTATATTTCCGGCAGCATGTGGAACAAGAAAGACGCCGGTATTCGCAGCAAAACGCTCAGCGGCGGAGACCCTTTTAGTGTCACCCGTGTTAGCGAGGGAATATATGATATTCGCGCACTCTCAACAATTATTCCGGCTGGAAGTATGATGATTGTTTCTGGATATGGCTATGTCTCCGGACATTCAAACACCAATGCTATAACAGCCACCGTCACGAATCAATACACAAGCGGCAATTATACCTGTTTCCGGGTTGATTGTCGAGATGATACCACTCCGAATGATGGGTCGTTTGACTTTATCATTTTCGGCCCTTATTGGGGGTATAACTTATCTTAACTGCAACCATTTAATTCCTTAATATTATGGCAGATATTGATGTAAAAAGCGTAATCCCGGGGAAGTCCCCGGAGGATTTGACCGGGAAGGCTTTCGTCCTGTATAACAAGACTACGGGCGAATACTCTTCCTTTGACGGTCCTGCTATTATCGGATTGGGTTACAAAGACCTCTCCATGTACTCCATCTATGGGGGCCTCAAGTCGGCACGCGAGACGGCCAACTGCTACGTGGTCCGCACCTCTGGCGCGTACACGTTCCCCTGCGTCTTCGGTAACTCCGTCAAGAACGGCGCTCCCAACCCCGCAGCCTACACCAATCAGGGCGGCAGCAACCAGACCAACTTTGTTGACCACCTCGGGAACTCCATCACCCAGCCGTCCATCGAGGGCAACACGGGCGTAACCATCAAGAGCGCATCCGTCCTCTGGAGCGACGTGAGCGGCCTTATTACCGACCTGTCCGTTGTCGGTGGCTCGGATTTCAAGTACGTCCGTTTCACCGTCGGCACCGTACCCGACACGGGAGGTAACGCTCTCATCTGCATCAAAGACGCGAACGGTGTCATCATGTGGACCTGGCACATCTGGGTGTACGGCCATAACCTCCAGCCCGTCACCATCATCAACGCATCGGGCAGGAGCTACAACATTCTGCCGGTTGATATCGGTTGGAAGTGGGATGACACGAACTATGCTCACGGCAAGTCCGTGAAGTTTCAGTGGGGCCGTCCTACGGCATTCCCCGGGCCTGCATCCTACGCCAGCAACTCGGAACCGTCCCTGACCGGCGAGATTTCGGCCATCACCAAGGAGCTGTACGTTCCCGCAAACGACAACATTGCCTATGCCATCAAGAACCCTCACAAGTTCATCTATGGCGACGGCGACGTGGGCTATATCTGGAACAATGCCGGTGCAGCCTACAACCTCTGGAACGCAAGCCAGAACGATACGGGCGTAAGCTCTGCGCGTGTAGTCACCAAGACCGTGTACGACCCCAGCCCCGTAGGTTTCCACGTCCCGGACGAATCCGCTTTCACTGGCTTCACCACCACCGGCGGCAATACCAGCGACAGCGCACAGTTCAATGTGGTAGGCTCCTTCGCTAACGGCTGGAAATTCAAGAAGAGTTCCACCGATGCTGTAGGGCACTTCTTTGCCGCGGGCGGCTGCCGCTTCGGCGGTTCTGGGGCGTTCAGCAATGTCGGCAGCAACGGCTACTTCTGGGTTTCCGGTCCGGGCAGCCCTTCCAATGGCCGCCTCCTGAGCTTCTATTCCGGCAGCGTTAACCCGCTCAACAACGGCTACCGCGCTGGCGGGTTCAGCGTGCGCCCCGTCCAAGAATAAACTTTTAATCCTTTCCAGGGGGCGCGGCCATCTTGAGGCCCGCGCCCGACGGGAGGGCCTTGTGCGTAAAAAATCCTCTTTAGCATGGACCAGAAAGTGAACATCAAAATCAAAAACTCCATTGTGATTGTGGGCGAGAACAGCCCCGCAGAAAAACTTGTGAAACAGTTCGACCTTGCAAACGCAACGCCGGTGGATTGTATGCACTTTCTGGCCCGGCTGAAGAGAATCCTTACCAAGAAACGATAGTATGGAAAACCATCAGCTGCCATCCTATAAGAAGGCCCGGGACCTTGTTAAGCAACTTTCCGAGAGCACCCAGAAGGTGCCCAGGACCGTGAAATATACCACGGTCGCCGAAATGATAAACAGCGCCCTGGATATTATGGTGGACATCGCAGATGCCAACGAAGAGAACTTCGGCACGCGGGAAGAATTTCTCAAAAGCGCCCTGAAAAGGCTTTCGAGGATTCGGATTCAAGTGCGGTGTCTGTATGACCTCCGCTACATTACGAAGAAGGGCCTTAATTCCATTTCCGGCTACGAGGGGAACCTTGAGAGCCAGCTGAAGGGTTGGTTGGCTAATCCATACGGAGACGAAGATACCACAGGCAAGCGGAAGGTAATGACCGCCAGAGCCTCTACCGTCCTGCGTAAAGTCGTAACGGACTGAGGGCGTGCATTTATAAATTCAGTGTTCCACCGATATGCGGAAATCGTTTCTTCATAGGGTAATAAATGTGCTGGCGGCGGCAATGCTGTCAGTACAGTCCATCGCTGCGTTTGGAGTGCCATCCGCTACGATGTTCAGCAACGGAGCACTACCTTCCTTCCTTTCAGGGGCCGCAGGCGGCTACCGCAACAACGGTTCTGGGGCGTTCAACAATGTCGGCAGCAACGGCAACTTCTGGGTTTCCGGTCCGAACAGCCCTTCCAATGGCCGCAACCTGAACTTCAATTCCGGCAACGTTAACCCGCTCAACAACAACAACCGCGCTAACGGGTTCAGCGTGCGCCCCGTCCAAGCATTTATACATCGTCATTCCTTCCGCTTTTTTTATTCAGACGTGCAACTAACAAAGGCCAGGCTCCATGAGCTGCTGACCGACGCTTATCTGGAGGCCAGAAAGAACGAGCGTAACAAGACCTCCCAGCTGCGCTTTGAGATTGAATCGGAGCGCAAGATAAACGTCCTCACAGATGAGATATGGAACCACACTTACGTGGTACTGCCGCCAGAATGCTTCATCATCACCGAACCGACAGTTAGGGAGGTTTTCGCACCGAGGTTTCGTGACCGCGTTGTGAGCCACCTCCTGTTTGGGATGCTGTATCCGTTCTTTGAACGGACGTTCGTCTATGACACCTATTCCTGCCGCCTCGGAAAAGGTACTCTGGTGGGCATAGACCGATTTGAACATAACATCAGGAGCGTCACCGACAACTACAGGTATGAGGCTTTCATCCTCAACCTCGATATCTCCGGCTACTTTATGCACATAGTCAAAGAGATTCTCTATGACTATATCCATTCGGAGATAGAGAAGCGCCGCCACGACTGGACGCACAGGGGAAGTCACGAACGCTGGGAAGATATCATTGATTTCGACCTTGTTGATTTCCTCCTGCGGGCGCAGCTTTTCCGCGACCCGGTGAAGAACTGCACCATTCTCGGCTCCCCGTCCGATTGGGACCCGCTACCGGCCAACAAGAGCATGTTCAACATGCCGCCGGGCGTGGGCTTGACCATCGGCGACGTTATGAGCCAGCTCTACAGCAATATCTACCTGAATCCCTTCGACCAATACTTGAAGCGGGAACTCCATTGCCGCTACACCAACCGATATGTTGACGATGGCCGAATCTTGAGCAGGGACTATGCTTTCCTTGAGGAAGTGAAGTTGGCATCGGCGCAGTTCCTGAAAGAACGGCTCCAGCTGACGCTCCACCCCAATAAGACTACCATCACCTCCACCCGGGACACGAACGGCTTCCTTGGAGCGGCCATCAAGCCCTTCCGGCGCTACGCTGATAACAAGACCGTGGCACGGTTCCACCGCTTCGTGGCTGGCTGCGAAATGGGCATGGCCAGGTGGCCGGACATTGATTTCGCGGGATGGTTCTCTACGTTCAACTCTTACCTCGGCTATTTCAGCCACTTCGATGAGTGGAAGATGCTCGACAAGACTTTGCGCTCGTCGGCTGTCCGCTACGTCTTTGACTTCAATCCCGAATACACAAAGGCAACTTTCAAACCATTTGCTATATGAACACAGTAAATTTCAAGGGCGCACAGCCGCCCAAGTGCGAGAAACTCCCCGACGGTGGAACTCGCTTCTACTACAATGTTACCGAGGGTGAACCCTTCGTAAACCCCACCATGAACGATGATGGCAGCGAAGGTGAGCCTGAAATCCTCCCCACCTGGGATGCCAACTTTGTTGATGTCCACGACGAGGTGACGCGGGACAATGTTGTAAACGCGCTCATCCGCAGCGCCAAGCTCACAATCACCATCGAGGGCACCGAGAAGGAGGTAGGCCCCTTCTCCCTGTCCAACGAGCTTGCCGTCCTTCGCCAGCGGGATTCAAAGCCGGAAGACTTTGCGGAGTACGACAGCTTTGCTGAGAGCTGCAAGCACATCGCCGTCGGCCTGCTTGCGGAAGAGGTGGAATCCTAAACCCATTCAGAGACATGGAGGGAATTATGGATACTCTACTCACCAACACCAGCGGGATGCTTACCGTCTCGGTTCTGGTTATGATTCTGGTACTTCTGGCCATGTGCATCGACCTGGGGGCTGGGCTGTATAAGGCCAAGCTCCGGGGAGAGGTCAGGCGGAGCGAGGCCCTGCGCCGGTCGCTCACGAAGTTCATTACTTACGAAGGGGGCTTGATGATTGCGACGATGGCCGACATCCTCCTGCATTTCAGCAAGTTCTTCTCTCTGATTCGCCTTGACATCCTTGTCGGGGTCCCGATTTTCGCCCTTCTGGTGGGCTTCTTCCTGCTGGTGGTGGAATTTATGTCTGTCCGTGAGAAAGCGGATGAAAAGACCAAGAAACACCAGCATGAGGCCATCGAGATTCTTACCCAGATGCTCAACAAGGAGGATTTCAAGGATATTCTCGAAAAGATTCTGGAA
>JAEEGL014683803.1_pt1 | contig 14016 bp, 11 predicted proteins | sample 9134231 | NCBI WGS metagenome assembly JAEEGL01 (sample SAMN16246548, study PRJNA631951) | gut metagenome | biome: gut microbiome; feature: rumen; material: fiber-attached | host: Bos | place: Iran: Karaj | collected 2018-10
CCTTAAAATTTTGCTATTACATATATTTCATTATTTGATCGTTTGCCCAAAAAATGGCGCACGAAAAATAACATAAACATACATGATAATTTTACTATTTCTTGTATACAAAGTCAATAAATTGGTCTTATGTTTCACAAAAAGAACACCGCGGAACCGCGGTGTTCAAGGGTTTTCAGTGATTTCTATTTTTTGTTCAGGATCCTGTCCAAAAGCTGGTCGTAGACGGGCTGTCCGCCCAGAGCTTCGGCTGTCAGGAAGCTTACAAGAGCTACAAGTGACAGCGGGAGCAGACTCGAAAGTGTGCCGGTCATTTCAGATATCAGGATTATGCCTGTAAGAGGTGCCCGGACGATCGCGGCAAACAGTCCTGCCATACCCAGGATCACATAAAAGGCTTCGTTTCCTACCGGAAGACCGACCAGAGGACTGACCAGAGTTGTGAATGCGCCGCCCGCCAGGGCTCCCAGCACCAAAAGGGGCAGGAAGATCCCTCCCGGGGCGCCGGTGCCGAAGCTGTATACTGAATATATGAATCTCACGACTAAAAGCAGCACTATGGTTCCGGAGGTGTGAAGTCCGAAGCCGGTTTCTTCCACAAGAAGGTGGCCGGAGCCCAGACATACAGGATAGAGGTATGCCATGAGGACGACCATGCCGCAGGCTATGAGAGCCTTTAGCCATGCAGGGCGTATCTTTCCCTGGATATCCTGGGAAAAAGCGATGGCTTTGTTATAGAGCACTCCAAGAGCCCCCAGCAGAACTCCCAGCACCAGTATCATCCAGTAGTCGTTCAGGGTGGGTTTGCTGAATGCAAATACCGCGAACACCGGATCCAGGCCGAAGACGATGCTGGCCACGTATTCACAGGTGACGGAAGCTGCCATGGTGGACAAAAGGACCTTGGGGTCAAAGTCTTTTCTGAGTTCCTCAAGAACGAAGACCACGCCTGCGAGAGGCGCACCGAAGGCAGCGGCAAGACCTGCGCCGGCGCCTGCAGAAATCAGCATGCGTTCCTCGGACTTCAGACGGCCGGAAAGCCTTGAAAAGCCTTTTCCTACCATACCTCCCAGCTGGATGCTGGGGCCCTCCCGGCCAAGAGCCAGGCCGGAGCCTATGGCCATGATGCCGCCGAAGAATTTCAGCAGCAGGACTCTGAGCCAGCCTGTCTTGATCCTGCCCATGAGTTCGCCTTTTATCTGGGGAATACCGGAGCCTGAAATGTACGGTTCCTTATATACAAAGTACGACACCAGAAAGGCAAAGACACCGAGGATGATGAATCCGATCCATCTGTATTCTCCTGCAGTTGCCAGGAAAGTACCTTCTTCAGGGTCTGCCAGACCGACGATAGCGTTTCTCAGCATGTCCATCCGGCTGAGAATGAATCTGAAAGCAGAGATAACTATGCCCACAAGAAGCCCTACCAGGATACCTTCCAGGATGACCCGGTATTTTAAATTGCCGAGAGCCCTGAAGGCTCCCGGCATAGTGTTTTCATTTATTCTTTTGAGTTTTCGGGATTTGTAGCTCATTCAGAATTATCTTACGTATACTTTGGGAAGTCTCTGGCCAAAGGCACAGGTGATCTCGTAGTTGATGGTTCCTGTCATTTCTGCGATGTAATCCGCGGATACTTCGTTGACTCCGTCGGAACCCATTACGATGACTTCGTCTCCTACGTGTACTTCAGGAACGTCGGTGACGTCTACCATGCACTGGTCCATGCAGATGTTTCCTGCGATGGGGCAAACCACTCCGTTAACGATGACTTTGCCGTATTTGGAGTAGGGGCGGGGATATCCGTCAGCATAGCCGAGGGCAAGAGTTGCGATCTTGGAAGGTCTCTCGGAGATGAACTTGCGTCCGTATCCTACAGAGAAGCCTACGCCGACTTCCTTGAGGTGAGTGATGTTGGCCTTGACGGACATTACCGGCTTGAGATCCAGCTGGTTCCTGTCAACTTCGTTGGAAGGATAGAGACCGTAAAGAATGATGCCTGCGCGGCATGCATCGAAGTGCACCGTGGGAAGTTCCATGATGGAAGCAGAGTTTGCCAGGGTCTTCATGGGGATCCTGATGCCTGCTGCTATGATAGCATCGCAGAGTTTGTTGAACTTCTCTTCCTGACCGTGAGAGTAGGTCTTGTCATATGCGTCCGCGGTGGACATATGTGAGAAGATGCCCATGATCTTGGTGTTGGGAAGCTCGTTAATTTTTTTGATATCTGCAAGAGCTGTGGGAATGTCATCAGCCTGATAGCCGATCCTGCCCATTCCGGTATCAGCAACAAGGATGACTTTGCAGACCTTGCCCTGACGGTGGGCCTCTTCATCAAAGACTCTGACGTTTTCGGAATCGCATACTGCAGGGATTATGTCGTATTTTACTACGATGTCAGCGTACATGTCGGGAACCAGACCCAGCATGATGATGTTTTCCTTGTATCCGGCTTCTCTCAGGACGATAGCTTCCTGAAGAGTTGCGATAGCAAAGGTCTTGCAGCCTTTCTTCTGGAGGATCTGAGCATATTTGATGGCGCCGTGGCCGTATGCATCAGCCTTGATAACGCCGATAAGCTCGGAATCGCCGATCTTTTCGAGGATACGGTCGATATTGTATTCCAGATTGTTGAGGTTTATTTCTGCCCATACGGGTCTTAAAGCTTCTTTGAACATGGATGCATCTCCTTTTTGTTTAATTCAAAATCTGCCATTATTATATTCTCTTGAAGGTTCATTTTCAAGGTCTTATACAAAAAACATCGGCCTCGTTTATGGTTGAGATTACAGCTGATAGGTGGTACAATTATCTAAAGCAAAAATCATTCAGGCATCCGACGGGAGGACATGATGTACAGGGAAATATCAAGGCTGGTGATGTTCCGGAATTTCGGAGAAAACAGCATATTGAATAATGTTTGTGAGATAGTAAGAGAGGCAGAGGCTCTTCAGAACACTTCCGGAAGCTACAAGGGGACGAAACTGGACGGTCTGGTCCTCAGAGCCTACGTAGAAGTGAGGAGACTGCTGGAGCTTGGCACAGATTATGGATTTGACAAGAACCTGTGGAGAGATTATCTGACATTTCTGCTGATCACCAACGAGAATCCTTTTACTCTTACCTGTGAGAAGGTTGGGGCAAGCAACGGATCGATTAATGGCTTTGCCAAGTCGGACTTCGGTATCTTCCTCAGGCTTATGCACTACGACTTCACCCCCATGGAAGAGTATCTTGAGATCGACTGCTTCTCAGTGATCACGGACTACCATTCGATCCCTAAGAAAAAGCAGATGTACAACAGAAACGTCAGTGAAAAGGTCAGAGACCTGAGCGACAGGCTGGGAGCTCTGGATGTTTCAGATGCCGATGGAGCCTTTGAAATACTGACCGGTTTCTATAAACAGTATGGAGTCGGCATGTTCGGGCTGAACAGAGCTTTCAGGATACGCCATGAAGAGGGCACCGATCTGGAATTCATTCCCATCAATAACACGGACCGGGTAATGCTGGATGATCTGGTGGGCTATGAGAGCCAGAAAAAGCGCCTGAGAGAGAACACCGAGGCATTTGTGAACGGCAAACGTGCCAACAACTGCCTGCTTTACGGAGATGCAGGCACCGGTAAGTCCACATCCATCAAAGCTCTGATCAACGAGTACTACGATCAGGGCCTCCGGATGATCGAGATCTACAAGCATGAGTTCAAAGATCTTGCGGCAGTTATCTCCGGCATCAAGAACCGCAACTATCGCTTTATCATATACATGGACGACCTGTCTTTTGAGGATTTCGAGATAGAGTACAAGTACCTGAAAGCTGTCATCGAAGGAGGACTTGAGAGCAGACCGGACAACGTGCTGATCTATGCCACGTCCAACCGCAGGCACCTCATAAAAGAGACATGGAACGACAGTCACGACATGGATCTGGAAAAGCATCACTCGGATACGGTGGAGGAAAAACTTTCACTGGTTGCCAGATTCGGCATATCCATATATTTTCCGACCCCTGCCCAGAGAGAATATTTCAACATCGTCAAAGAACTGGCCGCCAGGTATCCTGAGATCACGCTTACCGAAGAGGAACTCGTGGAACAGGCAAACAAATGGGAGATGACCCACGGAGGAATGTCCGGACGAACTGCACAGCAGTTCATCGATTATCTGGCCGGTATGAGTAAATAACGTAAAAAAAAAGACTGCCTGACGGCAGCCTTTTTTATTATCAGCGTACGGATTCTCCGATACCTTCGGAGAAGGTCGGATGAGGATAGATGACCTTCGACATGTCTTTCAGCGTCAGACCGTTAGCTACAGCCTGGGCGAACTGGCTGATCATGTCGGTGGCTCTGGCGCACATCATCTGAGCGCCCAGGATGCGGCCGGTCTCCTTGTCCGCGATGACTTTTATGAAGCCGCGTTCCTGGAGGGAAAGCACGGTCTTACCGTTGGCGGACATGGGGTATTTCTTTGAAATGACTTCAAGGCCTTTTTCCTTGGCCTCGTCAGCGGAAAGTCCTACGGAAGCGATCTCGGGACTGGTGTATATGCAGGAAGGCACGGTGCTGATATCCACCGGAGCGGGAGCTCCGTTCATATAAGCAACGGCACATCTGCCTTCTGCGGTGGCCACATGTGCCAGCTGGATGCCGCCAATTACGTCCCCGATGGCGTAGATGCCGGGGGCATTTGTCTCATATCGCTCATTTACGATGATTTTGCCGCGGTCTGTTTCAATGGACTTCACGACATCTGAACTGTCATCCGGGAAGAGACCTGCTGTGTTGGCACGTCTCCCCACGGACATGAGGATCAGATCACCGGGCACTCTGCATTCCTGATCCTTTTCGGTATAAACACAGACGGCCTTGTCTCCCTCGTCTTCTATGGCAGTGACCATAGCTCCGGTATGGATGTCAATGCCGCGGTTCTTCTTGAGGATCATGCTGAGGCTTCTTCCAATTTCCTTGTCAAGATTGGCTATGATGGAGGGAAGGGCCTCGATGATGGTAACCTTGGTTCCCAGGGCGTTGAATACCGATGCAAATTCACAGCCGATGACACCTCCGCCGATGATGACCAGTTCATCTATCGGATGATCCAGGTCAAGGAGTTCATCGCTGGTGATGACTTTGGGAGAATCTGCGCCGGGTATAGGAGGCACTGCAGGTACGGAGCCTGTTGCTATCAGAATATTTTTTGTTTCCAGATCCAGTGTGCCGCCTTCATTAAGAGAGACCTTCACCAGATCTGTGGAAATGATAGTGCCCAGTCCGTTATAGACTGTGACCTTGCAGGACTTCATCAGAGAACCGATGCCTGAAACAAGCTGGCTGACCACGTCGTTTTTGCGCTGGTGGAGAGCTGCCATGTCGCAGACGGTGTTCTGAAAGTTCTTAAGACCGATGGTCTCTCCGTGCTGTTTCCGGTCATAGGGAAGTTCAGCAGTGTGAAGCACTGTCTTGGTGGGGATGCAGCCGCGGTTGAGGCAGGTGCCTCCAAGTTCGCGGTTCTCCACAAGGGCCACCTTCATTCCGTATACCTTGGAAGCTTCAAGGGCAGCCTCGTAGCCGCCGGGGCCTCCGCCTATAACTACTAAATCAAATTTTTCCATGTTTGATATTTCTCCTTAATGGAACAAATATGTTTTTCCCGGGAGGGCAGACCTCCCGGGATCGTTGTTTATTATGCTTGCGTAAGATCAGTCTTCAAAAGTATATCTTACTACAGGATTTCTTGCAGCTCCCAGCTCATCGGGTCTTCCGATGACTGCCTTATGAGGCGCGCCGTGGAGATATTCGGGATCCTTTTCTGCTGTATCGTAGAGTTCCAGAAGAGCATTGATCGCCTCGTCCATGACTTCTCTCGGTTCGGTCTCGCAGGGCTCTACCATGAGAGCTTCGTGAACGATGAGAGGGAAGTACATTGTAGGCGGGTGGATACCATAGTCCAGAAGTCCCTTTGCAACGTCGAGAGCTGAAACTCCGGTCCTGTGCTTAAGTTCTGCAAGATCCATTACGAACTCATGCATGCAGGTGGTATTATATGCCATCTCATATTTCTCGGAGAGTTTGACTCTCATGTAGTTGGCGTTGAGCACTGCGTTAGCAGAGGCTTCAGGAATGCCCTCCCTGCCCAGAGTCAGAATGTAGGCAAGAGCCTTGACCACTACAAGGAAGTTGCCGTAGAACTCTTTCACGAGGCCCATGGACTTAGGCGCTCCTTCGAACCTGAGGCCTTCTTCAGGAGTTCCGGTGACTCTTGCGCCGGGAAGGAAGTCTGCAAGGAAAGCTTTGCAGCCCACAGGACCTGAACCGGGACCGCCGCCGCCATGCGGCGTTGAGAATGTCTTATGCAGGTTAACGTGTACGCAGTCGAAGCCCATGTCGCCGGGTCTTGCCTGGCCCATGACGGCATTAAGGTTAGCTCCGTCATAGTAGCAGAGACCGCCTGCTTCGTGAACGATCTTCGTTATCTCAAGGATGTTCTTGTCGAAGAGACCTACGGTGTTGGGATTGGTGAGCATGAGGCCCGCCGTATCTTCTCCGACAGCATCCCTCAGAGCATCCAGATCCACGCATCCGTCTTCAGCAGAAGGGATGCTGACAACTTCATAGCCGCACATTGCAGCTGAAGCAGGGTTGGTGCCGTGAGCGGAGTCGGGAACGATTATCTTGGTCCTCTTGGTATCTCCTCTGTCTGTGTGGTAGGACTTGATGAGGAGAAGGCCGGTAAACTCGCCGTGAGCTCCTGCCGCGGGCTGGAGCGTAAAGGAATCCATGCCCAGAATCTCAGAAAGGCTGTTCTCGGTCATCTGGATCACTTCCAGGGCGCCCTGTGCATATTTTTCCTCCTGAAGAGGATGGAGTCTGGTGAAGCCCTTTAGTGAAGCTGCGAATTCGTTTACCTTAGGGTTGTATTTCATTGTGCAGGACCCCAGAGGGTAGAAGCCGTCGTTCACACCGTGAGTGCGGCCTGCGAGCTTCGTATAGTGTCTGGAGATCTCGTTCTCAGAAAGCTGCGGAAGGTGCAGCTTGGTCTGACGTTTCAGATTATCAGGAAGGTCTGAAGCCGGCACGTCGCACTTCGGAAGAAGTGAAAGGCCGCGGCCCTCTTTACCTATCTCAAAAATTAGATTCATAGCTCAGACCTCCTTTCCCTGTAATTTCTTTTGCGATGGCTACCAGCTTATCTATATCCTCCTTTGTGTTCTTTTCGGTAACACACCAGAGGATGCTGCCGTCTGCGATGGGAAGTCCGCCCAGGATGCCGGCTTCTGCCAGAGCGTCCAGGAGTTTGCCATTGTCAACAGGACAATTGGTCACGAACTCATTGAAGAAAGGACCGTGGAATACAGGATAGAAGCCTGCGGTCTTAAGTTCGTCTCTCAGATACTGGGCCTTTGCCATGCACTGGCGGGCTGCTTCGGCCATTCCTTCTGCACCCATGGCTGCCATATATACGGAAGCCGTCAGCGCACAGAGATCCTGGTTGGAGCAGATGTTGGAGCTTGCCTTTTCACGGCGGATGTGCTGCTCTCTGGCCTGCAGGGTCAGGACGTAAGCACGGTTGCCGTTATCATCGGAGGTCTCGCCGACGATCCTTCCCGGAAGCTTACGCATCATGGCAGAAGTGGTCGCCATGAATCCGACGTAAGGTCCGCCGTAGGATATCGGCATGCCCAGAGGCTGTCCGTCGCCTACTGCGATGTCAGCTCCGCACTCTCTCGGCGTCTTCATGATGGCCAGAGCAATGGGATTCACTCCCATTACGAACTTGGCGCCATGGTCATGTACGATCTGACCGATAGCTTCAGCATCTTCAAAACTTCCGTAGAAGTTGGGCTGCTGCAGATAGAAGCAGGCGGCTTCAGGATCCTTGTCGAGAGCCTCCTTAAGAGCATCAACGTCAGTCCGGCCATCCTTTGAAGGGATGACTATCAGCTGGGTGTTGGAGCCGAAGCAGTAGGTCTGCATGACTTTGACTACACCGGGATGTGTGGTGGCAGAAACATAAGCGGTCTTATGTTTTCTGTCGATACACATGGGAATCGTCTCAGCAGCAGCTGTTGCTCCGTCATAGTGGGAAGCGTTGGCCACGTCCATACCGGTGAGCTCGCATATCATGGTCTGGAATTCAAAGATGGACTGGAGGACACCCTGGCTGATCTCAGCCTGATAAGGAGTATATGCTGTCAGGAATTCCTCCTTGGAAATAACGCTGTTAACGATTGCGGGAATAAAGTGATCATAGGCGCCTGCGCCGCGGAAGATGCTCCTGAAGACAACGTTCTTGTCTGCCAGCTCTTCCATTTTGCGGGCGACTTCCATTTCACTCAGGCCCGACGGGAGATTGAGAGGCTCTTTGAGTTTTACCTCATCGGGAATGCAGGAAAACATATCTTCAAAGGAAGAGTAACCTGCCTCCTTCAGCATCTCATCCCGCTCTTTTAATGTATTAGGTACATAAGAGCCCATAGATTTCACCTCGATTCTAAAATAACCTACAAAGATGAGTTATGCTTCCTCTGTCTCACAGAAAGCTTTGTATTCGTCTTCTGTCATGAGATCTGATTGCTCAGTGATATTCTCAACCTTTATGAACCATGCATCATATGCGGAGTCGTTGATGAGCTCCGGCTGATCAAGCAGTTCCTCATTGATCTCAAGAACTGTGCCGGTAACGGGTGAATAGATATCGGATACAGCCTTTACGGATTCAACGTCAGCAAAGGTCTCGCCTGCAACAACTTCATCCCCGGGTTCGGGAAGATTTACGAATACAAGTCCGCCCAGCTCGTTCTGAGCAAAATCGGAAATACCTACGGTTGCGGTGCCGTCACCGAGATCGTTTAACCACTCATGTGTTTTTGCAAATAATAAAGCCATTTTATCCTCCTTAGTTATAACGATGATATTAGTTTCTGAAAAGAATTAGTTTTGACCACGTTTATAAAATACTGATGTTACCATCCTGGCGGGAACGCGTCTGCCTCTTACGTCTACTTCGACTTCGTCTCCGAGAACTCTCTCGTCAGCATCCACAAGAGCACAGGCTACAGCCTTCTTGATGAAGGGGCACATGGTTCCGGAAGTTGTTACTCCGATCTTCTTATCGCCTTTGTATACGTCCATATGTTCACGGATGATGCCTCTTCCGGTGACCTCAAGTCCGACTTTCTTCCTTGCGGGAGGAGTCTTTCTCTCGAGAGCTTCTTTGCCGATGAAGTCTGCTTTGTCCATCTTTACAAACATTGAAAGCAGGGCTTCCTTCGGAGTGATGGTGTCGTCCATCTCATGTCCGTAAAGCGGCATTCCCGCTTCAAGTCTCAGGGTATCTCTTGCTCCGAGACCGCAGGGGATAAGACCTTCGTCTTTGCCGGCTTCCATAAGAGCCTCCCAGATGTCGGGAGCCTTTGCCCATGGCATGTAGATCTCTACGCCTTCCTCTCCGGTATATCCGGTGGTGGAGATCATCACGCTGGTTCCACACATGGGAACGTCATAGGTGGCTGCATAATACTCGGAAGGAATGTTTTCGTAGCCCACCAGTTTGGACAGGATCTCCATAGCTTTGGGACCCTGGAGAGCTATCTGTCCTACGGAAGCAGAAATGTCTTCCACTTCGACTTCGCCGAATACATGAGCCTTGATCCAGTTGAAATCCTTATCCTTGTTGGCAGCGTTTACTACCATAAGGAATTCGTCCTCGTCCTTTCTGTAGACGATGAGGTCGTCCACAACTCCGCCTTCCTCGTTGCACATGGGGGAGTATCTGGCCTGTCCGTCGTGCATTCCTGAATAATCATTGGTGAGGAGATAGTTCAGATTTGCGATGGCGTCGGGGCCTTCGATGGTGATCTCTCCCATGTGGGATACGTCGAAGATACCGCAGGCGGTCCTTACCGCGTTATGCTCAGCAATTACTCCTGCAGGATACTGTACGGGCATTTCCCAGCCTGCAAAGGGTACCATCTTGCCGCCGTACTTGAGATGGGTCTCGTAAAGCGAAGTTCTTTTCAAAATTTCATCTGCCATAAATTCTCACCTCCGTTTCTTTTACAGCAGTTGTTCCGGGCGTGCCCGTATCTCAAAAAATCAAAAGAGCACACAAAGACTTTGTGTGCCCTGTCCTTTTACCTGAAAGATTGATCCTCGTCGGTGCGCATGCGCTCTCCAGGGAACTGTCCGAAAATCAGTCCTTTTGCCTGAGAGTTTAGACATTTGCCCCTTCGGCGCCGCGCGAGGCGCATGTCCGCGCGGTCTCTCCTGATCCCGTCATACAGTTTAATGTTTTATTCAAATTACGTGAATAGTATAGCACGCTAAAGCGGGAACTTCAACAAATATGAAAACAGTTCATAATATTTTCACATTAACCTCCTTGATTTCTTCATTATTTCTTCATAAAGTTCGTGCATAATATAATTGTCAAAAGGATAGCAATGTCCTGCGACACCTTTCTAATAACTGATAAAAAAGAATTTCTTTCCTTTCAAATCCTAAACGAATAAATAATAAGCGAACTTTGCAGAAGCTCCGGAGTGATGACCCGGAGCTTTTGATTTACCATTTTTCTCAGGTTGTGTTATTAAAAAAGGACATAAACTATGGTATAATGATCTGGTAAGATATTTAAACGAAGCCATTATTAAGGAGAAACATCATGGACAGAATAATGACAGAGTTTATAGATAAGCATTTCAGCGACATGACAGATGATCTCGCCGAACTCATAGCGATACCCAGCGAATCCGATGATCATGAAAAGGTGGCGGAATGTCTGGAGCTTGCGCTTAAGCAGGCAGAGAGATATGGCTTTAAAGCATACTCCGCCGCGGACGGTAAAGTAGGGATAGTCGAGATGGGGGACGGTCCGGAGACGCTGGGCATTCTTACTCATGTGGACGTGGTTCCCGCAGGGGATCCCTCACAGTGGAGCTCAGATCCATACAAGGCTGAGATCAGAGATGGAAAGATATACGGAAGGGGAACGCTGGATGATAAAGGCCTGGTGGTCTCAAGCCTTTATGCCATGAGGGCTGTGAGAGAGCTGGGGCTTCCTGTCCATAAGAAGGTTCAGCTCATAATAGGAACTCAGGAAGAGGTGTCATGGACGGATATGGATGAATATGTCAGGAAATATCCGCTTCCTGATTATGGCTTTACTCCTGACGGCAGCTTTCCCATCTGCAATATCGAAAAGGGTTACATAGACAATTTAATGGAGTTTGATGTATCGGAAGATCTGCAGGAAGGCCTTTATCTGAAAGAACTGGATATAGGCACTGCTGTAAACGTAGTCCCCGGGGAAGCCTCCGCATTACTTTCAGACGGAAGAGAAATCAGGGTCACCGGCAAGGCATGTCATTCCAGCATGCCTGAAAACGGCCTGAACTCAATAATGCTCCTCGGCAGGGAACTGAAAGGTCTGGGACTTGAAGATAATAAACTTCTGAAACTGCTCTGCGCTGTTACGGATGACTTTTCCGACAGCTACGGAGAAAAACTGGGTCTCAGGTCTGAAACCGACTATTATCAGGGCGAATTTGTCCACAGGAACGTACTTACTCCCACCATACTTAAGGCGAAGGACGGCAAGGCGGAACTGGCCGTAAACGTCAGATTTCCATATGGAGAACGCAGCAAAAGGATCATCGACAGGCTGAATTCATGGGCAGAGGAACATGGCGGAAAGACGGTATCCGTGGACAGTCAGGATGCAGTCTTTGTACCGAGGACCAGTCCTTTCCTCAAGGTGTTCGCTGATGCGTATGAAGAGGTATCGGGACTTAAAAACGAGTTCACTCTGGAATACGGCGGCACGTATGCCAAAGCAATGCCCAACATCGTATCATGGGGACCGCTTTTCCCGGGGGAAGAGGATATGTGCCATCAGGCAAACGAGTATATAGGAGCAGAAAGTCTGCTGATTTCGACTAAGATCTTTGCAGAAGCCATAGCGGGGATCGTTCTGTCGGAGGAAAGCTTTAAATAAGGAGAATGAGATGCAGGAAATAAAATGCCCTCACTGCGGACAGGTGTTTCAGGTAGATGAGTCCGGATATGCCAGCATAGTCCAGCAGGTAAGAGACAGTGAATTTCATAAGGAACTTGAGAGAAGAGAAGCCGAGCTCAGGGAAAAGAATGAGTCCAGCGTGAGGATCGCACGCATGGAGCAGGAAAAAGAAAGTGCTGAGGAGATCGAGCGCAAGAACGCAAGGATCGCGGAGATGGACAAGGAGATCCAGGCTCTTAAGGCAAAGCTTGACGGCGCTGAGACCGAGCGTAAGCTTGCGGTCACCGAAGCAGTGCAGGAAAAGGACAAAGAGCTTACTCAGAGAGCACTTTCCATCACGGAACTTGAGGGGAAACTCGAAAGCAAGGCCGCTGAGAACGAGCTCAGGGAAAAATCCATCAGGGATCAGTACGAAAACGCCCTTAAGATGAAGGACGAGCAGATAGAATACTACAAGGATTTCAAAGCCCGCCAGTCTACCAAGATGATAGGGGAGAGCCTGGAGCAGCACTGCCAGAACCAGTTCAACTCCATCAGGATGACAGCATTCCCCAATGCATACTTTGAGAAGGATAACGATGCCAGGACCGGTTCCAAGGGAGATTTCATCTTCAGGGAAGCCTCTGAGGACGGCACGGAATTCATTTCTATCATGTTCGAGATGAAGAACGAAGCCGACGGGACGGCTACCAAACATAAGAATGAGGACTTTTTCAAGGAACTGGACAAGGACCGCAGGGAAAAGAACTGCGAGTATGCTGTACTGGTTTCCATGCTGGAAGCCGATAACGAGTTCTATAACAACGGCATCGTGGACGTTTCATACCGCTATGACAAGATGTATGTCATCAGGCCCCAGTTCTTCATACCTATGATCACTCTTCTGAGAAACGCTGCTCTCAATTCTTTGCAGTACCAGAGGGAGCTGCAGGTGGTGAAGAACCAGCAGCTTGACATACTGCACTTTGAGGAAAACATGAACACCTTCAAGTCTGCTTTTGCGAAGAATTACGATCTGGCCAGCAGGAAATTTGAAGATGCCATAAATGAGATAGACAAGTCCATCAAGCAGCTTGAAAAGGTCAAGGAGGCCCTGACGTCCTCCGAGAGGAATCTCAGGCTTGCCAACGATAAAGCCCAGGATCTCAGCATAAAGAAGCTGACGAAAAACGCTCCGTCGGTGAAAGAGATGTTTGACGAACTGGACAAGTAGGAGGAGAAAAATGCTGGAAATCGGAACAAAGGCACCGGAATTCACACTGCCCGATCAGAACGGTGAGATGAAGTCCCTTAAGGATTTCAGGGGAAAGAAAGTCGTGCTGTACTTTTATCCAAAGGATATGACAGCGGGCTGCAGCAAGCAGGCCTGCGGCTTTGCGGAACTCTATCCGCATTTTATGGAGAAGGGAGCAGTAGTGCTGGGAGTCAGCAAGGATTCAGTGGCGTCACATAAGAAATTCGAAGAAAAATACGGACTGCCCTTTACACTGCTGTCTGATACGGAAAAAGAAGTGATCCAGGCCTATGACGTCTGGAAAGAAAAGAAAAATTACGGCAAAGTATCCATGGGAGTGGTGAGATCCACTTATCTCATAGATGAAGAGGGTATTATCGTTAAAGCCTTCGGCAACGTGAAAGCCGCCGATAATCCCGGTAAAATGCTGGAAGAAATATAAAAGCAAAAGAAAACCCCGGAAAGATCCGGGGTTTTTTAATATGCTTTTCAGTCTTTCATCACAGCGCCCTGTGAAGCGGATGTGACCATTTTAGCGTATCTTGCCAGCCAGCCGGATTTGACCTTGGGCTCGGGCTTCACATATGAAGCCTTGCGGGCAGCCAGTTCTTCGTCTGAAACGAGAACGTTCAGCTTACCGGCGGGAATACCGATGGCCATGGTTTCGCCTTCCCTGCTGAACCCGATAGTGCCGTCAGATGCGGCTTCAGGGCTTACGTGGCCGATGGAAGCTCCGCGGCTTGCGTCGGAGAAACGTCCGTC
>JAEEGL015433704.1_pt1 | contig 14016 bp, 10 predicted proteins | sample 9134231 | NCBI WGS metagenome assembly JAEEGL01 (sample SAMN16246548, study PRJNA631951) | gut metagenome | biome: gut microbiome; feature: rumen; material: fiber-attached | host: Bos | place: Iran: Karaj | collected 2018-10
CGGGCGTGGAAGGCCTGGTGCATGTGAGCGAGATGAGCTGGAGCCCCCGTCTGCACAGCGCTCAGGAATTCCTGAAGATGGGCGACGAGGTGGAAGCCGTCATCCTCACCCTGGACCGCGAAGCCCGCAAGATGTCCCTGGGCATCAAGCAGCTCACCGCCAACCCTTGGGAGACCATCCGCGAGAAGTATCCCGTGGGCTCCCAGCACAAGGCTACCGTCCGCAACATCACCAACTTCGGCGTGTTCGCTGAGCTGGAAGACGGCGTGGAAGGCCTCATCCACATCTCCGACCTCAGCTGGAACAAGATCAAGCATCCCGCCGAGATGGTCCAGAGCGGCGATATCATCGACGTCGTCATCCTGGACTTCGACGAGAACAGCCACAAGCTTTCCCTGGGTCACAAGCAGCTCACGCCCAATCCTTGGGACGAGCTCGAGGCCAAGTATCCCGTGGGCACCGTGGTGGACGCCACTGTCTCCGTCATCGGTGACAAGAACACCACCCTCACCCTGGCCGACGGCACCGAGGTCACCGCTTTCAACCGCGACCTGGTGAAGGAAGACGGCAAGAACGCCCTCGTGGGTGAGACCCTGCCCGTCAAGGTGGTGGACCTCCGCCGCAGCACCCGCAGCGTCCGCGTCTCCCACGTGCGCACTTACCAGGAGGTGAAGGCAGCCCGCGAGAACGCCGAGGCCGAAACCGCCAAGAAGGCTATCAAGAAGGTCCAGACGAGCGTAGAGAAGACCACCCTCGGTGACATCTCCGCCCTCGCCGCCCTGAAGGACAAGCTGGAGAAGGGTGAGTAATCCCCACACATTTACCGTCACGCTGCTGGGCACGGCTTCTGCCATGCCGGTACGTGGCCGGAACCAGAGCGCCCAGGCACTTTCCGTGCATGGGCGCTTGTTCCTTGTAGACTGCGGAGAGGGCGTCCAGGGACGCATGGTGGAGGCACATCTTCCCCTGATGAAACTGGACTCCGTCTTCGTGTCGCACATCCACGGAGACCATGTGTTCGGCCTCTGGGGCCTGCTGTCCACCCTGGGCATGATGGGCCGCCTCACCCCGCTGAACCTCTTCGGCCCCGTGAACCTGGGCCCCCTCCTCAAGTTCTTCCTTAGCTATTATGGGGAAGGGCTGGCCTATGAAATCCGTTTTGTCCCACTCAAGATGAAAGAGCCGGAAACCATCCTGGAAACCAAGAGTTTACAGGTGCAGGCCTTTCCGCTCAACCACGGCATCGAAACCTTCGGCTTCCGTTTTGCGGAAAAGGAGCCGCCCTTCAATGTCCATAAGGACGCCATCGGGCGCTATGGCCTTACGCTCACGGAGATTGGGACGCTCAAGCGCGGGGAGGACGTCGTCCGGGAAGACGGAAGCGTCATTCCCGCCTCGGAGGCCGCCTACAGGCCTTACGAGCCGCGGAGCTACGCGTACTGCTCGGACACCGCCCCCTTCCCCAGGGAGGCCGGATGGCTCCGGGGCACCAGCGTCATCTATCACGAAACCACTTATCTGCAGGAGCTGGCGGACCAGGCGTCCCAGCGCGGCCACAGCACCACGCTGGAGGCGGCCCGCGTGGCCCTGGAGGCCGGTGCGGGGAAGCTCCTCATCGGCCATTATTCTTCGCGCTGTACGGATATGGCGGCCTATGAGGCCGAATGCCGCAGCGTTTTTCCCGAATCGTTCGCCACTTCGGACGGCGATGTCTACGATATTTGATTTTTTCTTATTAACTTAGCAGGTTGATTGCTACCGCTCAACTTGCAAGCTGATGAAAAGAATCCTCATATCCTTCCTGGCCGGCCTTCTCTGCGTAGCGGCCTCCACCCAGCGGGCAGACTCCCCGCAGCAGCGCTACATTGACAAATATGCGGAACTGGCCGTGCGGGAAATGCTCCGCAGCGGCGTTCCCGCCAGCATCACCCTGGCGCAGGGCCTCCTGGAAAGCGGCGCGGGGCTTTCCTCGCTGGCCGTCAACGGCAACAACCACTTTGGCATCAAGTGCCACAAGGGCTGGAAGGGCCGTTCCATGCGCCTGGACGACGACCGCCCCAACGAATGCTTCCGCGTGTATGACCAGGCGGAAGACAGTTTCCGGGACCACTCGGACTTTCTCCGCTACCGGGACCGCTACAAGTTCCTCTTCGACCTGGAACGCACGGACTATAAAGGCTGGGCCTACGGCCTCAAGCGGGCCGGCTATGCCACAGACGCCCGTTATGCAGAGAAACTCATCAAGTACATAGAAGATTACGGCCTCAGCCGCTACGACCTCCTCACCCGGGAGGAAGAAGCGCTGCTGCCGGAGGCTCCGCACAAGATAGAGGAGCCCGCCACCCTGGTGGTCCGCGGGGAAGGCGGCGTGCAGACGCCCGTCTCGGAAGAATTCCAGTTCCCGCTCTCCCGCACGCTCTATTCCCTCAACGGCGTTCCTTTCGTCTATTCCATGGAAGGGGAGACGTACCGCTCCATCGCCAAGTATTATCACCTGTTCCGCTGGGAAATCCTGCGCTACAACGACCTCAAGAAGGACCAGGTGCTCCTGCCCGGTACCATCGTGTACCTGGAAGCCAAGAAAAAACGTGCTCCGGAGGGCATGGACATGTATATCGTAGAGGAAGACGGGGAAGACTTCCACGCCATCTGCCAGCGCTTCGCCGTGAAGGAAAAGGCCATCCGCCGGCTCAACGGCTACCGCTACGGCACCGTGGAGCTCAAGGAAGGGGACGAAGTGAAACTGCGTTAGGCCTATGAAAAAGCGCATCATCTGGATAGCGGCCGCGCTGGCGGCCGTGGTGCTCCTGGCCGGCGGCATCCTGGGCTACCGTTTCTGGTACGACCGCAGGGTCTCCAATTTCAAGGGGACGGCGGAACTGTACGTGTACCCCTGGATGGAGCCCGCGGAGGTGCTGGATTCGCTGGCGGCCAAGGGCTGCGTCCGCAGCGAAAGGAGCCTGAGGCGCGTCTTTTCCCCGAATGCGGTGCTGCAGGCAGGCCATTACCGGGTCGATTCCACCTGCTCCAGCATGTACGTGGCGCGGATGCTCCAGAAAGGCTGGCAGACGCCCGTGAACCTCACCCTTTCGGGCAGCATCAAGCGGCCCGGCGCCCTGGCCCGGAAGATTGGGGCGCAGATGATGGCGGACTCCGCCGCCGTGGCGGCTTTCATCACGTCCAACGACTCGCTGGCGGCCTACGGGGCCGATGTCCGGCAGCTTTTCACCCTTGTGATTCCGGACACCTACCAAATCCTCTGGACGGCTTCCGTGCGGGAAATCATGGACCGGCTGGTGCTGGAAAAGGACAAATGGTGGACCCAGGAACGGGTGGCCGCCGCCCGGGCGCAGGGGCTTTCCCCGCGGGAGGTAAGCACCCTCGCATCCATCGTGGACGGGGAAACCCGTTACGAACCGGAGATGCCGCGCATCGCCGCCGTATACCTCAACCGGCTTAGGATAGGCATGAAACTCCAGGCAGACCCTACGGTGGCCTTCTGCTTTGACTACCAGCCGCGCCGCATCCTCAAATCGCACCTTCTGGTGGATTCTCCCTATAATACCTATCAGAACGCGGGGCTTCCCCCCGGCCCCATCTCCTGCCCGCCCAAGGCCTGCCTGGAAGCGGTGCTGCATCCAGACCTCAACAGCTACCTGTACTTCTGCGCAGACCCCTCCTTCAACGGTTCCCACCGCTTTGCCGTCACTTACGCGGAGCACCTCATCAATGCCCGCGCTTTCCAGAAAGCCCTCAATGAGCGTGGAACCAAATGATGCAACCACAGACCAAGGCAAAACAGATAACGAACTTAGAATCCCATGCTTGCTTCCACGTCTTTTCCCCAATACAGTCCGGAAGGCCAGGCCCTTATAGCCCAGGCCTATACGGTGGCTGCCGAGGCGCTGAAGGATAAAGAACGCTTTGACGGAACGCCTTTCCTGGGCCATCCGCTCGCCGTAGCCCGCATAGTGGCCGACGAGATTGGCCTCAGCGCCGAATGCGTGGCGGCCGTCTTCCTCCACGAGGCCAGCCGGATGGGCGGCCTGGACGTGAAGAGCCTCCGGTTCGACCCGTCCATCCTCACCCTGGTGGACGGCCTCAACAAAATAGCCACCATCCGCCCCAAGGACACCCGCCTGGAGGCGGAGAACTACAAGCGCCTCATCATCCAGTATTCCACCGACCCCCGGGTTACCGTCCTCAAGCTGGCGGACCGCCTGGAGGTGATGCGGAACCTCAAGCTCTTCTCCAAGGCGGACCGGGAACGCAAGGTGCTGGAAACCCTGCTCCTGTATATCCCCCTTGCCCACCAGCTGGGCCTTTACAACATGAAGCGGGAGATGGAGGACATCTATCTGAAGTATGTGGAACCGGAGAAATACCGGCTCATCACCAACAAGCTCAAGGCCGGGGAGAAAGACCGCGAGAAGCTCCTGCAGGAGTTCATCGAGCCGCTCAAGAGCAAGCTCTCCGCCGCCGGCATCCGCTATACCCTGAAGATGCGCACCAAGGCCGCCTACTCCATCTGGTGCAAGATGGAAAAGCAGCAGGTGCCCTTCGAGGGCGTTTACGACGTCTTCGCCATCCGTTTCATCATCGACTGCGACGGAGAGGACCACAAGCTGGAGAAAGACCTCTGCTGGCAGGTGTATTCCTTTGTGACGGAAGAATATGAGGCCGATACCAGGCGCCTGAGGGACTGGGTCACCAATCCCAAGCCCAACGGCTACGAGAGCCTGCATATCACCGTCCGGAACAAGGAAGGGGCCTATGTGGAGGTGCAGATCCGTACCCGGCGCATGGACGACGTGGCGGAAAACGGCTTTGCCTCGCACTGGGCCTATAAGGGCATCCGGCGGCAGGAAAGCCTGGACACCTGGCTCCGCTCGGTGCGTTATGCCCTGGAGCATCCGGGGGAGGACGGCTCGGGAGACCTTCCGCGCCCCCCGTCCCGGGAAATCTTCGTGTTCACCCCCTCGGGGGAACTCCGCATCCTGCCCGCCGGGGCCACGGTGCTGGACTTCGCCTTCGGCATCCATACCAATATTGGCGCGCACTGCAGCGGCGCCCGGGTGAACGGGAAGGCGGTGTCCATCCGCGAGAAACTCTCCACCGGCGACGTGGTGGAAATCCTCACCTCCCGGAACCAGAAGCCCAATGCCGACTGGCTGGGCTGGGTGGTGAGCTCCAAAGCTCGGGCCAAGGTGAAGCAGGCGCTGGCGCTCCAGGAGCAGGGCCGCGCCATAGATGGCCGGGAACTGCTGGAGCGGCGCCTCCGCAACTGGAAGCTGGAGCTCCCGGACGACATGCTCACCGAATACCGCAAAAAGCTGGGATACAGTTCCCTGACGGCTTTTTACGCCGCCATCGGGGAAGGCAGCCTGGACGTAAACTCCGTCAAGGAGTACATCCAGGGCGAGGCGGAGCGCCATGCCCGTTCGGTAGAGGCGGCGGAAGCCATCCAGACCGCCAAGGGCCTCCGCACCTACGATACCCATGACGACATCCTGGTGCTGAACGCCGGGCATGTCAAAGGCATCGACTACCGCATGGCCAAGTGCTGCAACCCGGTTTTCGGGGACGATGTCTTTGGCTTCGTCACGCGCGAGGCCGGCATCAAGATCCACCGGATCACCTGCCCCAACGCCGCCCGGCTGCTGGAGATGTATCCCTACCGCATCCAGAAGGTGCGCTGGGCCGAAACCCCTTCCGGCGGCAATTTCCAGGTGACCCTCAAGCTGCTCACGGACCAGGAGGGGGGCCTGCTGGACAAGATGGTGGCCGTGGTGGGCCAGTTCAAGGCTTCCATCCGCAGCTTTTCCGTGACGGAGAACGCGCATCACGGCACCTCGGAGATTGTGCTCAAGGTGGCCGTTCCCTCCAACCTGGAGCTGGACAAGGTGCTGTCCCAGCTCCGGAACATCAAACATGTACTGAAAGTAACACGCGTCTGATATGAAAAAACTGATTTATCTCGCCTTCTGCCTCCTCTGCCTCATGGCCTGCGGAGAGAAGAAACCCGCCCCGGAACCGGGGAACCAGACAGACCCCGGCAAGGAGCAGCCCCAGCCGGTAGATGTTCCCTATACCTTCTCCATCGACCCCACCCAGGTGGAAGTGCCCGGCGAGGGCGGCCGCTTCACCGTAACGGTCACCTGCCCGGGCGGCAAGTACCACATGCAGGCCACGGCGGACTGGATGACGGAAATCTCCGTGGAGAACCAGCGGCATACCTTCGAAGCGGCCGCGAACGACAGCGGGGAACAGCGGAGCGGGGTCCTCGTTTTCTGTGACGACGTGGGCACCTGCCTGCCCTGCATGGTCACCCAGGCGGCCCGCTGACCTTCCCACCCATGAAAAGAGTCCTCCTCATAGTCCTGTCGCTTGCGCTGGTGCCGCTCCTGGCATCGGCACAGGGCGCCGGCCACCTCTCCGGAGGGGTGGAGTCCAACTCGGTGGTGTCGGCGGACGGGAAGTTCCGCTCCAACGATTACCTCAAGCTGGACTATGTGAACGGCCGTTTTTCGGCCGGCATCCAGGCGGAATGCTACCTGCCGGAGCCGCTGCCGGGCTACGACCTGGGGCTCAAGGGAATCGGCCTTCCGGGGAAGTATATTGCCTGGACAGACCGCCTCTGGAGCGTCACGGCCGGCGATTTCTATGAGCAGTTCGGCACCGGGGTCATCCTCCGCAGCTGGGAGGACCGGAACCTGGGCTGGAACAATTCCATCGGCGGCGGGCGCATCACTTTCAAGACACCCGGCGACGTGTTTTCGCTCAAGGTCCTCGGCGGGTTCAAACGCAGGTACCTCTGGTATGGCCGGGATAAGGTTGCGGGGGCCGAAGCGGGCCTCCGGCTGGGCGATTTCTCGCTGGAGGGGAGTACGGTGCTCCGGCACGACGGCGCGGCGCCCTCCTGGGCCTGGAGCGCCCTTACGGCCTATTCCCGCGGCGGTTTTTCGGCCCGGGCGGAATATGTGGGAAAGCCCGGCGGCGACGCCGAGACGCTGGAACTGGGCTTCGCGGCCCGTTCCTTCTCGTCCAACATCACCCTCCGCCGGCTGAGCCGCATGCTGGACCCCATGGGGCTCAACTACCTTCCTTCCCTCTGCCAGGAACAGTCGTACATGCTGGCCAGCCTGAATCCCTATACCACCTTTGCGGCGGGGGAGCTGGGCGGCAGCGCCGATGTCTTCTACCGCCTGGGAAGCTGGAAGTTCCATGTGAACGGGTCCATGATTTACGCCCTTCCGTCTGCCCTCCAGAACCACGATGTCCTCCGCCTCTGTTACCGCGACATCAACATCCACGTGGAGAAGCGCTGGAACCGCCGTCTCAAGACGGTGGCTTACGTGAGCATCCAGGAATGCTCGCCCACCCATGGCGAGCGCAAGGCCACCAACGCCCAAAACGCCTTCGTGCTGGACGGGGTGTACAAGTTCGGGAAACTGTCCCTGCGCGCCCAGGCGCAGTATCTGTATTCGGAAGAGCTCACCCGCGACTGGGTGGCGGGTTCGCTGGAGCTCTCGTCCACGGGCGGGTGGAGCGTGCACGTGCAGGACATGTACAACCACGGCTCCACCAAAGAGCATTATTACGAGGCCGGCGCGGGCTACTCCCGCGGCGGTTTCAAGGTGGATCTGACCTACGGCCACCAGCGTGCGGGCCTGGTCTGCTCGGGCGGCGTCTGCCGCTGGCAGCCGGAATACACGGGCGGCATGCTGCGGGTCGCTTATCATTTTTGAGCATGAGAAAGTGGTACTATATCCTGTTGCTGGCGCCGCTCCTTATGGCCTGCGTGGGGCAGAAGGAAGACCCCGAAGAGGAGACCGGTCCCTCCACCGGCCCCGAAGGTTCCTCCTGGAGCGCGGACGAGGGCACCCGTCCCTTCCACCGCGTCCTGGCCCTGGCATTCACCGCCAGCTGGTGCCAGTACTGCCCCAACATGGAGGAGGCGCTGTCGCAGGCCATGGAGGCCCGCCCGGGGCGGATGGTGGAAATATCCGTACACCAGTACGACGAATTGTCGGACCGCAAGCGGTTTCCGGAAGCGGCCGCGGCGGCCGACGAGCTGGTGACGCTGTTCAAGGCCTCCGGCTTCCCGCAGCTGGTCTTCGACTGGGACGGCGGCACCATGTTCAACGAGCAGTCCGTGAAGCGTTTTACGGACTATATAGACGCTACGGTGGGGAATCCCACCTGCAATATAGCCCTGGAAAGCAGCTGGGCCGACGGAAAGCTGCAGGCCACCGTCTCCGTGAAGGCGGACACGCCGGCGGCGTATTCCGTGGCGGCCGTCCTGGTGCAGGACCGCCTGACGGTGAACCAGTTGGGCTACGGACCCGGCTACGCCTGCCGGTCGGTCCTTCGGCGCCTGCTGGGCGCCGGCAAGGACGGGGAGCCGCTCGGAACCCTTGGGAAAGAGGAGGAAATGAGCTGTGTTTTTGAGGAAGAAATAGCCCTTGGAGAAGCTCCGGCGGCAGATTTCAGGCTGGTAGCCTTTGTGCGGAAAGACGGCCGGGTGGTGAATGCCGTCTCCTGCCCCCTGAATGGAAAGATCAGTTATCAATATGAAAAAGAGAATCCTTAGTGTGGCGGCGGCGCTTTTTGCCGCCTGCCTGGCGCTATGTGCGCAGAATGTGGGAAAGGTGGAGCTCCAGACCCTGGACGGGGGAAAGACCACCCCTGCCGAGTGGGTGGACGGAAAGACCCCGTATGTGGTTTCCTTCTGGTTCGTCACCTGCAAGTTCTGTATCGAGGAAATGGACAGTGTCTCCGAACTGTTCGAGGAGTGGAGCGCGGAAAAACCCTTCCGCTTCATTGCCGTGTGCACCGACGACACCCGTTCGCTGGCCAAGGCCAAGGCGCTCGTGCGCGGACGCGGCTGGGACCATTTCCAGTTCGCCTTCGACGTGAACCAGGAGCTCACGCGGTCCATGAACGTGACTTCGTGCCCCTATGTTTTCCTGTACGACAAAAACGGAAAGCTGGTCTACAGCCACATGGGCTACTCGCCCGGTGACGAAGACGTCTTGTTTGAAAAGATTAAATCCCTGAAATAAGAAGTATGAGATTCCATTATTGCCTGCTTGTGGGCGCCTGCCTTGCCGCGGTCTTCTCCTGCAAGGAGAAACCGGCGGAGCCGGAGGAAGCGGCGCCCAAGGTCGAACTGCCTGCCGGGACGCAGGCCCTCTTCGACAAAGGGGTCAGCGTGGAAGCCGGAGAGCCCGGAAGCCCCTCGGTCTTCACGCTGCGTTTCACCACCAACAAACCCTGGAAGATAACCGTGGCGGAGACCAAGGCGGTCTCCTGGATGACGGTATCGCCGGACAGCGGCCCTGCCGGAGAGGCCGTGGTGGAGGTGACGGTTGCGCCGAATCCCTCCGGGGAAGCACGTTCCGCCACCCTCACCCTCAGCTGCGGCGAACTGGACCGGAAGCTGGCCATCACCCAGGAAGGGAAGCCGGAGACCCCGCCCGTCCCGGTGGAGGTGAAAAGCGTTTCCCTGAGCCCGGAAAGCCTTGAGCTGCTGGTAGGGGAGAGCGCCTCCCTTACTTATTCGGTGACTCCGGAAGATGCAGATATAGAGTCGGTTACCTGGTCTTCTTCCGATTCGTCAGTCGCCACCGTCTCTGAAGGGAAGGTGACGGCCGTGGCGGCCGGAGAGGCCCTTGTGAGCGTCAAGGTGAACGGGGTGGAGGCCCGCTGCTCCGTCACGGTGGAAACGCCGTTCATTCCGGTGGAATCCATTACCATTTCCATGAAGGAGATATCTCTTCTCGAGGGTACTGACTATCAGCTCACGGCTACCGTGCTGCCGGAGAATGCCACAGACCCTTCCGTGAGCTGGACTTCTTCCGACGAATCGGTGGCCACCGTGGAAAACGGCCTGGTGAAGGCCCTCCGGGAAGGAACGGCCGTCATTACGGCCAAGGCCGGCGAGAAGGAAGATCGGTGCGCCGTGACGGTGGAGAAAGACTTTGTCCCCGTATCATCCATCACGCTCAGCCCGCAGCTGGCCGAACTCCTTCCGGGCGAATCGCTGGTGCTGACGGCCACGGTGCTGCCGGAAGACGCTACGGATCCTTCCGTACAGTGGTCTTCGTCCGATGAAAACGTGGCGGTGGTCAGCGAAGGAACGGTGACGGCCGTCGCGCCCGGTTCGGCGGTGATTACCGCCCGTGCCGGGAACGAGGAAGCCCGCTGCAGCATCCTGGTGGAGACCCCCTTCGTGGCGGTCGCTTCCATCACCCTTGCTCCTTCGGAAATTTGCCTTGTAGAAGGGGAGGAGACCTCCCTTACGGCTACGGTGCTGCCGGAGAATGCCACCGATCCCCATGTGGACTTTACCATTTCCGACGAGTCGGTGGCCCTGGTGGACGGCGGCGGCCGGGTGAAGGCCGTTGCGCCCGGCACGGCCGTGATTACGGCTGCGGCGGGCGACTGCACGGCCGAATGCCGGGTCACGGTGGAAGCCCGTTTCATCCCGGTGGAATCCGTGAGCCTGAACCGCCAGACCCTCACCCTTGAAATTGGGCAGTCCTACGAGCTGGCAGCCACGGTCCATCCCGACAACGCCACGGAGCCTTCCGTGAGCTGGACTTCGTCCCAACCTTCCGTGGTTTCCGTGAGCGGCGGCCACGTGGAGGCGCTGGCAGCCGGTACGGCCGTTGTCACGGCCAGGGCCGGCGAGGTGGAAGCCCGCTGTGAGATTACCGTGAACAAGCCCTATGTGGAGGTGAAATCCATTACCCTGGACCGTACGGAACTGGCCCTCGCCAAGGGGGCGTCGTTCACCCTTACGGCCACGGTCCTGCCGGCCGATGCCACGGAGCCCGAGGTGGTCTGGATCAGCGGCAACACCCGGGTGGCCACCGTGGACAGCCAGGGGACGGTGACGGCCGTCCGCGTGGGAACGACGGCCATCACCGCCAGGGCGGGCCAGTACACGGCCACCTGCACGGTCACCGTGACGGCGGCGCTGGAATCCATCAGCCTTAACTATGCCTCTTCCACGCTCCGTCCTTATGAGACGCTCCAGCTCAAGGTGAATCCCAAGCCTTCGGATGCCGCCCTGGGAGAAGTGGTCTGGACGAGTTCCGCTCCGCAGGTAGCCACCGTGGACGAAAGTGGCCTGGTGCAGGCGCTCAAGACGGGCTCCGCCACCATCACGGCCGTTATGGGAGACTTCCAGGCTACATGCCAGCTTACCGTGAGCGAGAACGTTTCCGGCGGCCATGAAGGCACCGGCACAGAAGTTTGGGACTAATGATTCAGAAGATATGAAAACGCGTAAATACTTCATAGCTACCCTTTTACTGGCCGGTCTCGTGGCTTGCCAGCGCTTTGAGGCTCCCCGGGAAACCGCTGGGGAAGTCACCTTCCATGCCTGGCAGGAAGAGTCCACCAAAACCCAGTTGAAGGATAACGGCGCCGTACTCTGGAGTCCCGGCGACGCCATCAGCCTGTTCATCGGCAGCGGCCGCCATGCCCGCTTCACCACCAGTCTTGCCACGCCTTCTGCGAGGGCGGATTTCACCGGCAGTGCCGAAGGCCTGGAGGAACTGGGCGGCGGCGCCGTCTGGGCCGTGTATCCCTATTCGGAGGACCAGGAGTTCAACGGCAGTTCCGTCCTCCTCAGCCTTCCTGCCCGGCAGCAGGCGGTGGCCGGCAGTTTCGACAAGGGACTTTTCCTGTCCATAGCCAGGGCTTCGGGCTTCAACCTCCAGTTTGGCAATCTCTGCGGCGGGGTCAAGTTCTCGGTGAACCGCGGCAACATCAAGCGGGTGCGCTTCAAGGGCAATGCGGGCGAGGTGCTCGCCGGCACCTTCCGGGCGGGTTTCGACTACGCCGGAAAGCCCAAGGTGGAGCAGGTGCTGTCTCCGGAAACGGAAGTGGTGCTTGAAGCTCCCGGCGGCGGCACTTTCCAGCCCGACACCTGGTACTATATTGTCACGCTGCCCGCCACGCTGTCCAAGGGCTATACGCTTTCCTTTGAGGCGGAAAGCCCCATGGGAAGCCGCGTCTCGGAGAAAAAGGTGACCGTCAGCCGCTCCATCTGGGGCGTCCTGGAGAAGGCCGACGGCCTTCGGGTGGACACCGATGCGCTCTCGTTCCGCTCACCGGGCGGCGAGTCCCTGGTCAGCGTCTTTTCCGGCAGCAGCTGGATAGCCACTTCCGATGCCTCCTGGTGTACGGTGAGTCCCGCTTCGGGCAGCGGCACGGCGAATGTGAAAGTGACGGTGAGCGCCAACGAAGTGCCTTCGCCCCGGAGCGCCAACGTGGTCTTCGAGCTTTCCGACCATTCCCAAAAACACACGGTGAAGGTCTCCCAGGAGGCTTACCAGGCGCGTCCGGAAGGCGTTGACTGGGACCGTCCGTTCCACCACAAGTCGCTGGTGATGCGCTTCACGGCCACCTGGTGCGGCTGGTGCCCGCTCATGGCCAAGGCCGTGAACCTGGCCGTGCAGCAGTACCCCGGCAGGCTGGAGCCCGTGAACGTTCACGGCGGCGGCAGTGCCTATGAATTCAGCGGCTACGCGGCCCTGGGCAATGTGTACGGGCTGGAAGGCTATCCCACCGGCTATGTGGACGGCCGCCGCGAAGTGGCGAATATGTCGGACTATACCGCCACCGCCAGCAATATCGTCAAGTATATGAATGAGACCGAGGCGAATTATCCGGTTTCCAGCGCCATCGGTTTCACTTCCAGCCTGAGCGGCCGGAACCTGAGCCTGGACGTGAACCTCTTCCTCAAGGAAGCGGCGGACTACAAGGTGACGGTCCTCCTGCTGGAAAGCGGCATCATCGGCGTCCAGTCAGACTTCGTGGAGAATGTGACCTATACGGACTATCATCATGACCAGGTGGCCCGGATGGCCGTCACCAATGTGACGGGCGAGGATTTCCGCACCGGGGAAGACTACGAGCGGAAGGACCTCCACTACACGGCCGTCATCCCTTCATCCTACGTATTGGACAATATGACGGTGCTGGTGTACGTGCAGCGGGCTTTCGGCTCCATGCGGGTGGTAGGCACCAATTACAACGGGTATTTCGTGGACAACGCCGTTTCCGGCGCCGTGGGCACCACCGTGGCGCCCGCGGTGGACTAGGCGTCCGTCCACACCTTCAGGTACTGCTGAAGGGCCCACATTTCGTCCCTGTAGCGGGCGGCTGCGGTGAAATCCAGATCCGCGGCCGCCTTCTGCATCTTGCGCTTGGCTTCTTCGGCCGCCTTTTCCACCTGCGGGCGCGACATGCTGCGGATGACCGGGTCCTGCAGCACGGCGGCGAGGTCGGCTGCAATGTAGCCGTCCACATAGGCCGAAGGGCTCTCCCGCCGGGCGTCGTGCCCGAGGCCCACGCTCACGTCGCCCTTTCCCAGTTCCGAAGCGCTGGGCACATAGGTGGGGTCCGATACGCTGTCGCGGGCGCTCACGTGGCCCGTGACGCTGTTCTCCAGGGCGGGGTTGAGGAAGCCGCTCAGGTGGCCGGTGTCTTCCGCGCCGCGGGCGAGCTCGGCCTTGAGGATGTTGGAACGGAGCTGCACCTGCTTTGGGGTTATATTATGTAACTTGTTGTATTCCTGCTGTTTGGCGCGTCGGCGGGCGGTCTCCCGGATGGTTTCGTCCATGGAAGGGGTGATGCTGTCGGCATACATGATCACCAGCCCGTTGAGGTTCCGGGCGGCGCGGCCGGCGGTCTGGGTGAGGGCGCGGCCGCTCCGGAGGAATCCTTCCTTGTCGGCGTCCAGGATGGCCACCAGCGACACCGTGGGGATGTCCAGGCCCTCCCGGAGGAGGTTCACGCCGATGAGCACGTCAAAGAGGCCGTTCTTGAAATCCTCGATGATTTCCACGCGTTCGGCCGTGTCTACGTCGGAATGGATGTAGCGGCAGCGGACCCCGTTGCGGCCGAAGTAGGCGTCCAGTTCCTCGGCCATGCGCTTGGTGAGGGTGGTCACCAGCACGCGCTCGTCCCTCTCCGCCCGCCGGCGGATTTCCTCCATGA
>JAEEGL016911706.1_pt1 | contig 14016 bp, 11 predicted proteins | sample 9134231 | NCBI WGS metagenome assembly JAEEGL01 (sample SAMN16246548, study PRJNA631951) | gut metagenome | biome: gut microbiome; feature: rumen; material: fiber-attached | host: Bos | place: Iran: Karaj | collected 2018-10
ACTCTGGGTGCTCCTCACCTTCGGAGAGAACAATGCCATCAACGGATCCGCCCAGGTGGACGCCGAGCGCGCTCTCGGAAAGGACCTCAAAGGCAATACCATCAAAATCCCTGATGAGGGTGGTTACGGCGACTGGCTCTGCTGCTTTTTCTACGGCGAAAAATACGAGTACAACATGACGCCGGCTAAGGGTACTCAGACCATCAAGAAGAAGGACGCCACGCATTACTCCATAGTCATGGATGTGACGGACGAAAACGCTAAGGCGTTCAAGCTGAACGTGGTCGCCAGCCAGCAGAAGGACTAGGTTTTTTCTGCGGCGGCTGGGATTTGCCTTGCTGCGCAAGCCACATCCCTGGCCCTGCGGGGGCTCATCTACGATTAAACGGTCGCCAGGCCACGAGGGCCTGTCGATAATCTGTTGTAAGTGGAGGAGAATCGAGCAAGCTCATCCCCCTCCACTTACAACATACGCCACAGTCTGTCGACCGTGGCGTCCGTTTCATCGTGATTCCGTTGGGATTCGAACCCAAGACCCACAGCTTAGAAGGCTGTTGCTCTATCCAGCTGAGCTACGGAACCGGGACCTGTCCGCGTCTTGGCCGGATAACCTGCCTGGAAAGGCGTGGCGGGCCGGTGCGCGGGAAAGGGTGTGCAAATATAGGAAAATTTTGGAATAATTATTTTTTCCGTTATCTTTATGCGTTTTTTGGATGATAATAACCAATTAATATCAACAAGATGAAAAAGACATTAGTCACTCTTGCATCACTCCTGGTCCTTGCCGCATGCGCTGAGAAGGCGGGAGAAGTCATCCCCGTATTCAACGGGACCATCGAGACTTCGGAAGCCGTCGACCTGGGACTGTCCGTGAAATGGGCATCCTGCAACGTCGGGGCTGACGCCCCCGAGAAGGCCGGCGACTATTTTGCCTGCTGGCAGGTCGACCCCATTGCCGACGATCTCGCTGCCGAGAACTACACATATGCCCAGGGAACTGACCCTGTCACCGCCAATCTGGGCGGGACCTGGCGTATGCCCACGGCCGCTGAGATTGCTGAGCTGGTAGCTGCCACCAAGGTCGCCAAGGTCCGCTACAAGGGGCAGGTCGGCTATGTGGTCACCGCCGAAGTTGCAGACGCGGAGTATTCCCTGTTCTTCCCCTGCACCGGTTACAAGACCGGAGGAAAGGTCCTTACGGAGACTTGCAAGTACTGGTACAATGCTGGCCCCAGCGAGACAGGCGGCGAGATGTTCACCTTCTCGAGCGTGAATGACACCACCCATGTGTGCACTGTCGCCAAGACCGCTTATCCCTACCTCGGCCTTTCGCTCCGCGGAGTCAAGGACTAAGACGGCATTCCCATGAAATCAAAGGAGGACTGAACATCCTCCTTTTTTAATACAATGTCAAGATGAATACGAAAAGAATAGTTTCCGCAGTCCTCGTCGCGATGCTGGCGCTCTGCCTTGCCGCGGCACCCAAGGCTCCCAAGCCTGTCAAGGTCCTTGCGATAGGCAACAGTTTCTCCCAGGATGCCGTCGAGCAGAACCTCTGGGACATCGCGAATGCCGACGGCGTCCCCATGATCATAGGCAACATGTACATAGGAGGCTGCCCCCTCGAGAAGCACTGGAAGAACGCCGAGACCGATGCCAAGGCCTACAAATACCGCAAGATAGGCCTTGACGGGCAGAAGGTCGAGACCCCCGATTTCTCCCTGGCCATGGCCCTTTCTGACGAGAAATGGGACATTGTGACCTTCCAGCAGAGCAGCCCGCTTTCCGGGAAGTTCGACTCCTATGAGCCTTTCCTGGGCGACCTGGTGGATTATGTCAAATACCGTGTTCCCAAGAAGACGCGACTCATGTTCCACCGCACCTGGGCCTATGAGGACCGTTCCACGCATGCGGGGTTCGGCGCCTACGAGAACAGTAACTCGAAGATGTACAAGGCCATAGTGGAGGCTTCGAACGAGGCATGTAAGAAGCATGGCCTGACCCTCATCCCTGTCGGGACCGCGATCCAGAGCGCACGTAAGTCCGAAATAAGGAGCAACCTCAACCGTGACGGCAACCACCTGAACGAGATTGGAAGGTATATCGCCTCCTGCACGTGGTATGAAGCGCTCACCGGGCGCAGCGTCGTCGGCAACTCATACGACGCCCCGCACGTGGAGCCATGGATGAAGGAACTCGCACAGGCAGCCGCTCACGCAGCCATCCTCGACCCGGACAATGCCCAGAAGGTAGGCCCCGAGCATTTCCCCACCAACAAGGATGAATCCAAGGTGGAACCCTACACCCTCCCGGATGCCCTCGTGATGAATGACGGGACTCCTGTCACCACCAGGGAGCAGTGGTTCAAGGCCCGCCGGCCCGAACTTCTGAAGATGTTCACCGAGCAGATGTACGGCAAGAGCCCCAAGCCTTCCAAGGAGATGCACTTCCAGGTCGTGGAAGAGTCCCCGGACGCCGTCGGCGGACTTGCCACCCGCAAGCAGGTGAAACTCTATCTCAACAAGACAGACAAGTACTGCCTCAATCTGCTGGTTTACCTTCCGAATTCCGTCGAAGGGCCCGCCCCCGTGTTCCTTGGAATCAACTTCAAGGGCAACTGGGGTATCACCGATGACCCTGCCGTGCTGATGCCGGACAAGGCCCAGCTGAAGCGCTACGGGATTATAGACAATCTGGAGCGCGGGGTGAACGCCCGTCGCTGGCCCCTGGAGCAGATCCTTTCCGCCGGCTACGGAGTAGTCACCTTCTACCGCGGCGATGCCGATCCCGATTACCACGACGGTTTCCGCAACGGAGTGACCCCGATGATATACAAGAAGGGTCAGACCTGGCCTGAGCCCGACCAGTGGGGAAGTATCTCCGCATGGGCATGGTGCCTGAGCCGCTGCGTGGACTGGTTCGAGAGCGTACCTTATATCGATGCCGAAAGGGTAGCGGTCATAGGCCATAGCCGCCTCGGCAAGACCGCCCTTTGGGCCGGCGCCCAGGACAAGAGGTTCAAGGTCGTGATCTCCAACTGCTCAGGTGAAGGGGGAGCGGCCCTAACGCGCCGCGTCTTTGGTGAGTCTGTCCAGGACCTGAACCACCACTTCCCGCACTGGTTCTGCCAGAACTTCTATCAGTGGAACGGCAAGGACCGCGAGATCCCCTTCGACCAGCATGAGCTGATAGCCCTCGTCGCCCCCCGTGCAGTTTATATAGCCGGAGCGGACGGGGATGAATGGGCGGATCCCGTAGGACAGTTCGAAGCTGCGAAAGCCGCCTCAAGGGTGTACGAGTTCCTTGGGTTCAAGGGCCTTATGATCAAGGAATATCCTCCCGTGGAGACCCCGTCGCTGGAAGGCCGCATCGGCTTCCACAACCGCCACGGCAAGCACGACATAGTCGAATACGACTGGACTCAGTACCTGAAGTTCGCAGACAAGTGGATGCCTAAGAAGAAATAGCCCTCTCAGCGCTTCACTTTCAGCCTCACCCTCGCGGTCCCGTCTTCCAAAGGTATCCTGTAATACCTGCCGAGAAGACCAGCCACGGGGGTGAATGCGTATCCGTCGGGACGCTCCGTGTGTTCGAGCTGCAGGCCCCTTGCCCTGACACTTATCCCTGACGGTTCTCTCGAAGGAGGGCAGACGACGGGAAGGATGAAGGTTCCGTGGCCTTTGGCCCAGATGCGCAGGCTGTTCCCGCAGAGGCGGTACCTAAGCAGGAAAGGCGACGATTTTTCCCCGTTTTCATCGGTGAGGGCCCCTTCCACGGTGACCGTAACGCGCCTCCGACCACCGTTTACGCTCACCTTCGCATCCTTGTCATAGACGTTCGAAAATGCTCCATCCTCGATCCGCGGGGTGAAGCTGCGGGTCACGCCGTCGTGCTTCTGCCACTGCATGTTCTGAGGCTCGTCGGTCTTGTAGACCATGGAGGTCCCTGCCAGCAGAAGACCCGCCCTGCGGTGGTACAACAGGGAAATGCTGCCTCCCGCCGTGGTCTGGCTCTCGCGGTTGAACCAGTTGTCGGTGTTGTTCACGGTGGCCCTCCAGTTGCGAGTGCCGATCAAGTAAACGTCCCGGCTGGGGATATGCTTGACCCCGAACGCATTCTCGGAGGGAAGAGGCGGGCATAAGGCATCCCCCAGGCCGGAGAAATCAGTGTCTATCCAGTCCGGGAGAGGCTTTATGTGGCAGAAGGAATGGTGGACGCATGCGGGTTCCCCGGCTTCTTCATAGTAAAGGCCGCCGGTTAGGAGGCCGTCAGATCCGGTGCATCGTTCATAGAGACGGAGGGTGTAGTCGGCCGCCCTCAGGGCTTCGGGGCAACCGTGAAGTGCGAGAGGTGCCAGCATCCCCAGGATGCCGTCAGAGGTGCGGCTGCCCCAGTATGACCATTTGTTCGACCGCGTTCCGAAACTGTTGTCCAGGCCGCCGTCGGGCAGGATGAAATCCAGATGGGCGCGGGCGCTGCCTACGAGTTTTTCGAGCATCTGCTCGTCCCCGGCCATCTCGGCATATTCGAACATAAGGGGGAAGGACTCCTCGACGTTGTAGCCTATGTCCACGCCCCGCAGTCCCCTCGGGCTGAGGTAGACGGAAGGGTGCGTCTCCCCGAAAAAGATGCCGTCGGGGGCGATGTGTCTGACGATGTGCTGCGCCTGCTCCCGGGCAAGTCTTTGGAACCTTTCCTCCCCGGTGATGCGCCAGGCAAGTTCAAAGCACAGGGGGCGGGCCGCCTGGTAGTTGACGTTCAGCCTGCCGAGGGGCTGGCCGGTCCACCATACGATGTACTCAGTCTGGCGGCAGAAAAGGTCCCTCCAACTGTCGTACAGGTCCTTCGGAAGGACATCTCCGAAACGGAGCAGGGTCTTTCCGAGGGCAATCTGGCTGAACTCAGTGATTCCGCGCCATTCGCTGGCGTAGTCGTTCTTGTATGAGCCGTCTCCCTGCTGCATGTGCGCTTCGCCCCAGCTGACGGCATCTCTCGCGGCATCGAGGTACTTGTGGTCCCCGGTCCTCTGCCAGAGCCATGTAAGGGGCCATACCGTATCGATGAGGCGTCCGTGCACTATTCCGCAAGCGGGGCAGAGTACGTTCCCCGCCTCTTCACCTTCGTCTATCTTAAGGGAAAGGAGCGCGTCGGTCCATTTCAGAAGGAGGCTTTCCGCCCTGGCTTTCGTGCTCTCCGCAAGGGCGCCCGCGCTGAATCCGCTATTATCCGTAGCCGCAGATGTACTTGCGAGGGCCAGGAAAAGGGCGGCGATGAAGATGTATTTTCTCATGACAGCTACTGCTTCTTTTTACGGTGCGGGGACCATAGGCCATAGACCTCGCTGACGTTGCCGGCGGTGATGAAGGCCTTGATCTCCTCTTCGCTTATCCATTTCATCAGGTCGGCGAACTCGTCCTTCGTCAGGAGGCTCTGGATTTCATAGCCCTTTTCGCCGGTGTAGCCGCCGATGACCTCGTACAGGGAGCAGGTGCGGCCTATCTTCCCGACGATGAACTCGCGTATCCTTTCATGGTCCTTTGAGACAATGCAGACCCTCTTGCGCCGGTTGAGGCTGACGGTGAAATGGTCCACTATCAGGCCGTTGATCCATGTGCCGATAAGGCCGATGATGACCAGGCGGAAGGGGTTCACGGCGAAGGCGCTGCAGCATATGATAATCCCTGCGATGGTCACGGAAGTGCCTATGTCGAAGTGGAAATACTTGTTGACTATCTTCGCAAGGATGTCCAGGCCGCCGGTCGAGGCGTTGATGCTGAACATGATGGCCTGCGAGGCGCTCAGCAGCAGCACGAAGCAGATCAGGTCGAACCAAAGGTCACCCATGACGGAAGGGATAGCCGCATCCGGGGCGACCATATTCTGCCAGGGGCATATCTTTTCCCAGAGGTCCATAAGGGGGCCCAGGATGAGCGCCGTGTAGGCGGTCTTAAGCCCGAACTCGGAGCCTATCAGGAAATAAGCCATGATCAGCAGGATAATGTTGATTATGAGGACTATGGTGGACACCTTGACCGCCATGCCGGCCTGCGTGAAAAGGGCGCTTATGACTATTGAAAGGCCGGAGATGCTGCCCACGACAAGTTTGCTGGGGACGAGGAAATAATAGACCGCTCCCGCGGCGAGGAACATTCCGACCGTCATGATGAACAGCTCTTTCCAGAATTTGAATCCGCACAGGGGTTTCAGGATCTCTTTCAGGTTGGGCATCGCTATAGATTTTTGTTAGGCAAATATAGCTATTTTTGCTATCTTTACGGGTTACTTAGTAAATGTATGTTTGAGATTCTCGAAAAGCAAATGCTCACCCCGGCCACTTGCCGCATGAGGGTGCATGCACCAAGGGTGGCTTCCGCGGCCCGCCCAGGCCAGTTCCTGATCGTCCGCAAGGACGAGAAGGGCGAACGGATACCGCTCACGATAAGTGACTATGACCCCGCCAGGGGGACGGTTACGATAGTTACCCAGTCTATTGGGGTTTCATCCACCGAGATCAATTCGCTCGAGGTTGGCGAAAGCTTCGCCGACGTGGTGGGGCCCCTGGGCCTTCCCTCGGAGTTCGTAAAGATGAACCCGGAGTAACTTGCGGCTCAGAGGTATGTCTTCATAGCCGGGGGAGTGGGCACGGCGCCCGTCTATCCCCAGGTGAAATGGCTCCATGAGCACGGAGTGGCGGTGGACGTAATCATCGGCGCCCGCACCAGGGACCTTCTGATCTACACCGAAGAACTCGGCAGCGTCTGCGACAATCTCTACCTCTGCACCGACGACGGTTCGGAAGGTTTCCACGGAGTAGGGACGGCGATGCTCGAAAAGCTTGTCGCGGAAGGGAAGACCTACACCCAGGCTGTCGCGATTGGCCCCATGATCATGATGAAGTTCTCGACCCTGACCTGCAGGAAACTCGGCATTCCCATCATAGTCAGCCTGAACACCCTGATGGTGGACGGCACCGGGATGTGCGGAGCGTGCCGCGTCAGCGTGGGCGGAAAGACCCGCTTCGCCTGCGTCGAGGGGCCCGAATTCGACGGGTATGAAGTTGATTTCGACGAGGCGATGCGCCGCCAGGGCCAGTACAAGGCCGAGGAGGCCGCCGCCATGGAACGTCACAAATGCAAGATAGGGAGGGGATAAGCCATGCCGAACAGAATACCCAGAGTTCCCGTGCGCGAACAGGACCCGAAGGTCCGCGCGACCAATTTCGATGAGGTTTGCTACGGCTACAACCTCGAGGAAGCCATGCTCGAGGCGTCCCGCTGCCTGCACTGCGCCAACCCCAGGTGCATAGGCGCCTGCCCCGTCAGCATCCAGATACCCAATTTCATAGGCCATGTGGTTTCGGGCGACATCGCCGCGGCCGCCGCGGTCATAGCCGAGGATTCGTCCCTTCCCGCCGTCTGCGGAAGGGTGTGCCCCCAGGAGAGCCAGTGCGAAGGCAGCTGCGTGCTCGGGGTCCGCGGGGAGCCCGTGGCCATAGGCAAGCTTGAGAGGTTCGTGGCCGACTGGAGCAGGGAAAATGGCATTAACGCCGCTCCGGGCACTCGGAGCGAAGCGACCAGCCGGCTTCTGCCGGCCGGCCAAAGGCCGGACAATCCCCCTTCCAGGGGGTGCAGGGGGTTGGAAGATCCGACGCAAGTCGGACCGATGACAGCGGTAGCTGTCATCGGCTCAGGCCCTGCTGGCCTTGCATGCGCAAGCGACCTTGCAAAGAAAGGCTATGCCGTGACCATCTTCGAAGCCCTGCACAAGGCCGGCGGCGTGCTGGAATACGGCATCCCCGAGTTCCGCCTCCCCAAGGACAAGGTGCTGAAAGCCGAGATCGAAGCCGTCAAGGCCCTCGGCGTCAGGATAGAGACCGACGTGATCATCGGCCGTACCATCACCATAGACCAGCTCTTCGACGAGGAAGGCTTCAAAGCAGTGTTCATCGGCACTGGAGCCGGCCTGCCGAAGTTCATGGGCATACCCGGGGAGAACCTGAACGGGGTCTTCTCCGCCAACGAGTTCCTTACCCGCAACAACCTCATGAAGGCTTTCCGCGAGGACTACCTGACCCCCATCCATGCTGGGAAGACCTGCTGCGTTGTGGGAGGCGGTAACGTCGCCATGGACGCGGCCCGCACGGCGCTCCGCCTTGGCGCCAAGACCACCATAGTCTATCGCCGCACCGAGGTGGAACTGCCCGCCCGCGTGGAGGAAGTGCACCACGCCCAGGAGGAAGGCATCGAGTTCGCGATGCTGACCAACCCCGTGGAGATACTCGGGGACGAGAAGGGCTGGGTGCGCGCCCTGAAGTGCATAAAGATGAAGCTGGGTGACCCGGACGAGTCCGGACGCCGCTCTCCCGTACCCGTGGAAGGATCCGAGTTCGAGATTCCCGCCGAGGTGGTCATCATGGCTCTCGGGACCTCCCCCAACCCTCTTATAGCTTCGACTACCGCCGGGCTCGAGACGACGCGGCGCGGGTGCCTCGTGGCCTCCGAAGCCGGAGCCACGACACGCCCCGGCGTATTCGCCGGCGGTGACGCCGTCACCGGCGCCGCGACCGTCATCCTCGCCATGGGAGCCGGCCGCAAGGCCGCCGCAGCCATCGACGGGTATCTGAAGTCACTTTGAACATGTAATTGATATGAAAATAAGCACCCTGGCCCTCCTGCCGGCCCTTGCGCTGACGCTGGCCGCCGTTTCTTGCAAAATGGAAAACCCCCTTCTCAATGAATCCCCGCTGCCCTATGGCGCGCCGCAGTTCGACAAGATAAGGAACTCCCACTACATGCCAGCCTTCGAGGCCGCGATAGCCGAGGGAAAGGCCGAAATCGACGCGATTGCCGACAACCCCGAACCTCCGACTTTCGAGAATTCGGTCGAGGCCCTGGAGTATTACGGAGAGAAGGAAGACCGCATATCCTCTATCTTCTACAACCTGATGGAAGCCGACACGGATTCCGAGATGCAGGAAATCGCGGAAAAGCTTTCCCCGATCTTGACGGAATATTCTCTCTACTTGAGCCTCAACGAGAAAATATTCCAAAGGGTCAAGGCCGTCTGGGACGCAAGGGAAACCCTTTCCCTCGACCGGGACCAGGAGCGTCTTCTTGAAAAGACCTACAAGGGCTTCGTGTTCAACGGGGCGAACCTTTCCCCCGAGGACAAGGAACGTTACGGCAAACTCATGGAGGAACTGAGCCTGCTGCGGCTCAAGTTCGGCAAGAACGTCCTTGGCGCGACCAACGCCTTCACTCTCGACATCACCGACGAAGCAGACCTTGAGGGCCTGCCCCAGTACGTTGTCGACATGGCCGCCGCCACGGCCGCCGAAAAGGGCAAGACCGGCTGGGTCTTCGACCTCTCGACCCCGAGCTGCTCCCCGTTCATGAAATTCAGCGCCAGGCGGGACCTGCGCGAAAAGCTATGGGTGGCATACCGCAGCCGCGCCTTCGAAGGCAAGTTCGACAACCAGGAAATCTGCCGCCAGATTGCAGGGAAGCGCATCGAGATTGCCAACCTGCTGGGGTACAGGACCTTCGCCGACTATGCCCTCGATGACAGGATGCTGAAGGACGTTGACAATGTCCGTTCATTCATGAAGGAACTGACCGACCCGACCCTCCCAGCAGCCCGCAAGAACGTCGAAGAAGTCCTCGCCTATGCGCGAGAGAACGGTTTTGCCGACACTGAACTGAAGGCCTGGGACTTCGCATACTGGGCGGAGAAAATGCGCGTCGCCCGCTACGACCTCAGTGACGAGGAGCTCAAGCCTTACTTCCAGCTCGAAAACTGCATCGACGCGGTCCTCGGGCTCGCCACCCGCCTTTACGGCCTGCAGTTCACGGAGCGCAAGGACATTCCCGTCTACCACAAGGACGTCAAGGTCTTCGACGTTACAGACGAAAGCGGCCGCCACATGGCCCTGTTCTACTGCGACTTCTTCCCCCGCGAGAGCAAGAGGGGAGGAGCCTGGATGACCGAGTTCCGCGGCCAGAGCATACGGGACGGAGTCGAGCGCAGGCCGTTCATTTCAATAGTCTGCAACTTCTCCAAGCCCACCAAGGACGCTCCGTCGCTGCTGACGCACGACGAACTGACGACCTTCCTGCACGAGTTCGGCCATTCCCTGCACGGGATCCTTGCCGAGGGCCGCTATCCGTCGCTTACCGGCACCAACGTGGACCACGACTTCGTGGAACTCCCCTCGCAGATCATGGAGAACTGGGCTTACGAGCCGGAATACCTCAAGAGTTTCGCGCGCCGTTACGACACCGGCGAGGTCATCCCCGATGAACTGATAGCCAAGATCGTAGCCGCGAAGAACTACCTTGCCGCCTACTACCAGGTCGGGCAGCTCCAGCACGGCACCCTCGACATGGCATGGCATAGCCTCGAGAAGCTTCCCGACTGCAGCGCGAACGAGTTCGAGAAGAAGGCCCTGGCCCCGCTCCGGGTGCTGCCTGCCGATTCCCGCGTCTGCACCTCCACTTCGTTCAACCACATCTTCCGCGGCGGTTATGCCGCCGGGTATTACTCCTACAAATGGGCCGAAGTGCTCGAAGCCGACGCGTTCTCCCTCTTCGAGGAAAAGGGCATCTTCAACAGGGAAGTATCAGAAAGTTTCCGCCGCGAGATCCTCAGCCGCGGCAGCTCCGAGGACGAGGCCGTGATGTTCCGCAATTTCCGCGGCCATGACCCTTCGCCCCGCGCCCTTCTTGTGAAACTCGGAATAATATGATAAGTCCCGCCAGCATAGACGCCAGCGTCCGCAGCCTCTTCGACGGCATCACCTTCACGGAGGAGCCTGCGGGGCTCTATGATCCGCTTCGCTACATGATAGGGATAGGAGGCAAGCGCATCCGGCCGCGCCTGTGCCTTACTGCATACGCCCTGTTCAAGGATGCCATAGGGCGGGAGGTGCTCGAGCCGGCCGCGGCCCTGGAGGTCTTCCACACCTTCACCCTCATCCACGACGACATCATGGACCGCTCCCCCCTTCGCCGCGGCTGCGAGACAGTCTGGAAGCGGTGGAACGAGGACACCGCGATCCTGAGCGGCGACGTGATGCTCATAGACGCCTACGACCGGATGGCGAAGGCCCCCTCGGAGGTGCATCCGCGGGTCATGGCCCTTTTCTCCCGCACCGCGGCCCAGGTGTGCGAGGGACAGCAGTACGACATGGAGTTCGAGAGCCGCGAGGATGTTCCCATGGAGGAATACAACCGCATGATAGGACTGAAGACCGCGGTCCTGCTGGCATGTTCCGCCGAGACGGGCGCCCTTATTGCCGGTGCATCCCCTGAGGCCTGCGAAGCCCTCTACGACTATGGTTACGAACTCGGCATGGCATTCCAGGTCGCAGACGACTGGCTCGATGCCTACGGCGACGAGAAGGTGTTTGGGAAGCCCATCGGGGGCGATATCCTGAACGGCAAGAAGAGCTGGCTGACCATACGCGCCCTCGAGAAAACCTCCGACCGCGCCGCATTCCTTCAGGCCTTCAACGCTCCGGCGGACAGCCCGGAGGAAAAGGCTGCAAAGATAGCCCGAGTGAAGGCCCTCTACGACGCTCTCGGCGTTGCGGACGACGCCCGCGCCGAGATCCGCCGCCTCTCCGACAAGGCCCTTGACGCCGTGAGGGACATAAAAGTTGAACTCCAACCCTTAAGGGAATTCGCCGACTCGCTTGTCGGCCGCGCAAAATGAAGATTATATTCGCCACAGCCAACAAAGGCAAGCTTCGTGAAGCGCAGGAGATACTGGGCCCCGGGTTCGAACTCGTGACCCCGGCGGATTTCGGTATCACCGAGGATATCCCCGAGACGGGGGATACGCTCCGGGAGAATTCCCTGCAGAAGGCCATGTACATATACGAGCGTACCGGCTTGGACTGCTTCGCCGACGACACCGGCCTTGAGGTGGACGCGCTCGGCGGCGCCCCAGGGGTGCACACCGCTCGCTATGCCGCCGAAATCGCTGAACGCGACGGCCTACCAGCGGTAGCTTCCCACGATTTTGCGGCGAACATCGACACGCTCCTGCGCGAACTAGGCAAACACCCCGGCGCTCCCCGCACTGCCCGTTTCCGCACTGTCGTGACCCTTATCCGTGGCGGCGAACCGCACTTTTTCGACGGTGTGATGGAAGGCAGCATAGCCCTCACCAAAGCCGGCTGCGGCGGCTTCGGCTACGACCCTGTCTTCGTCTCCGACATCTATCCCGACCGCACCGTCGCCGAGATCCCCGACGACCTCAAGAACGCCATCTCCCACCGCGGCAAAGCCCTCCGCGCCATGGCGGAATACCTTTGTGCTTTTGGCGATACAAGGCATGAATGTTGCATCGAAAGGGCGCTAGATAAATGAAGGACAACCGTCTCGAAATAATGGCTCCGGCGGGTAGTTTCGACTGCCTGCAGGCGGCGCTGCAGGGCGGCGCCGACAGCGTCTATTTCGGCGTCGGAAGGCTCAATATGCGCTCGCGTTCGGCTGGCAATTTCTCAGCGGAGGAACTGCCGGAGGTGGTGCGTCTCTGCCATGAGGCTGGCGTGAAGGCCTACCTTACCCTGAACGTAACCCTTTACGGCGAGGACCTGGACCTTATGCGGCAGACCCTCGCGAAGGCGAAGGAAGCCGGCGTCGATGCGGTAATCGCTTTCGACATAGCCGCGATCGAAGAGTGCCGCCGGCTCGGGCTGGAGGTCCATATATCCACCCAGATGTCCGTGTCGAACGTCGAGTCCCTGCGCTTCTGGGCGCGGTACGCCGACGTGGTGGTGCTGGCGCGTGAACTCTCGCTGGAGCAGGTAAGAAAGATCTCGGATGCCATAGAAACGGAAGGCATCACCGGCCCCTCGGGGCAGCCCGTCCGCATCGAGATGTTCGTCCACGGAGCCCTCTGCATGGCGGTGAGCGGCAAATGCTTCCTCTCGCTGCACTCCTGCGGGCAGTCCGCCAACAGGGGCGCCTGCATGCAGATCTGCCGCCGCGGCTACCGCGTCACGGACCTCGAGTCCGGGGCGGAACTGGAGATTGACAACAAGTACATAATGTCCCCGAAGGACCTCTGCACCATCGAATACCTGGACAGGCTCGCGGCCAGCGGGGTGCGGGTGTTCAAGATCGAAGGCCGCGCACGCAGCGCTGAGTACGTCCGGGAGACGGTCTCCTGCTACCGACGGGCAGCGGATGCAGTCGAACAAGGGTGCTTCAGCGCGGAACTCGCCTCGGATCTCAAGACCCGCCTTGCGAAGGTGTTCAACCGCGGTTTCTGGGACGGCTGGTACCAGGGCGCGACCGTGGGGGAGTGGAGTTCCGTCTATGGCAGCCAGGCCACCCGCCGCAAGGTTTACTGCGGGAAGGTCACCAACTGGTTCGACCGTCTCGGAGTGGCCGAGGTCGCGGTTGAGGCCACGGAACTGCACAGGGGCGACGAGCTTCTGGCGATAGGCGCTACTACCGGCGTGGTGGAATTCCCCGCCGACGACATAAGGCTGGAATACACCACCGTGGACATGGCTCCCAAGGGCACCCGCTGCTCCGTGGCGGTGGACCCTTCCATCTGCCCTGACGGACGCCTCCGCCGGGGGGATAAGATATACGTTTGGAAATGAATACGATGAAAAGGATACTTGCCGCAGCAGTGCTGCTGCTGTTGCTTTGCACGACGCTCAGTTCCCAGAGCAAAAGCTTCCGCCTTGGGAAATGGACCGAGATCAACAACGCCATCCTCAAGGAGTTGAACCGCTCCTACGTGGACTCCCTCCCTGTGGACCGCATCCACAAGGCAGCCATAGACGCCATGCTGGAGGAACTCGACCCCTATACCATCTACGTTCCGGTCGAAGAGGACGAGAACTTCGAGATGATGATAGGCAAGAACTACGGGGGAGTCGGCGCGATCATCTACAAGCCCGAGAAGGACGGCCCCGTGATCATCAACGAGCCTTACGAGAACTCGCCTGCCCATAAGTCGGGCCTGCAATGCGGCGACGAGATCACTGCCATCGAC
>JAEEGL010319337.1_pt1 | contig 14015 bp, 13 predicted proteins | sample 9134231 | NCBI WGS metagenome assembly JAEEGL01 (sample SAMN16246548, study PRJNA631951) | gut metagenome | biome: gut microbiome; feature: rumen; material: fiber-attached | host: Bos | place: Iran: Karaj | collected 2018-10
AAATAGAGCATGTTGTGAATATCTGCGTTACGCTCTATAAATGCAGGGAAAAGGAATCCCTTCGCAGGACCGTCAACAACCCAGTCACGGTATCTGTCCTCGATCTCGTTGGTCTTATCGTTGTAGCAAAGACCTGCCTTTGAAGGCTTTACAGGACAGATGCTGCAGAGCATGTAATCATAAATATTCTCAGATGCATCCTCCATCTCAATACCGTCATTGGTTATTCCGGGAACATCATAAATAGCATGGACGAGAATAATAAAATAGCTGTCCTCCATGAAAAGGTTCCCGATGATCTTGTCGTAAAACTCATCAATAAGACTATCATCCTCAAGATGAGAGTCTCTAAGACGCAGTAAAAATTCCTGCGTTCCGCCTTCCTGTTCCTGATCAAGTGGAAATTCAAGATTTATAAGACTTTTCCCGAAAACACCTGAAAGTGTGTGCTTGAAAATGTCCAGATATTTAAACATTTCCTCTTCGGGTATACTTCCAAACGCCTTCTTAAATACAAGTCGTTTGTTCAATTCCCCATCAACATAACACCCGCAGATGTGATCGATAGTACATCTGTCGGGTGTGAATTGTTTCCTTATTTCTAATACTTCTGCTTTGTTCATGTGTGCTTATCTACTCATCCTTTGCTATAAATTTATCACACATCTCTCGAGCAAACTGAACCGGGTAGAGTTGCACCATAACTGAATCTATAAGATTTTCAATAGTCATCTTAAAAGCAATCTTAACGAAATTATCGTATTCTGTTTCAAAACTTTTTTCAAAAATCTTCACACTGTCAACATCGATTCTGTTGACTATAGGTGTGCTGATATCAGTAGGCACGCTGAGCATCATCGAAAGCGATGTAGCTGCTGCTCCCATCATCTGGTTCATGGCTTCTGAAGCTGCTGAAAGATGGAGATCTGAAATCTCGCAATCAGTATTCGTTCCATCGCCGCCCATCATGAGATCTGTCATGACCTTGACATCATTTTCCTTAAGGATTAGGACGTTATTACCTGTAAGTCCCTTGACATAATGAATCTGCACGAAAATGCAGGTTTTTTCATAGTCATCAAGTGATTCACTTCTCTTGATAACGCTTACGTTAGGAGTGGTAATATCAACCTTCTTGTTTACCATCATACTAAGTGTGGTAGCTGAATTACCCATACTGATGTTGGCAATTTCTCCTAATGTGTCTATCTGTTGGTTTGTAAGTGCCTGATCCATAAGAACCCCTCGCTCCTTGTATAATCAGTTTTTAATTACTTAAGACAAAGTAACCATCGCTAGATATCACGGATATACATCTATTTTATGCCATTAGAGTGTGGGTGTAAAGGAAGTTTCGGTCTGTGATTTCTTAATTTTCTATAATATTTTTGAGTTCTAAAAGTGAATCAAACCTCTTATAATAGAGTCCTTTTACTTCCTCTTCATCGTCGTTCTGATCAGGAATGTATATGGTTTTAATCCCTGCGCCCGCTGCTGCGCGGACTCCGTTTGGAGCATCTTCAACAGCTATGCAGTTTTCCTTAGGTACTCCGACCTGCTCTGCTGCATACAGGTAAATATCAGGCTTTGGCTTTCCTTCCTTTACCATGGTTGCACAGCATATTTTGTCAAAATACTCAAAGAGGCCTACATTTTTAAGATATCTCTCTGTGCGCTCCTCATCCGTGGCAGTTGCAGTGGATATGATGATTCCTCTCTCCTTAAGCCACGAGAGGATCTCCCTTGCACCGGGCTTTAAGCTTATGCCTTCTTTTTTAATATGCTCCTCGAAAAGCTTCTTTCTGTATTCTCTTACTTCCTGATAATTAAAATCATCGCCGTACCATTCTTTAAATCTCTCAGGTGCAAAGGGTCTTCCGAGGCTCCTGAGCTGCAGGGTCTGCTCCCTTGTCATCTTGTATCCAAAGTGTTCAACGGCCCTGGGCCATATGATCTGGTAGTACTTCTCAGTGTCTATAAGTGTTCCGTCCAGATCGAATAAAACTGCTTTTATCTCCATAATCATTCTCCTAACTACAACATTATAAGATTTTCATAAACATGTTGTAAGTGATTTTTTACAATTTTTTGTGATTATTTTTGTTTATTAATGTTTCATTAATGTGATTATCTGTGATTGACTTTGATTATTTGTGATGATATTCTTTACTCAGATGGTGAGTACAATTATGTTTTTGTGCGTAAATGCACCATCATAATCATTTTGGGGAGAATAATCATGCTTACAGAAGAAAGAAGATCTGCGATCGTTTCTTATATAGAAGAACATAAGGCAGCAACGGTTCAGGAACTGGTTGAAGCACTGGATACATCAGCAGCAACGATAAGACGTGATCTTAACGCACTTCATGCTGAACGCAGAATCCTCAAGGTTTTCGGAGGAGCAACTTCACTTAGTTCCAAGGACGTCAACACTGTAGAGCCTTCCGTAGCTGAAAAAATACAGAAGAACACTGAAGAGAAGGACATCATCTCAGAATATGCCGCTTCTCTCATACAGGATAACGACTTTGTATATATTGATTCCGGTACAACCACTCTTCATCTGATCGACCATATCACTAATAAAAAAGCAAAATACATCACTAACGGTATCGTTCATGCAAAGAGACTTCTCGAGAGAGGCCTCTCCACCATGATCATCGGAGGAAGAATCAAGCCGGTTACAGAAGCAGTCATCGGTCCTGATTGTGTCGAAGCACTCAGTAAGTTCCACTTCACAAAAGCATTCATGGGAACCAACGGTGTATCGGTTCAGGCAGGCTTCACTACCCCTGATGTGGACGAGGCTCTGGTCAAGGCGGAGGCCATTAAGCACACATACCTCTCCTACATCCTTGCAGACCACAGTAAATTCGGTGTAGTAAGCTCAGTCACTTTTTCAGACCTGCGAAGCTGCTGCATTATAACCGATGAAGAGCCCCCCAAAAAGTACAAAGATCAGACGATCATCAAAGCAGTTCCGTAAGCAAGAACATAGCTTCATTATTTTTGAAGGGAGAAAAACATGATTTACACAGTAACGTTTAACCCGGCCATTGACTACATTGTCCGCATGGACAAGCCTCTGGATCCCGGCATGACAAACCGCTCGGTTTCTGAGGATTGCTTCTTTGGAGGTAAAGGCATCAATGTTTCTACTATATTAAAGAACCTCGGAATCGAGAACACTGCCCTTGGCTTTGCGGCAGGCTTCACAGGAGAAGCAATCGTAGAGGATGTAAAAAGGAAGGGAATTCTTGCTGATTTCATAATGCTTGATAAGGGAATCTCAAGAATAAACGTAAAGATAAAATCCGAGCAGGAAACAGAAATCAACGCTCAGGGTCCTGCAATAAGCGATGAAGCTTACAACGAGCTTTTAAAGAAGCTCGATAATTTAAAAGAGGGTGATATGCTGATCCTTGCAGGAAGCATTCCCAGCACTCTTCCCAGCGATGTATATGAGATCATCCTGGACAGATTAAAGGATAAGGGCGTCATCTTCGTAGTTGACGCAACCAAGGACCTTCTCATGAATGTTCTTAAGTATCATCCTTTCCTTATTAAACCTAACAATCACGAGCTTGGAGAGATGTTCGGCACAGTTCTTAAGACCGATGATGAGATTGAGGAGCATGCCAAGAAGCTTCAGGATATGGGAGCAAGAAACGTACTCATCTCCATGGCAGGCGACGGTGCGATGCTTATCACAGAGGACGGTCAGCGCTTCCGCGTAGGTGTTCCGAAGGGTAAGGTTAAGAACTCAGTCGGAGCCGGTGATTCAATGGTAGCAGGCTTTGTTGCAGGATATATGAAGACAAAGGATTACAAGGTAGCCTTGAATATGGGAACTGCAGCAGGCAGTGCAACAGCTTTTTCAGACGATCTCGCAACAGGCGAGCTTATCAACAGTATTTACGAGACATTAGAATAACAAGTCTCGTTTATATATAAACAAAAACGTATTGGGGTACACTCAATAGCAATGCTTATGCATAGAAAGGGAGAATAATGAAAATCAAAGATCTTTTAAGCAAAGAAGGGGTTAGCTTAAATCAGACCGCTGCAGATCAGGGTGCTGCAATCGATCTAATGGTAGCTCTTCACGACAAGGTTGGTAACCTGAATGACAAGGCTGCTTTCAAGGCAGCGATCGAAGCAAGAGAAGCAAAGGGATCAACTGCGGTTGGTATGGGGATTGCCGTTCCGCACGCTAAAACATCAGCTGTTAAAAAGGCTGGTCTCGTAGCAATCACAGTTCCTTCCGGTGTTGATTACAAGTCTCTTGATAATCTTCCCAGTAAGCTCCTGTTCATGATCGCAGCTCCTGACGGCGCTGCTGACACACACCTTGAAGTATTGTCAAAGCTTATGACAATGCTCATGGATCAGAAGTTTACTCAGTCACTTATCAACGCCAAGACTCCTGAAGAATTCCTGGATATCATCGATAAGCAGGAAGCTGAGCGTGATAGCAAGAATGCTTCTACAGCTACCGCTACTGCTGCTCCTTCCAATTCAGGACTTAAGTTCCTCGGCGTAACAGCATGTCCTACAGGTATCGCTCATACTTACATGGCTGCTGAGGCTCTCGAGCAGTGCGCTAAGGACAACGGCATCTCAATGAAGGTTGAGACTGACGGATCAGGCGGTGCCAAGAATGTTCTTACCGCTTCCGAGATTGCTGAAGCTGATGTTATCATCATCGCAGCAGATAAGAATGTAGAGATGGGTCGTTTCGACGGCAAGAAGGTAATCAAGGCTTCAACTGCTGATGCAATCCATCATTCAAACGAGCTCATCGAGCGTGCTACCAAGGGCGATGTTCCGGTTTATAAGCACACTGGCAGCAAGGCTTCCGCTGATGCATCTCTCGACAATGAGAGCGCAGGAAGAAAAGCATACAAGCACCTTATGAACGGTGTATCACATATGCTTCCTTTCGTTATCGGTGGTGGTATCCTTATCGCTATCGCATTCCTTCTCGATGACTATTCAATCGATCCCAGCAACTTCGGTTCCAACAAGCCTGTAGCTGCATGGTTTAAGTCAATCGGTGGAACAGCATTCGGATTCATGCTTCCTATCCTTGCAGGATTTATAGCTCAGAGTATTGCAGATCGTCCCGGTCTTGCAGTTGGTTTCGTAGGTGGTGCTCTCGCTGCATCAGGTGCTACATTTGCAGCTCCCGGCGGTGATATTCCTTCTGCTTTCCTTGGCGCTCTTGTTGCAGGTTTTGCAGCAGGTTACATCGTACTTGCTATCAGAAAGCTTACAGATGGTCTTCCGGCAGCACTTGAAGGTATCAAGCCCGTACTCATCTACCCTCTTTGCGGTATCCTGATAATCGGTCTTGTAATGTGTGCTATCAATCCTATCGTTGGTGCTCTTAACGCATGGATCACAGGTGTTCTTAACGGAATGAGCAGCGGTTCAATCGTAATCCTCGGTGCTATCCTTGGCGGAATGATGGCTACAGACATGGGTGGCCCGCTCAACAAGGCAGCTTATGTATTCGGTACAGCAGCACTTGCAACAGCAAGCCAGAGCGATCAGACAGGCTGGATGATCATGGCAGCAGTTATGGTTGGTGGTATGACTCCTCCTATCGCAATCGCTATTGCAACACTTATCTTCAAGAACAAGTTCACAGAAGGCGAAAGAAAGTCCGGCCCCGTTAACTTCATAATGGGTCTTTGCTTCATCACAGAGGGTGCTATCCCGTTTGCTGCAGCTGATCCGCTCCACGTAATCCCTTCTCTTATGGTTGGTTCAGGCGTGGCAGGTGCTCTTTCAATGCTCTTCAAGTGCACACTTATGGCTCCTCACGGCGGAATCTTTGTATTCCCTGTTGTAGGTAACGTAGGAATGTACCTCGTTGCTCTCCTTGTTGGTTCAGTAGTATCAGCAGTACTGCTCGGCATCCTCAAGAAGGACGTAACTAAGTAATTAGTATTATATAGTATAAGCAGTTTTAGGTATTTAATATTAAGCTATTCTATTTATTTAATATTAAGCTATTCTATTTATTTAATATTAAGCTATTCTATTTATTTAATATTAAGCTATTCTATTTATTTAATATTAAGCTATTCTATTTATTTAATATTAAGCAGTTCTATGTAGATTTAAATTTTTATATTGCGTTGCAGATATTCATCCAAAAAGCCTTCCCCCTTTTTAAGGGGGAAGGTGTCTGCGTAGCAGACGGATGAGGGTTTTAACAAGAAAGGAAATAAATTATGGTATCAAAAAAAATCACAGTAAAAAACGAGCAGGGCATGCACATGCGTCCCGCCAGTCTTCTCTCTCAGAAAGCTACTCCCTTTGACAGCAATGTCAAGATTCTCTTCAATGGAAACAGCTATGACTGCAAGAGCGTTATGTTCCTCATGAGCGCATGTATCAAGTGCGGATCTGAAATCGAGCTTCAGTGTGATGGTCCCGATGAAGAAAAAGCTCTCGCTGAACTCTCAGAGTTTATCGAGTCCGGTATGGGAGACTAATTAATCCAATACGTTGTTCTGCTCCCCTACTATAGTGAACGACAAGCGTAAATTGTCATTCTTTATAGTAGGGGAGTATTTGTAATTTATACATATGGAGGTAAATAATGTACAAAGGAATAGCTGCATCAAGAGGTATCGGCATCGGAAGTATCTGCCGTATAATTGAGCATGATCTTTCTTTTGAATCAAAAAAGATTGATGACCCTGCTACGGAAAAAGAACGCTTTCACAAGGCTATCTCGGATTTTGTAGACGAAACAAATGCCATGGCTGAAGATGTCAGAAAGCGCATAGGTCCCAAAGAAGCAGAAATTCTTCAGGGCCACGCGGTGATGATCTCTGACCCTGCCATGTCCGGTGAAATGGATAAAATGATAGATCAGGGACAGTGCGCTGAAACGGCTCTCACCGCTGTCTGTGATATGTTTATCAACATGTTTTCACAGATGGATGATGAAATGATGAAACAGCGTGCTTCAGACATTTCCGATGTAAAAGTGAGTGTACTGAAAAAGCTCCTCGGAATTCAGGATATTGATATCAGCAAGGTTGCACCCGGAACAGTCCTCGTTTGTAAGGATCTTACTCCTTCCATGACCTCACAGATTATCAAGGAGAATGTTACAGGCATCATCACTGAAATCGGCGGCAAGACCTCTCACTCTGCCATTCTTGCCAGAGCACTTGAGATTCCCGCTGTACTCTCCGTTCCCGGAATAGTTGATGAGGTAAAGGATAAGGATACCGCTATAATAGACGGAACCGAGGGTGATGTTTTCATAAATCCCGATGGCGAAGTTCTTTCAAAATATATGCTAAAGCGTGAGGAATTCATCCGTAAGCAGTCAGAGCTTAAGACCTTCATCGGCAAGGAAACAGTTAACGCTGACGGAACAAAGCTTGAACTCTTCTGCAACATCGGTACACCGAAGGATGCAAAGAAAGCCATCGAATGCGATGGTGAAGGAATCGGACTTTTCAGATCAGAGTTCCTTTTCATGGACAACACACACCTTCCTACCGAAGATGAGCAGTTCGAAGCATACAAGGAAGCTGTTCAGACAATGGATGGCAAATGCGTAATCATCCGTACTCTCGACATCGGCGGTGACAAGGACATTCCTTATCTGGGGCTTGAGAAGGAAGAGAATCCATTCCTCGGTTACAGAGCTGTCCGCTACTGTCTTGGAAACCAGGATATGTATAAAACACAGCTCCGTGCCATCATAAGAGCCAGCGCTTTTGGAAAAGTAAAGATAATGGTGCCTCTTGTAACAACTGTAGATGAGGTAAGAAGCGTAAAAGCACTTGTAGGTGAAATCAAAGAAAACCTTTCATCAGAAGGAATCGATTTCGATAAGAATATCGAAGTCGGCTGCATGATAGAGACAGCCTCTGCTTCTCTCATTGCTGATCTTCTTGCGAAGGAAGCTGACTTCTTCTCAATCGGAACAAACGACCTCACTCAGTACACGATGAGCGTCGACAGAGGAAATCCTAAGGTTGCTTACCTGTATTCTTCCTTCCAGCCATCCGTACTCCGCTCAATAAAGTATATTATCGAGTGTGGTAAAAAGGCCGGTATTCCTGTAGGAATGTGCGGTGAAGCTGCTGCAGATCCTCTTATGATTCCGCTCCTTATGTCCTTTGGTCTTGATGAATACAGCGTAAATCCTGTACTTGTTCTTACAGCCCGCTGCATCATTTCCAAGTGGTCCAAAGCCGAGGCTGACACCCTTACCGAGAAGGTGATGGCAATGGATACTGAAGTTGAAATCGTAGCTGCCCTCAAAGAAGCTGCGAAGGAATAAAAACATCATTCTCCATTATAGCTACAGGGAATCGTTTCCCTGTAGTTTTTTATGGTTATTTTATATCTTTATTTAACATTATTTGTTATAATATTTCCAGGATTCCTCATAGGAGTATCCCTCCTATTCATGTAGAATAGGCATATCCCTCATTGGTTATGTCTATCCTAATTTAGGCATCTATCGGAGGCATGTATGAAAAAAGCTTTACTATCTATTCTGACAACAGCTGTACTATCCCTTTTCATCATATCCTGTGGTAAAGATAATAATAATGCTATAAGTCCAATAATATCACTTGATAAATCAATTAAAGAAAATGGTAGCATATTGGATATTATAGTATGTTGCTCAACAACTTTTAATGAAGCGCAGAAAAAACTGTCCGACTCAAAGTGCTCCTTTTATGATGAGGATGAATGTCTAAAAAGTGAACAACCTACTACTTTCTGCGGTTTTCCAAGCAACTTTGAAAGCGGTATAACACAGCCTGCTGCCAAAACATCAGGCTCCTGGTCTGTAAGCTGTGATGGAGAGGGCAATATCTCTATTCAATAAACATCTAATTACCAATAAGTAATACTACTATTCATCCAAGCATCTGCTCACTCAAGGGCAGATGCTTTTTTATGCAGCAAGAGTGCTTACAGAAATAATTAATTTCATGATCAGAGCATAAAAAATGTATTATTTAGTATATAAATGTATTAAAATAGTGAATACATGAAAAAATACAGTTGAATTGGGAGGAATAAAAAAAAATGTTTCAAATTATGGAAGTGGATTTTTCACTATCAGATTTTCTTAGTTCAAATCCCTGGATTATCGAACAATTTAAAAACAATGTAAATGTACTTATAATCTTTGCATCAATATTTGCTTTATGTAGCTGCTTCTTATTTACCAAAAATATCATGTCAATATCTGTGATTGAAATGATCTTCAGAGAAAAAAAATTTGAGACTTATAAATCTATTACATTTACACTTATATTCACAGTAACATATTTCTTTGCCAACTTAATTTTCTCTTCGTCCCAGACTTCTTTTGCTCTTTGTTTTATTTTTACTACAGTAAGCGTAGTTCTCTTCTCTTTATATGAACTATTTATTCTTCTATCAAAAAAAATAGAGCGATTAAGACCATTTATCAATCGTATAACAACATTATGTAAAGATTACCAGACCTGGCTCATATGTCTAATTATGGCAACCCCCGTCGCACATAAATTTGTAATATCTTATTTACACATCAGTATAAGGCGTGAAACAATTTCGCTTATCCTGATGACATCCGTAATCGAATCAATAATAACCATGATCATCAGCGATTCTCAAATACCTCAGGAATCCACGCTTGAAATAACTACAGATAACAACATCTTATATTATCTTAGAAAAATCGATGATAATACGATTCTTTGTGGTGAAGACCGAATAATGAAAAATTGCAAAAAGCTCCGCCCCATGAAAAAAGAAGATCTGATAAAAGATTCTGTCTCTTTTAGAATAATTTATCCGGAAAACACTTCTGAAAATGAAGTCTCATCCAGAAATGTAAACCCTCAAACAATTAACAAGTTTATATGCAAGCATAATATATGTGACGTCGACCTCGCTGTTTTCCATGGAAATAAGATATTAGTAAATTATCTTGATGATAACGGCACCCTTTACCTGTATTCCAAAAACATGGATCACTTAGTCGGTTCTTCTGACACCGCCCTTAAAGTAGGTATTTGTGACTCCAGAAAGAACCAGTACTTTTCGGGTGAAGGCATAGCCACTCTCTACACTCAAGGTGAAACACAGTATGAAGACTTATTAAACAGAGTTCCAAAATTAAAGCGTAATGCAAAGGATTCAAATCACATCATAAGACTCATACTCGCTAATCAGAGATCGAAACTATATAATTATAAAAATAATGAAGTCGTTGCATACTCTGACGAAGCATTGGATGATATCAACCAGGCATTACCAAATAATTCATAAGAATAACAATTAAAACAATAAAGCATCTGCTCATAATGAACAGCCCCCTGTCAAGTAGATAGGGAAAATAACAAAAATATCATCAAAAAAATGGTGGTCATAGTAACATGATCACCGTTTTTTATTTCTGATGCTGTTAAGTTTTTTCTGCTACTTTATCAAAATATGCCATAATACAGGATGAACAAAACCACATGAACTGTATAGTGCAAAGGGATTGTCAGGATTATCGATACGTCCTGAGACTGTAGCAAAATCAGCTTTCGCCGAAAGACGTTTTAGCAGTTCGCATACAATAACTCGCCCAAGTCCATTATTTTAGCAATTGTATTTGGATTATATTCTGTTTGGATATCACCACCAATATATTCTGCGGATAGACGACATTATACAATTAGGTTTATAAATATGTGGGAAAAACCATTTACAGCTGGCTTAAATTTTATCGTGGATTTTCTACATATGTTTACAAACGATGAACGTGTATTATTTTTTTCTATATCATGTATTGTTGTGTTGTTGACAGTAATCGCTTATAACATGAGTCTGCAATTCGACGTTAATGCGCTTAAGTATATTTTGTGTAGCGATTATTTGTTATTTAGTTTTGTAGCATTAAAGCAATCTCCAGCGATTTCATTTGGTGTGATAGCAACAATTTTATTACCCGGCAAGATATGTGTATGAAAATCTATCATGGCATTTTACATCTATCTTTATTTAGGCAATTACAATTATAACAATTGCCTATATTTAACATTCTATACTTATAAAAGAAAAAATACAATAATATATACTCATTTTTTAAAACTTTATTTCATTTTTTAATTTAGGCTATTTGTTAACACGTCATTTATTAGGAGTTTTTATAAATGGAAAACATAATTGATTATAAAAAAATCGGAAGCAGAATACGCGAAGCACGTATAAAAAAGGCGCTGACACAGGAGCAGCTTGCTGAGCTAACCGAGCTATCAACCTCACATATAAGCCATATCGAAAGCGGTTCAACCAAGATTGGTCTTCCTGCTCTCGTACGGGTATCCAACGTCCTGACAGTTAGTGTTGATTTCCTTTTGCAGGATAATTCAGAGGTTCGTTTCAATGCATATGCTGAATATCTTATGAAAATAATCGATAACTCCAATTCCAAGGAGCAAAAAGCCCTAACGGATGTCGCCACCATCATTCATGGAATATTTGAAGAAAATAAGAAATAGCAAAAATCGCTCGAAATTGATTCACATCAATCTGAGCGATTTTTTCTATATAATATATCATTAAATATATTTGCAATAAATAAAGGGATAACCGAGCATAAATCGGTTATCCCTTAAAAATTACAATATTATCAAGCCTTCTGAAGGCTCTGAAGCATCTCAATTGCTGTTCTGCTCTCTCTACTGCTAACTGTACTTGCAGGTGAATCATATTTCCCCAGCAGTCTGCACCTCATTTCTTCCGGGTGATTGTACAACTGATCCATGATGCGGTCAAATGCTTTTTTCCATTCCATACTCTTTTCTCCTTGCTAATCTGAAGGTCCCCACCATCAGATTCTGAATACTACGTCCGTCTTTTCTCCCCCCAGATTGAAGACAACCATACATTTCAGATGCAAGGTTAATATTAAAGCATTGCCGCTTCTCATACAAGGAACAAAAACTTAAGAAATTCTTAAAATTTTATTACCTGAATTCCAATTATTTTTGAAACAAAAAATCATTAATCAGCTGCCACCTTTTTAATTCCATATATTGTGGCAATCATAAGAACCGCCCCTATTGGTAGACATATGAGCCAGTTGCGGACAAAGCCTGCAATAATATATGCCACACATGAAACTGCTGCTGCTGTTAATGCATATGGCAACTGCGTTGATACATGATAAATGTGTTTGCACTCTGCTCCCGCACTTGACATTATGGTTGTATCGGAAATCGGTGAGCAGTGATCTCCGCAAACGGCTCCTGCCATGCAGGCTGAAATAGATATTATCATCAGCTCATTACCCATATCCGCTCCAAATACATGTGCTACGATGGGGATAAGAATACCGAAAGTACCCCAGGAGGTTCCTGTGGCAAATGCCAGGAAAGTACCGATAACAAATACAAAAGCGGGAATAAAACTCATAAAGGTAGTATTATCAGCCACTCCGGCAACAAGGCCACCAACGTATTCTGCTGCCCCAAGTGAATCTGTCATCGATTTAAGTGTCCATGCAAAGGTTAGAATCAGGATTGCAGGCACCATGCTCTTGAACCCGTCAGGAATAGCACTAATGCACTCTGTAAAGCTCAAAACCTTTGTCACACGCATAAATATAATAGTGATAATCAATGCTGTTACAGAGCCATATACAAGTCCTACGGATGCATCAGACCCCGCAAAGGCATCTACAAAGCTTGCTCCTTCAAAGAAGCCGCCTGTATAGATCATTCCAATTACGCAGCATATGATAAGTGTTACTATCGGAAGTACAAGATGAATAACCTTACCCTTTAATGATATCGGAGGCTCAGGCTGATCCTCAGCACCGGTCATGCTGGCGTGCATCTTTTCCATCTCCTTATCACCCTTGACCCGTGCATTATGCTCTGCCATTTTCATGGGGCCATAATCAATCTTGGCAAATGTCAGAGTAAGCATCATTACTATAGTAAGTATCGCATAGAAATTATAAGGGATAGCTCTAACAAAAAGTGTAAGTCCGTTTGCTCCGTCAACGAATCCAGTTACAGCTGCCGCCCACGAAGATATGGGAGCTATGATACATACAGGTGCTGCTGTCGCATCAATCAGATATGCCAGCTTTTCTCTGGAAATCTTGTGCTTATCAGTAAGCGGTCTCATAACCGAGCCTACAGTAAGGCAGTTGAAATAGTCATCGATAAAAATAAGGCATCCAAGTGCTATTGTCGCAATCTGCGCACCCACCTTGGTTTTCACATGAGAAATTGCCCATTTTCCAAAAGCAGCAGAACCGCCGGCTCTGTTCATCAGCATTACTATACTTCCCAATATGACAAGGAATATCAGAATACCAACATTCCAGCCGTCCGAAAGCTGTCCTATCATACCATCAACAAATACATGCTGCATGGTTGCTGCAAAATTGAAGTTTGTGTAGAGAAGACCACCAACCAGAATTCCTATGAAAAGGGATGAATAAACTTCCTTGGTGATCAGTGCCAGAACTATGGCGATAATAGCCGGTAGAAGTGCCCAAAAACTATTAGCGAACATAACAACTCCCCTCCTATTCTGTTTATGATTTAATTATAGTTAAAAATAATGAATAAGGATACATTTTTCATACAAAATAGCGTTTAAAATAAGAAAAAAAATCATCGCATAGTTTCGCGACCATGCGATGATTTTTGATACTCCCCTCATCCGGCACTTCGTGCCACCTTCCACCAAAGGTGGAAGGCTAGGGAAGGCAATTTTTTATACAATACCCTGAGCCTTCATAGCCTCAGCAACCTTAAGGAAGCCTGCGATGTTAGCACCTGCAACATAGTTGCCTTCCTGGCCATACTTCTTAGCAGCATCATCGATGTTGTGATAGATATCAACCATGATTCTCTTAAGCTTTGCATCAACCTCCTCGAAGGTCCAGCTAAGTCTCTCAGAGTTCTGGCTCATCTCAAGAGCTGATGTAGCAACACCACCTGCGTTTGCTGCCTTACCGG